>AP72_2010_repI_A01DRAFT_1000213_pt1 | contig 10581 bp, 9 predicted proteins | sample AmaPasreplicIA01_FD_9191 | JGI IMG/M metagenome (IMG submission 9191) | reverse complement strand
CGCGATCCGCGAAGGCGGACGTACGGTCGGCGCGGGCACGATTAGCGAAGTCCTGGCGTAGCCGGGACAGATTGTGGCTAGAGTTCTCAAACAACAGAACTTCTCAGCGTTCGATCTTTCGAAGCTGCAGGCGAATCTGTATGACATGAAAGTCGCCTGCGGCACGGACGAATACCTGGCGAGGTTCGTTGGTTGGGAGTCGCGGAAGGAAGATCAGTCGGAATTGGCGTTGTTTGCCGTTCGGACCGATGATGGCGAGCAGATCCGAAAGCTGGTTTTCACGGACGGCAGCAGAATCGACGATTTGCGTCGCCTCAAGATGTTGTTTGCGTTAGTCTTCTCGTCCCGCGGATTTGATGTGCAGGAATTAGTACCAACTCCGCAAGAGTTGGAGAATGTGAAATAGGAATCATGAGAGAAATCATTACGTTGCAGTGCAGTGATTGTAAGAACCGGAACTACTCGACGACCAAGAATAAGAAGACAACCACAGGTCGCATCGAGATGAACAAGTTCTGCAAGTTCTGCCGCAAACACACGTCGCATAAAGAGACCAAGTAGTCAGCACTCAGCATTCAGCCATTTGAGATACTGTTATTGGCTGAGTGCTGAAAGCTAAGTGCCGAGTGCTTGTGTTGGAGGGGCGTAAGCTCAACGGTTAAACTGCCGGTCTCCAAAACCGGACTTGGGGGTTCGAATCCCTCCGCCCCTGCCAGACATTTTGTCGTAGCAAAGAAGGAAGCAGGTATCACGTGGGTAGTACAGAAATAAAGCGAGTCAAAGCCACTCCGGTGGCCGACGAAGAAAATCTTGGCCAGCGACTAAAGGCCTGGCCTGACCGCACGAAGGACTTCCTCGAAGATGTCCGTGCGGAGATGAAGAAGGTCAACTACCCCGGACGCAAGGAAGTTCAGGCGACGACCACCGTCGTCATCATTACTGTGTTCGTCTTTGCGGCCTATTTTGAAGTGGTCGACAAGGTGATTGAATTCGGACTGAGCCACCTGTTGAAGATGGCCCGATAAGAATAGAGGTGCCGGCCGGAAAGATCGGTTGGAATTATGATGGCAGAAGAATCCAAGAACGAGTCCGCAGTGCAAACGCCACCACCCGTGGACGGCGCGGCAGCTGAACAGCCACGCAATCCCAACATGAAGTGGTACATCATTCACGCCTATTCGGGATTCGAGCGTAAAGTGAAAGAGTCGCTCGAATCGCGCATCCAGGCGTTTGGATTGCAGGAAAAGATTGGCCGCGTGCTGATCCCGACCGAGGCTGTCACAGAGGTCCGAAACGGGAAGAAGTACACCAGCGAGCGCATGTTTTACCCCGGCTATGTGCTGGTGGAAATGGACCTAACCGGATTCCGAGCGGGCGGCGCAGGAGGCGAAGGCGATCACGTTTGGCAAGTCGTGAAGTCAACGCCGAAAGTCACAGGATTCGTAGGGACAGGAAACGATCCGACGCCGCTTTCAGAGGACGAAGTAAATCAGATCGTCTATCGAGTGAATGTCGGAAAAGACAAGCCCAAGCTCAAGGTCAAATTCGAGAAAAACGAATCGGTCCGCATCACCGATGGTCCCTTTGCCAATTTCAACGGTGTTGTGGACGAGGTGAACGAAGACCGCGAGACGCTGAAGATCATGGTCACGATCTTTGGTCGAGCGACACCGGTCGAACTCGAGTTCGGACAGGTTGAAAAAGTAGCCTAAAAGCTGCGCAGCTTCGAGGCTTCGTAGCTCCGAAGCTGAAAACGAGAATTTTGAAGAAGCGAGAATCTAGATAATGGCTCCGCCGAAAAAAGTACAGACACAGGTAAAACTCCAGATCGCGGCCGGCAAGGCGACTCCGGCTCCGCCGGTAGGTCCCGCACTAGGTCAGGCGCAGATCAACATCATGGAGTTCTGCAAACAATTCAATGCGAAGACCAGCGGTAAGGATCAGGAAGGACTCATCATTCCGGTAGTCATTACGGTCTACACGGATCGGTCATTCACCTTCATCACCAAGACGCCTCCCGCGTCGGTGCTGCTGAAGCGCGCCGCCGCCGTTGCCAAGGGCTCGGGAGCGCCGAACAAAGACAAGGTGGGCAAGGTCACCGAGAAACAGGTTTCGGATATCGCCAAGCAGAAGATGCCCGATCTGAACGCCGCCAGTCTCGAATCGGCAATCAAGAGCATCAAGGGCACTGCCCGTTCAATGGGCATAGAAGTGGTAGCATAGAAGCTATGTAGCTGCGCACGCAGCTACCGTCGCAAACACTACGGCCATGCAGCGCAGCGCATGTGCGGTGGGAGACAGGAAAAATGAGAAAAGCAGGAAAGAACATCACTAAGGCCCGTACGGCCGTCGAGTCCCGTCCTTATAAGCTCGACGAAGCAGTGCCTCTCCTCCAAAAAGTTAAGTTCGCGAAGTTCGACGAAACCGTCGAAGTGACGATGCGTCTGGGTGTCGATCCCAAGCACGCGGATCAGATGGTCCGTGGTACGGTCGTGCTTCCTCACGGACTTGGCAAGTCGAAGAAAGTTTTGGTCATTGCTACAGGCGAAAAGCAGCGCGAAGCCGAAGCCGCAGGTGCGGACATTGTCGGCGGCGAAGATATGGTCGAGAAGATCCAGAAAGAAAATTGGACCGACTTCGACGCTGTCATCGCTACTCCCGACACGATGAAGTCTGTCGGACGGCTCGGAAAAGTCCTCGGTCCGCGTGGGTTGATGCCAAATCCTAAAACGGGAACCGTCACCTTCGACGTTGCTGCTGCCGTAAAAGAAATCAAGGCCGGTAAAGTCGAGTTCCGTACCGATAAGACTGCTCTGATTCACGTTCCGGTGGGCAAGATTAGCTTTGAACCGAAGAAGCTGGTCGAGAACGCGAGCACTGTTATCTCGAGCGTGATTCGTGCGAAACCGGCAGCGGCCAAGGGCAAGTACATCAAGGGTGTAACGCTGTCCTCTACGATGGGCCCGGGAATCGCGATCGATTCTGCCCCGCTTGAGGCTGCAGCGAAGGCGTAAGAATTAGCTGGGAAGCTTCGGAGCTGCCTAGCTTCGGAGCTAAATGATCATCGCGCCTGAATCCGGTGCGATGCGGAAAAAGGATTTCAGATGGCGGTTACAAGAGCAAAGAAGTCGGAACAAGTTGAGAAGCTGGCTGCAGACCTTAAGCAGGTCAACAGCATGATCGTCGGCACCTTCGGAAAGCTGACCGTTGCGCAGGATTTCGAGCTGCGCAAGACGGTGCGCACAGCTGGCGGCAAGTACCACGTGGTAAAGAACACGCTCGCGAAGCGCGCTGCGCAAGGAACTGCGGTTGAAGAAGCGCTCAAGAGCTTAAAGGGCGTTACCTCGATTGCTTACACCACCGGAGATCCGGTGGCCTTGGCCAAGGCGCTCACGAAGTATGTAACCGACAATCCGGAGTTCAGTTTCAAGCTGGGGGTCGTCGAAGGGAAAGTGATCTCGATCAACGAGGTCAAAGCCTTGGCCACGATGCCAGGCAAAGAGGAGCTTTATTCGAAGCTGCTCTTCCTTATCAGCGCTCCGGCTCAACGTTTGGTCACGACTTTAAATGCTGTCGGACGCGATCTCGCAGTCGTTATCAACCAGGGCGTAAGCGAGAAGAAGTTCAGCGAGGCTGGCAGCTAGGCTCAAAAAGTTTCGCCATCGCCACAGGGTGCCTAGTCTGGGGCACACCGGAAACCTGAGGGCGATCGGCAACTCCTCGGCGAGAGCCGATGAGGGCAGTAAGGGCGGATAAGTAGCTCAAAAGTTTAGGAGATAAGGATCATGGCGGATATTCAAGCATTAGAAGATCAGATTGTTGGGTTGTCGCTGCTCGATGCGGCGGCGCTCGTTAAGAAGCTGGAAGCTCGCCTCGGCGTATCGGCCGCGGCTGCTGCTCCAGTTGTGGTAGCCGGCGGCGGAGCTGGAGCGGCTGCGGCCGCGGCGGCTCCCGAGGAGAAGACGGAATTCACCGTTGTTCTCACCGCAGTGGGCGCCAATAAGATCAATGTCATCAAGGCTGTACGCGAAGTCACCAGCCTCGGCCTGAAAGAGGCGAAGGACCTGGTTGACGGCGCTCCGAAGACCGTGAAGGAAGGCGTGAACAAGGAAGAAGCCGAGAGCATCAAGAAGAAGTTCACGGAAGCCGGCGCTACAGTCGAAGTCAAGTAGCAACCGCGCCGGAACCGGCGCAAACTGATGAGCCGGAAGCGCTTTGAATCGTAAGCGCTGTCCGAATCATCAGTATTGGTAAGGTTCAGTGGCGAAGACCGGAGGACACCTGTCTTCGCCCGATTTCTTTGATTTCTGCCATGCAAGTAGCACGTTTGTGTCCACACTTGCCAAGATGTGGACTGTTTCAGCTATAATGTGTTGATTCGAGGCAGAATTCGGATTTGATCAGAGGCACTGGCAACGCGACAGAAGGGTCCGTTGTCGCATGTACCTCATTGGGATTGAGTTCGCGGCGGCGGACTACACACAGGCCTTAAGAACTGGCGCGGGAAACTGACAAAATACAATCTCTTTTGCGCTGCTATGGCGCCTGCGCAGAGCCATGCTCTCGCGTAGGTGCTTTCGTGTCTGTGTGCTGCTCCGCTCCTATATAGCTCAATTCCAGCAGTTTTCAAAATGATTTTTTTCCTCATCGGCGTTGAGGGGGCGGGCCGGTTGAGGACGTAAAGAAATTCGATGCAGCTTGATATGAGCAGATTTGCCTGCATCAATCCCGCCTCAGCGACTGATACGCAAATTCAAGGTGAGCTGACGCTCGCGACAATCGCGTAGTGCCAGCCCTGTGACTGCGGCAACGCAGATCACGTAACAGATCTAGGAGTCACATGCCGAATAATAACCACCGTGCCCGTCGCACTCGTCTTGACTTCAGCAAAATTCCAGCAACGATTCAGATTCCAAATCTGATCGAAGTGCAGAAGCGCTCCTACGACCGCTTTCTGCAGATGGATAAGCTGCCCAGCGAGCGCGACGACAGCGGACTTCAGTCCGTATTCCAGTCCGTATTCCCGATTACGGATTTTCGCAACGTTTCGCAACTTGAATTCGTCGACTACGCCATTGGCAACTGGGAGTGCAAGTGCGGACACCTCAAAGGTCTTCATCACCTTCGCACCACGTGTCGCAATTGCGGCGCGACCGTAATTACCGATCCCTTTCACCCCGGCGAAGTTCTCTGCGGAAAGTGCGGCACCTACAACGCCAACACTCCTGACTTCTGCAACAAGTGCGGCGACCCTGTTGGCTTGCAGCTCAAGTACGACGTAAATGAGTGCGAGGAGCGCGGTATGACATACTCTGCTCCGCTCAAGGTCACGATTCGCCTCACCATCTTCGACAAAGACGCTGAGACCGGCGCCAAGAGCATTCGCGACATCAAGGAGCAGGAAGTCTTCTTCGGCGATATCCCGCTGATGACCCAGAATGGAACGTTCATCATCAACGGAACTGAGCGTGTAATCGTCAGCCAGTTGCACCGTTCGCCTGGCGTCTTCTTCGAGACCGCGAACAATCGCACATACTTCCTGGGAAAGATCATTCCTTATCGCGGTTCGTGGGTTGAATTCGAATACGACCAGAAGAACACGCTGTATGTGCGCATCGATCGCAAGCGCAAATTCCTGGGCACGATCTTCTTGCGCGCGCTCGGCCTTCGTTCGGACGAAGACATCCTTCGCACGTTCTACACGGTTGACAAGATCGCGATCCGCGACAAAAAGATTTACTGGACACTCGAGCCAAACATCGAGCGGCCAACGAACCTCCTTGGGCTGAAGCTGGCACACAGCATCAAGACCAAGAGCGGTGATGAAGTTGCCCACTCGGGACGCAAGATTTCTCCGTCAGTGCTGAAGGAAATTCAGAAGGCAAAAATCACCGACATCGAGATCGACAATACCGATCTGGAAGGCGCGTTTACTGCCGCCGATGTTGTCGACACGAGCAGCGGCGAAATCCTGCTCGAAGCCAACACTGAACTGACCGCCGACAAGCTGTCGAAGATGATTGATGCCGGGATCACTGAGCTGCATCTCTTCTTCCCCGAGCGCGACGATGTGGGCAACGTGATTTCCAACACGCTGCGTCGCGATTCCGTGAAGACTCCGCAGGAAGCTCTGATCGAGATTTACCGCAAGCTGCGGCCCGGCGATCCGCCAACGCTCGACACCGCGACCTCGCTCTTCCACGGTATGTTTTTCGACGCGCGTAAATACGACTTCTCGCGCGTGGGCCGTTTGAAGTTCAACATCAAGCTGTATGAAAAGAACGACCAAACCTCACTCGATCACCGCACGCTCGAACCAGAGGATTTCTACGCCACCATTCGTTACCTGCTGAAGCTGCGGAAGAGCATCGGCTTAGTGGACGACATTGATCACCTCGGCAATCGCCGTGTACGCGCGGTTGGCGAGTTGATGGAGAACCAGTTCCGAATTGGTCTCGTACGCATGGAGCGCGCGATCAAGGAAAAAATGAGCGTCTACCAGGAAATGTCGACGGCTATGCCGCACGACCTGGTGAATGCGAAGCCGGTGATGGCGGCCATCCGGGAATTCTTTGGATCGTCACAGCTCTCGCAGTTCATGGATCAGACCAATCCCTTGTCCGAGATTACGCACAAGCGACGTCTCTCGGCTCTTGGGCCGGGTGGTCTGTCGCGTGAGCGTGCTGGATTCGAAGTCCGCGACGTGCACCCGACGCACTATGGACGTATCTGCCCAATCGAGACCCCGGAAGGTCCGAACATCGGTCTGATTTCGTCGCTTTCCTGCTATGCGCGTATTAACGACTACGGCTTCATTGAATCGCCGTATCGGCGCGTAAAGGGATCACGAGTTCAGGACTTCGTCCAAGTCGTGAACAGCGGAGACAGCGAGTATCGCGTTGGCGATCACGTTGAACTTCACGAGTTAGAAAGAGTCAATGAGGAGCTGAAGTCCAAGAAGAAGAAACACGCAGATTTCGAGCCGTTCTCGTTCTATCTCTCGGCCTGGGAAGAAGACCGTCACGTTATCGCGCAGGCCAACGTAGAACTCGACGACAAGGGTCGGTTGGTCAACGAACTTGTCAATGCTCGTAAAGCCGGCAACTTCGTCCTTGTTCCCCGCGATGAGGTCGACTACATCGACGTTAGTCCGAAACAACTGGTCTCGGTAGCTGCCTCTCTAGTGCCGTTCCTGGAGCACGACGACGCGAACCGCGCGCTGATGGGCGCAAACATGCAACGCCAGTCTGTGCCGCTGCTTCGTGCCGAGGCGCCGATCGTTGGTACCGGAATGGAAGGTGTTACCGCTCGCGACTCCGGAGCTGTGGTTCTCGCTCGCCGCAATGGCATCGTGGACTCGGTGGACTCGGAGCGCATCATCGTGCGCGTCGAGGGTGAGCACCATCCCACGCAGCTGTCGCGTGAGGTCGGAAGCGACATCTATCAGCTGATCAAGTTCAAGCGTTCCAACCAGAACACCTGCATTTCGCAGAAGCCGATCGTTCGCAAGGGTGATCGCGTGGTGAAGGGACAAGTCATCGCTGACGGTCCTTGCACCGACATGGGCGAGCTGGCGCTTGGGCGAAATGTCCTTGTCGCCTTCATGCCATGGCGCGGTTACAACTTCGAGGACGCGATCCTGGTCTCCGAGAAGCTGGTCCGCGAGGATTACTACACCTCGGTGCATATCGAGGAGTTCGAGATCGAAGCTCGCGATACGAAGCTCGGTCCGGAAGAAATCACGCGCGATATTCCGAACGTTTCGGAATCGGCGCTACGCGATCTGGACGAGAGCGGAGTGATCCGCATCGGAGCGACGGTGCACGCGGGCGACATTCTCGTGGGCAAAGTCACCCCGAAGGGCGAGACTCAGCTCACGCCGGAAGAGAAGCTGCTGCGCGCGATCTTCGGTGAAAAGGCTGGAGACGTTCGCGACGCATCGCTCACCTGCCCGCCGGGAATCGAAGGCACGGTCGTTGACGTTAAGATCTTCTCCCGCAAAGGACAGGAAAAGGACGAGCGCGCGAAGTCGATCGAGGCTTCCCAAATCGAGAAGCTCGAAAAGAACCTCGCCGATGAAATCCGAATTCTTACCGACGAGCGTTTGAAGCGACTCGACAACATTCTTGGGGGCAAGGAAGTGCAGGCCGACCTGCACGACGAGCGCACCAACAAGCGCCTGCTGACCAAAGGCGCAATTCTCGACCGCGAGACCATCGAGCGTATTTCGACGCGCAACTTGAAGCGCATCAAGTATGACAACAAGGACCCGCGCGTCAACGAGCAGATCGACGAAATCGAAGAGATGACCTCGCGCCAGATCGACGTGCTGCGCAAGATCGTGAACGAGAAAATCTCAAAGCTGCAGAAGGGCGACGAACTGCCACCCGGCGTGATCAAGCTGGTGAAGGTCTATATCGCCATGAAGCGCAAGCTCTCGGTCGGCGACAAGATGGCGGGACGTCACGGTAACAAGGGCGTGATCGCCCGCATCCTCCCCGAAGAGGATATGCCATATCTGCAGGATGGAACGCCCGTTGAGATCGTTCTCAACCCACTCGGCGTGCCGTCCCGTATGAACGTCGGCCAGATCCTTGAGACGCACCTTGGCTGGGCCGGTCACGACCTGGGCAAGCGCATTACGAAGCTGCTCACGGAGAATTCGCGCGAAGAATCGCTCCGTCGCGAACTGCGGCAGATCTTCAAGGACACTCCGTACTTGAAGTCACTCGCCGACATCGACGACGACACGCTGCTCTCAGTAGCGCAGGGAATGGGCAAGGGTGTCTTCTTCGGAACGCCGGTATTCGATGGCGCAACCGAGAAAGAAATCAAGTCGCTGCTCGATCAGTCTGGTTTGCCGACATCCGGCAAGACTGAGCTGTTCGACGGCATGACAGGTGACAAGTTCGAGCAGCCGGTCACGGTTGGCTACATTTACATGCTCAAACTCTCGCACCTGGTCGACGACAAGATTCACGCGCGCTCAATCGGCCCGTATTCGCTGATTACGCAGCAGCCGCTGGGTGGTAAGGCGCAGTTTGGCGGACAGCGCTTCGGAGAAATGGAAGTCTGGGCGCTCGAAGCTTACGGCGCGGCTTACATTTTGCAGGAATTGCTCACGGCGAAGTCTGACGACGTCTACGGCCGCACGAAGATTTACGAGGCCATCGTCAAGGGCGAAGCCGCGATTGAGCCAGGCGTGCCGGAGTCGTTCAACGTATTGATTCGCGAATTGCAGTCGCTGTGCCTGGACGTGGAGTTGATCAAAGCGAAAGAGCGTCCGGCGTTGGCTGCGGCAGCAGCAGATTAACGGAGCGTCCGGGCGCCCTCGCCCGGCGTTTCCTCGCAGTTTTAAGAAATTTATACGGCACGTTTTGGCGTGCCACAACTCGGTTCTTCTGTCATTCCGAATTGGGAATGGCACAACGAAACGGAGGACACTTTGTACCGTTCGAGCCCGTTCGATCTCGGCAACAGCATCACTGATTTCGACAGCATCCGGATTTCTCTGGCCTCGCCGGAGCGAATCCGCAGCTGGTCGCACGGTGAGGTTACCAAACCGGAAACCATTAACTACCGCACCTTTAAGCCGGAGCGCGATGGACTTTTCTGCGCCCGCATCTTCGGTCCTGTAACCGACTGGGAGTGTCTCTGCGGCAAGTACAAGCGCATGAAGCATCGCGGAGTGATCTGCGACAAGTGCGGTGTGGAAGTCACACTCTCCAAAGTCCGCCGCGAGCGCCTTGGGCACATTGAACTCGCTTCTCCGTGCTCGCACGTGTGGTTCTTCAAGGGGCTGCCTTCGCGTATCGGCCATTTGCTCGATATTTCCCTGCGCGAACTCGAGTCGGTTCTTTACTTCGAGTCGTACGTGGTGCTCGATCCGGGTGACGCCCCGGTGAAGGAAGCTGAGGTCATCAAAGAAGAGACCAAGTTCCGCGAACTCGATCAGCAATTCCGCGCTACCGGCTTCAAGGCCATGATGGGCGCTGAGGCAATCAAAGAACTTCTCAAGCGCGTCGAGGTCGAAGAGCTTTCGACCGAGCTGCGCGAGAAGATGAAACACGAGACTTCCCTTCAGAAGCGCCTCAAGTATGCAAAGCGCCTGAAGGTAGTCGAAGCATTCCGCAAGTCTGGCAACAAGCCACAGTGGATGATTCTGGACGTGATCCCGGTGATTCCGCCGGAGCTGCGTCCTCTCGTGCCGCTGGATGGTGGACGTTTCGCGACTTCCGATCTAAACGATCTCTATCGCCGCGTCATTAACCGCAACAACCGTCTGAAGAAGTTGATGGACCTTCATGCTCCTGAAGTGATCGTGCGCAACGAAAAGCGCATGCTCCAGGAAGCAGTGGATGCTCTGTTCGACAACGGTCGCCGTGGCCGCGTGCTGCGCGGTGCCAACAATCGTCCGCTGAAGTCGCTCTCCGACACGTTGAAGGGCAAGCAGGGACGCTTCCGTCAGAACCTTCTGGGAAAGCGCGTGGACTACTCGGGACGTTCGGTGATCGTCGTTGGTCCCGAATTGAAACTGCATCAGTGCGGCTTGCCGAAGAAGATGGCGCTCGAGTTGTTCAA
>AP72_2010_repI_A01DRAFT_1000212_pt1 | contig 10617 bp, 10 predicted proteins | sample AmaPasreplicIA01_FD_9191 | JGI IMG/M metagenome (IMG submission 9191) | reverse complement strand
GGCGGCTGGGGACGCATGTATGGCCGAGCCAATGGCGTGCTCAACATTTTGACGCCGCTGCTGGCTCCAGGGCTCTTACAGGCAGTCTCGTGTCAAGGAGCTGTCAATGCCGCCAATGCCGGAGCGGGAGGCAACCAGTGCCTTGGCGCCGGCGGCGCAACTCCATCAACAGCGTTCCGAATTGGAACTGACGGCCTGGTCGCGCCGCTGCCCGCTGCAGCTCAAACGCTGCCACAGCCGTTCTTCCCCGGGACGAGTGGTTGTTCGGGAGCCGGTTGCGTGAGTGGTACTTTCTTTCCTACTTCCGGCGACTCTTCGGCAATCGATCCTCATTTCCGTCCGAGCAGAGTCGACTCGTTTGATCTGACGATTCAACGTGAACTCTCGCCCAAGGCCACCATTGAGGTGGGCTACATCGGGCGCCTAATCCGCAATGAGCTGCAGAACATCAACCTTGATGCAGTGCCGTACATGACAACGCTAGGCGGGCAGAGCTTCGCTCAAGCTTACGCAGCCTTGTATACGTCTATCTGCGGCTTGGGATTTGCGTGTGCCAATAACACGTACACAGGACCTGCTCAGCCATTCTTTGAAGCTGCGCTGGGCGGACCAACCTCTGCCTTCTGCACCGGCTCAGCAAACTGCACAGCCGCTGTCATTAAGGCGCAGGGGAGCAATCTGAAACAGGGCGCAGTGTATGACCTGTGGTCAGCGCTCTCGCGCAATGCCTCTTGGACCTTGGGCCGAAGCTTGCTTAGCTCGGTACAGCCCGGAACCACTCTCGGCAATCAGTTGAACTCCATCACCATGAGCACCAGTCTCGGCTACGGAAACTACAACGCTGGATTCGTTTCGTTCCGTTTGACCGACTTCCATGGTTTCACCGGCGTCAGCAATTTCACGTACAGCAAAGCCTTGGGCACAGGTGCGGTGACCCAATCGACCAGCTCCTTCACCGTCATCGATCCGTGGAACTTAGGATTGATGTACGGACCAAACGGTGGCAATGGTCGTGGCTTCGACAGCAAGTACCTGTTCAATCAAAGCCTCGTCTATCACCCACCATTCTTTAAGGAGCAGAAGGGTCTCATCGGCCACTTACTGGGTGGGTGGGGCATAGCCCCCTTGCTCACTGCGCAGAGTGGACTTGCGACACAGGTAAACATCGGGAGTGGAGGTGATTGTCAGTCGTTCGGAGAAGGAAACTGTAGCTCCACGTCAACCAACGAGAATGCGGTGCGCATAGGGCCTGTCCCGCAAATGTCACTACATTACGGCGTAGTGTCGAACGGCGCTTGTGGCAAGAGTGGCAATTCTCTTGGCGTGAATGCCTTTGCCGATCCGCAAGCGGTATGCAATAGCTTCAGGAGGCTGATCCTGGGCGTCGATACTAACGGCGGCGGCACCGGGAGAATCCCGGGATTTGCACGCTGGAATCTCGATGCGTCCATCACCAAAGACACCAAATTTGGAGAAAAAGGAATAGGCGTAACTTTCTATGCGCTGTTCACGAACGTTCTAAACCATTTCCAGCCGGACGATCCAACAACGAACATGGACATTGACAACCCAGGCTCTTGGGGTGCGGTCACAGGAGCCCCGGCAACGGGAACTGGGTATGATCCGCGACAGCTGGAAATGGGATTGCGAATCCACTGGTAAGGGCAGCGATTCTTACGAGCCACGGAGGATCTGCGGATCCTCCGTTCTTTTTTTGGCGATGCGAATCAGAACTCGTGAGTGCTGCGACTCAGCTCGAAATCGTGGTCGTGGCTGACGATTCTCTGCTTCTGCACTAAGTACTCATCGACCAGCACTGCGACCAGCGCAGCGGTCGGGACCGCTACCAGAGCTCCAAGAATTCCGGCCAATGCGCCACCGATCATCAACGCGGTGATCACGCCTAGCGGAGGGAGGTCGATCGTGCTTTTCATGATTCGTGGCGCCAAATATGCATTTTCCAACTGGTAGTAGATGCCGTAGAAGATCAGGACGCCGAGCAGCTTATGCCAGGAATCGAAGGCTGCCACGATACTAGCTAGACCTAAGGAAGTTAAGGCTCCCACAACGGGAACAATGTTGGCGAGAGCGGCAAAGGCTGCGAGTACGAAGTAATACTTCACGTGCATCAAACCGAAAGCCACAAAGCTGCAAACGCCTATGCTCATCATGAGGGCACCCTGGCCCACTAACCAGTGTCGCAATCGCTCTTCCGCACGTAGTAATGTGCGGGAAAGGCGCTCGCGCTGGTCGAGCGGAAAAAGCGCAATCGCCCAGGTGAAGACGGCTTCTCCGTCGATGATGAAATAGGAAGTGAGCACAACCCCCGTAAAGAGACCGAATATGCTGCCGGCGAGGCCGGTGAAGATTCCAAACGCACCACCGGATGCTGCTGCGACATAGTCATCGATTCTGTTGAAGTCCATTCCTTCCAGGAAAGGAACGTTGTGAGCTCGGTTCGCAAGTTCTGTTAATCGATGTGGCCATTCAGAAGCCATTGAGCGGGCATCGTGAAAGAGCGGTGGCAACGCGAACACAATAAAAAGAGTGAGGATGGAAGCGAATCCAACGATGAGAATCAGGATTGCGATGCCATGTCCAGGACGCCACTTACCAATATGAATTCGACTAATAAGCTGGATCAGCGGCGACAGCACGACCGCGAATAGCGCGCTTACATAGATAAGAAGCAGGACGTGCCGAATCACGTACGCGGCGTATAAGCCGGCAAGTACCGCGATCGTGAACAGAATGTCCGAGCGGCGCTTGGGAGCTGGAGCAAGAACGGGAGACATAGTTATCGGGTGATCGGATGATCGGATCATCGGGAGAAGTAAGTTCAATATTCCGATTCCGATTTTAGGGCGTTCTGATCACTTGCGATCCTACTTCACCCGATCACCCGATGACCCGATCACCCGATTCTTTTAGTCTCGCACAACCTCCAGGCCGGCAGCCGAGGCAACGATTCTTACGACTCTCTTTTCATTGTCCATGTAGACAAGTACGTTGCTATCGTCGGTATGGAGGCGGAAGCTGCTACATTCCAGGTCCTTGCCTTTCAGAGAGATCTTCTCTTTGCCCTTGAAGTCGACGGTCACAATCTCGGACGCGTGCTGCGTCGGTATCAGTACACCAAACTGCTGTGGAGCAGGGTTACAGCTCAATCCTTCCGGCTTTGAGGTACAACCAAGCGCCAAATATCGCCACACCAGGATCTCGCGATGCATAAAGAAGTTATCGTCGAGAATTGGAGTCGAATGCGGCATCAGGTGAGGAACGTTATACGACTTCTGGTTTGGACCAGGATTGATGATCTCGCTCAGGAACTCGTCTTTCGGCACAACGGAAAGCTCCGCCTTAACGGGTCTTTCTTGTGACCAGCCATAACGGACAATCTCGCCTCGATCAGTAAGTTCCATTTCGGAACGTTGCGTCGAACCGTCTTCCACTTTCAACTCAGACTTCGCCATGCTTCTGCCGGCGCGCTGCTCGATCGAAAAGGTCTCGGTGGCCACGCGCTTGCCGTTGACAAAAACTCCAAAGCTGCCTGAATCGACCATCTGGACAGTGGGAGCCTTCGCCTCCAGCGAGCAGGCGAACGTCATCATCGTGACGAAAGCTGCGAGGATAAATTTCATTCCACCTCCTGATTTCCGGGACTCAACTGCAAAGTCGAAGCAATCTCCTGGGCCACCGCGAGCGGCGTTTTTCCGTCGGTCCGCACGGTCGCATGCGCCGTGCGATAAAACGGGAGCCGCTCTTCATACAAAAACGTAATCTGATCGCGGTTCTGCAGGAGCGGACGGTAACCGGGAGCTGAAGCACAACGTCGCAATGCCTCTTCCAGGCCCACGTCCAGATACACAACAGAGGCGGAATGGTCGCGGATAATCTGCCGGACTGCTTCCTGCACGAAGGCGCCGCCACCCAGAGCGATGGCTGCCGGCTCGTCTTCGAGCGTTTCGAGAAGCTCGCGCAATGACTGGGCTTCCAACTTACGAAATGCCGACTCGCCCTGCTCAGCAAACAGCGCTGGAACGGTCTTACCAGAGCGACCTTCGATGAGCGCATCGAGATCGTAAAACGACCAGTTCAGCAATCGCCCAAGTTCCCTGCCCACCGTGGTCTTGCCAGCTCCCATGAACCCGACGAGTACAACCAACTCCGATTCGGTCGTCATAGGAACTCTGCGGCTGCTCGTGCCTCACTTCACAGCTCGCGTGAGCGCAGAAGACCACAACACTCACTCGCTTCTCGAGCGGATTCTAACACCGAAGTTCAGCGGCTAAGACCATCGACGGGGTATCTGCGGAGGTGCACCTTGGTAATGCAGGGAACAGGGGACAGGTTACAGGGGACAGCAAAAGGTAGACGTTAGCGAATTCGAGGCGTCCCGGACGGAGAATGAGTTTTAATTTAATTTCTGAACATCGGAACGATCACTTCGCATCGTGAGCTCATCGTGTGGCAGAAATCGATGGATCTGGCAGTGCTCGTGTATCAATTGAGCCAAAAATTTCCTTCAAATGAGCTCTATCGCCTTGTGTCTCAAATGACGCGAAGTGCGGCCTCAGTTCCGGCTAATATCGCTGAAGGCCACGCTCGTGCAGTCGAAAAGATCATTCGCATTTTCTTTCGATTGCGAAGGGTTCCTTGATGGAGACCGAAACTTACTTGATGCTCTCAGTTCGGCTGAAATACGTTAATGAAGAAGAGGTAGGATCAGCCTTGAGCACAATCACGGACATCAGCAACATGATTACGGCAATTCGATCACGCCTCGCTGAGAAGTAGCGAAGAACGAACTAGCACTTGCGCTATTGCCGCTTGGGTTCGAAGTTCCCTGTTCCCTGTCCCCTATCCCCTGTACCCTGAATTTCAGCTACTTTTTTTTTTCCGGCGCTTTGCGCCTTAGCCTGTGGCCGAATTAGGCCTTCGCGTTCGAGGGAATCCTGGATATTGTCCCAGACCTTGGGACTTGGGTCGCGCAAGGGCAGAAGCAGCTTGGCTTGATCGGCGATGTACTGCAGGTCCTTCACCAGGTCAGAGCAGATCTGGCAGCCCTTCAGGTGCTCCATCTCGCTCGAGTGTCCGCCGCTCTCGAAAATATAGGGCAGGACTTCCTGAAATTCGGCGCACGTCATTTTCTTACGCTCTCCTGTCCCACTCATCGCCGCACCGCCTTCTCTGCCTTACTCTGCTTCAGTAGGTCGCGGAGTTTCATTCTTGCCTTGTGTAGCTGCGACTTGCTGTTGCCGATGGAACATCCCATCATCTCCGCGATTTCGTTGTGCTCATATCCTTCGATGTCATGTAGCACAAAAATGATGCGATACCCCGGGGGCAGATTCTCAATCGCCCGCTCCAGATTCACACGATCAATCGAGCCGGCTAACACATTGTCGCGAGCACCGATGTCTTTCTTGGGCCCATCTTCCTGCTGCGGTTCCAGTGTTTCTTCTAATGAAACCTCAGGTAATCCCTTCTTCCGCAAATGCATCAAGACTACGTTCACTGACAGCCGATGCAGCCACGTCGAGAACGCCGATTCTCCCCGGAAAGTGCCGATCTTGCGATAGAGCTGCAGGAAGGCCTCCTGGGTGAGGTCCTCTGCCTCGGCGGTATTCCCCGTCATTCTGAGACAGAGAGAATAGACACGGCGCTTATGCAGTCCATAGAGTTGCTCAAAAGCATAGGCATCGCCGCTCTTCGCCTGCTCAATAGCTTCAGCCTCGTTAAAGCCGGGGTTGGCGGCCTTCCTGCTGGCTGGCCTTGGCGCCTGCTTGTCCTTTTCCTTATGCTGTGCTGTTTGCAGTGGAATGGAAGTTATCCTCTCAAAGTTCGATGCAGACGAGCTGCTGCCTGTTGTATCAGCTTGGAATCATTGGAGATACCTGTGGAAATCTTTGATGAGTATACGCCTCCGAAAGCGGGTTCCCTGTTCCGGATCCGAGATGGCCAATAAGGCACTAGCCGTCGAGGCTGTAGTTGCTTTCAAGTTGTTATAGTCAGAGATGGTGGAACCCGTCAGCTCCAGTCCGACTCCAAAGCAGCCAACGCGCTCAGATCCTCGAAATTCGCTGTTCTGGATGTTTGTATCCTTTATGGGAATCTCTATTCCAAAAGAAGGCCAGGAGAGGCGGGCTCTGGTTATGCTGATTGCCGGGGTGATCCTGCTACTGCTGTTTGTAGCTGCGGGAATGCTCACCCTTTTTCGGCTCTGGTGAACTCAGCATCTCAAAAGACTGCGTAGAGGATAAGGAGGTGTTACGCTCGAGCAAACTTTGCAAAACTGATCCGCGCAGCCGATCCGACGATCCCCATTGTGGTTCTCTCCTTCGGGCCACACGCGTTGCGGAGTAGAAGTCAGCGATGCTCTCCCAAGCCACGAGCGGAAACGCATTCTCGACTACATGAGTGACGGACTACGATTGCAGACTACTTATTAGCAGGGATCACTCGCCTTAACTTCGAACTACTTCATTGCCCTGCCTCTCCCGCATCTTTATCATTAATGGTTTGGCTTCTATTCGAGTAGGACCGCGAAATGAGGCCTACATCAGGAACTCATGTCCGCTGACAAGAACCCTAAGAGCAGCCCTCGAACACTAGCCGAGAGCCCAATCCGCGACACCTTTGAAGGACGTCATCCGTCTCCATCAGAAAAGGAATGGGCAGAGAAGACGCTTCTTCCCGCGCTGGAGAAGTCTCCCGAGCAGCCGATCGGAGCGCGCTCCGGAGTGAACGTCGATGAAAACGGCGATGCCCGCTTTACGACTATTTCGGGAATGCCGGTGCGGAGGCTCTATACACAAGCCGACCTTCCCGAGGACTGGAACGCAGATAGGTATCTTGGCCATCCGGGACAGCCGCCTTATACGCGTGGGATTCATGCCTCCGGCTATCGGGGAAAATTGTGGACAATGCGCCAGTTCTCCGGTTTCGCATCGCCGGAAGAAACCAATCAGCGATACAAGTACTTGCTCGCGCACGGAGGCGGTGGTCTGTCAGTAGCTTTCGACTTACCGACATTGATGGGATTCGATTCTGACGCTGCGGAGAGCGAAGGGGAAGTTGGAAAGTGCGGCGTCGCGATCGATTCGCTGGAGGACATGGAGATCCTCTTCAACGGGATCGATCTCGAGAAAACGACCGTCTCAATGACCATCAATTCGCCGGCATCCGTCTTGTGGGCCATGTATCTCGTAGTTGCCGAAAAGCAGGGCGCGGACTGGAAGAAAGTTTCGGGAACCATTCAGAACGACATCCTGAAGGAATACATCGCGCAGAAGGAATACATCTATCCCCCCGCTCCTTCGATGCGACTGGTAATCGATACCTTCGAGTTCGGCACGCACTTCACACCTAAGTTCAACAGTATCTCCATCAGCGGATACCACATTCGCGAGGCCGGATCGACCGCACTTCAAGAACTCGCGTTCACGATCTACGACGGAGTCGAATACGTGGAATGGGCTCGACGTCGCGGACTAAACGTCGATGAGTTCGGTCCTCGCCTGAGCTTCTTCTTTAACTCTCATAACGACTTCTTCGAAGAGATCGCGAAATTTCGAGCTTCTCGCAAGATTTGGTACCGGCTGATGAAAGACCGCTTTGGCGCGAAGAATGCTCGCACTTGGTTGATGCGCTTCCACACCCAGACCGCAGGAGTATCTCTAACTGCACAACAGCCGCTAAACAATATCGCCCGAACTGCGATCCAGGCTCTCGCAGCAGTGCTTGGCGGAACGCAGTCGCTGCACACGGACAGCTACGACGAAGCTCTGGCCCTCCCGACGGAAGACGCTGCTCGCATCGCGCTCCGTACGCAGCAGGTGATCGCCTACGAATCGGGAGTCGCGCAAACTGTCGATCCGCTGGGGGGCTCATACTTCGTGGAGAAGCTTACGCTCGATATGGAAAAAGGCGCTTTCGATTACTTCGATAAACTCGACGCGATGGGCGGGATGGTCAAGGCCATCGAACGCGGATATCCGCAGAAGGAGATCGCCGAGGCCGCCTACCAGTACCAGCGCGCAGTAGAGAATAAAGAAAAGCTGATCGTCGGAGCCAACGAGTTCGTCATCGAAGAGACTCTCCCCGAGATCCTTTACATCGACCATCAGGAGGTAGCTGATCACCAAACCAGAAAACTGAATGCTCTTAAGTCGCGCCGGTCAAACGACGAAGTTAAGCGTCGCCTCGATGCTTTGAAGAAAGCGGCTGCCCAGGAGCCTGCGGTAAAGGCAGACGGAAGAATGTCCAACGCGAACACGATGCCCTACATCATCGATGCGGTCCGCGCGTACGCTACGGTGGGCGAAATCTGCAATGCGCTGCGTGAGGTGTATGGAACGTATGAGGAAGTGAGCGTCACCTAACTGGAGTGGGCAGTCCCCGCCATTCCTGACCTCCCTATTGCGTATTCCCCATCACCTGCCGTAAAACTTTGCTCATGAAAATCTGGCGCCTTCTCGCTTCGGCCCTTTTCTCCTGCTTTGTTCTTGCTGCTGATCTTCCCCAAAAACAGATTCATGGAGCCAACGGAATCACGCTTCCGCCGCCTCCGACGACCGAAGCAAAACCCGTAACTGATACCGTTTCGGGACATTCGCTCACCGATCCCTATCGCTGGCTCGAAGATCAAAACAGTCCCGAGACGCGCGCCTGGATTGAGTCCCAAATGCGCTACACGCAGCAGTATTTGTCGCAGGTGAAGATAAGGCCGGAGATCGTCAAGCGGCTGACCGAGCTTGAACATGTCGAGACCATCGGGATTCCTACCGAGCGCAATGATACGTACTTTTATAACAAGCGCCTGCCTGACGAGAATCAGTCATCGATCTACATCCGAAGAGGTCTCCACGGCAGCGACGAGCGGCTGATCGATGCGACCAAAATGAGCGCTGATCAGAACACCTCGGTCCATATCAACGATATTTCTAAAGACGCTTCGCTGCTTGTATACGGAGTGCGCGAAGGCGGAGCCGACGAGCAGACCGTCCATTTCATGGATGTACCAAGCCACAAAGATTTTGCGGACGTGTTGCCCCGCGCACGGTATAGCGGCGTAAGTCTCGCTCCCGACAAGCAGGGACTCTATTACGCGAAGTATCAGCCTGAAGGCACCATCGTCTATTACCACCGCATCGGTAGCCCGGTCGAATCAGACCAGCTTATCTTCGGCAAGGAATACAAGGGTGAGAAGTTCGGGCAAATGGAGTTGATCTCTCCCGATATCACCGAGAACGGCCGCTATCTTCTTATCTCGGTGGGACACGGTGTTCCCGCCAAGCGCGTTGACATTTGGGCGAAAGATCTGCGCAAGCCTGATTCGGAACTGCGAGAGATGATCCATGGCATCGACAGCCGCTTCACTCCGGTGAACTACAACGACGATCTCTATGTCTTGACTGACTATCAAGCTGAAAACTATCGCGTAGTCAAGGTCAACATAAATGATCCCACGCCGGACAAGTGGCAGGTCATTGTGCCGGAAGGTAAGGACGCCATTTCAGGAATTTCCATTGTTGGAGGAAAGCTCTTCGTAACTGGTCTCCACGATGTCGTGACGCAAACACGTATCTTTACTCTCGACGGCAAACAGACCGGCACGATTCAATATCCTGCGCTCGGCTCCGCTACGGACGTTTTTGGCCGCGAGGACTCCAAGCACGGTTTTTACACTTTCGACTCCTTCAACATTCCTCCAGCGATCTACCATTACGACGTTTCAACCGGAAAAGCCGAACTCTTCGCCAAACCGAAAGTTCCGTTTAACTCCGACGCATACGAAGTAAAGCAGGTCTTCTACAACTCCAAAGACGGTACACGCGTCCCGATGTTCATTTCGTCCAAGAAGGGATTGAAGCAGGACGGAACAGTGCCGACTCTGATGTATGCCTATGGCGGGTTCCTGCTTTCGCAGACCGCGCACTGGAACCCGGAGTATGCATGGTGGATGGAGCAGGGCGGCTTCTATGCGCAGCCGAACTTGCGCGGCGGCGGCGAGTACGGCGAAGCCTGGCATAAAGCAGGCATGTTCGAGAAAAAGCAGAATGTGTTCGACGACTTCTTTTCAGCGGCTGAATACCTGATCACGAACAAGTACACCTCGCCCACGAAGCTCGCAATCCGCGGACGCTCCAATGGCGGCTTGCTTATGGGAGCCGCGCTCACCCAACGCCCCGATCTATTCGGTGCAATCTGGGTCGGCTATCCACTGCTGGACATGATTCGCTTCCATAAGTTCCTGGTCGGACGCTGGTGGACCTCGGAATATGGATCAGCGGACGAACCAGATCAATACGCATATCTGATCAAGTACTCGCCCTACCAGAACGTGAAGCCGGGCACGAAATATCCAGCGATCATGTTGAACACCGGCGACTCAGATACTCGCGTAGCTCCATTACATGCACGCAAGATGACCGCCTTGCTCCAAGCTGAGGATGGAAGCGATCGACCTGTTCTGCTGCACTATGAGACCAAAGCGGGACACAGCTCAGGCGTCTCAATTCAGCAGTTGGTAAACGATACGGCAGATGAGTTGGCTTTTCTGTGGAACGAGACTAGCGGGAGATAGAAGAAAGATCCTCGGTTTAGGGAAGGGCA
>AP72_2010_repI_A01DRAFT_1000210_pt1 | contig 10687 bp, 7 predicted proteins | sample AmaPasreplicIA01_FD_9191 | JGI IMG/M metagenome (IMG submission 9191) | reverse complement strand
ATTCGCGAGAAGCTCGCGCACGATTCGCAATTTCCGATGGAAAGACTCTCGCCGGGGACATACAAGGTCGTGGCCCGCGCCTTCACTAAGGATCTTACACCCGCCGTGCCGCTGTCGTTTGAATTCACGGTGGCGCGTGCCCCCTTTCCCTGGACCTCAACGGCGCTTGGCGTGTTGCTGCTGCTGGCGCTCATCGCGTTGGGCTGGGGCTATTTTCAAAACCGGCGCATTCACCGCACCAGCGGCGAACTCGCTGCGGCTAATCGTGAGCTGGCGAGCGCCCGGCTGCAGCTCGCCAACGAAACCGAAACTGAGCGCCGTCGTATCGCCCGCGATCTACACGATCAGACGCTGGCAGATTTGCGCCACCTGGCATTGCTGGTCGATCAACTTCCGGCCACGAGAGCGAGCGATATCCGGCCCAATCGCGCGCCTTCACAGCCCAGCGCGCTGCGCGCTGAGATTGAATCGATCTCGCATGAAGTCCGTCGCATTTGCGAGGACCTCAGTCCTTCGGCGTTGGAAAACGTGGGCCTCTCAGCCGCTTTGCAATTTGCTCTCTCACATGCCGTCGAGCATGCCGCGCCGGATTGTAAGTTTGCTTACAACTACAGCTGCGATGATGGTTTGGATGAGAAGCTCAACTTACCGGCCAGCACACAGATTCAGATCTATCGCATCGCGCAGGAAGCCTTGAGTAACATCTGCCGCCATTCAGGCGCGCATCATGTCTCGGTCAGCGCGCGCGTTACGGAAGCCGACCTGTTTGAATTGCGGATCGATGATGACGGGCGGGGCTTTGACGAAGCGGACCCAAAACGAAAGTCAGGTCGCGGAGTGGCAAACATTCACGCCCGCGCTAGCATGATTGACGCCGACGTCGCCTGGATGAAAAGCCCGGACGGCGGAACTTCGTTTACCTTAAGGAAGCCCGTGAGTGGGGTTCATAGCGAGAAGAATTGAAACCGTGAGCGGCCCGAACAGAGTCCCTGTTTCCGTGTGATTTCGTGGTTCAAATTGCTGGCACATCAAAGGCGAATCGTTGGTTCCCATTAACACCAGGTTGTGAATGATCATCTATAGTTGCAGCTTTCGATGTTTCACGCGCCTGGTTCCTCACGGAATATGTCAGAAGCGCCTGCGGTAGCGGGCCAAAGCGAATCTCAAAATGGTCGAATCATTTCATCTGAGCAAACAAGTTGCCGACGCAATCACACGTAAAGAACCGGTCGTGGCTCTGGAGTCAACCGTCATCTCTCACGGGCTGCCACGTCCGCAGAACTTAGAAACAGCTTTGCGACTCGAACAGTTGATCAAAAGCGAAGCGGCAGTACCCGCAACGATTGGGATGCTCGCCGGCGAATTACGCATTGGCCTTGAAGAAGATGAGGTTCAAACTCTCGCTGAATCCCCTGAGGTGAAAAAACTGAGCACTCGTGACCTGGCGACAGGCGTGACGCGTAAGTGGCACGGAGCCACAACCGTCGCCTCAACTATCTGGATTGCGCATCGTGCCGGCATCCGCGTATTCGCGACCGGCGGAATTGGCGGCGTCCATCGCGGAGTCTGGCCTGATATCTCAGCCGATCTCCCTGAACTCGCGCGCACGCCGATGATTGTCGTCTGCTCAGGCGCGAAGATAGTTCTCGATCTGCCCGCGACGCGGGAATGGCTTGAGACAAACAGCGTCACAGTCGCCGGTTATGGTTGTGACGAACTTCCGGCCTTCTATTCGCGCACCAGTGGCTTGCCGGTCGATGTCCGCTGCGATTCACCTGAAGAAGTTGCAGACATCTTCTGGACGCAATCGCGTCTGGGACTGCAATCAGCTTTGCTTGTGACCGTGCCGGTGCCGGCTGAAGCCGAAGTCGAAAGCTTAATCTTGCAGCAGGCGTTGGACGAAGCCTTGCGCGAAGCGGAAGAAAAAAAGATCAAGGGACGCGACGTAACTCCTTTTCTGCTGGCCCGAATGTCTGAACGAAGCGCCGGAGCAACGCTGCGCGCGAACATTGCTTTGTTAGAAAACAACGCGCACGTCGCCGCCCAGATCGCGAGCGCGTTGTGCTGATTGGGACACGTCGCCAGGAATTGAAATCTCGGTTCGTGTCTTTTCGTGGTTGAAATTCCAGGAGAATATATCGACCGAGATTTGAACCACGAACGCAGTCCTCACTTCGTGTCATTTTCGTGGTCGAAGTTCCAGGAGAATATATCGACCGAGATTGAACCACGAACGCAGTTCTCACTTCGTGTCTTTTAGTGGTCGAAATTCCAGGAACAAAAATCGAACCACGAACGCACCCGAACAAACTTCTCGTGCATTTCGTGGTTCTACTTGCATTAGTTACCAGGATGAATCGGAGAGAACAAGGTCTATCCTGAAAACTTGAAACCTGAAACTTGAAACTGTAGTATCGTTTTCCGCGTGGGGCAGTAGCTCAGTTTGGCAGAGCGCCGCGTTCGCAATGCGGAGGCCAGGGGTTCGATCCCCCTCTGCTCCACCAGAACCCTTCTATTCTCAATTATTTACAAGATCGCTCGAAAGGGCTTGAATTCCCAAATGACCAATATGTGACCACGTTTTTCTGCCTGAAGCTGAAATTTCCTTTTGAAACGGTCGCCCGAAGAGTCAACCAGTTGGTCGTTATCTATATGCGTTCTAATGCTTTAAGCGCGACGTAACTCCACGGAGGAGCGGGCGCGAAATCCCAAAACAAATAACCAAGCGTCGAACCAGCAATGCGGAGGTCGGGGGTTCGAATCATCGCCGCAGAAACCTGAGACGAATGCGATCTCAAGAATGAGAGACTCCCATCTTGACCATGCTTGAAGTTGAGCCAGAATTAGCTTCCAAGATCCAGGCGCAAGCAAGAGAGCGCGGCGTATCAGTAGATGTGTATTTGCGGGAGCTAATTGATCAGAAAGGAATTGAGTCCGCGAGCAGCGACTGGATTATTTCGCAAGAGCGAGTTCGTTTGTTGCGAGAATGGGCATCTTAACACCAAAGAAGATCAAACTATATGCTCAGACACAAATTTCACGCGCTTCTCTTAATTCTGTTGCTAGTCACCACGACGTTTGCCGGGCCTGTTGATTTGAGCGGTCATGGAAAGCAACAGTAACGGGGGGCGCTTTGCCATGAGCAGTCCAAACATCATCACGAGCCCTGAACACATCCAGGGCAGGAAATTCGGTAAAGGGCGCGATCGAGCAAGTTACGCGGCCACCCGAGTGGCTCCCGCGAGCCTCGAGAGATAGTGTTCAATAGCCACCTCAAGCGCTCCCCCCAATCCAGCTCCGGTTGGTTGGCCTGGTTCGATCGACCAATTTGCCAGGCGCCCCGCCATTGTCCTCGCCACCGCTTCATGTAGCGATTTGTGAACGAACTTCCAGCCGTAAACAATGCGGCCGCTTACTACAACTCGTGAGACGCCCAGTCCGGTAATGACATTACTAATGCCTATCCCGAGATATTCTCCCACCCGCTTGAGCGTGGACTGCGCCCTTAATTCCCCGGCTTCCGCACGCCCTACGATCTCTACAAAGCGCTGGCGCGTTGCTGAGCTAACTGATGCCTCTCGCCCAGCATAGAGCGAAGTAGCGCTTGCAGCTGAAGAATAAACTTCCCAGCAGCCGCGATTCCCACACGCGCATTGTTTGCCACCGGCAACAATGGTCATATGACCAAACTCGCCCAGCAGGCCCCTGTCCGCTCCAGTTCCTCGATAAACTTCGCCACCTAATACCAATCCGACACCAATCCCTGTACCTGCGCGGACCAGGATGAAATCGTTTTGTCCTGTTCTTGTGCAGTCTCGCAAGCGTCGGTTCGCTTCGTACAAGGCCGCCGCAGTGGCATCGTTTTCGACAATTACTGGCACTCTTTCAGATTTGTCAGTTTGTTGGCCTCCCACCCACAATGCGTCCCCTATCGACACACCACGCCAGCCCAGATGCGGCGCAAATAGCAACTCCTTTCTGCCCTCATCGGTCGGGCCGGGAACGCTTACGCCAATAGAAATCAGCGAGCGTTCAGGCATCGAGGCCCGCAGTCGCTCGACGATCGAATTAATTCGGTTGAGCACTGCGTCCGGGCTGGAAGGCGTGTCGAACGATTCTTCAGCAAGGAATTGGCCAACGGTGCTCGCCGCACCGACCTGAGTGCGTCGCACGCCGATGTTGACTGCGATAAAAAACGAATGGTCACCGCGGAGCGAGAGACCGATGGGCGGCCTACCGAGGCCGCGTGCCGGTTGTTCCGACGCTGTTTCGCAGAGCACATCTGAAGCAAGTAAAGGCTTCACTATCTCCGTAACTTTGCTGCGATTGACTTCCAGACGACGAGCCAGATCCGCCCGCGAGATAGGCTGCGCGGCACGTACAATACGTAAGATTGTACGCGCGGTATCACCTGAAGTATTTGATGACCCTTGAAGAGCCTGATGTGGCCGACCCGACAAAGCAAGCCCAATGCGCTTATTATCAGACTTAGATCTATTCCTGTTGTAACTGGCACTCGCACCTTCTGAAACATTCTGAATTACTGAAAAGCGCGCACGGGTTTTCTTGCGAGCCAGCAAACGACCCGCTTCATTCGGAATGAAACCGAGTTGAGCAATCGCGCTCTCAACACTTGCGCGCGTCTCTGATTTGACGTCTTTCGCCTTATTTACGACGCGAGAAACGGTCATCGTCGAAACACCGGCGAGGTGTGCAACATCACGTAAAGTCGCCATGGAATCCAACCCCTTCTGGACTAAATCCTCTAGAATCGTGCATCCGAAACTAATGCAACTGCTAAGCCAACTGCCGATGTCAGCAAGCGAACCAAGAAAGACCGTTCTTGGAAAAACTACAGTTGAGTTTTAGGGCCAGGAAAATGCCGGGTCCAAAATATCAAGGACAGTATGGGCCCACAATGTTACGCCGCGATGAATTCGCCTTGAGAACATCATTGATTTGGTTACCGGCAACAATTATGTCGGCAGCGAAAAATCTGGTGACGAACTTGTAGGAGGGTATTGTCAATTTAACTTCCTGAAGACGCGAAATCCTAACTCTGATGAGACTAAAGCACTCCTGATGGTACTGTCAGGTTAACTCTGGTGAAGAAACTGCACCTGCATCATAATTCGCTGATGAGCATCTCTCGGTCGTTGTATCGACGCCATCGCTTTCCATCTGAGATTTATCAGTCATTGTGTCTGGCTTTATTTCCGCTTCTCGCTGAGCTTCCGCGACGTTGAAGAGATGATGTCCATACGGGGCGTCTCGCTAACCTATGAGACTGTGCGAGACTGGTGCGTCAAGTTCGGTCAGAGCTACGCCAAAGGGCTGCGCCATCGCTCTCCTCGCCCAGGAGACAGATGGCACCTCGATGAGGTCTTCCACAGGATCAATGGGCGGGTGCATTATCTGTGGCGAGCAGTAGCTCAGGATGGCGATGTTCTGGACATCCTGGTCCAAAGGCGACGAGATAAGAAAGCTGCTAAGAAGTTCTTTCGCAACCTATTGAAGGGACTGCAGTACGTGCCGCGGGTAATTATCACCGATCAACTCCGGAGCTACAGCGCGGCGAAGGTTGAGATCCTGCCGAGTGTCGAGCATTGCCAAAACAAGGGCCTGAATAATCGAGCCGAGAATTCGCATCAACCGACCAGACTACGCGAGAAGGTGATTCGAGGGTTCAAGTCAGCCGGTCATGCACAACGCTTCCTCTCGGCCTTCGGCGTCATCGGTTCGCACTTCCGACCAGGGCGACATTTGTATTCAAGGGCAGGTTATCAAGCAGTGATGAAGTCAAGATTTGCCGCCTGGAGAGAGGTGAGTTGCGTTCAGTAACAATCTCGAGAAGACGATCGGAGTGCCAACGAGGAGAAGGACCGAGGAGAATCGTCTTTCCCTGTCTTTCCTCTTTTCCTGCGGTTAACTTGACAGTGCCATCATATTTAATCTGACTTCCCACCACGAGGCTCTGTCTTGGCTGATTATTAACCTAAGTCAGCCTCGGACACCGAAGTGACGTGGAGGCGTCAACGCGTTATTGGCTCGCCTTTTGTTGCCCACTGTAGTTTGAGCGTCTTGATTTCGTAGGGATTCACACGCAGAACCCGCTCTGTCTGAGAGCGTAAGTCCTGTTCAAGCAAGTTCGCTTCACGGAAATCGCGCTGTTGACCCAGGAAGGTGATCGGAGTTTCACTCTTTGCTCCCTGAATCTCGTACAAACGCAAGGTTATCGAACGATCCTGCTCGGACTTCTTCAATGCGCTTATGACGAGATTGTCGCCCCGAAGCGAGCAAAACGAATAAGTGGGAGGAAGCGATTTGGTGGAAATCTCATCAGTGACGCTCACGGGGATCAAAGGATTATTGAAACTCAGGCCTGCCTGATAAGAGTGGGCTGTTCTCCAATCTCCCGTTGCCGACGAAAGCGAATATCTGAACTGGTAGTGTCCCGGAGATGGAAAATGTATCGACGTGACCTCATCTCCGCGCACAATCTTCGCTGAGGTATATCGCTGGCCTCGGATCATGTTTGCTCTAATCAAGCCATCCTCGAGCTTTACAAGCTGGTGGTCGGCGGCCAGAGTCAGGCCCCATTCAGAGTTGCCGGCGAAAAGCCAATCCTGGATCTGTCGATACTTCTCCCATGCTTCCTTCTGGATTTCGTCCCCCGCACGGGGACCTGATCCTGGGAGTAGATTCGTTACGGAGTTCTCACCAAATGGAACGCCATAGTGTATCTCCACATTTGACTGATGCAGTGGAAAGAGTTGCTGGATCCTGAGGAACCGCGGCTCCTTCCAATCCAAGCTGTCTTCGACGTCCAATCTCTTCAGGCCGCTGTAAAGGATCAAACGTTGGACGACCGGGATGTCGGCTACCCGGCCAGAAATTCTGAGGACCGTTCTCACGGCGTTGTTTTCTTCCAGGACAGTTTCATCGACACTCCGCGGAATAATGCGTCCGGTGTCTGTCTCTCGTTGGACATTATTAGTGCCGCGTTCTTCTTCGCCGATGATCTCTAGGTCCTTGCAAACCTCACGGTTCAACTGCTTATCGAAAACGGCCACTCTTCCGGTCGCTTTGTCAACAGTGACTCGGTAAAACTGGTTTTCGATTGTATCTGTGCCCAGCGGACGCCGGGGCTCTTTCAAGTCCTTCTCACGATCCAGAGTTATTTGAGACGTCACTGGAAACGTCTCCGGTCGTTCGCTAGCGCTAAGAAAGTACGTCTTGTAACCCAGCGCCGGCACGCCTTGCGCAATAAACACCAATTCCACTGCTCGCGAGATATTCTCGCTGGTTTGCTCGANGTAAAAAGGGATAGACTTCCCCGTCTCGTCAACGAGGCGCATTCCTTTTTTGTATTCACTGATTGCGGCCGGTGAGACATCCCCATATAGAGTCACGTGGGCCTTGACCAAGTCGTCTCTTTGCCACCCCAATCCGTTAAAGACCACGATGGGAAAGCTCTTCGCCACAGGAATCTGGACTCGCTCAGCAATGTTCCGCAGCATATCGCGCAGGATCTCTCCGCCGCGGATAATCGCCAGTTGTGAGTACTCCAGTTTGCGGTTGTCACCGATCTCTCCTCCTTGTCCGTCGTGATTGTGGTCCATGGATTCGATGAGCCTTTTCCACAAAACCTCAAAATCCTGCTGTGGATAATCAGCATAGCCAAGGGCGTAATTGATCGTGGCGAACTCCTCAGCAGTGGTGAGAGTACTTGTGGCGGGGACGCTCCACTGCCATAAATGAAGTATCGAATCGACAACATGCGGCCAGGCCAATGGTATCTCGCCTGAAACATCCGCTGCCGATGACGTTTTGGCCGTAGCATTGAAGAAGTCCTGCGGCGTGGCCAAGATAAATTGCGCAGAAGGAAAAGTGCGATTTAGTTCGTCAACGTTTTGAACCAACTTCTCCGTGGGCGCCCAGAGATCCACTCCCCAGTGAACGTAGATTGGACCCGGCGAGGTGGCGCGCACATCATCTATTTCCTTGCGCAGCTTATTAATTCGTTCATCTGTTAAGTCACCATGTAGATTAAGACCCACGCCCCATCCATAGCCGCGGATGGCATTCCAAACTAACACCTTTGACTGATCGGGCGACTTCCAATTGAACAGCGACTTATCCGTCGGGCCGATACGGGTCATCACCATATACGGGATGTCGGCTTTCGCCAGCATCTGCGGAAACTGTAGTGTGAAACCGGGTATGTCGGCGGGATGGAATACCTGCGGATTAACTCCAAACACAGAACGCGCGTAGAGCTTCCCATAAAGCAGATTGCGCGCGTGGACTTCACCGTTGGGAAGGTTATGAAAGATGTTCGCCCAGTTTGGAGCGATTGCAATTCGTCCTTCCTTGACGAGGCGCTTGAGATCCTCCAGTTCCGGAGAGCCTGAGTGCGTCTCGACAAAATTTGCAACAAAGTTGTCACTCTCAAGCAGGAATTTGAACTCTGGGTACTGGTTGGCTATCTTAATGGCTTTGGCGATGATGCGGTTTCCTCTCGCCAAACACTCCTCGCGAGTCCCGGCCCAGAACAGATCCAAGTGAGAGAACGGAACAATATAAACTTCTGCTTTTGGAGGTGTCCCTTCCGCAATACTTCGCTGGGCCTCAAGGTCGGCCGCGGATAGAAGGAATATCAAGACGTAAAAGAGAATCGCGATACCACAGAGTTTTCGTGCTTGCATTGGTCTCTCCTGTAAAAGAAGCTGCTGACGAAACCTTCAGCTAGGCCTTCGTCGCAGCTTGTAAACTGTAACAAGGTTTGTCGTAGCTTCTAAAGCGGAACAAAGATCTAGAACACGAGGCGCACGACCGCTTGAAGCACTCGAGGGCTGCGTACGCCGGAAACGGCCCCGAATCCAACTGTGTTCAATACCCTGCCTGTGTTGGGATCATATGCGAGGTTGGTAGGCACGGGATTGATAGTGACAAGTCCATTGGCAAACGTACCCGAGAAAGTCAAGGTTGAGTTGATGCCGCTGAACTGCGTGTGATTGAAGACGTTAAAAGCATCGAGTCGAACCTGCAACTGGACCCGCTCTTTAAAGGGTATGGTCTTTTGCAACGACATGTCCCAGTTGTTGACGCCGGGACCTCTCAAGTAGTTGAGCGGCGCATCCAGTCCGATGCTTCCCACACGCGGAAAGGCAAAGGCTGTGTAATTCAGTCGATAGTAAGGATTGCTCCCGCTAATTCCTTGCAGAGGGTTGCCTATTAATGCTATGCGCGGACCAGCACTCGGAGTGCCTGTGATGTTGTTGTTCAAACTCAAGCTGTTAAAGGTGCCCGAAAGGCTGCTGTTGCCGATACCAACGTTGAATGGCGTGCCTGCGATTCCTCAGCTAAGGAAAAATTGACGAGGGCCAAGTTAATAAGATTTCGCCTGTAGAGTCTGACAGTTGAGGAGATGAAATTCTGCGGGACGTTTTGCGTGACGGGCGAGGGCGATTCTGCAGGTATTGTCAGGTTAACCAGCGAAGGGGGAATCTGACTACTGATGCGGCATACTGCAGTGATGAGCACACCGGCCTCTCTCTACCATCGTCATCGCTTCCCCAACGAGATTATTAGTCATTGCGTTTGGTTGTATTTTCGCTTTGCAGTGAGCTTCCGCGACGTCGAAGAAATGTTGGCGATGCGCGGCGTGGCCCTCACCTATGAGACAGTGCGGCAATGGTGCTTGAAGTTCGGTCAGACATACGCTAACGGCTTGCGCCGCAAGTCTCCTCGGCCTGGCGATCGGTGGCACTTGGATGAAGTTTTCATAAAGATCAATGGACGCCTCCATTACCTCTGGCGAGCAATGGACCAGGATGGCGACGTCTTGGATGTCCTCGTGCAAACTCGCAGAGATAAGAAAGCGGCTAAGAAGTTCTTTCGCAAGCTTTTGAAGCGGCTGCAATACGTTCCCGGCGTTATCATCACAGACAAACTTAAGAGCTATAGCGCCGCGAGAGTGGAAGTGATGGCGAGTGTCGAGCATCTGCAGCAGAAATGTCAGAACAACCGCGCGGAGAATTCTCATCAACCAACTAGATTGCGCGAGCGGCTGATGAGACGGTTCAAGTCGGCTGGCCAGGCACAGCGCTTTCTTTCGGCCTTCGGAATCATCAGCTCACACTTCCGAGTGGGGAGACATCTGTTCGAAGCCTGCGTTTACCGAGCAGTAATGAGCTCGAGATTCGCCACATGGGAAGAGGTGGTTTGCGTTAAGCCGACCGTTAAATTGAGATGATAAGGACAGCCAGATTCATCGCCTGAGGCACAGGTCTTTGTCGCCTTGAGTTAAGTTGACAATACCCCCACCGCCGTCTTGCACCATCGCATGTTAACCTGACAATACCGTAATTGGACTCGTTATATAAAAAGGAGTGAATGCGATGTCGAATGATGCAACAAAAGCAGAAACCGCTGAATTTGCGGGCAAGCGAATTCTCGTGACCGGCGGCACCCGGGGCATCGGCGCGGCAATTGTCGACCGATTCAGTGACGGAGGCGGTATCGTTATTACGACCGGACGCCCATCTGCGACAAAGGATTCATCCGACCGAGTTATCCGCACGGACCTTAGCACGCCCCAAGGGATCGATCGTCTCGTTAAGGCAGCTACGGATCGGTTTGAGGGGCTCGACATCTTGATTCACAATGTGGGCGGTTCGGCCGC
>AP72_2010_repI_A01DRAFT_1000209_pt1 | contig 10719 bp, 11 predicted proteins | sample AmaPasreplicIA01_FD_9191 | JGI IMG/M metagenome (IMG submission 9191) | reverse complement strand
ACCACTCGATGCCCCTGATTTTGAATCGACTGCGCTGCGAGCATGCGAGCTTGTACTGGCTGGCGATCCTCGGATCGGCAAAGTTCCGGGCGCACGAACCTCCAAGTCCAGAGCAAAAGCTGAAAAATCTTCGAAGCAGAACAAGAGTTCGAAAAATGACGCTCGCCCAATCAGTTTCGAGACCGTGCGCAAGATCGGCTTGGCGTTACCGGATGTGGAGGCGAGCACGGCATGGGGCGCACCTGCACTGAAGGTTCGCGGAAAACTGTTGGCATGTGTGCCTACGCATCGCTCGGCTGAGCCGGGTTCTCTTGTGGTCAGAGTCGGCTTTGATGACCGTGCCGAACTGCTTGCAGCCGCTCCCGACATTTATTACGTGACCGATCACTATGTAGGCTACACCGCTGTGCTGGTTCGCCTTTCCCGCGCCACGCCCGATGTCTTGCGCGACCTGCTGGGGATGGCTCACAAGTTCGTGACTGCGAGGAGGCAAAGATGAAGCGGAAAAGGGGCGCTTTATTAATTGGACTCATAGCGATTGCCCTAGCCGCGGGCGCTACAGCCGCACAAGAGCCAGCTATTCAGATATATGACATCGTGGTCATCGGCGGTCGCGTGATAGACTTCAGTGCCACACCCTTGTTGAGGTACGAATCTGCGCCCCCAAAAATGATGCGAACCGGCCCCCTCATGAGGCTGAACAAGAAGCGTTGAGGGTGGGGCACCTTAATTGGGTTTTTTCGCGATTAGTTGATGCATCCGGCAATGTGCGACCACCGTCTCAGGGGAATCGTCGGTCTCGGTCATTCGGGCGATGAGGTTCTGTAGATGGGTTTCGCTCAACGTTCCTTCATTGACTAACCCAAGCGCCACATTGCGAAGCGTCCAGTTCCAAAATCCTTTGTGCTTGCCAGTCATATAGTGCGGGTGATAGGCATCTACATGAACGACCTCAAAGCCCGCTTCCTTCGCCCAAGTGTGGACCCGGCGGCCATGCGCATAGTCTACGCCGCGACGGCGGCCTCCCTCTAAGCAGATTTCGCGCAATTCGGCATAAGCATCGCAGTGTGGTTCAGCGTAGACCGCGCTGGCGTCCGCCTCCTCGCAAACCATCACGCCGCCCGGCTTCAACGCCGCGTAAATCGCCCGCATTGCTTCCACCGGTTTATTTAGATGGACCATCAGCCAGCGCGAATAGGACATATCTATGCTGTTGGCCTCAAGCCCTGGTTGGTAAACGTTGCCGACACGGAACTGTGCTGTCTTAAGCCGAGCCTCGCGCGCCAAGGCATTCGCTACTGTCACTTGCTCCGGGTTCACATCGATGCCGGTGGCATGAGCGCCGTGGCTCGCAGCCCAACGGGTGACGTAACCAAGTCCGCAGCCGAACTCGACAAAGCGGTGGCTGGGAGCGAACCCGGCGCGCACCAACAATTCGTGGGTGCGATCGTCATGAATTTCGCTGATCACGTGGAGCCGGTCGTGATCACTTCGTCCAGAGCCGAGGATGTATTTATCGCCAAGGTTTGGCATTCACTGTTCTCCCTTTCACAACATTGCACAACAACTACCATTTTTCGGCGCGGCGATCCGATACTGTTCCCGAAATTCCATCAAAACGGGCAAGGCACGCAAACATAAACAGGAACCAACCATTGAACCGGCTGCGCGAGCGGAGACTCTTGATATTGACAGTGCGAACCGCATGAGACCGTCAACAAGCCGCGGAAATATCGGGCAAACGCCAAGTTTTTCTTCATGTTTTTATCTTAACGGGGGAGAGCGTCTCGAACGAATTGCTGATGTCAAAAAGTTGTAAATTAAGACAGTTCGAATTCGGTGGGCCTTGCGCTGGCCGGGCCGTTTCCGGATGCACCAGTTAGGGCATGGTTAGTCTCAGCCAGAGATGCCGTGCGCCTCGCTGTTTCGCCCACGCGATCTGGCCAAGGTTCATCGGCATTTGCGACGACCACGAAGTCGATCACCTCACGCCAAAATGAGTGCGCATTGGCCGGTCAATCGGCCGTCAGTCACCCACTTTCGCTTGATCTCGGTGACCAATCCGGAGGTACGGTTATCGAGAACGTGAGCGCCCTTTCGCGAGTTGCTTTAGGCTGCGTGGGACAGATGCCTTGGGGATGAAAACGTCAGTGGGGAGTTTGAACCGAGTGCTCAATTTCCGTACCTGTTCTAAGGTGAGATTTCGTTGTCCAGTCATGAACATCGAAACGGCGCTTTCTGAACCAAATTGGGGAATGAGGTCGCGCTGTGTCAGATGTTGCTGTTCAATGAGAAATCGGACAATTGAAACCGGATCAGCCTTGGGCACGGAGTAATGCTCTTCCTCGTAACGTTCCACAAGCAAGGTTAGGAGTTCGATTGCCTCAACTTCAGAGCTCGAAGGATTGTCCAGCGCCGTTAGTTGGAAAAGAGCATCAGTATACATTTCGAGTTCTTCATCGTTGTGTATGACGCGGGGGGCGCCGTGCGCAATCATTTCCGCCGGGTTTGCGAGAACTGTGCTCATTGTTTTCCGTACCTCCTGTCCCAGTTGCTGCGACTGTCGTATTCCTTATGCGTCAAGAAAGACCGGATGTAGACATGCCCTTGCGTTTGCCTTTGCTTGGTCGGTTTTGCATAGTGGATGACAGTTACCAGCCTGTACCGATTGTGCCTAATATTAAAGATGACGTAGCCTTCTACCGAGTCGGCATCTTTGAACGTTCTGCGGACCTCATCAAAATTGCGCCAGCGAACCGCCTCGACAACGGCGGTCCAGGCTGTAATCTCGTTCGCCGCATCTGGGTAGGTTTCCATCGCCTCCTTGAGGTGCTTACGCGTAACGATGTGCACCTATCGAGCATACTTCACAATATGTGAAGTTGTCAAAGCGGTTTAACGGAAGCTCAATCTGGTCAGTTATATGCCCTACAATCAATGACTTGATTGATTGCAAGCCTGTGGCGTCGAGGCCGGCTGCAGGTCGGGGGAGCCTGTCACGGCGCTACTGGCGCGCTCTTGCGGCATCAAAGCACGGATATTCGGGTTGATTGAATAAATAAAGGATGGCTTCTTCGGCCGTCAGCCGTTCTTTGAGGCGAAGGAGAGAATCAACACAATAAAATAACTCTACGTCGAGAACAGATCTTTGGGTCGATTTCGTACCGCTGATTTTCACAATCAAAGCCGACGCTAGGCGAACATCGGCGCTGGTCACAGAATGGTCACAATAAATCGCCCGCTCCGATCAGTTAAGTTGTTGATGGAACAGGGAGATAAGCTGGTTGTGCGTAGCCCTGAAAAGGCTGGCGTCGGCGGTTCAACTCCGTCCCTGGCCACCATGTTTTCAAGGGACTTAGGTTAAAGACGTTGTGCGTTCCCCAGTCCGCATTCAGTCCGCACTCACGAAACGCTTCGAACGCCCTCTCCGAAGCTGAATGACACGGAAGAACTTAGGCCGGTATGATTTTTGCTCAGTCCGCTTTCAGTCCGGGGTGTCGGCCACAGCCGTTGCCGGTCACGGTCCATCAGCATCACCGACGACATCGCCCCTTGAGATTGAGCGTCAATCTCTTTGCACAGATTCTCGAGGACGTCCGTCAGGGTCGCTCCGCCGGCGATCGTCTCCAGCGTTCGTCTTTCCGCTGTCAGGAGAGACTCAGCTTGTTTCGAGTCGTGAATATGTGTGCTTGTTTCCATGCCATTCGACGTTCGTCCATCAAGCAACATCTAAGCCCTTAACAGGAAACAGCGCTACTCGCCAAAACGCTGAGGGCACCGCCGTTGTCAACGAAGATCCGAAGTCAGATTCTGAGGGCTGTTGCTGCATAGTTTACTCTTCAGCCACGCCTTTCTCGTAGTCAGCTCGGGGAGGCAGGCTCTCAGTCAGGTGTCTTCCACTCCTCCAGATTATTGCCCGCGCCCGTGGTTCGAGTCGATTTGCTCTCCGCCGAAGCCGGACTTCACTAGATCTGTCCTGTGAAATCAGCCTCGAATCGGCCGTTGCGAGCCGCCGTTTGACAAGGAAACCCTTCGATATGGATGCTTGAGGGAGTAATCGGTTTCCTGCGCCGTAACATCGGCATTGACTAAGCCGCCGAGCGGGCCGACAGGAGTTCGTTCGCCGGAAACCCTGACCGCGTAAACGTAGTTGGTCTTCGCATGGCAGTTTCGGAATTGCTATCTGATAACGACCACCAGAGGTCAGGCTGTTAATAGCTCTGGATAGAACTTCTGCAGCCACGCTATAGTGCCGTCTTTCAGTTCGGTTGCGAGCTTTACCATCGCTTGCAATTCCTGATCTGAGACGGCGCAATGTCATACACCGACTTGTTCCTCTTGTTGTTGAAGGTCTTGAATCTCTGAATGATCTTTGGGTTGGCCTCTATCGTGAGTTCGAGAGACTCGATCGTCTTAACATGATGCCCCGATTGCGTGACGGTCCGATGACCAGAGGCGCGGAGTGCTGCCGTAGCGACGCAGAGCGCTGCGTTGAACGCGGCGATAAATCGAAGGTTCTGTCGATACGGCTTCTACCTTTGAATCCGAGAGGCTTCGTTCCACAATTCCCAGAAGATCTCTCACCTCACCACGGCTAGTCGGCTCACGCCTTAGCCAACCGTACTCCACCCACTTTTCTAAGTTCATGCTCGTCTCCCAGTACGAACACCTTTTGTCCTTTTAGCACGGCGGTCAAAAAATGGTTCGCACTCGCAATTTTCGACTTGAATTCCGCAGCGGAATAAACAGTCGGGTTGATGGGGCGGCCAATCCTTTTCTCGACAGTCGAGAGCCGCGACAGGACTTCGTCAAGAGTCGCCTTTCCAACGACCATTAAGTCGACGTCGCTATTCGCCGTTTCTTCCTCTCGGGCCACCGAGCCGTATACGAACGCCACCGAGACTCGATTCTTCAAAGGGTGCAACGCAGACCGCAGGAGACTGAAGATGCCAACTGTCTTGTTCACCAAGGTCTGCATCTCTCTAAATATGGAGGCGTCGCGGTTCGCCTGGTAAAAAACCTGGCTGCCCACTGAGCTGCGAATGATAAGGCCAACTTTCGAGAGGTTTTCGAGTTCACGTTGAACCGTGCCGACGCTGGCGTCTACTTCGCGCGCGATTTGGCGTGTATAGAAGGATTGATCGGCGTGACCATAGAGCAGGGCCATAATGGCGCCTCGCGTGCGTCCGAACAAAAGATCCCCAAGACCGTGTGTACTCATTACGAGAACAATTGTACTCAAGATGAGAACGCGCTTTATGCGCTCACAGGATCGCTCAAGCTCCTTGATTAGTTTCCGTCCGACGTAGGCGAACATCGGCGCTTGGTCACAGAATGGTCACAATAAATCGGCCATCTGGACAAGTTAAGTTGTTGATTAAAAAAATGGTCAGGCTTAAAGAGCGCACTGAAAAGGCTGGCGTTGGCGGTTCAACTCCGTTCCTGGCCCTGTCGACATGACCAGGTTAATTTCGACACTCTTGGACGGCTTAGTACGAACATCTCGAGCCGGCGCTCGGCGCGAGAACATACTGAGTGCCGTTGCCGTCTACGACTGATGTTGTCCTCTCTGCATTTCCGACCGTGAAATTTACGATGCGCCCGCTCGGATAGGCTCGACTGCAAAATGCCGCTGCCTCCCAAACAAATCGACGGCCTTTTTCGGACACTGACTCATGCCACCCAATTGGGCGTCCCCGAATTTCCGACTCATTTCGGCATTTCGCGTTTGTACGGCAATCCATAACCGCTCAGGGAAATCCGCCACTCGGGCACCTCGACTCGTTTCCAACTCTCCTTTGGGCGCCGTCTACTAACCTTTCGACCCGTTTCCGGATTGCGAATTTTGTGCGTTCGGTTCCAAAGCTGGACTCCACGATACCGCTCATTTCTCAGAATGACCCTGATGGCGGACGGGCACCAGGCGCGCATCGAACGCATTTTCGGCGGCTGAGGAGCGATGACCCGTCTGCATTCAGAGTTTTCGCAATCTGAGCTAGGCCACAGCCTCTGCGCGGCCATCTCAAAGATGCGGAGAATGACGCGGTAGCGCGGGAGTGGCGTAGAGTGCCAAGCCGCCGAGGGCGGTCAGAAAGGACAGGATGACTAAGAAGAGCTTGCGCCCGACTCTGTAATCGCCTGGTCGTGGCACGATGAACAGTGCCGGTTCGTATTTCTCATGCGACTCTCGGTTCCTTCGAGGCAGTAGTTAATGAGCCGCTAGCCACCTGCGAGAAGTCGTACTCCCTTTCGCAGTCGCCGATTTCCACCTGGGGAAGTTCCAGCGCATGTAACTCTCGAACGATCTCATCGCGGTAGCGAACCTTGATGTGTGTGACAACAACCCGGACGCCGGGCGGCATCTTGCTTACTTCCTTGGCGAACATGTCGGGGGTGAGATGAAGGGACTCCTCCGCTAGGCGCTTCAGCGAATTCGGGAAACACGCCTCCAAGAACACCGCCCTGAGGCCGGGGGTCTCGTGCGCGACTTCCCATAACCGTTCGGTTGGTCCAGTATCTCCAGCAACGATTACCGCGGTTTCGCCGGCGGTGATGACATAACCGAAGGTTGGCACTACATGGTTGACGCGAACTGCGAAGATGCGAAGACCATCAGCTTCCACCGGCATTTCGGCATCAAGCGGGCATAGGTGCAGGAACGGATGCATCTTCTTCGAGAGTAAGACGAAGTCAGGCCACATCACATCGTTGAAGATATAGCGCTGCAATGCATCCAAACTCTCTGAACTACCATAGATCCGGGGGCATTCCCCTCTTGGGGTCCACGCGTTCTCGACGAAAATCGGCAAGCTCGCAGTATGGTCGACATGCGAATGCGTAAGGAATACGTGCCGGATCCTTTCTTGTTCATAGGGAGTGCCATGAAATCCAAGAGAACCCGCATCGATGGCTATAGTTCCATTGATGAGATAGCTGCTGACGTATTGGCGTTGGGCAGTGTCGCGTATAGACGATCCCAGTATTTGTACCCTCATGCGACCGCCCTCTCTGGCACCTGGGAATGCAGGAGCCAGGTTTCGATCTCCCCTTTTCCTTTCACCTGGATGGTGCCGCGGCTTTCGAGCTCAAACTTGCCCTTCAAGCGCTCGTACACGCTCGCCGTCACTTGAATTTCACCCGGCACCCCTGTTGATTCCATACGACTGGCGAGGTTCACAGTATCCCCCCAGAGGTCGTAAATGAACTTGATTGTGCCGATGACGCCAGCCACTACCGGACCGGAGTTGAGCCCGATTCGCAAGCGGAGCTTTAGCCCCTTCTGGTCGCCATATTGACTTGTGGCTTCAATCATCCGAAGTGCCATACAGGCCATTTTTTCGGCGTGGTCGTTGCAGGGCCTGGGCAGACCACAAACCGCCATGTAACAGTCCCCAATCGTTTTGATTTTTTCGATGCCCAGCTCGCTCGCCGCTTGATCGAAGCGGCTGAACAGGCCATTCAGCATCTCGACGACTTCCGCCGCTGAAATTTGGCTTGAGAACGCAGTGAATCCGACGATATCGCCAAACAGTACTGTAACGTCCGCAAAGCCGTCAGCAATCTCGTGTTCGCCTTCTTTCAGGCGAGTCGCAATTTCTCCAGGCAGAATGTTGAGGAGCAGCGCCTCATTCTCACGGTTTTTTTGTTCAATCAGCTCCTTCTTCTCGCGAATACTTTTTGTCATCGAGTTAAATGTGTCAGAAAGCATGCCAAGCTCATCCTTCCATTTCCATTCAACCTCTGCTGACAAGTCGCCAGATGCCACTCTCCGCGCCGCCGCTACAAGAGCATTCACCGGACGCAATATCTGCCGCGTCATCAGCCACGCTGCCAATATGGTTAGCAATAGCAAGAGTGCGCCCCACCCACTGAATATCCACTGCATTTCTCTGACAGGCCGAAAAGCCTCGGTCGAGGTCATGCGGGAGATGAGTGCCCAATGAAGGCCTTCGACCTGAAGAGGCGTGTAGGAAACCAGCGATGACCCGACTCCTTTTTCATAAAAACCGACGCGGGTTCCTTGTTCGCCTTGTAGAGCCAAGTCCACCGAAGGGTAGTCCAGACGTGTCTGGAGTATGGTTGTTTTGAAGACGCGAATTCGGCTTAACGTCGCTTCGCGCACACCCATGTCGGTTTGTAAGCCAAGGTATCCTTCCGGGTTCTCCAAGTACTTACGAGCATCAGAGCGAGCCAGGTGGTCTGAGCCAACAATGAGTGACTCCCCTGTTTGGCCCAATCCTTCCCTTACCCATCCGCGATCGCCAGTCATAATTTTGTCGATGGCAGCAGTGGAGAGCTGAAACGCCAGAATACCGAGACGTTCGCTTCCGTCGAAAATGGGAGCTGCGACATACTGCGTAGGCTCTCCCTCGGAAGCCTCGTAAGGTTCAAAATCGGAAAAGAAAACATCGTCAGGATTTTCAGTGGCCTGGCACTGCCTCACGACCTTGGCAAGATTGCTGTCGCGGTAGGGACCGTCCTGGAGGCTGGTGGCAAAATCTCGATCTTTGGCGACGTCATATACTTGGAGCCCAGTTTCGGAATCGATGAGATACAGGTCGTAGTACCCAAATTTCCTGACGATTGACCGCAATGCGACGTGATATTTTTGATGCACCCTGCTGTATTCGCTGCCATCGCCCGGGTCGATTAGTTGGTCTCGTTGGCCCTTGCGACGCTGATTCTTCACTATGTACAGATATTGCAGTTCAATGGCAGCAGGGGTTACTGGCAAATATGCTTCAAAACTCTGCCGAGCCATCCCCAGCTTCTGCATCTCGGGATAAAAATTGTCGCTATAGTCGTCTGTGACAGCTTTCAGTGTGGACGAATCAACCGGAGTCTCGTTTAACTTCCTATAGGCGTCTCGGAACTCCCGCATGGCATCGATGAACATGCGGTTATCACTCAGGGTCTCAACGTGGCTATGAATAGTTCCGTAGTACGACTCGATCTGCGCCCGCTTGGAGCGAGTGACGCCAGTCAACTGGTTGAAGACACTCTGCCTGAGCGCGGTTACATTTTTTATGTACGCAATCGTTCCCGTCACTGCAAGCGTTATGACTGCCAATAAAAGGAGCAGAGATAGAAGCTTGTAGCGAATACTCCAGTCGGCAAATCTCAGCCTCTGCAACGCCATGATGAGCTGCTCCGCCTCACCGTCTCCAGTCGTCGATTAGAGCGGCTACGAGTGCGCTCCAACCGGTTTGGTGGGACGCCCCTAGACCGGCTCCGTTGTCGCCGTGGTAGAACTCGTAGAACAGAATCAGGTCTTTCCAATGTGGGTCTTCCTGGAACTTTTGCGTTCCTCCGTAGAGAGGGCGCCGCCCATGCTGGTCACGAGTGAAGATTCCGATCATGCGGTTGGCGATTTCCCCACCTATCTCCCACAGGTTGCGGGAGCGCCCGGAATCGCCAGGGATGGTCATCTTGAAGTCGTCGCCATAGCCCGCACCGAGCGTCCGCAGCGATTCGATAATCAGGAACGTTGTCGGAAACCAGATTGGACCGCGCCAATTGGAATTGCCACCTTTGATCTTGTTGTCGGACTCGGCGGGNTCATAGCGCACCTCGTTGTGTCCGAATACGAATGGATGTTGCTCGTGATACTTGGACATGCTGCGAATGCCGAAGTCGGAAAGAAATTCCTTTGGGCTGAGCAACCGGTCGAGCATGCGCCGCAGCTGCCCTTCATCAACGATGGTGAGCACGTATTCTCGCTTGGATTCCAAGTACTGGCAGCAACTTTCGGTAAGTTGGCTGCGGTTTTGGATGAACCACAAAAAATTGCTTCGAAATTCCTTGAAGGGCACGATGTCGTCGAGCTTCAGTGTTTCCGCGGCGTAAAGAGGGACGATACCGACCAGGGACCGAACTCGGAACTTGTGAAAGCTCCCGTCCGGATTGCGAAGGACATCATAAAAGAAGCCGTCTTCTTGATCCCACAGCGAGTAATTCCGGCCGCCCATGTTCTTCATAGCGGCGCCGATGTAAATATAGTGTTCGAAGAATTTTAGGGCCAGACTCTCGTAAGTCTTGTTTTCTCGCGCCAGTTCCAGCGCGATGCGCATTAAGTTGAGGCAAAACATCCCCATCCAGCCAGTGGCGTCCGATTGTTCGAGGACCGCCCCGCCGGGAAGCTTCTCGCTGCGGTCAATGACAGTAATGTTGTCCAGGCCGAGGAAACCGCCTTCGAAAACGTTGTTGCCAGCACTATCAACCTTGTTGACCCACCATGCGAAGTTGATGAGCAGTTTGTGGAAGCACTTCTCGAGGAACTCCCTGTCGCCAACACCATTCCTCAACTTGTCGGTGTTGTACACGCGCCAAACAGCCCAAGCGTGAACCGGAGGATTCAAGTCGGAGAACTCCCATTCGTAGGCGGGTATCTGCCCGCTCGGATGCTGGAACTGCTCGAACAGCATGAGAAAGAGTTGCTCTTTTGCGAATTCCGGATCGATGACGGCGAGGGCCGCAGTGTGGAAGGCGAGGTCCCACGCAGCGAACCATGGGTATTCCCACTTGTCGGGCATTGACAGGATGCGCATGGAGTTAAGGTGCCGCCAATGGCGGTTCCGGATACTCTGCCGCGACGCCGGCGGTGGAAATTTGGGATTGTCGCCCTCAAACCAGGCGTTTACATCGAAGAGATAGATCTGTTTCGTCCAGAGCAGCCCTGCGAACGCTTGTCGTTGCACACGTTTTTCGTCTTCGGTCGCA
>AP72_2010_repI_A01DRAFT_1000208_pt1 | contig 10724 bp, 8 predicted proteins | sample AmaPasreplicIA01_FD_9191 | JGI IMG/M metagenome (IMG submission 9191) | reverse complement strand
GGCTCGGTACGCTCCTCGATAGATGCGGCCCTGAAGTTCGGCGAGCCGATTCTCCAGGTCCTGCTCATACTCCTGCCATGTCACGCCATCCACGCCCGGGGCTGCCTCTCGCTTCAGCGCGTAAAAGCAGTCCCATAGTAGAGGGGTCGTTACATGATGGAGCAAAGCCGTGAAGCGGAGTTTCTTATCCCGCTTAGCTGCTTCGCGTATTCTCCACAGTCCTTGGGACATGCTGCTCCCGCTCTGTGTCGGGGACATGTTAGGCGGTGAAGAATTCTCCTTGGCCCCTGGCCTTCCCTCCCCAGCTTCCGCTGCCGTTTTGGCGTTGTTCAGTTGGTTCATCGGTACTATTCCAGGGTCCGACTCCTCCGCCACGTTCACGCTCGGATTGTGGCACTTGGCCTTCCCGAGCCGTCCCGCCTCCAGTGGAGTATCAGGCACGGCGGAGGTCTCCCGGTTCTCGTGCATGTAGTTTCTCAACGTGCTCGGGGTCTACGACTACGCGGGACCAAACTGAAACTTGCGAATATCGCCTCAGTCTGTGTTGCCTTCCCCATATGTGCAAAGGGTCGACGTCCCGGATTTCCATTTTTCGAAGCTCGATACCCTGCCCGCTGATACCTCTATTTACGCTTCGACAGTCATCTCACGACGACTCCCGCAAAACTCGAGGTCAGGATGGTTCGCTACTCCTTTCCTGCAGGACTCTTTCATTCCCTACTACATGCCGGTTTGATCCCGGCGCACGCACAATTCTGGGCACAGCGGCGAAATCGCCGGTTCCGCTGCGATCAAGGAATCGCGTGTAAGTGCTGATGTTAAGGGGGTTGACTGGCGCGCCCGGAGAGATTCGAACTCCCGACCTAATGCTCCGGAGGCATTCGCTCTATCCAGCTGAGCTACGGGCGCGCTTCGCGGTGGGTCGTCAATAGATTAACACCAGCAGGGGACGGTAGAGGCGCAGCATCGTGCTTCTACTACCAGCGCTTGAAGACAAAGAAAACGGCAAAGACCATACAGACGAAACCCACCGCGTAGTTCCATTTCAGCTGCTCTTTGAGATAGAGCACAGAAAAGACCGAAAACACTATCAGAGTAATCACCTCTTGAATGATCTTCAGTTGAGCGGTCGTGAATTCATAGGAGCCGATTCGGTTGGCGGGTACCTGAAAGCAATATTCGAAGAATGCGATGCCCCAGCTGACCATCGTAACTTCCCACAATGGAGCTTGGCGGTGCTTGAGATGACCATACCAGGCAAAGGTCATGAAGATGTTCGAAACCGTCAACAGGAGAATCGTTGTCATGGCTTGACAATAGACCAAAAGCTGGTCAGGTAAACGGCAGGAAGGTTTGAAGTTTGAGTCTGGCTGACGCTGGAACTCGCCCAAAATAGATATTCAAGAAGCGCCATCAGCCGGTTTTCTCTGTTTCACGCTGCTTCCGCAACTCTTCCATGACAGAGGAAACAAGTTCCTTGGCTCCGTTGAGCGAGGACAGCACCGTCTGGAGATCCATTGCCGGTTTGCTCGGATTGCGATTGCTGGTGCAATACACGCCATGTTGACCAACTAGGATGAGGGCATCAGTGAGCAGATCCATAGTCACAGCAAGACGACCGCGGGCTGCGCCCATCATGAACTCGTGTTTCTCGATTTCTTCCTTGTGATCGTCGAACACGGACATAGAGCTATTTCACCACGGAGGCACGGAGTTCACGGAGAGAAACTGCGAGACCTTGATTGGTCCTCGGACAATTACCGCGTCTCGACCAACTCAGGTTTCGGGGCTGCGGCAGCCTGCTCCTTCTGTTCGGGTTTCCAGCGCAGGATAGGTTTGCGCGCTGCCGTAGTCTCATCCATGCGCGCCACGCGTGTGTTGTGCGGGGCGCTGATTACGAGCTGAGGATCATCCTGCACTTCCTGGGCGATGGATTTCATCGCGTCGATGAAGAGGTCGAGTTCTTCTTTCGACTCGCTCTCTGTGGGCTCGATCATGAGCGCGCCGGGAACGATTAACGGGAAAGATGTGGTGTAGGCGTGAAAACCGTAGTCGATCAGGCGTTTGGCGACGTCTCCCGTCTTCACTCCGTTTTGGGTTTGCAGGCGGTCGCTGAAGACAACTTCGTGCATCGATCCCGTTTTATACGGCAGATCGTAGATGCCTTCGAGCTTCTTGCGAATGTAGTTGGCATTCAGGACAGCGTCTTCCGTGGTTTGACGCAGACCATCTGGGCCGTTCGCGAAGATGTAAGCCAACGCGCGAACGAACATTCCAAAGTTGCCGTAGAAAGCGCGAACGCGTCCGATCGACTGCGGGCGGTTGTATTCGAAGCCGAGCTTTCCATCTGTGCGCGTGGTCAGCACCGGTGTAGGCAGGAATCGCTCGAGGATTTTCTTACAGGCAACTGGACCTGATCCCGGACCTCCGCCGCCATGTGGGGTCGAGAAGGTTTTGTGCAGGTTCAAGTGCATTACATCGACACCGAAATCACCCGGCCGCGTCTTCCCTACCAGCGCGTTCATGTTGGCGCCGTCCATGTAAAGCAAAGCGCCCTTATCGTGCAGGACGTCGGCGATGCGGTGAATTTCTTTTTCGAAGACGCCGATCGTGCTCGGATTGGTGAGCATCATGCCGGCAACGGTTTCGTCGACAACTGACGCCAGCAGGCTGGCATCGACCATGCCTTCGGAGTTCGACTTCAAATTGATGATCTCGTATCCGCAGATCGCGGCGGTGGCGGGATTGGTGCCATGTGCCGAATCGGGAATAATGATCTTTCTGCGCGGATTTCCTCTTGATTCGTGATAGGCGCGGATCAGGAGAATACCCGTGAACTCGCCGTGAGCGCCGGCGGCTGGCTGGAGCGTAATGCAGTCCATGCCAGTGATCTCGCACAGACATTCCTGCAGGGTCTTGATGATGCGCAGCGCGCCTTGAGAGATTTTCTCCGGCTGATACGGGTGTGCGTTACCGATACCCTCGAGTCTCGCAACGAATTCGTTGACGCGAGCGTTGTACTTCATTGTGCACGAGCCTAGCGGATACATGCCGAGATCGATCGCGTAGTTCCACGTGGACAACCGCGTGAAGTGGCGGATGATTTCAATCTCACTCACCTCGGGCATCAGGCCAAGATCTTCGCGCGCATGTTCTCCGAGAACCTTTTCGGCATTGACCTCGGGAACATCGAGCGGCGGAAGTCTGTAGGCCTTCTTTCCCGGCGAGGACTTTTCGAAGATGAGTCCCTCGTTCTGATTCACGTGTTGCGATACTTTTCGGATCACGCTTGCACCGCCTGTACCGCGGCATCGATCTGCTCGCGCGTGTTCATTTCAGTGCAGCACCAGAGTGAAGCATTGCCCAATTCGGGATAGAACTTTTTCAGCGATAATCCTCCAACAATCTTCTTTTCCAGTAAGCGATCATTGATCGCGTGTGGATCTTCTTTACTCTGGACCACGAACTCGTTGAAGCGTTTCCCGCCTGGGAACAGGACTTTGGCCTTCTTCCCAAACTCGCCGGCAGCGTAGTGCGCCTTCGCCAGGTTCTGCTTGGCGAGATCCTTGAGACCCTCGCGTCCATAGACATCCATGTAAATCGTGGACATTAGCGCAACCAGCGCCTGGTTCGTGCAGATGTTCGACGTCGCCTTCTCACGGCGAATATGCTGTTCGCGCGTAGAGAGCGTCAACACATAGCCTCGGTTCCCGTTCTTGTCCTTGGTTTCACCAACCAGGCGGCCAGGCATCTGGCGAACATATTTCTCTTTCGCAGCGAGAACGCCATCATAAGGACCGCCGAATCCGAGCGGCACGCCGAAGGACTGCGCCTCCATCGATACGATGTCGGCTTCCACCGGCGGCTTCACGATTCCAAGCGATAATGCTTCGGCGATCGAGACCACGAGCAGTGCACCCTTGCGGTGCGCGATCTCAGCGACTGCTGCGACATCCTCAATCGAGCCAAAGAAGTTGGGACTCTGAATCAGAACGCACGCCGTGCGATCGGTAACCGCTTTTTCAAGTTCATCGAGCTTGATCTCGCCGCTTTCTTCTTCGTATCCAACAAACGCCATCGGCATCTCGCGATGATGCAGATAGGTGTGGATCACCTCGCGATACTCGGGATGCACCGTACGCGCGATTACGGATTCGTGGCGTCCTGTAACCCGCATCGCCATCAGAATCGCCTCTGCAGCACCTGTGCTCCCGTCATACATTGAGGCGTTCGCGATTTCCATTCCAGTGAGTTCGCAAATCATTGTCTGGAACTCGAAGATCGCCTGCAGCGTGCCTTGCGAGATCTCGGCCTGATAGGGGGTGTACGACGTCAGAAATTCGCCGCGTTGAACTAGAGCATCGATGATCACCGGCCGGTAATGATGGTAGGCTCCTGCGCCGAGAAATACCGAGTATCCAGCAGCGTTCTCCTGGCTGCGCTCGCGGAAGTAGTCGATGATTTCCGATTCCGCCATTTGGCGGGGAACGTTGAGATCACGATTCAGCCGATACTCAGTCGGAATTGCCTTGAAGAAATCGTCAACCGAGCGGACGCCGATCTCGCGCAACATCGCCTCGCGATCGGCAGGAGACTTGGGAAGATAACGCAACTAGTGCCCACCCTCTTCTTTCACGAATTTGTCATAGTCGTCCGCCGAAAGCAGCTTGTTCACTTCACCGGCATCCTTGAGCTGAATGCGCAGCATCCACGAGCCGTGCGCGTCGGAGTTGATTTTCTCCGGAGCCGTAGACAGCGCATCGTTGATGGCGACAACTTTGCCCGACGCAGGCGCATAGAGATCAGAGACCGCCTTCACCGACTCGACGCTCCCGAAGGTCTTGCCGGCAGTGAGTTCATCTCCTACTTTAGGCAACTCCACGAAGACAATGTCGCCGAGGGAGTTCTGAGCGTAATCGGTGATGCCGATTGTGGCTTGATTGCCGTCCACCTTGATCCATTCGTGTTCCTTGGTGTAGCGGTAATCCGCGGGAAAAGCTGCCATGCTGTCTTCCTTTGCTATTTCTCTTTCTTAGGACGTTTGTAGAAGGGCGTGGGAACCACTTGCGCCTTTACCTTCTGACTGCGCACTTCAACCAGAACCACGGTTCCGATCTGGGAATACTGCGGCGGCACGTACGCTAATGCGATGTTCTTCTTGAGGAATGGAGCGGGAGAGCCGCTGGTGATTTCTCCGATCTGCTCGCCTGATTCGCTGAAGACCTTGTAGCCGTCGCGGCCGATTCCGCGCTCGATCATTTCGAGGCCGACCAGAATCCGTTTGAGTCCCTCAGCTTTAGCTTTCTCCAATGCTTCGCGGCCAATGAAATTGCCTTTTTCCATCTTGCAGTAGCGGCCGAGATCAGCTTCCCAGACGTTGATCGTGTCGGAGATTTCGTGACCATATAGCGCCATCTTCGATTCAAGACGGAGAGTGTTGCGGGCACCGAGCCCGCAAGGCAGAATCCCAAACTCCCTGCCTGCGCCAATGACCTCGTACCAGACGCGATCACTGGTCGGCTCGTCGGAGGGAATGTAGATTTCGAACCCGTCTTCGCCGGTGTACCCGGTGCGGGCGATCATTGTGTTGGGCAATCCGCAGACTGTACCGTAGGTGAACCAATAATTCTTGACCGGTGACAGATCGACGTTCGTGAGCTTGCGCAAAACATCGACCGCCTTCGGTCCTTGGATCGCCAGCTGCGTGTAGTAGTCGCTCAGATCGTCAGCATGGCAGCGGAAGCCGCGGACGTTCTGGCGAACCCAGTTCACGTCCTTCTCTCTCGTGCCAGCGTTGATCACCAGCAAATAGTCGTTCTCGCCGAGCTTGTGGACGATCACGTCGTCAACGAATGTTCCCTGGGGATACAGCAGCGCAGAATAATGAGCCTGGCCCTGCTGCAGCTTCGAGGCGTCGTTCATGCTGATGTGTTGAACGGCGTCGAGCGCCTGCGGTCCGCGGATAAGGATGTCGCCCATGTGGCTGACGTCGAAGACGCCGACGGCAGTCCGAACTGACAAGTGCTCGGCGATCAGCCCGGAATACTCGACGGGCATGTCCCACCCGCCAAAATCGACCATCTTGGCACCCATCTTGCGATGGACGGCATTCAAGGCAGTCTTGCGCAATCCGGCATTTACTTCGGCGGTAGGACTCAACGGTGTTCCTTATTTGCAGTGCGGAAGGTGACGCCCAGAACGTGCTGGGTAACCTTTGAAATTAACATGCGGATGGGGGAGGGTTCAACGCGCGGAGGCTTTGCCATTGCTGTCCGCGAACAGGAAGTCGCCTTGTCTTAGAACTGTCATCCTGAGGCCCTTTTTTGGCCGAAGGATCTCCCGCGATATTCAGGACGTACTTGCTGCTCAATGGCTCTCTCACGAGAACCCTTGATTTAGCACTTTATGTCATTCAGTACTTCATCGGAATTTGGGGCGAACAGCCCGGATAGTGCATGTAAGTCCGACGCATCGCGGGAGATCCTTCTGCCAAAAGAGGGCCTCAGGATGACAGTTTTGAGAGTCTGTCTGTTACCCTAATCTGTTTTCGCAAGACTGCGATTTCATCCAGCACTGACTCCGCCGATCATGGCGCGAAGAGAGACCTGAATGCCTCCGTTCAAGTTCAAAGGCGTTGACTTCATCGAGTTCGACTCCCTGCTATCAGATGACGAACGCCTGGTGCGTGACAACACCCGCAAGTTCATCGAAGAAAATCTCGTTCCCATCATCGAAGAATGCAACCGCGAAGGACGTTTTCCGAGGGAATTAGTAAAGCCGATGGGCGAAATGGGACTCTTCGGCGCCAGCCTTAAAGGCTACGGCTGCGCCGGCATGTCGAACGTCGAGTACGGCCTGGTGATGCAGGAGTTGGAGCGCGGCGACAGTGGAGTGCGTTCCTTCGTTAGCGTACAGTCGGCGCTGGTGATGTATCCCATCTATGCCTTCGGCAGCGAGGAACAGAAGCAGCAATGGCTGCCAAAGCTCGCAACCGGAGAAAAGCTTGGGTGCTTCGGGCTAACCGAACCCGATTTCGGCTCGAATCCCGGCGGGATGCGCACTCGAGCGGTGCGCCACGGCAACGAATATGTTCTGAACGGCGAGAAGATGTGGATCACTTCTGGGTCGATCGCCGATATCGCCGTCGTCTGGGCAAAGAGCGAGGAGCACGGCGGCAAGGTTCGCGGCTTCCTGGTTGAAACCAACCGGCCCGGCTTCTCTGCGCAGGATGTTCACGGTAAATGGTCGCTCCGCGCCTCTGTCACTTCGGGCTTGTCGCTGCAGGATGTCCGTGTGCCGACGTGCAACCTGCTGCCGAAATCTGACGGCCTGAAGTCGCCGCTTATGTGTCTGAATCAGGCGCGCTACGGAATTGCCTGGGGTGCGGTTGGCGCAGCGATGTCCTGTTATGACACCGCGCTTCAGTATTCGCTGCTGCGCAAGCAATTCCGCGATCAGCCCATCGCCTCGCACCAGCTTGTTCAGGAAAAGCTGGCATGGATGATCTCCGAGATCACGAAGGCGCAGCTCCTCGTCCTGCAGGTCGGCCGATTGAAAGACTCCGACAAAGTCCAGCATCAGCACATCTCCATGGCGAAGCGAAACAATGTCTGGATGGCGCTCGAGAGTGCGCGCATGGCTCGCGACATTCTCGGCGCGAACGGCATCGCCGACGACTATCCCATCATGCGCCACATGATGAACCTGGAATCGGTGAAGACTTATGAGGGCACTCACGACATCCACACGCTGATCATCGGCGCGAACGTAACCGGAATCGACGCGTTCTAAGGAAAGGCTCATGGCTGACTCTTGCAAACACCTCCAGCAAGCACACAACACAAAGCCAAACTCAAAAGGATGCGAAGAGTGTCTGAAGATGGGCGACGGCTGGGTTCATCTCCGCCTTTGCCTCTCATGTGGACATGTGGGCTGTTGCGACTCGTCCAAGAACAAGCACGCTACGAAGCATTACCACGCGACGAATCATCCCGTGATTCGTTCTTTCGAGCCGGGTGAGAATTGGCGATATTGCTATGTGGATGAGTTGTTCGTAGGGTGAGCTGGATGACAGTTACAGGATGAGATTTCTTTCAATTCGAGACATGAAGCTTATTTTTGGGATATTTGTTTTCTTAATCGCAACGTCACTCTCTGCACAACGCCTTCCTCAAACGATCATCCCAAGTCACTACACGCTGTATCTGGATCCGGTCATAGCGGAAAAGACTTTCACTGGTGAAGAGACGATCGACGTGCGCCTGGGCGCCGTGACTAAGGAAATCGTTCTGAATTCGCTCGACCTCGACATCTCCGAAGCTGAAGTTAAGTCTGCAGGATCAACGCATAAGGCCGTCGTGAGCTATGACAAACCACGGGAGATGGCACGATTCTCCCTTGTCGAGCCTATGCCGACCGGCGAAGCCCAGATTCATTTGAAATTTTCTGGCAATCTGACCGAAGGATTGCGTGGTCTTTACCTCAGCAAAGGTGCCCGTCGGCAATACGCGGTCACTCAATTCGAAGGCACCTACGCACGCATGATGTTTCCCTGCTTCGACGAGCCTACGTTTAAAGCCACATTCGACCTCACCGTCATGGCTGATAAGGGCGACACTGCTATCTCCAACGGTCCAATTGCAAAAGATGAGCCTCTTGCCGGCAGCCGTCACAAGATCACCTTCTTGAAGTCGCCGAAGATGTCGACCTATCTCGTGGCGTTGGCAATCGGCGACTGGCAATGCTTGTCACGCACAATCGACGGCGTACCCATCCGAGTTTGCGCTGAGCCTGACAAAAAACAATTCGGAGCCTTCGCTCTCGATGTAGCCGCTCACTCGCTTCAGTTCTACAACCAGTGGTATGGCATCAAGTACCCATTTGGGAAGCTCGACATGGTTGCCATCCCTGATTACGAATGGGGCGGCATGGAGAACACCGCGTCGATCTTCTACCGCGACACCGCGCTGCTCCTCGGAGATAACAACGCCTCAGCGTTCCGCAAACGCGGACAGGCGGGCACGATCGCTCATGAAATCGCCCATCAATGGTTCGGCGACTTAGTCACCGCAGCTTGGTGGGATGACATCTGGCTGAACGAAGGCTTTGCGACTTGGATGTCGCGAAAGCCGATCGAAGCATGGCATCCCGAGTGGCATGTGGAAAACGATGCGGCTGAGGACGCTCAACAGATCATTGGTGTCGACTCCCTGGCCACGGCGCGCGCTATCCACGGCAATCCGAGCACCTCTTCCGAAATCAAAGAGATGTTCGACGGCATTACTTATGAGAAGGGTGGTGCGGTGCTGCGGATGCTGGAGTCTTATGTGGGGCCAGAGACGTTTCGCAAAGGCGTGAATGCCTACCTTGCTTCTCATGCCAATGGGAACGCCACTTCGGCGGATTTCTGGCAAGCGCTGGCGCAAGCTTCAGGTAAGCCAGTGGACAAGATCATGCCGACGTTCGTATTTCAGCCCGGCGTTCCAGTTCTGAATCTTGCGAATTCGTGCAGCGATGGCTCGGGGAAGCTCAGCTTGAAGCAACAACGATTCTTTGTCTCTGCCGAGGGAATGCAAGCGCCGAGTGATGAGCTTTGGCAGATTCCCGTGTGCACTCGGACCAGCAAGAGCGCTAGCGGCGACTGCTCCCTGATGACTCAACGCGATCAGAGCGTAGCCTCGAGCTGCAACAACTGGGTTTTTGGCAATCGCGATGCTAAGGGTTATTACCGCGTAGTGTACGCACGGGAAGACTTGAAAAAAATTGCCGATGTGGCAGAACAGCAACTAAACGTTCCTGAGCGCATTGCGTTAGTTGAGGATACTTGGGCTGTTACCCGTGCCGGCAAAACTTCAATCGCAGATTTTCTTGATCTTGCGCAGCAGCTGCGTGGGGAAGAAGATCGACACGTCATCACTTCGCTGTCGAGGCACTTGGACTACGTTGGCGATTCGCTCGCACCGAATGGCGATCAACGCTATAACGCCATGTTGCGCTCCCAATTTGGTCCATTGGCGAAAACGCTCGGATGGGAAACTCGCGCCAACGACACGGACGAACAAAAAGCCCTGCGCGCTGAATTGCTGGCGACGCTAGGCTCTGCAGGAGATCCGGATGCCATCGCTGCAGCACGAAGAATTGTGGACCAGTACATGCAGAATCCTCCTTCGGTGGATGGAACGATTACTGGGAGCGCTTTCACGGTTGCAGCGGAGAATGGCAATCGCGAGTTTTATGATCGCCTGACCACCGCGCTCACGAACGCTAAGACGAGCGATGAATATAACCATTATCTCTATGGCCTCGTTGCCTTCAGATCGCCTGAATTACTGGATCGGACGATTGCTCTTGTGGCCCAGGGCAGGGTGAGACAGCAGGACTATCCTCGCTTCTTCGGAGCTTTGCTTTCGAATCCGGCATCCCGCGAATCTGCGTGGAAATACCTCAAGGAGCACTGGGAAGAACTGTCGGAGAAGGTAACGTCCTTCGGGGGCGCCGGCGCGGTTTCGGCCTTGGGAAATGCGTGCTCAGCGCAAATGCGAGACGACGTGAGGCAATTTTTTGCCAGTCATCCTGCTCCGGGGGCACAACGGGCTGTACAGCAAAGTCTGGAGAGAATCGATGGGTGCATCGATTTCCAGCGGCGGCAGGGGGAGAGTTTCAAGAACTGGCTCCGCAAGCAAAGTTAGGTCGGGATGGCGGCAGGCTAGCGTCCGAACGTATAT
>AP72_2010_repI_A01DRAFT_1000206_pt1 | contig 10735 bp, 12 predicted proteins | sample AmaPasreplicIA01_FD_9191 | JGI IMG/M metagenome (IMG submission 9191) | reverse complement strand
GCGTTGGACTCACCTGCGGTTCAAGATCTTTCCCGACGGGGGCGTCGCGCGGCTGCGAGTCTATGGCGAGGTAGCGCCCGACTGGACTCGCCTGCAGTCGATCGGAGGCGAAATCGACATGGCGGCCGTTGAGAATGGCGGCCGGGTACTCTCCTGCAGCGATATGTTCTTCGGTCATCGTCACAACCTGATCATGCCGGGGCGCGCGACGAATATGAGCGACGGTTGGGAAACGAAACGGCGCCGCGGTCCGGGTTACGATTGGACGATCATTAAACTGGGAAAGCTGGGACGTATTCGTCGCCTGGAAGTTGATACCTCGTGGTTCAAGGGAAATTTTCCCGAGAGTTGCTCGCTGGAAAGCTGTCATGCGCCCGAAGGCCCGCTTGAGACCTTGCAGGACCCGGAGTTCAGCTGGCAGCCGGTGCTCGCGCGCACCAGATTGCAGCCCGATACGCGCCACTTCTTTGATGAAGTCATGGATGCCGGTGTCGCTTCGCACGTGCGATTCAACATCTTCCCCGACGGTGGCGTGAGTCGTTTACGAGTTTGGGGAACAATTGAATAACGTGTGAGAAGCCCGACCGTAAGNGAGGGCCACTCTCGAATCGAGGGGTAACAGATGTAGCGAGATGCCCTGCCTCACGGTCGGGCTTCTGACACAACCGCCTAATGACAATTGATGATCTTAATGAACTGGCAGCGCGAACGGCGGTTGACGAGTTCCTGAAATGCTGCGGCTCAGTTGCCTGGGCGCGAGCAATGACAGCTGCCAGACCTTTTCCCGGCAGAGCAGAGCTGTTAGGAAAGTCCGACGAGATTTCGGCCGGGTTGAGAAGCGAAGATTGGCTCGAAGCATTTCGCGCTCACCCTAGGATTGGTGAAAAGAAAGCAGCAAAATCTCAAACAGTGCAGGAACAACGCTGGTCGGCGCAGGAGCAATCGGCCATGCAGGCGGCTGCGACGGGAATAGTCTCAGAACTCGCGAACCGAAATCGGGAATATGAAGCGCGCTTCGGATTCATCTTCATCGTTTGTGCGACCGGGAAATCTCCTGGAGAACTGTTAGCGATTCTCAATCGCCGGATTCACAATGATCCGCAGACTGAGTTGCGGGTCGCGGCTGAGGAACAGCGAAAGATTACGCTCTTGAGATTGCAGAAGTTGTTAACGACAGCCTAAGTGTCTTGATTTACCCCATGAGCGCGATTACTACACACGTCCTCGACTTATCAAGTGGCTACCCGGCGGCCGGCGTTCCGGTAATACTTGAGCGAGAAGGTGCCGGCAGTTGGAATCCCATCGGCACGGGGGCGACCAACGCGGATGGACGAATCACAGATTTACTGACGAACGAATCTATTCCAGCCGGCGTCTATCGTCTGCGGTTTGATACCGGAAAATATTTCGCGGCTCAGAATACCCGGAGCTTTTATCCCGAAGTGATCGTGACTTTCAGAATCGAGAATTCAGATCAGCATTATCACGTGCCCTTGTTGGTAAGTCCCTTTGGGTACTCGACTTATCGCGGGAGTTAGGTAGCGCAGACTGAGGTCAGTACCGGGAGCGGTAGCGACCGGGTCTGGCTCTCATCACAATGACCGATGATGGAGATTTACCTGGTCGCGACCGCTCCCGGTACTGACCTCATCGCCTAAGCCCAGCCCTTCCTCATAGAGAGAGTGAGCACACTCCAAAATGATTAATCCAACTATCAGCGAATGGCTTAATTTCATCGCGCGCTGGATCCATGTATTTGCCGGGATCATGTGGGTGGGGACGACCTATTACTTCACCTGGCTCGACGCGCGACTAAGTGAAGAAGAGAAGGCCGTTCTCAACACCGGGAATGCCGCCCAGATCTGGATGGTGCACAGCGGCGGCTTTTATGTGGTCGAAAAGCGAAAGGTGCCCGACGAACTCTCGCGAAAGCTGCACTGGTTCAAATGGGAAGCGGGCACCACCTGGTTGAGCGGCTTTGCGCTGCTGATCATTGTTTACTATCTGGGGGGTGGCGCGCTGGTCGATCGCGACGTGTCCAATATCAGCGTCGGCGCGGCAGTGGGAATAGGCATAGCCACCCTCGTGTTTGGCTGGCTGATCTACGACCTGCTGATGATTTCGCGTCTGGGCCGGAACGAAAAACTTTTTGCGGTTCTCGCTTATGTTCTGATTGTCGTTACGGGATTTGGATTGACCCGTGTACTAAGCGGCCGTGCTGCCTACATTCATCTGGGAGCCCTATTCGGCACGATCATGGCCGCAAACGTTTGGATGCGCATCCTCCCGGCACAACGAAGGATGATCGAAGCCATCAAAGCCGGTAGAGCACCGGATCAAAAGCTTGCGGCGCAGGCGAAATTACGGTCAAAACAGAATACATTTATAGTTGTGCCCCTGGTTTTCCTCATGATCAGCAATCATTTCGGCGGGACGACGACCGGAGGCTATGACTGGATTCATCTGGCGATTTTGATTCCCGTAGGCTGGCTGGCAGCGAAGTTTATCAGGAGGGCCTAGCCGGGAGTTTTTTGATTTATTACGTGTGAAGAGCCAGATTCGGATGCAGCGTCTCAGTCTTGGCAATACGATCCACGAAACCACACGAAATAGCACGAAGATTACCAAGTTTCGTGTTTGTTTGTGTGGCTTCGTGGATCGTTCGGTCAGTTAAGGACTGGAGCGCACGCGTCCTCGCTTGCCAATGAGAGCGAAGCGCGAATCGAAAAGAGCAAGCGAGGACGCTTGCGCTTCAGTCTCAATCCTGTAAATCCTGTCTATCTATTTTTCTTACCGCTGCCCATAGCCACGATCGTATCGAACTCCTCTTTGGTAAGCGGCATCACTGAAAGTTGCGACTGACGGATCAGCGGCAGATTTTCGAGCTTCGCATTGTAGCGAATCGACGCCAGCGGTACTGGTTCCTTCAGGGGTTTGATCGGCTTGAGGTCGACAGCTACCCATTGCGGATCGCCGGCGCTGGGATCGGGATATGCGGCCTTTGCTACTTCCGCGATTCCGACGACGCATTTGCCCGTGCCTGAATGGTAAAACAGGACCCGGTCCCCGGTCTTCATCTGTTTCAGATTGTTGCGCGCCTGGAAATTTCGCACGCCAGTCCAATCGGTGCGGCCGTCGTGAACGAAATCATCCCACGAATAGCTCTCAGGCTCCTGCTTTACCATCCACACCCGCGAAGAACGATCAGTCTTTCGGGCTGCTTTCGCTATTGGGGCTTTCTTTTTCGCAGTCATTTGTTGTTGCAGCTTCTCTTTTTCAGTCGTTACAATTTCGCTGTTGTTCAATCTCAATCGATAGGAATTGAAACGCGGTGGCAAAACTCAAAGAGGGTGACAAAGCGCCGGACTTCGCAGTAACCGACGAAACCGGAAAGGTCGTCCGGTTAAAGGATCTGCGCGGCAAAAAAATCGTGCTGTATTTTTATCCCAAGGACGATACTCCCGGGTGTACAAAAGAGGCGTGTTCATTTCGCGATTCATTTGCGAAATTCAAAAAACATGGCATTGAGGTTTTTGGCGTCTCGCTCGATAACGAAAAGTCCCATAAAAAATTTATCGATAAATACGATCTGCCGTTTCGCTTGCTCGCCGACACTGAACGTAAACTCTCCGAAAGCTTCGGGACCTACGGCGAGAAAAAGTTCATGGGTAGAACCTATATGGGTAATCATCGCATGACTTTTCTGATTGACGAGAAGGGGAAGATTAAGAAGATTTTCAGCAAGGTCAAGCCTGACGCCCATGCTAAAGAAGTTCTCTCGGCCTTTAACGAATAGCGCGAACTCTTTTACCTTTTTGCGCCGTTAGATCATGCGCTCCGCGCTTTTGCCGACAGCTTGAGGCCGCGTTTCCGGCCTTTGGCTGATGGTTTTCGCCCCGGCATCAACACGCCGACCGAGCTGAAGGATGGATTCAGGCGTTTCCTTTTTGCCGTGGCCCTGGTCAAGCCGTCGATTTCTTCATTAACAAAGTACATGCGCTGATGGCGAACGATCTGCGTGCGAATTTCGCGGGTCCAGAGCAGGAGGTTTGCCAGCGCATCACAAACCTCGTCTTTCGGCAGCTTCGTAACTTGCGCGATCTCTTTCTGAGTATGTGCGCCGCAGCGAATGGCTTCGCGCACCCGGTCAGCAGGGGAAAGTTTCCGCAACATCCGCGCAATGCGCCGCGAAGAAAGCGAAGTCTTGTGATCGAGCGTAACCCGCGCACTGTCGGAGCTAATCGAGGTGCCGTGTTTTCCTCGGGCTTTCTTGTATTCGCGCAAGGCCTGCCGACTTAAGGCGATCTTCTGCCGAATACAACGCTTGCAATACAGGTTCAAGCCATCTTTCCGTGCGCGGCATACGCCGAATTCCGATAGAGGCAATGACTCTTCGCACCGCGGACATCTTTTCAACTCGATCTCGCTTACTTCTGCCAGTAACGTCACGTTCGTTTCTCCGAAAGCAATCGTTCAAATATGATTTACGCCAACAAAACGCCTTTGCAGCAAAACCCCACGCCGCTCGTCCGCTTGGATATTACCCAAACCCTTTATGACTGATCTTGCGGATTGTGTTCCGGGGCCGTTCCGGAACAATTCGCCATCGATTGTCGTCAACTGCTGCGCTTAGGCGACGCCCCAACTGTCCAACGCCTGCAGAATACCAACGCGGCGTGTCAAAGCGGTCGCGGAATAGCTGACGATGCTTGCGAGAGGAAGCTCAATACTTTCGGCTCAACTGATCTTCGTCAACCCGTCACTGCGCTGTGCGCTCGACAACAAGGGATCGGCATTATAGTTATCAAGAATATTTTTGCAACTCGTTTCGTCACTTGTGCTGGTCCATTCGCAAAGTGAAGACTATTTTGATCGCATAGCTCGTTCAGGAAAAATTTTCTGTTACGCAACACCAGCAAAAAGAGACGATTACGTGCGCCCGAAAATATGATCACAAGCAGCAACGAACCCGGCGATTAGCCATGCCGCGATCACATTGATGAAAAATCGATCAATAGAAATGCATGCTTCACGATTCTCCATAAATCGTTCGCCTAAAGTTGCGCCCAAAACCTGATGGGCCCAACCTGCTGGTCCAACTATTAGTTGATTCGTTTTCGGCGGCTGCCGTAATTCGCAGCGGGAAGTTTTCGTGCTCGTCGTGTTAGCTGTAGATTTTCCCGGCTGCAGGCTGAGCGAAGCCCGGTTTCACTGGTCGCTTGTCTGGAGAATTTTCGCACTTCGCGGCGATTGCAGACTGCCGATGTCTGCGCGTCCATCTCACGCAAATACAGTTCGGCAAGAATTATTCATAGCAATGCCGATTAACGCACAGGGATGTGCACATCTCAAAAAGTCCCATTCGCTGAACACGTTGCAAGTTTGAATCGAGTTTTATCCACAGGTTTTCAACAGATTCTGTGGATAAATCCCGCGACAGATTACCGCCGCGCAGCCTTTAGTTTCGGTCGATCGTTCAGGCGGTACACGAATTTCAGCCCTGACCAGACTTCATCAACCGCACAAACTTTCACATCGACCAGCCCGCTTGCCAGTCCAATGTCCCGAACGATGTTCTCGTTGAGATCAGTTTGCACGCCCGAAGCTTTCTTGGGCCACGAAACCCAGAGCATTCCAGCCGGTTTTATTCTTGCGGAGTATTGCGCAAAGGCTGAGGTCAGCGCTTGTTGGCTGGTTACAAACAGCATGATTAGATCCAGATCTTTGCTTTTTGACGGCAACTTAATGTTGACCCCTGGCGGCAAATCAAGTTGCTTCGCAAATTCTTCCGAGGCGTTCACAAAACCAACCTCAAAGCCAGGCTTTATTCCTAACTTTTTGACGAGCGGTGTTCCCGAATAGCCAGCCATGTTCTATTTTGGTTATGAGACCGCGATTAAAAAATCAATCGCTGAGCTGAACTGATTCACCAAAGCGAATTCCTCGGCGTTCTCGTCCCAAAGCTGTGACCACGATGGCGCCCAGGAAGACCGTCAGACCCGTTAAGGCCATCGTCATCGGGTAATTCGTACGGGCCGCGAAGATTGCCTGAACCAAACCCACCAACCCCGCCAGTGCGACACCGCACTGATAGGCAAAGCCGGGAAGAAAGCCGCGCACTGAATCCGGCGAAAGTTCTGCCAGGTGCGCCGGAATAATTCCCCAGGCGCCTTGTACCATGAACTGCATCAGGACGCCGCCGGTTAACAACAATCCGAGCACAGGCGACAAAGACCAAAGCGGAATCACTAAAATTGCGCATGAGAGCGCGACGATCATCGAACGGCGCCGGCCGAACCGATCTGACACACGCCCGAAGAGTATTCCACCAACTATTGCTCCAATCATCGTGCAAGCGGTGACGGCGGCCACTTTTTGCGGACTGAACTGCCAGGCCCGCTTCAATAAAGTTGGATACATATCCTGAGTGCCGTGCGAAACGAAATTCATCATCATCATCAGCAGCACTAAATAGAAAAACAACCGCCAATGCGAAACAATCGCGCGGCCTAGTTGGCCCCAAGATTCATGACGAGTTTTTTCCCAGACCTCCGATTCTTTGACTCCCAGCCGAACAAAAATCGCGAGTAACGCCGGCAGCCCGCCAATAAAGAACATGGGTCGCCATCCCCAACGAGGGAAGACGACGAAGTAACAGATGGCCGCGAGCAGATATCCGGCCGCATATCCTTGCTGGAGGAAGCCCGACAGTAGTCCTCGTAGCCGCGGCGGCGCTTTTTCCATTACGAGTGAAGCCCCGACACCCCATTCGCCACCCATCCCGATGCCGAACAGCGCGCGAAGTACGAGAAACGTGGCGTAATTTGGAGCTAGTCCGGTCAGTACTTGAACTACCGAAAAGAAAATGAGGTCAATAATTAACGGCAAGCGCCTGCCGTATCGATCGGCCATTAAGCCGAAGATAAAGGCGCCCACGGGCCGAAAGGCGAGTGTCAGAGTAATCGCGAGCGCAATATCTTTGTCGGTCTTATGGAACTCCGCCTGAATGGCGGTAAGCGCCATGACGACCAGAAAGAAATCAAACGCATCGAGCGTCCACCCCAGGAATCCTGCTAACAGCGCTGCCCCGTGACCTTCGAAACCATCGTTCGAATGCTTCAACGCATTTTTCATAAGTTTTACGAAGGCGGCGATACTAAACGTTGAGCGCTATAGGTTCAAGCTAAGTCTTGCGGCTATAATCCCGGAAACTCGGGAAGGCCTTGGCTTATCGTGCTGGATCCAACCAAGCGATTCTCCAATCGCGTCGAGAACTATCTGAAGTATAGGCCCGGTTATCCGGTCCAGATTATTCCTTTGCTCAAGACTGAATGTGGCCTCACCTGCAGTAGCACGATTGCCGACATTGGTTCAGGCACTGGTTTTATGTCTGAGCTATTCCTAAAAAACGGCAACCCCGTTTACGGCGTTGAGCCGAATGCCGAAATGCGCTCGGCCGGTGAACGTTTATTAGCAAAGTATCCGAAGTTCCTAAGCGTAAACGCGACCGCGGAAGCGACTACGCTCAAAGCAAATTCGATCGATCTGATTGTCGCAGGGCAGGCGTTTCACTGGTTCGATGATGCAAAGGCGAAACTCGAGTTCAAGCGGGTGATGAAACCCGAAGGGTGGGTAGTGCTGGTTTGGAACGGTTTCCTGGTTGAAACAAGCGCGCTGGTTCGTGGCTACCAGGAGTTACTGATCGAATACGGGACCGATTACCAGGAGGTCAACCGGGAAATCGAGGACTGCGATATCGCAACATTCTTTGCGCCTCGCGAATGCCGGCAGGCGCGCTTTCCTTTCAAACAGATCTTCGACTTTGAAGGGTTGAAGGGACGTTTGCTCTCCGCCTCTTACGCGCCTGAGCCAAGTGACCCGAGATTCGAGGCGATGATCGACGATCTGAGGCAAGTCTTTAATGCAAACGAAGACAATGGCCGAGTCGATTTCGATTACGAAACCCTCGTTTATTACGGTCAGCTATGAAGCCCGCGTGAAAGGTCTCGTTGTCAGAAACGCCCCGGCAAGGTAAACTCTCGCTGCTTCCGAGACCTGTTTAAGGAGATCTGATGATGAAGCGAGCCGTCTGCGTCCTTTTCTTATTCGCGGCCGCCGCGGTAGCGTCGGCGCAAACGGCCACGCCAACTCCGGCGCCCCCGCGCACTGCTCCTGCTGCGCCGCACACCAGCTTGAAAGTTGGTCAGGCCGCACCTGACTTCAGTTTACCGAGCACGATTGTGGGTCCAGACAACCGCGGCGTGCGCTACAAGCTTAGTGATTTTAAAGGCAAGAAGAATGTGGTGCTGGCGTTCTATGTGCTCGCATTCACCGGTGGTTGAACGAAGGAAATGAAGGCGTATCAGGCTGATATCGCCAAATTCGAAGGAAACGACACGCAAGTTTTCGGAATCAGCGTCGATAGCGTTCCGGCCAATAAAGAATTCGGCAAACAGAACGGGATAACCTTTCCGCTGCTGAGNGATTTCAAACGCACAGTCGTGAAGGATTACGGCATCTATAATGAAGACCAGGGNTTCGGTAATCGCGCCACCTTCGTCATCGACAAGGACGGAATTATTCAGCACATCGACGAAGGTAACGTCGCCATCGATCCGNCAGCGGCAGAGGACACCTGCAACATTCTGACGCATAAGAAAGCANCGCCGTAAAANGCGCCTGGCCCGGAGCTTGACGCTGGTCCGGAAGCGATGGAGCCAGCTCAACCTTTACAAAATGAGAAAACAGCTTCTATTTGTCGCCGTTGCCATGCTGCTGGCTCTGGCCGGCTGTAAATCAGCCGGCTCTCCAACAGCGACCTTCAAGACCTTCTTTGACGCACAAAAGAAAAGAGATATTCCCGGCATGAAACAGTTGCTCTCGAAGACCTCACTGGCGATGATGGAGGCATCCGCTAAAGAGCAGGGCAAAACGCTCGATGCGATGATCCAGGAGCAGCTGGAAAACCCCGCCTCGAGGACCGATAAAATGCCTGAAACTCGCAACGAGAAGATCAACGGAGACCAGGCTACGCTCGAGCTTCACAACGAGGACGTGCAGAGGTGGGACACAATGTATTTCGTGAAAGAGGAAGGCGCGTGGAAGATTGCTCTCGATCGCACGGTTGAAGAGATGCTTAGAAAAACGGGAAACTGATTTGATGCGCCCGAACAGATCTGAGATTTGAGATCTCAAATCTGAGGTCTGATTTCTCAAATCTGAGGATCGTGATCGCCGCTACTTCTTTCCCGCGCGCGCAAACGCCTTTTCGATCGCCGCCCGCAGACCTTCACCTGAGTATTCAGTCAGAACCACACCGTTGATAAAGAACGTTGGGGTGGCTTCGACTCCATATTCTTCGCCATCTTCTATATCCCGGCGAACGACAGAGTCGTACTTTGCCGCGTCAAAATCGGCATCGAACTGCTTACGATCAAGGCCGGCTTGACTTGCATATTTCTTCAGTGATTCACGATCGAGCGTGCCCTGGTTCTTAAAAAGCAGATCGATATATTCCCAGAACTTGCCCTGCGCCTTGGCCGCCTGGGCAGCCAGCGCGGCGTTGTAGGCGTTTGGGTGCAGAGTCGTCAGGGGAAAGTTTCGCATCACAAAGTGAACGCGTGGGCCATAAGATTTCAGCACCTCTTCCACGATTGGATACATGCCGCCACACGCTGAACATTGGAAATCGGTGAACTCAACCACGGTCACCGGTGAATTCACGTCGCCGCGCGAAGCGCCGGTGCCCAGGCCGATATTCATCACCGGCGGTTCAGGTTCTTTCAGATAGATTTTCAACTTTGCGCTGGTGCGCAGTTTGTTCGCCAGGGCTACTTCCAATTCTTCCTGTTGCTGCTGTTGCAGATAGTTGGCGATGGCCGTGTGGGAGGCTGCCAGGTCGCCCTTAATATTGGCCTTATTGGCGTCATAGAATTTTGAGATTTCCGCGTCCGTAGCTGGCTTGATTTTGTCTGTAATCTCGGTCCGCACAATTTCTTCCGGCCCGACCTTGCGTTTGTTGGCCTCTGACACGATCAACAGATCGTTGATACGGCGGTCGAGAATGTCCTTACGCGCGGAATAAATGCGCATCTGCATTTTATAGACATACGGCTTCATTCGTTCGTTGATGGCCTCAATACGCAGCGGATCGCCATTAACAGAGAAGAGCACTGCACCGGCTGGAACGTTTGGCGCATTCACATCGGCGCTCTTGCTGACGACGTTGGTCATCTTCAGGCGGTTAACCAATGCTCCATACAATTCTGTGCGCCGCTGATTGCGGATAAAGTTCACCAGATCGGCGCGAACCGTCTCTAGATCGGCGCCTCCGATCTGATCGCGGTTGGCATCATAGGCGGCGCGAATTTCCTGGTCAGTCGGAGGCGGAATTTTTGCGTTAATCTCAGATTCGATGTAGTCGTTGGTTGATTTGCCGCGTTTTTTTGCCTCGGCGGCGATTAGCATCGAGCTGACGCGGGCATCAACCGCGCGCTCCCGGGCGTCCTTTGTGGCTTTCGCCGGATCCGTGTAGAAATCATGCAAATAAGGATCGGGGTCCTGCATGATTACTCCCCTTACGTCCGCTTCGATATCAGACTCGGAGATCGTCGTGTCGTTGACGATTGCCAGAGCCGCGGCAGCTGGATCACTGTTAGCAACCGGAGACGGTGTAACAACCGCCGCAGCCGGTGTGGCGGCGGGCTTCGCGGCCGCANGGCGCGAGTTTGCTGGC
>AP72_2010_repI_A01DRAFT_1000204_pt1 | contig 10744 bp, 8 predicted proteins | sample AmaPasreplicIA01_FD_9191 | JGI IMG/M metagenome (IMG submission 9191) | reverse complement strand
ATGACCGCGGGGAGCCGGTTACCGAAGCCGGCCCGGCCACGCCCGTCGAAGTGCTCGGACTGCAGGGCGTACCGCAGGCCGGCGAGACTTTCCAGGTGGTCGCAGATGTCGGCCGCGCCCAGCAAATCTCGAGTCATCGACAAGCGGTCGAGCGCCAGCGCACGCTGGTCAAAACGACCAAGCGCGGCATTGAAGCGCTGGGTGAAACTGACGTTAAGGAACTGCTGGTTATCATCAAAGCCGACGTTCAGGGCTCAGTCGAAGTCCTGAAGTCCACTTTGCAAAAGATGTCGACTGAGCGAGTGAAAGTGAAAGTGATTCGCTCAGGTGTCGGCGCTATCACTGAGTCCGACGTGTTGCTTGCCTCGGCCACCCAGGCGGGCTCTGCTTCGACGGCAGTTGTGATCATCGGCTTCAACGTCCGACCGGAGTCGCGCGCCAACGATCTGGCAAAACAGGAGAGCGTCGATATCCGCCTGCACTCGATCATTTATAAGGTCGAAGAAGAGATTAAGGCGGCCATGATCGGCATGCTCGAAAAAATCGAGAAGGAAAAGATTCTCGGCAAAGCCGATGTGCGCGAAGTTTTCCGCGTGCCACGCGTCGGCGCAGTCGCCGGCTGCATGGTCATCGACGGAACCATTCGCCGCAATGCCCGGGCGCGCCTGATTCGCGACGGCGTGGTCACCTGGGAAGGAAACATTGCGTCGCTGCGTCGGTTCAAGGACGATGTTTCAGAAGTCCGTGAAGGTTTCGAGTGTGGCATCGGACTGGAGAACTTCAACGATGTAAAGGTCTCGGATCAGATCGAGGCTTACGTTATCGAAAGGGTCGCAGCCACAGAGCTGTAGTCAGAGCCGCCTGCGGTAGCGGGCGGGCCAATAGTCTGACGGCCTTTGAGCAATAAAATGCCCGCCCGCTACCGCAGGCGGTTCTGACACTATGCATCGACCGGAGCGCATTGCCGAAACCTTGCGCGAGGAGATTGCGCAGATCGTTGGTTACGAGCTTGAAGACCCCCGCCTGAGGGCGGTTACGGTCACTGAAGTACGCGTCGCTGACGATCTACGCGACGCCAGTGTTTATGTCACCGTTGAAGGCGACGAGCAGGAGCATCTTATTGCTTTGCGGGCCCTCCAACACGCGGCGCCCTATGTACGGAAGCAGCTTGGCTTTGCCCTCAATTTGCGGCATACTCCCGCGCTTCACTTCATGCGGGACACGGTCGAGGAAAAAGCAGGCCGAGTCGATGCGTTGTTGGAAGGAATTGAGAAAGGAGTGAATAGTAAATCGTGAATCATAAATAGCGGCCTGCGGCTATTTACCATTTACGATTTACGATTCACCTTGAAATGCTTAGTCAGGTAGTTGAATTAATTGAAAAGAAAGATCGCTTTGCGGTTACCTCGCATGTACGGCCGGACGGGGACGGGCTGGGTTCCTCTTTAGGCCTGTTCTGGCTGTTGAAATCTCTCAACAAAGAAGCGGAAGTAATCATGCGGGATGCGGTGCCGCACGCTTATCAGCAATTGCCCGGCGCCGGCACTATTCGAGTTGCTCCTGAAGCGGGCGAGCACTTCGACGCCGTGTTTGTGATCGAGTGCTCTGACATCGATCGGCCCGGTCTCGCAGACCTGAGTCAACAGTTCGTCGTCAACATCGATCACCACTCCACCACCGAACTCTTCGGCCAAATTAACTGGATCGATTCGACCGCCGCGGCAGTGGGCGAGATGATCTACAATCTGTGCAAGGCAACCGGCGTGCGCGTCACGAAAGAGATCGCCGAGTGTGTCTACACCGCATTGTTGACCGACACCGGGTCGTTTCATTATTCGAACACGACCGAACGCACCTTCAAGATCGCCTCCGAACTGGTGCGGATCGGCGTGAAGCCCGCCAAGACCGCCGAAGCCATCTTCGGCAGCTATGAATGGCCGAAAATTGAGCTGCTAAGTCACGTGCTGTCTACCGCCCAGCGTGACACAACCGGCCATGTTGCCTGGATGTGGCAGACCCTCGCCATGCAGGAGCAGACACATGCCGCCGAAGAGGATGCCGATGGATTCGTTAATTACCCGCTGGCTGTCGGCGAAGTCGAAGTGACGGCGCTGTTCAAGGAAACTTCGACGGGTGTCTACCGCACCAGCCTGAGGTCGAAAGGCGATGTAAATGTTGCCAAGATCGCTGAGCGATTCGGCGGCGGCGGACATCGGAATGCCGCCGGTTGCACGCTGAAAGGCAACTGTGAACAGATCGAGCAACAGATCGTCCCGCTGCTCCAGGATGCAATCAAACGCTCCAACGGCACCAGCGATTTGACGGAAGACGCGTTGAAATAGTTAGTCGCTTATTCTGCCAGTTGTTCCTAAATTCAAACAGTCGGATCCGCGAATCCACCCGAAAAGCCACGAAGTACCTAAGGGCGTGTTTGTTCGCGTGAATTTGGTGGATCAAATTCGGCGACCGGTCAGAACCGCCTGCGGTAGCGGGCGGGCCTTGCTGTTGCCGTGAATTAAATGGACCGCCCGCTATCGCAGGCGGTTCTGACACGGGATCAGATGCCCATCGAACGCAAATACAAGTGGCGCCGCGCTGATTACCAGGAGCAGACTCGGGGCCTGCTCATCGTTCACACCGGCAACGGAAAGGGCAAGACTACCTGCGCCCTTGGCCTGATGATGCGGGCTGCCGGACAGGGCCTGCATGTTTGCATGATTCAATTCATGAAGTCGCGTAACGATCGCTACGGCGAACACGTGTCTGCAGAAAAACTGGGTATTGAAGTTCATACCATGGGCGACGGCTTCACCTGGGACACCAAAAACCCCGAACAGGATCAACAGACGGCGCGCAATACCTGGAACCTCTGTGTCGAGAAACTCAGGAGCGGTGATTACGATCTCCTGGTATTCGATGAACTGGTTTATGTGTTGAGCTACCAGATGCTCCCGGTTGATGAAGTATTAAATGAGATCCAATCAGCGCGGGCGCGGCAGCCATCCCTCCACATCGTAGTTACTGGTCGCGACGCGCCACCGCAATTGATCGACGCCGCCGATCTCGTTACTGAGATGACTGAGATCAAACATCCCTTTCAAGCCGGCATCCGCGCCCAAAAGGGCATCGAGTTCTGAAGGCCCTCTTTTCCGGATTATCGTGATTCAAGCAAAGTATTTTGAACCACGAACACCCGAAGAGAGGTTCGCCCTTCTTTCGTCTGGCTTCGGCACTGCAACAAGGCTTTAGTGTAATTTCCTGGCTCAAGTTGTTCTGCAGGTGCGGTGGAAACCAAATGGGTTTTTCTGTGCCGTTTTCTGCGACGTACAATTGAAGCAGCCGTCTAATCGATTTACGATACGAGCAGCGATATGCATGGCGCGCCGAAACGATGCGCACGACTGTCCTAAGCTATCTGGACGACTTCACTGCTCGAGGTGAGACAATCGCGTTTGCGCAGCGACGCGGTTTACGGACCACCCGCTGGTCCTGCAAACAAATTTCCATAACTGCTTATCAGTTCGCCCGCGAACTTGAAGCCCGCGGCATCACGAAATGCGATCGAGTATTGTTGTGGGCTGAGAATAGTCCCGAATGGATCGCAAGTTTCTTTGGCTGTCTGCTCCGCGGCGCGATTGTGGTCCCGCTCGACATTCAAAGCGACCCGTCGCTGGTTTGTCGAATACAGCAGCAAGTCGGGGCCAGCCTGGCGATCTGCGATGCCGTTACCCGCTCGCTCGTCGATTTGCACATTCCGCTTATCGATCTTTCCGGCCTTGATCCGCTCCTCGCCGGTCATGCCGCCGATACGTATCCGGTTGATCGGATCGAACAGGATGATGATGTGGAAATCGTGTTCACGTCAGGCACGACCGCTGATCCGAAAGGAGTACGGATCACCCATGGAAATCTGCTTGCCAATCTCGTCCCGCTGGAACAGAAAATCAAGCCATATTTGAAATGGGAGCGCGTGGTCCACCCCGTGCGCTTTTTGAATCTGGTTCCTCTCAGTCATGTCTTTGGCCAGTTCATGGGCATGTTCGTGCCACAGCTCCTCGGCGGCGAAGTCTTCCTGCAAGGGTCTCTAAATCCGTCGCAGATTATCGAAACCATCAAACGGGAACGGATTTCGGTCGTGGTAGCTGTGCCGCGAACGCTCGAAGTGCTGCGCGAAACTATCGAAAGAAATTATCAGGATGCAGGCGATGCCGGGCGAATCAAGACTGAAATTGCCGCTGCCGCAAACCAACATTTCATTCGGCGTTGGTGGAGATTTAGGCGTCTGCACCGCAGGTTTGGCTGGAAGTTCTGGGCTTTTGTCTCGGGCGGAGCCACCCTCAGTGACGAGACCGAAACGTTTTGGCGGCGGCTCGGCTTTGCCGTGATTCAGGGCTACGGCATGACCGAAACTGCGGCGATCATCAGCGTCAATCATCCATTTCGCGGCACGCGCCGCTCAATCGGCAAGACCCTGCCGGGGCAGGAGGTAAAACTCTCCAAAGACGGCGAGATTCTGGTGCGTGGCGAAAATGTGTCACCTGGTTACTGGAATGAATCCCCGGGGCACGAAATGGCAGGCGGTTGGTTTCACACCGGCGATGTCGGCGAATTGGACGACCAGGGCAATCTCTACTTCAAAGGACGACACAAGGAGGTCATCGTCACTTCGGCCGGCGTGAATATCTATCCGCAGGACATTGAACTGGTTTTGAATCGTCAACCGGAAATAAAAGCCAGCGCAGTCATTGAAATCGAAAGCGCTCACGGGCCGGAACCGCTCGCGGTGCTGATCCTGCGCGGCCAGGGGGCGAAACCTGAACCGGTAATCAATCGCGCTAATGAATCGCTGGCTCCGCATCAGCAGGTGCGGCGCTGGTTTATCTGGACGGATGAAGATTTTCCGCTGACGGCGACGCAAAAGATTCGGAAACAACTGGTGGCTGAGCGGGTCAGGGCAAAATTGGCTGGTTCAGTTTCCGATCACTCAAGTGATCAGACCCGGCCCCTGGCCGAAATCGTCGCCCGCATCAGCGGAGAAAGATCGTCGCAGCTTGAGCCTTCTGCCCGTCTGGGAATTGATCTTAAGCTTGACTCCCTCGGCCGCGTTGAGTTGTTAAGCGCCCTCGAGGACCGCTATCAAATCGAAATCGATGAAGCCTCATTCACCGACGCAACTACTATCGAGAACATCGAGAAGATAATTCGCGCCGGTTCGCCCGCAGCAGCCTCTTATCCTTATCCGCGCTGGCCCTACAGGTGGCCGGCAACCTGGGCGCGCACGGTTTTGCTGTATCTGATCGTGTTTCCGGCGATCCGAATCATGGGTTGGCCGAAGGTCCGCGGTAAGCAGCAGCTTCGTGATCTTCGCGGTCCGGTGGTTTTCGTGTGCAATCACGTGACGATGACCGATCACGCGCTGATCCTGTTTGCGCTACCGTTAAGACTAAGGGCGAAGACGGCGATTGCCCAGGACGGAGAGATCCTGCGCGGCTGGAGACATCCACCGAAACAGACTGGTTGGCTTAATAAGACGCTCAATCTGCTTAAGTATTTTTCGGTTGCTTTGATCTTCAANGTATTTTCGATGCCGCAGAAGAGCGGCTTTCGGCAGAGCTTCGGCTTTGCCGGCGAATTGATGGATCGCGGTTACAACCTGATTATTTTTCCTGAAGGCGAACGGACGAAACATGGAGCAATGAACGACTTCAAGGCCGGGGCCGGTCTTCTGATCAAGGAACTCGGGGCGCCAGTCGTCCCGATTCGGATTCACGGTCTATGGCGTTTAAAACAAGCTCATCGTCATTTCGCCTGGCCGGCAGAGGTTTCACTTAACATTGGCGAAGCCATCCGTTACTCAAGTGGTAGTGAGCCGGAGCAGATTGCGCGTGATTTGGCCGCGCGTGTTCATAGCCTGTAGCTGACAGTCACCGGAATCGAATGAAATACCGGATATCCCGTATGGCAGTGTTTTTAGTCTGTGCTTTCCTTTGTGCGCCGGCTCAAACTGCAGCCGAAAAACCGAGCCCCGTTCCAGCCCAGGTTGATGAGTTGCATGAGAAAGGCTCTGCAGCTCTGCTCAATCTTGACTATGAGAAAGCACGTCAGACATTCAAAGAGATGGCGCATCTGTTTCCGAACGAGCCAACGGCGCCGCTGATGCTCGCCTGGACTTTATGGCTCGAGAGTCTGAATCAAGCGCGCTTGCATCAGGGAGCAATCTACAGCACGCAATCCTTCGCAGCGAATTCTGAGGATAAACCCGACCCGCACGTCACTCAGGAATTTCGCGATCTAATCCGGCAGGCGACACAAATTGCCAAACTTCGTTTGCAAGCAAGTCCGCATGATCCAGGGGCCCTGTATACGCTCGGTCAGATCGAGACCCTGCATGCCGCGTTTGAAATCACCATCGAAGGCCGTTTTCTCGCCGGCTTGCGCGATGGATCGAGTGGTGTTGACAAACATCGTGAAGTAATCAAATTGGATCCAAATTTCCATGATGCAGAGCTCACTATTGGTCTTTATGACTATCTCGTCGGCAGTTTGCCATTGGGGGCGAAAATGATCGCGAATATGACCGGCGCGCACGGTTCAAAACGTCGCGGCTTGCAAACACTCGAGCGAGTGGCGAACGGCGGCTCCTGGGAGCGCGATAACGCCCGGCTCTTATTGATGGTTCTTTATAAGCATGAACAACGGCTGGCGGAATCGCTGGCCCTGTCGCGTGCCCTGCAGGATAAGTACCCGCACAACTATTTATTCAAGTTGGAAACTGCAAACACCCTTGCTTCGCAAAGTGCGCTGGAGCGTCAGGCAAATCACTTGGCCGCTGCGGATAGTTTAGAGAGAGAAGTTGCAGGCATCTTTGGATCCTTAATTCGAGACGAGTCTTCGCCCGCGGGCAGGCGGACTCTGGGACTTATCCATTTTCGTNATGGCGAAGACCTGTTAGCCCTGACACAGCCCTTGAACGCCGCCCAGCAATTCCTGGCAGCCGCAGGCGCGGCTGATACCGATTCGCAGCTAATCACTCGCGCCCATCTGAGAGCGGCACAATCATTTGATCTATCTGGCCAGCGCAGTGAGGCGTTGGCTGAATATCGCATTGTTCTATCACGCGCTAATACAGGAAATTCGATTGAGCAGGCCCACCGCGGCCTTAAAGAACCTTATCGAACAAAATAGGCCTGGCATCATGAGCGAGCCCAGTCGGCGGGTGGCCAACCCAAATTGAACCACGCATTGCACGAAATTGAGGACTTGGTTCGTGTTCGTTCGTGGTTTCAATTCCTCTCGCGAGATGGCCAAAACGAATTTTTGAACCACGAAACGACCCCAAAAACGGGCGCTTTCTTCGTGTTCGTTCGTGGTTTCAATTCCTCTCGCGAAATGGCCAACGGTTTTGAACCGCGAAACAACACGAAACGAGGGGTTTTTAACTCGCATAGAGCCTGTGCTACCCTTGCAACCCGTAAAACAAAGAGCGGAAAACGTGAGGCTGTAGCTAAGATCAAGTATGCCCTGGTTTCGGAAAAAGAAAGGCAAGATCGAACCGGTCAGTGACTCTGAGCGCGTAGTCCGCACCGAGAACGTTTTTGTGCGGTGCGATGAATGCAACGCCCATCTCTATAAACGCGAACTCGAAGACAATCTACAGGTTTGCGTGCACTGCAACTATCACTTTCGCATCGGCGCNTACGAACGGCTGGAAAAACTNTTTGATGATGCGCATTGCGAAGAATTGGATTCTGAGGTGACCTCAACGGATCCGCTGGGGTTTGTCGACAGCAAGCCTTACGCCAAGCGTATCTCACAGGCGCAACGAGCGACCGGTCTACCCGAAGCAGTGATTACCGCGCGTGGAAAAGTCGGTGGTCACCGGGTGTTTGCCGGCGCCATGGACATGAATTTTATCGGAGGCTCGATGGGTTCCGCGGTCGGCGAGAAGATCACACGGCTCATTGAACGAGCCATCAACGAAAGTGGCGCCGTAGTTGTTTTTTCCGCTTCCGGCGGAGCGCGCATGCAGGAAGGCACCNTGTCGCTGATGCAAATGGCGAAGATCTCCGCAGCCCTTGCNGCGCTGGAAGAACGCCATTTACCATTTATTTCCGTGCTCACCGATCCAACGACCGGCGGCGTGACTGCCAGTTTTGCAATGCTCGGAGATTTGATTCTTGCGGAGCCGAAAGCGCTGATCGGATTTGCCGGGCCGCGTGTAATCGAACAAACTATCAGGCAAAAGCTGCCGAAGGATTTTCAGCGGTCTGAATTTCTTTTGGAGCACGGAATGATAGACGCCATCATAGATCGCCGCCAGATGAGGCCCTTCCTCTGCAAATCGCTCGACTTCATGATGAATCCGAATATCAGCGAAAAGTCTCAAGTTCCAAGTTTCAAGTTCCAGGTAGCTAATCCTGGAGGTTGAAACCTGGGTCGCGGAAACATGAAGCATGCAGTTTGCCGGTGCGGTTTCTTATCTCCTCAGTCTTGGTCACGAGACGCTCACCATAAAGCTCGGTCTTAGAAACACACAGACTCTCTTAGCCGCGCTCGGCGAACCTCACCGCAGGTTTCCCGCAATCCAAATTGCGGGCACAAATGGCAAGGGGTCGACTGCCGTCTTTCTGGATTCAATTTGCCGGTCTGCCGGAATTCGCACCGGCCTTTTCACTTCGCCCCACCTGATCTCGATTACCGAGAGGATCACAATTGATGGTCAGTCAATATCGGGAGAGAGGTTCGCTCAGCTCACGCAATCGGTGAAAGCGGCGGCCGAGAAATTAGTCGCCTGCGGTGAGCTGCCTGCGCTGCCGACGTTTTTTGAGCATGTTACAGCCATCGCGTTGTTGGCTTTCGCCGATGCCAAAGTCGAGCTGGCGATTCTGGAAACCGGTCTCGGTGGCCGGCTCGATTCGACCACGGCGGCGCGAGCAGGCATTGTCGCGATCACTCCAATTGGACTCGACCATCAGGAGTACCTTGGCAATACGCTCGCTGAGATTGCCGCGGAAAAGGCGGCGATCATTCAAGAGGGCGCCGTTGCGATAGTCGCACCACAGCCCAAAGCAGCTTTAGAAGTGATCCGGCGACGATGTGAATCCGTCGGCGTGCGACCGCGCCTAATCGATTCAAGCGCACGCGCGTCTGAATTAACCTCTTTGCGCGTGGACGTTTCAGGCGCCACGATCGACGGCCGTGTGATCGTCACCTTCATCAGCGAGGTTACTAATTACCAAAACGTTAGCCTTGCTCTACGTGGTCGTCATCAGGTCGAGAATGCGGCCACGGCGGTTGCGATCGCTGAAGCGATTCGTGAAACGGGCCTATCAATTTCGAACGAAGCGATAATTCATGGCCTCAAAACAGCAATTCATCCAGGCCGGCTGGAATTATGGGAGGGCAACCCGCGCATACTTTTCGATGGCGCCCACAACGCGGACGCCGCGCATTCGTTGCGAGAATACCTGGACGAGTTTGTCACGCCTCCCATCGTCATGATCTTCGGCGCGATGCGAGACAAAGCCGTGGGGGAAATGATGGCAAGCTTATTTCCAAAAGCAGATAAGGTGATTCTTACCTCACTCGACAATCCCCGCGCGAATTCGCTCGAGGAGTTGCTGGCTGCGCTGCCCAAAGATCTCGATCAAGAAAGGATTATGACCTCGGGCAGCCTTGATGAAACGATTCTATTGGCGCGAAAGATCACTCCAACAAATGGAATTGTTTGCGTCACCGGCTCGCTCCATCTGGTTGGCACGATTCAAGAGATATTAAACCGCCAAGGTAACGAGGCTTGATAATTCCCCTCATTCTCACCTCGTTTCAGCGAGGTGACCCCACGTATTGAATTCGCGAGGAGCCGTTTCAGAGGCTTAAGAATCAAACGGTTGAAACGGTTTCTGAATTCAGGGAAGCATTTGTCACCTTGCTGAGGCAAAGTAAGACTAAGAGTGTTGCCGCCGGGAACGCGTCACACTACACTAACCTCAAAATAGATTTCATTAAAGTGAAACCATGGCTGAGCCAACCACGCAAACACCCGAGTTCATTGACTCGAAGAAAGTATTTTCCGGTCGCGTATTTGACGTCACCGTCGATACGGTGCGCGAGGCTGATCGGACTTACGTTCGTGAAGTAGTGCACCACCGCGGCAGTGCAGTGATTCTACCGGCATTTGACGACGGGACGATTGCCCTGGTCCGCCAGTATCGTCATCCGGCCGTGAAGTACTTGCTCGAATTGCCGGCCGGCGGACGTGAGGATGAGGAACGGCCGGAACAGGCCGCCGCTCGCGAACTAGAGGAAGAACTGGGACTGGCCGCCGGCAAGCTGGAAAAACTTTCGGAATTCTTTGTCTCGCCTGGTTTTTGTGCCGAAAAGATGTGGCTCTATCTGGCGACTGACTTGAGAGAAACTGAGCAGCGCCTGGAAGAGGATGAGGTGATTGAAATCGTTCGCGTGCCTATCGATCGCGCCCTGCAAATGATTACCGACGGCGAAATCGAGGACGCTAAGACGATAATCGGCCTGATGCTCGCCGCGCCACGTTTGGGCGCCGCGCTGCTTGAACCATTCTATCCCGCGGTTTAGAACTGTGGCACGGGCGTCCCGCCCGCGAGAATAATTTGGAGTGCGCCGGCAGAGCGAAGCGGCGCGGACTGGAGCGCAAGCGTCTCGCTTGCTCTTCTTTGATTCGCGCTGCGCGCTCATTGCAAGCGGAGACGCTTGCGCTCCAATCCAA
>AP72_2010_repI_A01DRAFT_1000203_pt1 | contig 10757 bp, 8 predicted proteins | sample AmaPasreplicIA01_FD_9191 | JGI IMG/M metagenome (IMG submission 9191) | reverse complement strand
GCCCGACACTCCCATAAACTCGAGTGCCCGGACCGCGCGGGAAGCCGCGGCTTCAAATGCCGGCTCGAATCTGAAGGTCGCGACCACTGATGAGGCTGTTTACATTTGTGGCGCGCGCACGAAGAAAGGCACGCCCTGCCACCGCCGAGTGCACGCGGCGGGCGAAAGATGTTTTCAGCACAAGGGAATGGCGGCGATGTTGCCGATGGAAAAATTGAAGATTCAGTGACGGAACCGAACGCCGATGGCGGTAGAAGAATCTCGCGCGAAGGCTGCTTTCTGAATCAGCTTCACTGAAGGTGATGCCCGGGATATTTTCAACTGTTTGCGAATGGACACCCTTTTTCATCATGCTTAGAACTCAAGTATGTCCGCGCTTCCCACAGTTCCGGGAAAAATTTTTTATCCAGCGTCGTTTGCAAATAGCCAATGCCTTCCGAACCGCCAGTCCCCTTTTTGGCTCCCACCATGCGCTCAACCATTCTGATGTGATGCGATCGCCATAGGGAGAAATACTCATCATGTTCAAGCAGCATTTCCGCTAACTGGTATTCCTGATAAAACCTGTCCAGGTGCGTCATGATTTCGATTATTGCGCGCTGGCGCTTGCTCGTATTCGAACGGCGTTCTTTCGCATCACGAGGCGCATCGCTCGCCGGCGTATCAAATCCGCGGCGGCGCAATAAAGCGAAAAAGACCTCCGCTAGTGAGGGTCCGTTCATGCGGGCCGCCAGCCGTTGATAGGCAAAATCATCTGCCGCGAACTCGCGCAGAATTTGCGCGTTCTTCAGACCTGAAGAAAATTCGATCTCGCGAAACTGCATCGATTGAAAGCCGCTCGCCGGGTTCAGCTCGTCCCTGAATCCGAGAAAGCGCACCGGGGTCATCGTCTCGAGAATATGGATCTGCGCGATTAACAGCTTTTCAATCTCGACGACGCGACGCAACGCGTGGCCGGCTTCAATCGCGCGGTCCTGTTTCATCAACGCAATGGCCGCATCAATCTCATGCAGGATCTGCTTGAACCAGAGCTCGTAAGCCTGATGAACGGTGATGAACAGGAGCTCGTCGTGCTGCGCCGGCGACGAGCGGCAGCTCTGCAGATCGATCAGCTCGGGCACGCGCAGGTATTTGTTGTATGAGAGTGGCGCGTTCTTACCGTAATCGTTGGTCATTCTTAAAGTTTAGGTTTCAGGGAACTCCGGCATTTCCCGCACGCGACGCGCCTGCGCCAGATGCCGCTGGGCGTGAAGCACTGTAATCACGAATGCATCCGCCAGGCTGTAACGTATCAAAGGTGTCACCGGTGAGCGCAGGCGTGCTTTATTGTAATCAACATCGCCGCATTGTTTCACAAAATCGATAAACTTCGTGTGCGTGTTCAGGAATAGATCGACCGACCCATGAATGTCTGAACCCGTGCCGGGACGGAAAATCTTTGGCGCGCGCAGTTTTCTCGAGGTTCCAGGATCCACTGCCTTCGCCAGCCAGCCACCCATCAGGCTTGGCTTGTACGGCGGCGATTCTTTGACGGCCGGTCTCAATCGCGCCCGCGCGAGCGTAGCCTGGAAGTACTTGTCGAACTCATCTGTCGCCAGCGCAAGATGTTCCAGGCATTGAGCAATGCTCCATTGTTCGGGCGAAGGTTTCCAGTTAAGTTGCGCTTCGCTCAGACCCGCGGTGAGAGAGCGCGCGACCTCGTTATTTTCTTCTGTGGCCGCAATAACTTGTTTAACTAGATCCGCCGAACCGACAAACTGATTCATAATCGCCTCGCCCGTTCTAGATAGTGAGATCTCCGCCTAAAGCGGTACTCCGAACAAGACAGGATTTTTCGCGTAGCTGTCTGCGGAAAAACCGCAGTCAAAATTCAAAACGCGGCGCCGACCTTCCCGGTGGTTTCATACGCACGCGTGTCGCGGATCTGCTGCATCTCTGCAACTACGAGCTCCAGCTCTTCATCCGTCGTATAGAAATGCGGTGAAATCCGAACGCCCGCGCCGGGCCGGTAATCAACGATAAATTGACGGCGGACCAACTCTTTCGTGATCGCCGCGGCGTTATCGTCTCCAATCGTGATCGTACCGCCGCGTTGCCCGGCGTCTTTGGGACTGGTCACTTGAAAACCGGCCTCTTCGGCTAATTCAATCAATCTTTCGGTCTGTCGCATACTCTTTTTACGAATCGCCCCGACGCCAATCTCATTGACGATCCTGTACCCTGAATCCGCAGCATACAAAGCCGGGATGGCGGGCGAACCGTGCAGAAACCGCGTTACATTCGGCGCGTAGTGCATTTCAGTTTCGAACGCAAATGGATGCTCATGGGCCATCCAGCCGGTGGTCTTCGGCTGAAATTGATCGATCAAATCCGGCCGCACGTAAAGGTAGCCGGCGCCCGGACCGCCACAAAGCCACTTAACTGAGCCGCCAGTGGCAAAGTCGACCTGCAAGTCTTTCACGCTGAAGGGCACCGTTCCCGCCGATTGGTACGTGTCAAGCACGACCGTGGCGCCGACTTCATGCGCGCGCTCAGTAATCGCTCTCGCATCCTGAAGGAAAGCACTCTTGAACAGCACGTGTGAGATCGGGACCAGCAACGTCTCTTCATCGATCGCGGCCAGCATTCTCTCGATCGGGATGGTGATGCCATCGTCTGACTTGACCCTGACAATCCGCAGGTCATGGGCGCGCGCGTGAGCAGCATAGACATACATGACAGAAGGAAAGTTCAACTCCTCGCAAACAATTTTGTTGCGTTTCGAACCCGCCTGTAGCGGCAAGAGACAGGAAAGAATCAGCGACTGGCAGATTGAGACATTCTGGTGCATGACAACCGTGTTCTCGTCAGCACCAATGATGCGTGCGATTTCGTTTCCGATCGTCACCGGCATGTCCCACCAGCCCTCGGCCCAGGCGCGCACGCCGCGAGTGGCCCAAATCTCGGCATACTCATGTAAGCGATCGTAGGTAGCGCGCGGCATCGCTCCGAGGCTGTGCGAAATCAGGTAGACCGTCTTTTCCAGAATCGGAAATTCAGAACGCCATTTGAGCAGATCGTCGGTCATAAAGTCTGAACTGCGAACTCTCTAATTTATCACATGAGGTCAGAACCGGGAGCGGTAGCGACCGGGCCCAGTAGTGGTTCGGTTTGACATGGCAGTACCAAGGGCCCAGTCGCTACCGCTCCCGGTTCTGACACTGTGCTAAAGTCAACGCGCAATGTGGAAGTTCGCGCATCCAATCAAGCATCAAATTCCCGATGCGCATTGGCCCACCGCCGAAGAAGCCGGCGCGTCTTTACTGTTTCAGCCGATCAAAGTTGGCCCTTTGACGCTGTCCAGTCGCACCTGGGTACCCGCGATGGTTCCCTGGCGCGCCACCGAAGACGGATTTGTTACCCGCGACAATCTCGACTGGTATCGCCGATTTGCTGCCGGACGGCCGGCGGTTCTGGTCGTCGAAGCAACCGGTATTCGCGATATCCCAAGCGGTCCATTGCTGCGCATCGGGCACGATCGATTCATTCCGGGATTGAAGCAATTGGTCGAAGCCGTGCGCGAAGCAAGCCACGGCGAAACCAAACTCCTCATTCAAATTATCGATTTTCTAACCGTCAAACGGCGTCCTGACCGCGAAAAATATTTTCAGCGTTTCCTGCAAGTAACCGATGATCACCGCCGACATCTGGCGGAATTGTCAGGCGATGTGACGTGGAAGAAGGCCGATGAAGCTCGGGTGCGCGACTTTCTCGGGGATGCCGAGCCGGAAGTCATTCAACGCGTGCTTGATGATCGCGACATCGAGTCGCTTCGCTTCGGTTACCGCGAGCGGATCACCGATATGCATTTGCCGCATATCAAAGAATTGCCGCGAGTACTTCCCGGGATCTTTGCGGACGCAGCCCGGCGAGCGCGCGCTGCAGGATTTGACGGGGTGGAACTTCATTATGCACACGCATATACGATGGCGGGTTTCCTGAGCGCGCTTAACAATCGCAGGGACGAATATGGTGGTCCGCGCGAGAATCGTGCGCGATTGCCGCTCGAGGTCTACCGCGCGGTGCGCGGAGAAGTCGGCTATGACTATGTTGTCGGCGTGCGCTTTCTCGCTGATGAAGTGATCGCCGGCGGCAATCGCATCGATGATGCATGTTATTTTGGAGTTCAATTCGCGCGCGCCGGGTTCGATTATCTCTCAATGTCGAAAGGCGGAAAGTTCGAAGACGCCGAACAACCCAAAGTCGGCCAAGCAGTTTATCCCTACACCGGCCAGAGCGGTTACGAGTGCATGCCGACTACTTTGTCGGACGAGCGCGGTCCGTTCGGTCGTGCCGTGCCGCTCGTGCGCCAGCTCAAGCGTGCAGTTAATGAAGCTGGATTCCAAACGCCGGTCGTCGCCACGGGGGGTATCACGACGTTCGATCAAGCTGAGGCAATCCTGCAAAGCGGTGAGGCCGATATTGTCGGCATGGCCCGCCAGGCACTGGCCGATCCGGACTGGTTCCGCAAAGTGAAGTCGGGAAGTGGCAACGAGGTGCGCCGCTGCACCTATACAAACTACTGCGAAGCTCTCGATCAAATGCATCGCCAGGTGACCTGTAAACTTTGGGACCGCAAACAACTCGATGAAGCAGGCATTATGATGTCTCTCGATGGCCGCAGGAGACTGGTTGCGCCGGACTGGAAAGAATAGACGGCCTTCAGGTAGCGAGCGGGCCTATGTCAGAACCGCCTGCGGTAGCGGGTGGGCTAATCGTTCATTATCCTGATGTTACAAACTAAAGAAGGCCCGCCCGCTACCGCAGGCGGTTCTGATATGGAGGCCCTTCACAGATGAAGGATCAAAATGAATTCAGGAAAGTCTTCGACGAGCTGAAATCTATCTTGAAACCGTACGCGAGGACGATGGATGTGGCTCACGATACCGAGACGCAGTATTGGCTCAACACGCGTTTCGTCATGAAGAACAAACAACCTCTAGCATTCGGCGGTGTGCGACTGGGAAAGAACTACGTAAGCTTTCACCTGATGTCCGTCTATGCCTCGCCAGACCTGCTACGAAACACGTCTCCGGAGCTCAAGAAGCGCATGCAAGGCAAGTCATGTTTCAATTTCAAGCAAGTTGATAAAAAATTATTCAGCGAACTCAAGACCCTAACCAGAGATGGCGCCGTGAAATTCAGCGATAAGGCATCCATGGAAAAACTAAGGGCGATACAGGAACAATGAAGTCCGTACCGGGAGCGATAGTGACCGGGTCTACATCGGGGCAGCGTCGAGTTACCCGGTCGCTACTGCTCCCGGTACTGACCACTCTCCACTGCCTCCTGGTTATTTCCCCACCGGCAGTACCACGGTAAACACGCTTCCGCCGCTACTGCTTTCAAAACCGACCGTTCCGCCGTGAGCTTCGGCAATCTGTCGCGCAATCGATAAACCCAATCCGGCTCCGCCCAACGCACGGGAACGCGCCTTGTCGACTCGATAAAACCGATCAAAAACGTGAGGTTGGTCCTTTGCGGGAATACCGATTCCATTGTCACGCACGGTCAGGAGCGCATCACCGTTGCTCGACATGAGTTCAATCGAGATCTCACCGCCCGGCGGCGTGTACTTAACCGCGTTGTCCAGCAGGTTCAGGATCATTCTCTGCAGCAACTCATCATCGCCGGTCAATGAGAGGGCTGTGCCTGAATCTACTTTCAGTTTCAGATCTTTCTGGCNGGCGAGCNCCTGAGCCGCGCGGCCACATTCGGCGACGATCTTATCGAGCCTTACGGGCTGCCGGCTCACCTGGTTGCGATCTGCCGGTCGCCGCGCGAGCACGAAAAGATCTTCGACAATTCGTGACAAACGCTCAGCTTCATCCTTAATCAGATTTAGCGAAGCCTGGTATTCCTCTGGCGTGCGCGACTGCGAGAGCGAGACCTCTGTCTCGCCGCGTAAAACTGCCAAAGGCGTTCGCAGCTCGTGTGAAGCGTCGGCAATAAACCGCTGTTGCTCTTTAAATGCCGCTTCCAGNCGCTCGAGCAGATCGTTGATCGTGAGCGTCAGGCCACCCAACTCGTCGCGCTCGTTCATTACATCGAGGCGCGCNGAAAGGTNTTCGGCGGTGATTCGTTGGGTCTGACGATCCATCAAGGCGATGGGCGACAGGGTTTTGCGCGCCAGGAAATATCCTCCGACCGATGCCAGCAACAGGACCAGAGGCACGCCGGCAAAGAAATCGCGTCGCAGGCGGCGCAAACTTTCATCAATCACACTCAGCGGTTCAGCCACTACTGCATAGCCAATTTGCTCGTTCGCGGCGAGCGGCGTCACCGCGACCCGCAGATTGTTGATTACGGCAAAGCTTATAGTTTGCTGTTGTGCGTTTAAGAGCGTGTTTGCCGGAATCGCGAGCACGTGTCCGGTCAGATTAGCCGACCACGCGACGACCCGGCCGCCGGCGTCGGTTACTTCGACGTAACGATTAGGGAAAACCATCTCGGCGAGGACGACTTCGTTTGCTTTGGGGATCGATTGTTCTTCCTCGAGCTCCTGCGTGTAAGCGCTGGCCACGGTCTCGGCCGTTGAGCGCAGAGCCTCATCCTGCCGCTCGTAAAAAACCCTGGCCGCAGCGTAATAAACGAGTAAGGCGAACGCCACCAGAGAAACGCCAAGCACGCCGGCGTACCAGAATGTCAGACGGGTGCGAACGGAACTGAATCTCATTCTACGGCACTCTCAAAAACTCCACGCCAGGGCCAACCCATAATCATGGGCGCGCCGGTTGTATAACGGCTCAATCGCGGGTATCGCTCTGGAGCGGGAAAACGTCTCTTCGTCTTCCTCGTCTCCGCCTGTTGAGTTTGAGTTGCGTCGATGATGCGCGCGATAGACATAGCGACCGATGCCGTAACCCATCGCGCCACCAACCAGCACGTCCGAAAGATAATGATGTAGTCCCGTGTAACGCGAAATGCTCACCGCCGAAGCGATCCCATAGGCGGCTATTTCGACGGCCAGGTGATCGTGATACTCGTTCGCCACTACGGTCGCGACGGACCAGGCTGCAATGCTATGCCCCGACGGGAAAGAACTTCCACCGACAAAGAATTTGCTGCGGTCTACGCCCGTTTGCGGCCGGGCGCGCTGGGTGATCTCCTTGATCACGGTCACCACGATGCCGCTGTTGATGAGCGCCTCGGCACTCAGTATTCCGGTTTCACGCGCCCGTTGATTATGGGTCACCCGTCCAATCAAATAGAAGCTGGCGGCTGCGCCACCCAAAGCATAGGCCGAACCGGCATAACTGATGATGCGGCTCGCGTCCAGCTGACCGGTATGTTTAGCCATCGCGTCACCCGTCTCTCGGTCCGTGACGATGAACCCAGCCGTGGCCAACCCGACGGGCACCACCCACTTCGCATCGCTCTGGTTAAAGTGAGCGGGTGAAGTCCAGATTGCTTTCTGGTCCCGCAAAATGTTTTTGAAGAAATTCTTCTCGAGCGAAGGCGAAGGGTCCGCCTTTGGGGTGGGTGAAGGCGTTGGGGACGGTGACGCCGTTTGAGCCCGTGCCGCAGCGCTTGAGAAAATGATGGCGAGAACTATTCCGAAGTGGCAAACCGATCTTCTGTTACTTCGCATGGTAATACTCCCTAACTAGAACTGTCAGTGGGGGAGGTCCGTTTATTACTTGCTAACTACGAGCACGACAAAGGATCCAGGCTTGATGGTTCTTTGCGGCCGTCCGCCGGGTGTGGTAGCCGGCGCCTCGTTATACTCCGCCGCGGTCAGGAACACTTTTTTCGTACGGGAATCGAAGGCCATGGTTTTCGCGCTGGGCTGGGTCTTGACCGCGCCGGCGTCTTCATAATCGTCCGGCGCTTTCTCATGAAAGATATTCAGCACTCCTTCGCTGCACGAGAAAAAAATCAGCTTCGCCTGTGGATCGAAACCGGCATAATCAACACCGCGCCCGATGGGCCAGCTATTAATGATCTTTCCCGACGCCGCATCCATGACCACCATTTTCGGTTCGTTGCGCGTGCCAATGAACAGCCGTTTGGTTGTCGCATCATAGGCCAGGCCCGTCGGTGTTTTGGCCACCCCGATCGGAAAGCGATTCTTCACTTCCAGCGATTTGGGATCAAAGACGACGACTTCGCTCGTGTTCTCGCTGTTCACATAAACCAAACCGCCGCCGATTACGGCTTGTTCACCATCTCCCTCAGCCTTTACGGTTCCTACCACCTGGCCGGTCTTCGCATCGATCGCACTGATATCGTGCGAACCATGATTATTAGTAAATACGCGTTTGGTTCCCGGATCGTAGTAAATCCCATCGGGCCCTTTGCCGACGTCGATCTTGTTAATAAGTTTCAGGGTGTCGGTATCGAACATCGACACCTTGTTTTCGCGACCGTTACTGGTAAAGCCATGTTTGAATTCAGCCGCGATCGCGATGCCATGGACGCCGGGTGTATCTGAGATGGTGCCCAGCAACTTGCCGTTGTCGGCATCGACTACATTTACTTCGGTGCCATGCGACAGATAGAGCCGGCGGGCCGAGCTGTCGACGCTTAAATAATCGAATCCGCCATCACCGGGAACCGGATAACGAGTTTCGACTTTGTAGCCTGTGCCGCTCTGTATGAATAAAAGTGCGGTGGTAACTGCAAGTAGTGTGCTTTTGAGAATAATCATTGGAGTTTCTCCTTTTCGTCGTTTCTGACTGAAATGTTCGGTAGTTAGCGCCGAAGGCGCGAAATGTAACAGCCCAGCCCAGCGGGCTGGGGGCGTTTGCGGGGAACCGAGCGAGCGCTGAAAGCGCGGAATAAAGATCCCCGCAGCCACGATTCACGCGAAATATTTAAGCTCAGGTAGTGTGTGCGGCGCCTTCAGCGCTCCTGCCTACCTTGCAACTATTTCCCGGCCCGTTGGGCCGGGCTATTACATTTTGCGCCTTTGGCGCAAATCGATTGCCTCATTCGGGCCGTTTGACCTCGCGATGCAACATCGCATAGACCGTCGGCGTGACGATTAGCGATAGCAGCAGCGCCATGGTCAATCCCCCGATCACGCCGATCGCCAGGGGTTGTAATAGTTCAGAACCGGCGCCGAATGCTAATGCAAGCGGCAGCATGCCCAGCATGGCCGCCAGCGAGGTCATCAGCACCGGGCGAAAACGTCTGCGGCCGGATCGTAACAGCGCCTCGCGCAAGTCATCGCCGGCCGCCAAATGATCTTCGACGGCATCCAGCATCAGGATTCCATTCTTGGCCACGATGCCGACGATCATGATCATGCCCATCAACGAAACCACGTTGAGGGTCATCCCGGTTATGAACAAAGCGAGTAATACTCCCGCGAGCGCGAGTACGGCGCCGGTCACAATAGCGATGGGATGCGCGAACGAGCGAAACTCGATCAAAAGAGTTATGAATACCAGCAGCACGGCCAGGATCAACGAAATCATCAACTCGCGAAAGCTCGATTGTTGCTCCTCGTACAATCCACCATATTCAATACTCATCCCCGGCGGCAACCTCACATCGCGCGTCAATTGACTTTTGATTTGGCTGATGGCCGTTCCCAGGTCCGTGCCTTCCAGCCGGCCGGTGACGGAAACGTTCTGTCGCAGGTTCTCGCGACTGATCTCTGTCTGCCCTTTTTCGTACTCGACATCGGCGACCTGATCGATGCGACTTAATTGTCCGGACGAGGACCGCACCTGCAGGGCTTTGACTTTGGCGAGCGACGAGCGCACATCCTCAGGAAAGATCACTCGCACTCTGATAAGACGGTCCTGCTGCAAAATGAATGACGCTTCGTCGCCCGTCATCGCTGCCGCCGCAGTCTTTGCGACGTCGTCCGCAGTAATGCCAAAACGCGCGGCCCTCTGTGGATCGACTTTGAAGGTAATCGCCGGACCGCTGACCACTACGCCATTCTTGGTATCGACGACTCCGCGAACTTTCTTGATCACAGCCTCGACCTCATCGGCTTTCGCGTTGAGCGCTTCGGCGTCTTCGCTGAACAGTCGGATTTCGATCGGTTCGGGGTTGCCTTGCAGATCACCGATCACATCAGGAACGATCCCGACAAATTCGACCTCCAATGCCGGTTGAGCTTCCGCGATCTCGTCACGCAATTGCGAAATTACTTCGTCCGTTCCGCGCTTGTGACCCGGCTTGAGTTTCACCGCAAAGTCGCCGCGATTTGGTTCCGTTACAAACAGGCCGAGTTCCAGTCCGGTGCGTCGCGAATAGCTTTCGATCTCGGGCGTCTTCATCAACTTCTCTTCTACATCCTGGAGCATGCGATTTGTCTCGGCCAGCGAAGCTCCCGGCGGCGCCCAGTAGTCCAGGACAAACGCGCTCTCGTCGAATTCGGGAAGGAATTCAGAACCTAACACGCGGTAAAGCAGGTACGAACCGAGCAACACGCCAACAATGATCACGATTACGATCCAGCGATTATCCAGCGCGTGCGAGAGTACCCATTCATAACGGCCGATAATCGCGCCCAGGAAGCGGCCCGACTCTGCCTCTTGCTCAAGCTCATTCGCAGTCAGTTCATGGTCCGCCTGATTGGGATCAACCGGACGTGGTTTGGCTCTCACGAATTTTTCCGCCAGCACCGGGGTGAAACCGAGCGCCAGCACCAGTGAAGTGAGTAACGCCACGGACATCGTCAGGGCGAGTGAGCGAAAGAAAACGCCGGTCACACCGGTGAGGATCGTTAGCGGCAGGAAAACGACTACCGGCGTAAT
>AP72_2010_repI_A01DRAFT_1000202_pt1 | contig 10759 bp, 9 predicted proteins | sample AmaPasreplicIA01_FD_9191 | JGI IMG/M metagenome (IMG submission 9191) | reverse complement strand
GCCAAACAATATGCCCGTTACGGTGCTGGCCGATAGGGAATCCGGCATCGGACCTTTAGCCGCCATTCAGACCGCGTTGAGTCATTCCACAACTGACTGGAATCTAATCGTTGCGGTCGACTTGCCATTGCTTTCGCCGGAAATGTTGATGTGGCTCACCAATTTTGCAGCCCATTCTTGCGAGCTAGCCATCGTCCCTCGAGTGAAGTCGCGGCTTCAACCGCTTTCTGCCGTTTACCATCGCGATTTGCTGTCCGATGTTGAGTGCGCGCTGGAGAAGCGGGAGTCATCTATTCATCGCTTGTTAGAACGCGTCAATACGCGCATCATTGAAGAAGATCTATTGATTGCGAACGGCTTCAGCCCGGAGATGTTTTTGAACGTCAACACTCCTGAGGATCTGGAACGCGCCCGAGCAATTGCGAAGATTACGCATGGCTAGCAACGGACACAATCTCTCGCAATCGAACGGAAATTTGCAGGAGGCGCGTCCCTACATTGAATTCCGAGATGTGTGCAAAGCCTTCGGTTCGCACGCAGTTCTTGACCATGTGAATTTCGACGTTCCTTCAGGACAAACGATGTGCATTCTGGGCCGCAGCGGTGTGGGCAAGTCAGTTTCTCTGCAGCTCATCATGGGATTCCTGAAAGCCGATCGCGGAGAAGTCATCGTAGCGGGCGAAAATATCAACAATATGGATGAGCCCAATCTGGAGCGAATCCGCAAGAAAGTTACGATGGTTTTCCAAAACGGAGCTCTTTTCGATTCATTATCTGTCGGAGAGAATGTGGCATTTCCGCTGCGTGAGCGCCGTGACCTCAATGAGGAACAGATCTTCCAGGTCGTGGACGGCTTGCTCGAGATGGTAGGAGTCAAGGCAATGCGCGATCTTCTCCCCTCCGATCTCTCGACTGGCATGAAGCGTTCGGTCGCCATTGCGCGTGCATTGGCGGCCCAGCCAGAATGCATTCTGTACGACGAGCCGACCACGATGGTCGATCCGCTAATGGCCCAACTGCTCGGCGACCTTATCAAGAAGCTTAAGTTTCAGTTGAAACTCACGAGTATCGTGGTAACTCACGATATGCGTCTGGCCCACAAACTTGCCGATCGCGTGCTTTTTCTGCATGAAGGAAAAGCGCTTTATTTCGGAACGATGAAGGGCATGAGCGAAAGCGATGATCCTGTCTTGCGCCAGTTCCTCGAATTGGATGAGCTGATACTGCCGGGTTAGTTGTCTCGTGTAAGCGCTACTATCCAAAACTCCAGACTTGAATAAATCAAGCAACAGGAGTACCTTTTCGGTCCTCGGAATCAGGACCACATGGGTGTAGTTCCGTGTTCCATTCAGTCCTGTCCGAGGTTAAGTGCACTACCGCTAAGGGAACTACACCGTGATGGACTCGCGTGGACTAGTAAAGTGGTTTCGCCTGATACTTCCGTCCAAGAGTCGGCGCCTCCTCAGTTGAGCTATCGGGCATCTGCTCGCCTTGCTCCTAAAAATCCGGTGCAATTAGTCCCTCGGTTACTGCACAAGCATGCCTCGGTTATTGCTGGTTGCGTCGCTTTTACGCTGGCAGTCGGTTTTTTTTACGCACTGAGTCGTCCACACCTCTATCGTTCCATCGCCACCATCGCAATCGATCGCGACAGCAGCGCGGCTGTCCCGCTCAACAAAAGCTTTGCGTCTGCCCTCGCTGATGCTGATGATTACAGCGTCAGTCTGGAAACGCAGGTTCGTGTTCTGCAGAGTCGAACCCTGGCCCTCAGCGTTATCCGTAAGCTCGCGCTTGGTCAAAACGCTGAGTTCATGCGCGAGGCGAAGCGCAGCTTTCCGGCCCTTCCAGATACGGATCCAGAGAGCCTCGCCGTCGAAGCTCTGCTGTCTGAAGTGTCAGTAAAACCAATTAAGAACACGCGAGTGGTAGAGGTGAGCTTCACTGGCAGAGACCGCAACCTGAATGCACAGATCGTGAATGCCCTGGTTGAAGCCTTCATCGATGACAAGATCCGTTCGAGATATGAAGCCGCGAATCGCTCCGCCAAATTCCTTTCCACGCAACTCAGCGAACTGCGAACGAAGGTTGGGCAATCCCAGCAAAAGCTTGTGACCTATGAGCGCGACCACAACATCATCGTGGTCGACGAGAAGCAAAATGTAGTAACGGCGAAACTTGACGACCTAAACAAACAGCTCACTGCTTCCGAAGAGGACCGTATGGAAAAGGAAGCGACTTTTCAGGCGATCTCGGCAGGGAGCCTTGACCGTCTGCCGGAAGGCAAGAGCGGCGAAGCACTCGAAAGCCTATATATCCGACAGGCAGAACTGAAGAACGAGTATGCTCAGGCGACAACAACTTACGGCCGAACCATCCAAAGGTCCTGGAGCTCACGAATGGCCTTCGTGCGATGGATGCAAGCATTCAAACTGAGTTGAAGAGACTGCGTGATCGAGCAGAGCTCGAATACCAAGTTTCTTTGCGGCGTGAGCGGAAATTGCGGTCAGCATTCGAAGCACAGACGGCGGAAGCCAACCGGTTGAAGGAAAGCACTATTCAATACGGATTTGCTAAAACGGGAATCTGACGCTGACCGCCAGCTCTATGACAGTCTTGAAGAGCGTATGAAGGAAGCAAGCGTTGCTGCCGGTTACGCTCTACCACATCCGGCTGATCGATCCCGCACAGCCAAGAGGCCTTCCAGTATGGCCGAACTTCGCGCAAACTGCTTACATAGGGTTATTCCTTGGATTCCTCTTGGGCGCTGCCGTCGTCGGAATTCGTGAAAGCATGGATCGCGCTCTCCGCGATCCTGCGGAGGTCGAGTCATTCACAGCGATGCCCTCGTTGGCAATTATTCCCCAGCACCATCCAGCTCCGCGACCGCTTAGTACTCAGCTCGGTGACGCATTAATGGTCATCTGTTTAACCGAATCTCGATCGGCCACAGCGGAAGCCTATCGCGCGTTAGGGACTTCGATTTTGCTGGCTTCTTCCCAATTAAAGACTTTGTTGATATCAAGTCCGCTTCCGGGCGAGGGGAAAACGGTGACGGCGGCCAACACGGCGGTTGTGCTCGCGCAGGGGGGAAAGCGCGTACTGCTGGTGGATGCTGATCTTCGCAAGCCGGGAGTTCATCTGGAATTTGGAATCCCAAACAACTCAGGCCTGGCTGATCTCTTGTCTAACTCCGTTGCTGAGTAACGCGCAATCCAGCAACTGGATCGACTGAGCAATTTATCGGTCATTGCTGCCGGATCATCGCCACCGATGGTTGCGGAGATGCTCGGCTCCGCGAAGACGCGCGATCTTATGCAATCGTGGCGGACACGCTACGACTACGTGATCCTGGACACGCCTCCGATGCTAGCGGTCACTGACGCGGTTCGCCTTTCGGGTCAGGCGGATTCCGTGTTGCTTGTGATCCGCTCAGGACAGACATCGCGTGATGCACTCGCTCGCAGCTGCGACTTGTTGAATCAGGCGAACGTACCGGTGCTGGGCATTGTCGTAAACGGTGTCAGTTCTGCCTCCGCCGGATCGTATTACTACGGTTATTATCCGCAACTCGCCAAGGGTTATTACGGGAACTCGCATCGCGGCTGAATGAAACGAACCAGAAGATCTTATGCAGCCTTCTTTCGACGATGCTTGATGGTTGGTGATTTGTGGAGATTAGACATTCTGCGATCGGCTTCGGCGGCCGTGTAGCACAGTGACAGCACGACCACAAACAGGAATAACCAGATCGAGAATCCCAGGAGCCACCACATAAATGCAGACGATGGCACCTCCATACAATCGTCTCAGTATTTTGGATGCAGAAATTAGCAGAGCTGGTTCTTGGCGCGACTTGACGCAGCTCTCTTGAATTGGGTTTGCAATCATGTCTCAAACTCATACTGACACTTTTGCCAGCAGCTTCTTCAGTGAACAAGCCGACATCTGGACGGATCGATACCAAAGTGCAACGTATCAGCAAAGGCTCCAACTCATACGGGACATTATTCGTAAGGGAGGCTCAATCGTCCCGCAATAACGGTTAGACTCCTCGACTTTGGTTGTGGCAGCGGTGTTATCGCTAGAGACACAGCTGCTCTGGGCTTGCAAGTGACGGGGTGGATAACTCGCAGGCACTGATCGATGCGGCTCGCGACCAACAGTCAGGCTTTGGCACGCAGGTCAACCTGGAGTGCATTTCGAGTAGTTCTGGTGAAGGCAAATACGCGGAAGAGTGCTACGACCTCGTTCTATGCCTGTCGGTTCTCGAGTTTATTCCGGATATTCAGTCGTTATTCGCTCGGCTCACCGCCCGAGTTGGTGCCGGCGGATTGTTGGTGGTGTCAGTACCAAATCGCAGGAGCTGGCTAAGAACGATTGAGAAGTTCATCTATCGACATCCACAACCCTTCCGCCAATTTTCAATGCTCAATCACTTAACCGGGTCCAACTCATACTTGAACCATCAAGCTCATCAACTCTCTGCGCGCGAGCTATCGACTTTCGTCCAGAGGCAAGGCTTGAGAGAAGAAGCTCATCGCTTTCATGTTGCTCCGAGGTAAATTCGCAGTTTTGACCGGCTGCAGCAAGTTGGAATGATGCTGATGATGACTTTTCGCAAGTGATACTGCTGCCCCTCACTGTCGAATGCGCGGATTCACTAGTGCGTACAACATGTCGGTCAAGAGATTGACTGCAATGTAAGTCAGTCCAATGGCGAGTATGCATCCCTGCACCAGGAAATAATCGCGATTGCTGATTGCGCTGATGGTGAGACGCCCAATTCCTGGCCAAGAGAAGATCGTTTCTGTGACAATCGCGCCGGCAAGCAGCGATCCAAATTGGAGTCCCACAACCGTGAGTACAGGAATCATCGCGTTCCGCAAAGCGTGCTTGTAGACCACCTTGCTTTCACTTAACCCCTTAGCGCGCGCGGTCCGGATGTAATCTTGACTGAGTTCTTCCAGCATTGCGGTACGCACCATGCGAGTGAGAATGGCAGCCAGCGCTCCGCCCATGGTGAGTGCAGGTAGAACTAGATGCTCCCATGTGCCGGCGCCAGAAACGGGAAGCAGTCCGAGTTTGACGGCAAAAAAGAGGATCAAAATGGGCCCAAGAGCAAAATTGGGAAACGACAATCCGAAGAGGCTCACAACGCTGAGCAGCCGATCATCCCAGCGATCGCGTCGTTGCGCTGATCTCACTCCCGCGGGAATCGATAGCAGAAGCGCAACAAACAGCGCTGCCATGGTTAGCCGGAGTGTATACGGATAACGATCCCAGATCACTCGTCCGACATCCTGATTCAAGCGAATCGATTGCCCAAGCCGGCCATGCAGTACTCCATTCCAGTAATGCAGATATTGTTTGCCGATCGGCTGATCCAGCCCATAAGCGTGGCGTGCAGCTTGAAGGTCGGCGCTCGCCGCGCCTTCGCCAAGCATTGCCAAAATGGGATCGCCTGGCACCAGGTGAATTAGCAGGAAAACGACAGACACAACGAGCCAGAGGACAGGCAGCGTATAAAGCAGACGCGACGCAACCAGCCGAATCATCTGGAGATCTGCGCTGAAGCGAGTTTAGGTCTCATTGAAGAGTGAAGGTTGTTCTTCGACTTGAAGTTCCGGCGCACTGACGGCTTCGACCTTCACCTGCACCACGCGACGCTCATGCATCTGCAGCACGGTATATCGACGGCCCTCGTACTCGACGGAATCGCCAGTTTGCGGCAACCGTCCCAGTCGCCACATTATGAAGCCACCCAGAGTCTCAAAGCCTTCATCTCGAGGAAGGCGGATCTGCAGGTGAGACTCCAGGTCGCGAACGTTCGCTCCTCCTTCGAGTACCAGGGCTCCGGTGTCCAGGAGGTGTGGTTGAACCGTGACGTCGAATTCGTCTTCAATCTCGCCGACTACTTGCTCGAGCGCGTCTTCCACAGTGACGAGCCCAACGGTCGTGCCGTATTCGTCAACGACGATGGCCAGGTGACGCTTGCGCTGACGAAACTCCTCCAGAAGGTCTATCACAAGTTTCGTTTCAGGAACAACAAGCACATCGCGCATGATGTGACGCACGCGCAGTGTGACTTCCGGCGGAAGCGGACGCGCCCGAGCCGAAATTCGCAGATGCATGAACCGCGCCAGATCCTTAGAGTAGAGCACGCCGACGATGTGCTCCTTTCCCAAAGCGGGATCATAGATGGGAATTCGCGAATGCTGGTCCTCAACAACTCGCGCCATCGCATCGTCGAGTGTCATATCCGCCGGCAGCGAGAACATGTTTTGCCGGGGCACTAGGATTTCTCGCACCGTCATGTTCTCGAGCTCGAGGGCCCGATGCATGATTTCTTCCTGTAGAGGAGGCAGTAAGCCAAGCCGGCGGCTCGACGTAAGGATCAGCTTCAGCTCTTCCGGAGAGTGCATTCCACCTTCGCGCATCAGCCGAGAACCGAAGAGCCTGAGTACAGCATTGGCAGAGCGCGTCATCAAGTGCAGCAATGGACGCGAGAGTGTGATGAACACGTCCATCGGACCTGCGACCGAGAGAGCAACCTGTTCCACTCGCTGAAGGGCCAGCGACTTAGGCACCAATTCACCTAGAATCACGTGGAGGTAGGTGATGAGTACGAAGGCAATTACTACCGCTGCGGTGTGTGCGTAGACGGCTGCGTGAGGCAGTCCGGCTAAAGGCCGCAGGAGCAATTGCGCCACCGCAGGCTCGCCAATCCAGCCCAGAGCCAGGCTGGCTAGCGTTACTCCGAACTGGACCGCAGGGAGAAAGTCATCCAGACGCTGCTGCAGGCGTTGGACCGTCCGCGCGCCGGTTCGGCGGGCGTCAATGAGCTGCTGGATCCGCGTATCGCGAAGGCTAACGATGGCGAACTCGGCGGCCACAAAGAAAGCGTTCAAGGCCACCAGCAGCACTACCGTCAGGATGCGGAGGAGCACCAGAGGTGCCATCGTTGGTTAGTCTAGCATCGGCAGGTACTTAGGCCTTGCGGAGGTGGCATCCGATACGTGCCTGTCCGAGCGTCCTAACCCGCAATCCTAAGAAAATCTTAAAGTTAATTTCTTAGGCGGCTGCTTACATTTAGGCAATTTTCAGGTCTAAGGTGCATTGCCATTGTGTGTCCGCGCGGGCACCCTTAAATCATAGGAAAAGATTGAGGAACTCATGGCTGAGTACGCGCGTATGAAGCCTTGAGCAAACGGGGTGGAGGAATAAGTGGCGAACGGCAATTCTAATCATAAGAAAAAGAAACGGCGCCTTTGGTGGATCGGAAGTGCAATCGTTGTTGTGCTCCTGATTGGTGGAGTGGTGTCCAAGGCCGCCAGCGGCAACACCAAGATCGATCCAACTAAGATCGCAAGCGTCGAGCAAGGCGATCTGGCAAAGAGCGTGGTTGCAACGGGCAAGGTGCAGCCGATTACCAAGGTTGAAGTCAAATCGAAGGCGAGCGGCATCGTGAAGAAGCTGCTCGTAGATGCCGGAGATCGCGTTAAGCAAGGTCAGGTTTTGGCTGAGCTCGATAAAGAAGAGCTCCAGGCGCAGGTGCGTGAGAACGAAGCGCAGCTCAGCGCCGCCGAAGCTAATCTTCATGCCGCCGAGGCTGATGTCGAGCGTGGAAAGGTCGATGCCGCGGGCGTTGACGTTCCCACTTTGCAACGCGCCTATGAGCGAGCTAAGAGCATGGCCTCTGAAGGGGTGGTTTCCGCATCGGCACTCGATGACGCACAGCGCAATTACGAGATGGCGGTCAATAAGCGCGACATCGCACGCGCCCAGCTCATTGTCAATCAGGCCAAGGTAAAGCAAGCTCAGGCCCAGGTAACGCAGTACAAAGCCTCTCTCGCTCGTGCGGCGGAACAACTGAACTACGCAACCATAGTTGCTCCAATCGACGGGATTATCCTTTCCCGTGACGTTGAAGTCGGCGATGCTGTCAGTTCCATTCTGGTGTTGGGCTCTTCTGCAACCCTGGTTATGACACTTGGCGATATGAAGCAGGTCTACGTTGACGGCAAGGTAGACGAAAGCGATATCGGCAAGGTTTATCTCGGACAGCCCGCTCGCATTAAAGTTGAGTCGTTTAAGGACAAGAGCTTCAGCGGAAAGGTCACGAAAATCGCTCCTATGGGCGTGGAGAAGGACAACGTCACCACGTTCCAGGTGCGCGTTTCGATCGATAACTCGGGCGGCGAACTGAAGGCTTTGATGACCGCTAACGCCGAGGTCATTCTGGAAGAACACAAAGGGGTNTTGATCATTCCCGAAAACTCGATCATTTACGACAAAGACAAGAAGGCCCAAGTTGAGGTTCCGGATCCTAAGGGTAAAGACGGCAAACGCAAAGTTGCCGTCACAGTGGGCATCTCTAACGGTGCGAAGACGGAACTGCTCGCCGGCCTGAAGAAGGACGACAAAGTAATACTGCAGTAGAGTTTCCCGAAAAGGACCGCGGTTAGCCTCTGCGGTCTTTTTCACTGCCGTCCGTCTGCTCACGAATTCATAGCTCCGCAGTCCAATCGGCAGTTTTGCGAGGCATCCATGAACAGAAAACTACAAATTTTCGCGGTCGTATTGCTTGCGGCCTTCAGTTCAGCAGCGTACGCAGAAGTACAAGGGCACTTTGAGCGCACGTTGAAAGTCAGTGGACACGTCGATCTCAATGTCCAGAGTGGCTCTGGCGACATCACCGTACATTCGGGCGATTCAAGCTCCGTAGTCGTTGTAGGCCATATTCGAGCAGGCAATTCGTGGTTCAGCGGTGGCCTCTCTGCCGAGGAACGGGTGAAGCAGCTCGAACAGAATCCGCCGATTGAACAAAATGGGAACAGCATCCGGGTCGGACGTATTCAAGACCAGGCTCTCCGCAACGTCTCCATTAGTTATGACGTCACCGTCCCGAAGGACACGTCGGTGGAGTCGCACACCGGCTCCGGCAACCAACGCGTGAGTGACGTAAATGGTCCGGTGCGGGCCAACACCGGCTCCGGCAATGTAACCATCAGTGGCATCGGCGCCGAAGTGCGCGCTAATGCCGGCTCGGGCAACCTTGAAATCAAGAATGTACAGGGGCGCACCTACGCTGAGACCGGCAGCGGAAACACGGTTGCCACAGGTATTGCCGGCGGCTTTGACGCACGCGCAGGATCGGGTGACATCACATTCGAGCAAACCGCGAGCGGTTCTGTTCGCGCTGAAACGGGATCTGGGAACATTCGTCTGCGCAACGTCTCTGGTGGCCTTGAAGCCGGTGCGGGCAGTGGCGACGTGGAAGTGCAGGGCAAGATGGCTTCCGACTGGCGTATTCACACGGGCTCAGGAGAGGTCGAGGTAAAACTCCCCTCCGATGCCAAGTTCAACATCAATGCTCAGAGCAGTTCCGGGAATGTTGAAGTCCATCATCCATTAACCATGCAAGGCGCCTTCAAGAAAAATCACATCGAAGGAACCGTGAACGGCGGCGGCACTCTGCTTCAGGTCAGCACCGGTTCGGGAACCATTCGCGTAGATTAATCTCAAGTAGAGGCGCTCTCTGCGACGGGCGTCTCTACTCTTTCAACTGAATCAGCTCCGCCTTTAGCCTCCCATTTCGAACTAGCAATTTCCCTAAAGAGATCGGCAGTGTGAATCGGCGTGGACCGGCGCTTCCCGGATTAAAGAACAGCACACCTTTTCGCATTTCGATCAGCGGCTTGTGCGAGTGGCCGAATATTACTGCCGCAAATCCAGCAGCAGTTGGATCGAGGTCGAGTTCCTGCACGTTGTGGACTACGTAAAGACTCACGCCGCCGATCTCCAGCACTTCCGTTTCGGGAAGACTTCTACTCCAAGGCGCTGTGTCGATATTCCCCCTCACGACAGTGATAGGCGCAACTTGGCGGAGGTGCCTGAGAATCTGAGGATTACCTATGTCGCCGGCGTGCACAATACGATCCACTCCACGCAGCTCTTCTAAGGCCCGAGGACGGAGCAGCCCGTGAGTATCTGAGATCACGCCAACCGTACTGTCTTCAATGCCTTTCAAAGTACTAAGGTCTTCTTAGTTCCTCCCGAATCGGCATGCTGCACCAGATGTAAGCAGCGCACAAATACCCGCAGCAACTCTCGATAATTCAGGATTCGAGTCAACCGCAGATTATTCACTACCATCTCATTCATTGCGACCCATGCGGCCTGCCGTCACCGAAACTTTGTCTTTAGGGGCGCTGACGAAGCGCACTTCGATCTGAGCAGGCATTAATTACTCACCACATCAGCAGGAGGAATTGAATGAAGAACCTATATCGGCTCGGAATGGTAATCGCGATGAGCGCTGGATTCGCGTTGGCTCAAGGCACCGCATCCCAGACGCAGACTACGCCGAAGACCTTCCCGGACCAACAGCAATCTCCATCTGCTGCTCAGAGCACCTCGCAGAATCCTACGTCGGCACAACCGCAGAGCTCGGATCAGCTACCTTCCAGTAGCCAGAGTCCGTCCTCTTCCTCGTCCACGTCGGCTGCGCCGAGTTCCAGCAGCAGCAGTGAGCAGTCAACCACGTCGCCGAGCAGCAGTCAGTCGAGTGCATCGCCGAGCAGTTCATCCTCGAGCAGCTCTAGCACCTCAACTCTGCCGCAGTCAGATCAAAGCTCGCCGTCGTCAAGCTCAGCTCCATCGTCCTCGAGCAGCTCACAGAGCACGTCTCCTTCGACCTCAACAGCTCCTTCCACCTCAAGCGATCAGAGCACGAATCCTTCGAGTAGCAGCTCTTCCA
>AP72_2010_repI_A01DRAFT_1000201_pt1 | contig 10767 bp, 6 predicted proteins | sample AmaPasreplicIA01_FD_9191 | JGI IMG/M metagenome (IMG submission 9191) | reverse complement strand
ACTGCCGTCGCCTGCCCTCCCTGATCGCCCCACCCCAGCCGGGCTGCCCGGCTGGGGACCCCGTGACCGGGCTTCAGACACATCCTGAATCTCCCGCAGGATTTTTCGCGCCAGCTTCGCATACTTCTCTTTCTTCGTCGCCACATGCAAATGCAGATCGCCAGCGAGTGATTCGGCTTCATGCGACAACACTTTCATCTCAGCCATATTGGCGGCGAAAAAACAGAGGTGGTTGTCGATTAGAATGTGGAGCTTTTCCAGCGGATCTGAGATGCCTCTGACCCGTGCTTCGAGCCGCTCAAGGACTCGCGCGAAACAATGGTCCTGAATCAGAAACAACAGCTCTTCCTTCGATTTGCAGTAGTGATAAAGACCGGCCAGGCTGACGCCGGTGGCGCGCGCAATGTCGCGCATCGACGTCGCGTGATAACTCTTCTCGGCGAAAATCCGGGCCGAGGTGCGCAGGATGTGCTCGAGTTTTTGATCGTGACGGGAAAGGTCGTCTGATTGATTCATTGGCTCATTGGCTCATTGGCTCATTGATCCATTACGGGTGACTCCAGATTCATAAATGAACCAATGAGTCAATGAATCAATGGTTAAATCTCATAAACGTACGTATTCAAATTCAAACGGCTTGCCCTTTATTCCCGTCGCCGGCGGCGCGATCCAATTCGCGATCTTGCCCGGTTCGGTCACCGGCTTCATCAGACTGCGAACGTATTCCCGATCTGCAGCGGACGGCAGCCACTCGGACTGTTTTCCTTCGAACTCTTCCTTCGAGATCAATTTGCCCTCAAGATCGAAACCGTGACCGGAGTATTCACCAACATGTCGATGGAAACGGATATTCGGCAGATACAAACGCTGCGGCAACCCTTCGTCGGAGAGCGCCTTGTTCCAACGCGCTAGTCCTTTCTCGCAGTCTTTGACATATTCGCCGCGCAGAATTTCATTCAGCGCGTTCCGCAAAGGCACTTCGCGCGGCACGAGCTTGCCGTTGTCAACCACCATCATGTTGAAAGACCCTTCGGTGGCAACGTGATCCGTGTATTGCTCCTGTTCTTTGAACCTGCCTTTCAGTCCTGCTGCGAAAAAGTCCGCCGAGTTGGAGCTGATTTCGCCGCCAAAAAGATCCAGCGAATAACTGAACCAGAAGTTGATGTACTTCTGAATGATGTCGAGCGGAATGCCGCCGAGCGCACGCGCGTCCTGGTTGGAGTTCTGGTTCATCAGCTGCGCGGTACGTTTCACCACGCGGCTCAGACCAGTGTCGCCGACGAACATGTGATGTGCTTCTTCGGTGAGCATGAAACGGCAGGTGCGCGCCAGGGGCTCGAATCCCGATTCAGCCAGCGCCGACAATTGGTACTTGCCGTCGCGATCCGTAAACATCGTAAAAGCATAGAAATTGAGCCAATCGTCGCAGGGCTGATTGAAAGCTTCCAGGATCCGTGGTTTGTCCGGATTGCCGCTGCGACGCTCAAGTAAGGCATCGGCTTCATCCCGTCCATCACGGCCAAAATATCCGTGCAAAAGATAAACCATGGCCCAAAGATGACGCCCTTCTTCGACATTCACCTGAAATAAATTTCGCAGATCGTAGAGCGAAGGACAGGTGTGCCCAAGCCGCCTCTGCTGCTCGACTGATGCTGGTTCGGTGTCGCCCTGGGTGACAATGATCCGGCGCAGCGCATTGCGAAACTCACCCGGCACTTCCTGATAGGTGGGCGCGCCATAGTTGTCGCCAAAGCCGACCCTGGCGTCAGGTTGCGCGGGCTCGAGGAAGATGCCCCAGCGATAGTCAGGCATTTTCACGTAATCAAAATGGGCCCAGCCTTCGCTGCCGACATCGACAGCCGTGCGCAGCCACACATCTTTTTCCTGAAAGCCCTCCGGCCCCATGTCATGCCACCAGGACAGGAAGTTTGGCAGCCACTTTTCGAGTGCCCGCTGGAGACGTTTGTCTGCCGAGAGGTTTACATTATTAGGAATGCGTTCGTTGAGATTCATAAGTATTGATTCATTGTTCCATTAGCCTGGAGCGCAACCGTCCCGGTTGCTCTTTTAAGAGGGTTGGCGCTCCGCGCTCAAAGCAAGCGAGACGCTTGCGCTCCAGTCGTGGGTCAAGTTCTCTTGTAATCAAACTGGGCCTTCGTCGGCTTACCGTAATTTGTCAGCGCGCCGTTCGGCCCTACGGCATTTGGTCTTTGAAAAATCCAGTTCTGCCAGGCGGTCAAACGGCCGTAGATCTTCGTATCCATCGTTTCCGGTCCCGCAAAGCGCAGCGACGCTTCCATGCCCGTCAGCGCGTCGGGCGAAAGCGAAGTGCGCTCCTCAATCGCCACTCGAATTTCATCTTCCCAATCGAGATCGTCCGGCGCGAAGGTAATCAACCCGGCGGCTTCCGCTGCTTCAGTGTTCAGCGGTGCTTCATGCGCGATCGCGGCGAATGCTTTCCTCGGCTCCCCGAGAAAGCGCGACTCTAAACGCGTCAGGCCGTTGTTCATAGGGAAAGCGCCGGCGTTCAGCCCGGCTGGCATGAGCTCCACAATCTCGTCCGGATTATTCAGCATATAGCTGCGGTCCGACGCCAGTACTAGTTCAAACAAATTTCCCGCGAAGCAACTGCCTGGTTCGATAATCGCAAAGAAACTCTTGGCCGTAAGATCCAGCCGGCGCAGCACCCGCGCCATGTATAAAATAATTTCCCGAACCAACCAGTTATCGCGATTTGCCGCCAACTCTTCATCGAGGCTTACGACGTTAACCATTTCGCCTTCGGTCCGCACGCACACCAATCCGATCTCAGGCTCGTTCACGCGCAAGTGCAACAAGGCATCATCCAATTCGCGATAAGCTCGTAGAGGCCAGTAGTCATCGCCCATTTGCTGAATATGCTCAGCCGACTTGCGCGGCCAGCACTCAGGCCCGCGCACAATCAAATCTGCGTAGCGCTGGTCGCGATGAAACCGGAGCGAGACATATTTGTAATCACGGGAATCTTCGCCGGCAACAAACTCCAGCGCTCCCAGCTTAATTCCGGCAACTGGCCTGGCTGATCCCGTCGCTACCGTTCCGCGTTCTGACACGATTTGCGTGACCCGCTCGTCGATCGCTTCCTGAAACTTACTGGTAGGAAATGTGCCATCGATCAGACCCCACTCTTTCGCCCGCTTTCCTTTCAACCCTTCCGCCAAAGTTGAAAACACATCCGCGCGATCGCGGCGCACCTTTCGCTTATCGACGAGTCGAGTCAAACCGCCGGTGCCCGGCAGGACACCCAGCAGTGGCACTTCAGGCAGCGAGACGGCTGAGTTGCCGTCATCGACCAGATAGATTTCGTCACAGGCGATTGCGAGTTCGTAGCCGCCGCCCGAGGCCGTACCGTTCAAGGCCGCGAGGAACCGGCGGCCCGAGTGGCGGGAATCATCTTCGATCGCGCACCGAGTCTCGTTGGTGAATTTGCAGAAGTTCACCTTGAACGCGTGCGAGGAAGTCCCGAGCATATAAATGTTAGCGCCGGCGCAGAAAATCCGCGGCTTCAGACTGGTAATCACTACCGCGCGCACCGACGGGTGCTCGAAACGGATTCGCTGAATCGCGTCGGCCAGTTCGATATCGACTCCCAGGTCGTACGAATTGAGCTTCAGCTTATAACCATCAACCAGCGTCTCGTCTTCCTGAACGTCCATCGCCAGCCGGGCGACGTCGCCGTCTATCGCCAGCTTCCAGTGTTTGTACTTTTCGGGTGAAGTTTGAAAGTTGATCATCGAATGTGCGCGCAAGCGCGATCTGCCGGCCTCACGGCCCAAGTTTCCGAAACATCCGTTCGAACGTTCGTTCGAATCTTTAATATTAATGAATCAAAACGAGGCGGGTCAAGTAACCGTGGTCAGCTGGATTTGGCGGAGGCGTGTAGGAATCGAACCTACCTGAGCCTGCTCTCGCAGTCTCACTAACGGTTTTGAAGACCGCGCCATTCACCAGAACAGATGCGCCTCCATTGCTCGACTCCCGGTCGCGGGCGTACAGAGTACTTGGTCAATGGTCACCGCGCAACTCTGCTTCAATAGTTCTTTACTCACAAATGAACATATTTCCCTGTTAGAAATTCACTCGGGTGACAGAAGCAATAAATGACCTCGAAAACACACGAAATAGGGTTCGTGTTGGATTCACTCGAATCCTGTTTCGTGTTCCTTCGTGGTTTTAATTCTTTTCCGGTGAAAACGATGGCATATCGCGAGGTTTGATAAAAACCGTGCAGACAGTCGTGCTTGACGGCGTCTCGATCAGATGGTAATTGCTCCGCCGTCGCACGCGGTTGGGCGAAGATCACCATGAAAGACTGGATCGCACTTAACATGACCCCCGGGGTTGGTCCGCGTGTCACGGCCCGACTGCTCGAGCACTTTGGATCGGCGGAAGCGATTTTTGACGCGCCGCGGCGTGAACTCGCTTTGTTGCGTTTAACTCCCGAAAGCGTTGAAAGCATCGCGGGCCGCGAACTGCACCATCGCGCGGAAGCGGAAATTGAAAAGGTGCGGAAGCTCGGAGGAGATATTCTCGTGCTTGATGATGGAGTTTACCCTGCGCTGCTACGCGAAACCTACGATCCGCCGGTGACGCTCTATGTGAAGGGCGCGTGGGCTGAATGTCTCGAGCGTCCGACTGTGGCCATCGTTGGTTCGCGTCGCTGCTCGACCTATGGGCAAAATGCCGCCCTGATGCTGGCGCGCGAGCTGGCCCAGCGCGGGGTGACGATCATTTCCGGTTTAGCACGAGGCATTGATGCGGCTGCGCATCGTGGCACGTTGGAGGGCGGCGGCCGCACTGTCGCCGTGATGGGCACCGGCCTCGATCAAATCTATCCGCGCGATCATAAAAAGCTGGCAGACGACATCTTGAAGCAGCAGGGCGCGATGGTAACTCAGTTCCCGTTGGGAACGCCGCCGGTTTCAGAGAACTTTCCTTATCGCAACCGCGTGATCAGCGGGTTGAGCCTGGGGGTTGTAGTCGTTGAGGCTGCTGAGAATTCGGGTTCTTTGATCACCGCTCGCCTCGCGATGGAGCAGAACCGTGAAGTGTTCGCAGTGCCGGGAAATATTACCTCGCGAAATTCGTTTGGAACGAACTATCTGATCAAAGGCGCGGGCGCGAAGCTGGTCCAACAATGGCAGGACGTCGCCAGTGAACTGCCGGCAGAGATCGCCGCGCAACTTCTGCCCCCGCCCAGCAGCAGAAAGAAAAAAGGTGCGCCTTCTGATCAACTGCAACTCGCCCCTCCTGATTTGAACGAACACGAGCGTGCCGTCTTCAAAATACTAACGACCGATACGCCACAACAGATCGATACGCTGGCCGAAATCACGCGTCTTTCGATCACTCAATTGACTTGTGCGCTCCTCACACTCGAAATGCGCGAGTTGATCCGCGCGCTGCCGGGAAAGTGCTTTGTGCGCAGATTGTAGCGACGATTTGTGAGCAAAAACGCGACTTTCCCAGTCTCGGGGAAGGTTCGGTTTGACGGCAAGGCCACAGTTAGTGTTATTTTCAAGGCCGCCCTAAAAACCCTTAGCATTCGGTTTTTGAAGCAACCTCCGGTCATCAAACGATCATCTGTGGCAGACCGGAATTAGTCCGATGGCAAAGAATCTTGTAGTAGTCGAATCGCCTGCCAAGGCGAAAACGATCAATAAATATCTCGGCAAGGACTTCGTCGTGAAGGCCTCGATCGGGCATATCAAGGATCTGCCCTCGAAGGGTCTGGGCGTCGATGTCCAGAATAATTTNGAGCCGGAATACGAGATTATCCCCGATTCAAAGAAACGGAATAATAAGAAGATCGTCGCCGATTTGAAGAAGACGGCGAAAGAAGTCGACGCGATCTTTCTGGCGGCTGACCCTGATCGTGAAGGCGAGGCAATTTGCCAGCACCTGGCGGAAGAAATCGTACCTAAAAAACCCGCCAAGCCCGCCTATCGCGTGATGTTCAATGAGATCACCAAGCGCGCGGTGCAACAAGCCTTCGAGCATCCTAAAGAGATCGACGAGAACCTGGTTGATGCGCAACAAGCGCGGCGCGTGCTCGATCGCCTGGTCGGTTATAAAGTTTCGCCGCTGTTATGCCGCACAATTGGCGGCCGTTTGAGCGCCGGGCGCGTACAATCTGTCGCCCTACGGATGGTGGTCGAACGCGAGCGAGAGATCGAAGCTTTTCAAAAGACTGAATACTGGACGATTGGCGCCAACCTCTCAGGCGATCAACCGCCACCCTTTGATGCGCGACTGCTCAAGGTTGGACCGCAAACGGTCAAGACGAGCGGCTTCGACCAGGACCTAAAAAAGAGTGAGATCCTGATCGGCAAGGACGCGCAGGCGAATGAGATTGTTGCGGAAGCGAAACAGCAAACCTTTGTCGTCGACGAGGTCGCTACCAAAGAACGCAAACGAAACCCAGTCCCGCCCTTCATCACTTCGAAGTTGCAGCAGGAAGCCTCGCGCAAACTGGGCTTCGCGGTGAAGCGCACTATGATGATTGCGCAACATCTGTACGAAGGTGTCGAGATCGGCAGTGAAGGTTCAGTCGGACTGATCACTTACATGCGCACCGATTCAACTCGCATCAGCGAGGCGGCGCTGGGCGAGGTTCGCGGCTTTATCAATCAACAATACGGTCCGAACTATTTGCCTGAGAAAGCGGTTCACTACCGGTCGAAGAAAGACGCCCAGGATGCGCACGAGGCCATCAGGCCGAGCGATGTGACGCGCACTCCCGACTCGCTGGCTCAATATCTCAAACCGGAGGAATTGAAACTCTACCGTCTGATCTGGCAGCGGTTCGTTGCCTCGCAGATGATGCCGGCGCTGTTTGATCAAACCACGATCGACATCAACGCCGGTCGCTTCGTATTTCGCGCCACGGGATCAGTGCAGAAGTTTGATGGGTTCCTGAAAATCTATCAGGAAGGTCGCGACGAAAAAGCCGAAGATGACGAAGACGAGCGCAGCCTGCCGCTGGTGAAGAAGGGCGAGACGCTGGCGCTGAATAAGATCGATTCAGAACAGCATTTCACCGAACCGCCGCCGCGTTACACGGAAGCGACGCTGGTGAAAGCTCTCGAGGAAAAAGGTATTGGCCGGCCGTCGACCTATGCGGCCATCATGACGGTGATTCAGGATCGCGAATACGTCGAAAAGAAAGAGGGTCGTTTTCATCCCACGGCGCTGGGCAAGACCGTCAATGATGTTTTGATTGAAGGTGGTTTTGACGATCTTTTCAATGAAACTTATACAGCGCGGATGGAACAGGAGCTGGATGAGATCGAAGAAGGCAAGCTCAAATGGACAGACGCGCTGACAGAGTTTTACACAAAGTTCAAGGATGATCTGGCAAAGTTCCAGAAGTATGCCAAGGACATCAAGGAAAAAGAGACTCCGACCGACGAAGTCTGCCTGAAGTGCAACACGCCCGGCATGGTCCAAAAGCTTGGGCGCTTTGGAAAATATCTTAAGTGCAACAATTGCGGCGCAACCCGCGATGCCGAACCACCACCCGCGGTTGACGCAACGGCCGCGTCTCCCGATGGCGAGGAAGAAATCGAGAACTGCGAATTATGCGGCAAGCCAATGCAGCTCAAACGCGGCCGCTTTGGCCCCTTCTATGGATGTTCCGGCTATCCGGAGTGCAAGAACATCCGCAAGATTTCGAAGAGCGGCAGGTTGACCGCTCCGCCACAGCCACTCGATGAGAAATGCCCGGTTGATGGAGCGCAACTGGTGAAGCGCTGGGGTCGCTTCGGCGAGTTCATCTCCTGCTCGAATTATCCCAAGTGCAAGTACATCAAGCAGGAGACGACCGGCGTTAAGTGCCCGCGCCCCGGCTGCGGCGGCGAACTGGTGGTTAAGAAATCCCGCCGTGGTAAGGTCTTTTACGGCTGTTCCAATTATCCCAAGTGCGAAACTGTGTTTTGGGACAAGCCCATCGCAGAAAAATGTCCGCAATGTGGAAAGCCGTTCCTGCTTGAGAAGACGACCAAGAAAGGCACCACCAGGTATTGCTCCGATGCTGAAGGCTGCGGATATAAAAGTGAATTGATGCCGCCGCCGGCGGCTGACAAGCAGTCGACCGAAAAACGAGTCTAGTAAGACAGGGACGAGCGCCTTTGGCGCCGCACCAATAACGCCTCCGGCGCAGCACTAATAGCGCTTATTCAATCAAACAGATCGTAGAAGGCGCTGGCGATCACAGGACAGGCCACAACCTACATCGATTCGCGCAAATACATCGCCGAATACTCGACATAATTCTGCCAATACCTGTCGAGCTCAGCGACTTCATCGTCGGTCAGCGGCCGCTTCACTCGCGCCGGCATGCCCATCACTAAACTTCGCGGCGGAATGATTGTCCCTGGTGAAACCAGCGAGCCGGCGGCCACCAGCGATTGCGAGCCCACGCGCACGTCGTCCAACACAATCGATCCGATTCCGATTAATGATTTTTGTTCGATGTAACAGCCGTGCAGCGTCACGCTGTGGCCGATCGTAACTTCGTCTTCCAGGATCGTTGGCTTCTCGCCTGTCCGTGTGTGCAGCACGCAGTTGTCCTGAACATTCGTGCGATCGCCTATGCGAATGTAGAACATGTCGCCGCGGACGACGGTGCCAAACCAAACTGACGCCTGTTGGCCAATGTGCACGTCGCCGATAATCTGCGCGCTGTCGGCGATGAAGGCAGTTTCGTGAATTTGCGGATCGACTCCGCGCCAGGGACGGATCATGGTTGGCCGCGATTATGCCAATAGGGCAGGCCAAAAGACAATCAATCTAATTCGCCGCCCGCGATCGCCATAACCCTTGCAACAGGCCCCAGTCATACTGTCTGCCCTTCCACAACCTGGTTACGTCCAGCTCATAATTCGCATCCCACGCCGGCATTACCTCAACCCGTTCAGTGCCTGCCAGCCGCCCGCGACTTAACATTGAATGAACACCCGGGCGGAAGTGGCAACTTGCGCACGCGGCCAAAGGTTCTCGTTGCTCAAAATCGAAATCGTGCGAAGAAAAAAGCGCAAACTCCTGCTCCCCGATTTGTAACGGGCGCAGTCCACCGCCTTCGCCCGCGAAAAGTTTCCGACGGCTGAACTTGAACTCGAAAACGTCGAGTGCGGTACGGGCATCGTTGCGGTCGAGATTGTGGATGGGCTGAATCTGAGCCGGAATTACCCGATGAACCCGGATCTGAATATCTTCAACGATCCTGGATGACTGCAAATTGCCTGCGTTGTCGATCAGCATGGCTATCCGAACCAGGGCCAACGCAGTCCCGGGCGGAAACTCGGGCACCTGTGGGTTGGGCATAACTCCCTCGGGGCCATTCGCGTCCGGCAGCCACGCCTTGCCAACGGCATCAAGTGACTTGAGATAATCGAGCGCGGCTGCGCGTCCTCCCGGCAATCGAATGAAGATTAGAAACAACGACCGGCCGAAAAAAAAGGAAAGGTGTCCAATCGCGATTGGATCACCACCCCGCGCGCTAAGCCTTACCCACGGACCCTTTGGGTCGAACAGATCGGGTGGCAGAAATGCTTGGGTGCGCTTGTTTGGATCATAGTCAGCAGGGAATGCTCTTGACTTGATTGCTGCAGGGTACGGATCCGGCAATCTGTTGATTTCTTCCGGACTAAGCGCGAGTCTGCGAATGACCTCAAAAAGTTTGTTTTGCAGATTCACTTTTTGTGGCGACTCCAGCCAGGTCCCAGTCGTCCAATCAAAGACAGCCCAAAGATCTCGCTGCAGGATTGCCCGCTTTAGTGGATCCTTGACCTCCAGTTCGCCATGCGACGTCAGAAACTCATCCAATACTCCGATGGCTGAGCCGTAGCCCGGATCGACTAATAGATATTTGGTTCGCGCCCACAGCAGCGGATCAAGTTCATCAAAGCCATATTCTTTACCGTCAGGAGATTCGCGCCGGTACAAGGCACGGTAAAGGCGGTTCCAAATGTGATTTGGATCCGGGTCGTACAGATTCCACGCAGCTGAATCGGGCGATTTTCGTTTGCTCGCGGCAGTGGCGACAGTAGCAGGATTCGGATATTTATTGCCGCAAGCGCACGGCCAAAGTGCGCCCATTAAGCTACCGGCGAAAATAACACTCGCAGTTAAGCTCTGGATTCTTCGCATCTCCACCTCCTGCTCAAGCGGCGAAGACAAAATAAGAACGCTACTATTGAGGAACGGATTTAAAGGATCAATCTTGCAGTGTCACCGAGACCTCATTGCTGGGAGCACGGACAAACCCTCCACCCTTTGGGAGAGAGCAGGGTGAGGGCTGGCGGTCGCGCTCAAGCACCTACCTCTGCGGGCCGGTTGCCTGGGTGAATCCGATGGCGATAGCTGCCCCGGCGCAAAACGCAAAGCACACTAGCACCACCATGAGAGATCCTTTCAACATGCCTCTCTTGACTGGAGCGCAAGCGTCCTCGCTTGCAATGAGCGCGCAGCGCGAAAGAGCAACCGGGACGGGTTGCTCTCCATTCATCGAATATGAAAATGGGCGAGCCCGGACCCGCCCATGATCAGTTATTTTGGTTGATGCCAGGAATTAGAAAGCAAAGCTGCCATAGAACGCGCTGTTCTCACCCTCGCGTTCCCAGGTATCGCCGACTTCATGTCCGGAGTAGCTGGCTTTCAGGGTATAACCGACTTTGCGCTGGTTCAATTGTGCCAGCGGTGTGTACCAGACGAGATTTGGTTGCCGGC
>AP72_2010_repI_A01DRAFT_1000199_pt1 | contig 10846 bp, 6 predicted proteins | sample AmaPasreplicIA01_FD_9191 | JGI IMG/M metagenome (IMG submission 9191) | reverse complement strand
AAAGCTCCGAAGCCATCTCCACTGATTGTTACCGTTGGAGATATCACATATTCTGTCTGTTGACCAGGAGTTATAAAGAATGATATAACGTTTGCCGTTCCATTGATAATCGTAAGATTTGCCGTATTGCGAGAATATACTGTCTGACCAGCGATGAATTGGCCAAGAGGGCTTTCAATCGTAACAGTTGGATAGGCAGTTAATGTATTAATATAGGCAGTTTGTTTTGAAGATTCGCCGCTTAGATAGAGACCGTGAACGAAACCAGAACCAGCAATTTGAGCAATAACAACGCTGGATGTATTTGAGTAAGAACAAATACCATAAGTTCCCTGGAATGTCCCGATATTATCAACCATATCAATACGCTCGCCGGGAATGAAGAGAGTTCCGAATAGCGTAGTGTTTGAGTAACTCACAATCATTGTTTGTAGGTTCGTATTTACAACCAAACCATTCGCAGATAGAAGTGTGTAAGAAATAATTTCAGTTGCGTTTGGAATAACGTAAGTTAGGTTAGCTACCGCAGGAGCTAACAGGGCCGTATCAAGCACGACACAAGTTGAGTTTACCGCCGTAACTCTTCTAATATTCGTATTAGCATTAGTTCCTACACGAATGTAAGTATTTGTTGGGAACGTTGTTGTGAATGTGGTCTGAGCGGTATTTGTCGAAAATGCATAAGAAAGCCCAAGAGGGTCGAGATTAGCTATTGCAAGTACAGCATTTGCATGAGATGTATTTCCTTTCACCTGAAAAACATTACCAAACACACCAGAAACCTGTGATATTGTGAGTTTCTGCTGAGTAAATGAAAGTTTATGCCCAACTTCTGGCGGAATTGTGAACGTAAGAGTGTGCCCGGTTTCATTATGTGTAGTCGGCGTGATAGAAACGTTAGGGCCGTTGAATGTCGCTGAAAGGTTCAATCCAGTGCTATTTGCGTGTGTGGCGAAGTATGATGCTCCATTTGCGAGCCCAACAGGAACTGTATTGCCGGGAGAAACTGTGTAAACTACAATCTGCCCATTAACAACAAACTGACCGGCAATAGAAATGAAGCTATTACCATTAATGCCGGTGTTTGGATTGAATGTTTCTGTCTTAGTAACAGTTATTGCAAGATTTGAACCACCACTTGAAGAAGATAAAGCTATACCTGAACTGTTTGAGAATGATGCAAAGTAAATTGTGTTGTTAACAAGAGGAAATATAGGTGTATTTCCAGTAGAAGTAGTATATAATATTTCTGACAAATTCGCATATGGGTTATTCGCAATAGCGATAAAGCTTGCTGCCACATTTACTGCAAGAAGAGGATTAATGTTTGTATTTACCGATGGTAGCGCCGTTGTTCCAAACAGTATTCCAGTTCCAATGTTGGCTGTTCCATTACTTTGGAACATAAATTCGCCATTTGTGAATGGAATAGTGTTAGAAAGCGTGTAAAGCTCTGTAAAGTACTGAACAGTAGCTGTTCCAGGACCAACAGTACCATTAGATACTGTGTCATACACAGGATATGTTAAATTAAATGTGTTTGATGAATTGCGGATAATCTGAAGAACTGTTGTGTTTGAGGCGACAACGACACCATTAGCGCCACTATCTGACTGAACAACGCTATCTCCGACCTGGAATACCCCCTGCGGATAGACTATTGAGAGAATATCAATGTTTTGAAGAAGAGTATCACCGACATTAAATGTTCCGGCAACGTTCGCCAAGCTGAGAGTAGCGAAGGTATCAAATGGACTATCAAAACGAACAAGCTTGTTAAGACCATCATAAGAAACGATTTTACGAATTTGACCAGCACCGAATCCGGCTTTAAGGTACATCGAACTACCAACATAAAAATTGTTATACGGAGCAGCATTACCATCTATAACCACCACATAACCATTAACGGCATTTTGAAGAAATCCTGAATAGAAAGCAGAGTAACCATTACCAAAAGAACTAATATCTATGGCGTCCACTGTTCCCTGAACAGCGTTTGCAGTAACAAAAGTATTAGGAACAACTGGTATAAAATTTGTGGTAGTGAATTTAATGTAAGTGTCGGAAGGTATCGTGTACATATACTTCCAAACATAACCATCAGACGTGAAGAACGTACCAAAAGTAGATACAACGGTAGGCTTAACAGTAGACCTACCACCAAAGTTGTTGTCGATGCACTTGTAAACATTCAAATCATCCGTTAATACATAGAAGTTTTCATTAAAAAGATTTTCGTTCGTTCCAGAATAGGCAGTATAAATTGAACCGTTATTCCAATTATATCTGGGAGCCATCTGAATAACGTCAAGTTCAGTAATAAGCTTACCAAACACAATTTCGTTATATGTATTTGTTTCAGATTGCTGTTGAGAAATATTGGCAGCAGGAAGAAAGTTATCATTCCAATTACCGTTATTATCTGTCCAGGGTAATGGATGACTTACAAAGACATATTTCGGAGAAACATTATCGGTGATAGCTTGGACTGCAAGATTAGCAGCGGCAACACTAAAATGTTTTGTTAAAACGGCCATTTACTTCCTCTAATGCGTACCATCTGCCAAAATAAAGCTATTTGCTTCAGTCATAATATCGTATCCAGATTCTGTATCTATGTTCTTTCCTGTATATGGCAGACTATAGACGTTAGATGATATCAATAATCCTCCAACATTAGCAAATTCTCTATTTATTGCAAACTTACCAAATAAGGCATAACCTACAGGGTGAACAAGCTCCTTAACAAGATCTTTATAAGCTTCTATTGCCTTCTCAGTTTCGACTTCATAAGAGAACACCTGATAGTAATAGCTATCTTGTAATCTCATAATATCAGAAATAAAGCTCTGTGTATCTGCCCAGCTTCCTTGACCAATACCTGTAGAAAGAACAACCGCCTTACCAAATATGCCTGTCTCATTATTAGCATTATCAAGAACCAAAAACTCATTTGGCTGATAACCAAATCCAGAATTAAGAATTTCCACTGCCGTTGCAACGCCCGTCGCAGAGCCCGCATGAGCATCTACAATCGCATCGCCGCCCCAATAACCACCATCACCATCTGGAATTCTCAAGTCATATATCAAAGGTTCAATAATACTTACTGTAGGAGAATCTGAGTAACCATCACCAGGATTTTCATTCGCAAGATATGCAATTCTACCTATTTGTTTATTTATGATAGAAAACGCCTGTGAAATTTCTGTATCAAGATTAGAACCGAGCGTAGCCTGTGGAAAATATTGCCAGTTTGTTAAACGTGTCTGAGTTACAACCGTTGCCGTAGCTCCTGAAGAATTTCCGACAATATTCATACCTGTTACATAATAACCAATATCATTTCCATCGGCTCTACTTACTGTAAGAACAGTAGAATTAGAGGCAGCGGCGATGACAAAACCGTTAGAAAATGTATTAACCACCGGGTCATATGAATTTACAATCTGAACAACGGCATGGTTAGTGTTGCTTACAAGAACAACACCAGGAGCGATATTAGCGTTATTAATATTAACACTATTACTTGTGCAATATAATTGTTGTCCATCTGAGATATAAACTACAACGTTAGCTATACCAAGGGCTGTATTTGAGAGAGACTCACCATTAGCAACTTGGCCACTTGGAGTTGCGATGTAATTAACTTGGAGATTTCTTGTCCAGGCATAGCCAATAGCGCCCTCTCCATTCGTAAACGTTCCAACGGTCCCTGTAATCTGAACAACAGCGCCAGAAGTAGAAAGGTCTATCTGTGTGGCAAGAATGCCCGCAATCGAGTCTGTATTAAGGGCGATGTTTCTAACTTCTGTAAGACCGCCTATCGAGAAGCCAGCGCCCGCACCGCCTGTGCCGGTATTATCAATTGTGATAGAGGCATCTAAAGCGTAGCCATATCCGCCATCAATGAGAGTGAAAACAACCTTTCCGTTTTCCGTAGTCGTCGCAGAGACACGTGCAAGGCCGTCCGTGCCTGTTCCTTTAATTTGGACCAAATCCCCCACGGTAAAATTAGAGCCGCCGTTGTCGATGCTGACGCTCGTGAGAGAGCCTATGATAAGAGGCGCAGAATTACCGACCATCGCCGGGACGGAATCGCAGAATACGAAATCACCATATCGGAAGTCGCCTATCAAAGAAGATATGTAAATAATATTGACAAAGCGGTTATTGACAATCTTCTGATTGACCGTTTCCACCACCGCCGTCGCGCCCGAAGAGCTTCTTATCAAAAGCCCGTTAAGCTGAGCAAGATAGGGCGAGTCGGTAACTTCTATATAACGAGGTAATCTCCATGTTCCATTGGAAAGACGAAGCATGAACTCGCCAGGAAAGTTAACCTTAGAGTCAAGGTTATAAAGTATTCTGAAAAGAAGCTCGATGCCTCTTGAAGAACCCTTGGCTCTATAGAAGTCAAGGATATGTTTGATGATGAAAGGATGGTCAATAGCTAAATGCTGCGGAAAGTTAACCAAGTACTGGTCTGAGAACAGCTTTATAAAGTTATTAGCTGTATAATCAACATTTAGATTGTCAGGAAGACTTCTTGACTGATATGTTGTGCTACCAATATATGTATTTGAATATTGTTCTAACCACTGGTAATAAGCTTGAACGAACGCAATAAAATTCGGACCCTGGTCTTGATAGAAGTCAGGAAATTGGTCTGGTATTAATGGCGACGTTATCTTATCAACATAATTATTGGTTGTCATACTGAGACCACATTAACCTTTACTGAAGAGGTATCAATCTCAACAATTGTTTGCTTAACCCCGACAATCTGGTCTGTGGCAGGAGTTACTGATAATTTAATTCCAGCCGGATTGGCGAACTGAAACACATCAATACTGTCAATATGTATGCTTCCATTACTATAATTTACGACACCGGCCTGAACAAAGTTCTGAACGTTGTTTGTGGTAACTTGTTGGAAGTATACAGTATTAGAACTGTTCGTTATAGTAAACGTTCCATTAGCCTGTGAACCTTTAAAGCTGTTCACACTCGGATTAAAGTCTGTTATTGTATAGTACTTACCATCAGCAAGAAGGAATGAAGAACTTGAAATAGAACCAGGAGTTATTGGATTATTAAAGTTAACTGTTACTGTCTGTGGCGTTCCATTTGCAAAAAGAACATTCTTATACATTGTCAATGCAGTACTTGAACCATCAATTGCTGGGTCTGAAGCATCAACAGCAGCAGAAAACTTGGACATTATGAAGGTGTCCTCGAATTTCTGAAGATTGCTTACATTCCAATCGATGATAGATGTTTGAATTTCTGAGATAAGCTGTTGTGGGGCGAGCGCTGTATTAGAGAAATCGACATAGACCGTAACATTTGGCACAAGAAACAAGTATTCTGGGTCAACAAGCGTTGTCTTTATAGCAACATTTTTCTTATCCACCAAGAACGCATTAATATCTGTTTTGATATTATCAGCGAGTGGAGCGCCGGAAAACGTTGTAAGAGCAATAAAAACTGTACCATACTGAACAGAACCTGATACATCTTCTCCACCGAACACAGAAACGTCTTCTACTTCTGGGAAATTTTCAACAATAATATCTTTGTAGTCAGTTGACGTTACCGCTCTTTCTTGTGTCTGGTAATGGAGAGGCGCACGGAAACGAATAGATTCAATGCCTTCAATATCTGAGCCATTTTGTGAGGCAGACACCATTATTGTATTAGCTCTGACAATACCGCCGTTAATTGGACCCAAATCTTGAGCCATCTGAACCTTCTGAACGCCATTGCCTCTCGAACCGTTCGTAACACGATATGTTGTCGTAATTGCGGCACCATTAGGAGGAACAGCGCCGAAGACGCCATCTCCGAAATAGACTTCATAGACTTGTCCACGGTCTTCTTGAACAAAGAAGACGTATGAATTGGCTACAAGCCCATAAAGATTTGTAGCTTGTGAATAAGAAGCAACGTTTTGGCCGTTATCTGTCGAAACCGATACTGTAATGCTGGTATCATCAACATTTTGGTTTGAGAGTATAAACTTCTGATTTTCAATGGTATTGTCAACGATAAAGGTTTCTGTGAATAGTTTTCCCTCAAAAACGTCCACATTGGAAACCATATAAGAATCGCCAGCAGAAAGAAGAGAATAAGTCTGGTTAGTAACAAAAGAAAAAGTGTCATTAGAATTTCTGCCAATAAATATAGTTCCTGTTGGAATAATAAGATTGCCATTAAGACCAGTAGTCGCAAAAGAGAGATTAACCGTCGCCATAGCCGAGCGCGTAGAGCGCGGAACATAATTCAATTCCTTTGCAATAGACACAACAGATGGTCTTAATTGGGCAGAATCAAGGAAAGATTCAGAACCTATCATATTGAGATAGAATGAATTTAGATAGGTATTATATGAAAGAATATCTAACAAGACATTCATATTCGGACCAGTAAAGTCATATCCTTTAAACTGTGTCTGAGATTGTAGGTAGGTAATTAAATTGTTCTTGAGCGCGTCAAAGTCTAATGATGTTAAGTCAAGCGTTGAAAGTGAAGGCATCCTTAACGTAATCTCCTGAGCATCACAGTAAGCGTGATTAGTTTAGGATTATTTATGAGATAATACATAATCGTAACTTCTATTGCGTTCTTATCTGCGCTCGCTGGTTGTGTGTAATAGATTGGGTTAGATAGGTCTTGAACTTGGACAGTCTCAAGGATAGCCCGTGGTTCCCATGTTCTAATCGTAGCTGTTATAGAATCAATTAGGAAGTTTTGAAGGGGCACACCGGCCAATTCAAAGAGAGAAGTCGTTATGTTACAACCAACATTAGGCTGAAACAATCTTTCTCCGTAATTCGTGAAGATTAAGTTCTTAATAGACTGTGTTACCGCCTTCTCATTAGTCACAAGCAGCAATTCAGGGCCAAGAGGAGACTGGTCAAAATTGTCAAGAAAGTCTGAATAATATTCATATTTCTTTTTGATGCTTGTAAAGGTATCCGCACGAGTGACTATAGTTGCCATTACTCACCACCAGCAATAATATAAGAAAAATAAGCAACAGCAGGGCAATCAAAATAACCAAGATAACAATCTTTCCCATCTTTATATATTCTAGCAGTCCATTTTTTTGCCCGCTTATGCCAATAATATCCTTTACTCTTACCCTTATTCCAGGCAATTTGTCCTTTATGACTTTCACTTAAATTTTCAATATGTTTTTCAGAAAGCCTTTTACCTTTATTCCAGGGTAATTTTCCTTTCATTGGAGAAGGTCTTCCAGATGTACCATCGCCGCCATCAGTTCTATTTCTAAGAATACCAGTATTAATATCTTTTCGACCATACCAACGTATATAACGTCTTTCCAAAGCAATAGCCCCTACTTCTGTTAAATTAGTTTCCAAGAACACAATTTTAGACCTATCCTTTGGAACAGATACACAATGTTCTTTTCTATAAGCTCTTCTGCCCTTACCTTTACCAATATAATAAGGCAACCCATTATTACTGATATAAGCATATACATAAAATGAATCCGCTCTTGTTACCTGAGTAGTCACCTATATTCCTTTTTTATATTATTTATTATGGAATTGCGACTTGTTCCTTTATAATTCACAATACGCCAAAAAAGGATCAGTCGTTAAAATAGCACAATCCCCCTGATTGCCAGGAGAAATGCTTGGACTAAAACTCTGAATATCTATTCTTCCTCCAGATGCAGTTCCACTAAAAGCACCTGGAAGCGTTGTACTTCCACTAGAAGCAGCCGATCCAGGTGGCTGAATTGTAGGTGTAGCAATTAAAACAACAGTAGGAGTTGCCCTCATTTTAACAGGAAATTTTATTGATGCTGTTACATAACTCGTATTTACTACACCAACAGCATATCCGCCACCGCCTGCAAAACAATGTCTTCTAGATAACATTAATTCTTCAGGATAGACTCTTACTGGATATGTAGGAGGAGAAGAAACCGTTCCATTTGCTATATTAGGAGTTATTGTCATTGCACATTCACCAATTCTAACATATTTAGAAGTAGTATTTAAAGCACCAAAACTAAAAGACACTTCCATTCCAGCATTAGCAGTAGTATTAGAAGCAAATGCAAAAGCAACTTGTGTCCATGAAGCATCTGGACAAACTTGAAGATTATTTGCATTAATAAGAGTAGATGTTGAAGTCCAATTATCTGTAGCCGTTGGATATTTAATTGTTAGTGTTGGTGTAATACTTGCGCCACTTCCATTATAAATATAAGCTTGAACAGTAATTTGTTGATTGGCTGTATAAGCAGCTTGTAATGCTTCCATTCTCTGTTTTATAGTAAGAGCAGTATGGCTTGTTGCTCCATTTACCTGCATACATTGATAAGAATTAAGTCTACCAGCAGCGATTGAAGCTGTAACAGATGCTCCTGTAGTAACAACTTGCCAACAATCAGCAACATAACCATTGCCTGAAACAATAAAACCACCACTTGACACACTACTACTAGTATTAATTGTTGCTGTTCCTGTGCCTCTCTGCCATACTTCCATATTTCCATTAAGTAACAAATTTGTTCTTGTATCATAATTTGAAAGATTATTCGATAAATTGATAGTATTTGGATAAACTGAATTATCAACAAATACACCAGACAAATTAGAAATTACTCCTGTATTTGCATTAACAAAAATACCAGAAGAATTAGAAACAATACCATTATTAGATTTAACAAAAAGACCAAATATATTAGCAACCAATCCATTATTAGAAAATATTCTTTTTCTCTGTGCTGACTTAGAACCAGGAGAACTAAACATTAAAGCCCTCCTACCAATTGAAGAAATTCAGGAGGAAGGAACACGCCAGACGAGTTAGAAACCATTCCTCCATTAGCAATAACACTTATGGCAGCGCCAACTGCTATACCATTGCCAGCGTTAACAGCCAAACCACCAGTGGCAAGAGACAAACCAGAGGTAGCAGCCAAATTGGCAAATACACCTGTAGAATTGGCAACGATGCCACTATTAGCAAGAACAAAAACGCCAGTGGAATTAACAATAAGACCGCTATTAGCAAGAACAAATACTCCTGTAGAATTGACAGTTAACCCAGAATTAGCAAGAACAAATACACCAGTTGAATTAGATGCGATGCCGCTGTTAGCCAATGGTATCCCAAATATGCCAGAGGTATTGGTAATAATACCAGTATTGCCAATAAGCCATAGACCAGTAGAGTTAGCAACCATTCCGTTAGTCGAATTGACATTTATCGCTCCAGAGACAAAAGTAAGACCACCGCCAAGATTAGCAAACAATCCTGACGAATTTGAGACAATGCCAGAATTACCAACAGGCGCTACCGTTCCAAAGATACCTGAAGAATTGACGGTTATGCCAGTATTGGGAATAAGCTGTAAACCAGTAGAATTTGTTGTTAAACCATTACCAGTTTGAGCCCAAAGACCAGTAGAATTAGCTATCAATCCATTAGTAGATTGAACATTAATAGCGCCTGAAACAAAGTTTAAACCACCACCAAGATTAGCAAAAATACCGCTCGAATTGGATACAATACCGGAATTGCCTATAATCTGGAAATTGGCAAGATTAGCCTGCAACTGAGCATTCGAAACTACATTAACGGCAGCGACCGAATCGACAAAGAGTGTATTATTAGCTGTCAGTGTAAGGACATTACCAGACAAACCGGCAGTTGTCTGGTAATTTCCAAGATTAGAAGTTAATTGAGAATTATTTGGATAATAGCGTCTAAGCCGAGAGAATTTAACATAAGAATTTGCTATTGAATCAGCCATAAGCTGAGCAGTGTTAGTATAATTAGCTAGATTAGCCTGTAACTGAGCGGAACTAACTTCATTATTAGCATCAGAGTTGTAGATAAGAGTATAGTAATTCCCATCACCGCCCATAATGCAACTCATTGCATCGAAGATAGACGTAATATTTAATGATGCTAAACCATCTACAAGACAATTGGCATCATCAGTAGTCACTGTTAAAATATTGTTAGTGCTATCTATTTTCTTTAAAGTATAGCATTTTGAGGCAATAGCATTACTTGGGAGAACAACAATTCCATTTACTTCAGTAGTGTCGCCAAAGAACATGTTATAGGTATCATCCAACGTAATTGACGCTGAATTGACTGTATATACAAATAAATTATTCCATACAAACTGACGGCCAAATCCACCTGTCACGTTACATACACTTTCGTAGCACAACCACCACCGCAAGTACCACAAAGCTGTCCACCAGGACTGCCAATGTGTGACTCGCCGTCGAGCGTAATCTTCTGACTTTTTACAGTTATTTGACTATTTTCGATAGTTATAGTAGAACCTCCAACTTTGATTTCTATCTTACTGGCCGCGTTAATCACCATAGTAGAACCAGACTTAACTCTTAGTTCTCCCTTGCCGGTTTGAATTTGTAATTTTCCTTTTTGAGTACGAACATCATAATTGCCTTCCTTCTGACAATGAATTCCACAATCTGATTGATGTATTGCATAATGAGCGCCTTGAGTTGTTGTAACCTGATTGCCCTCATGATAGATACGATTTTCACCAGAAGTAGTCTGAATATGAATACCCTTTTCTGATGCATTCATAAATGTAGAAGAAGCACGCACACGACCATCATTACCATGTAAAGCGATATTAGTATTGGTAACGCCGGTCATTTCATTCTTAGTAGTTGTCGTCGCCTTTTCATTTTTAGTATTCTTATTTCCTACACCACCAGTATAATGCTCATTATTATCTTTAGTATGTGCTTTCTTATTCTTATCCCATTCTCTTCGAGCATTTGGCAGCATTTCTGTATAGATAGAATTA
>AP72_2010_repI_A01DRAFT_1000198_pt1 | contig 10849 bp, 6 predicted proteins | sample AmaPasreplicIA01_FD_9191 | JGI IMG/M metagenome (IMG submission 9191) | reverse complement strand
GTGTGGCGAGGCAGGTGATGACGAGCGCTGAATCTCTGCCTGCGCGTCGAGCCGCTGTTTGATGCGACGCAGATCAACCGACAGCTCCCGGGCGCTTTGGTAGCGTTCATCGCGGTCCTTGGTGAGGGCCTTGGTAACCACCCATTCCAGGCTCTCGGGAACATCGCGGGCGTAACGCGCCAAAGGCGGCGGCTCTTTACCGAGAATCGCGGCGATTACATCGCTGTTGGACAATCCTTCGAACGGCAAATGAAGGCTAATCATCTGAAAGATGACCACGCCTAAACTCCAGATATCGGTGCGTGGATCGACCGGCTGCCCGCGCGCCTGTTCCGGTGACATGTAACCGACCGTGCCCATCACTGTGCCGGGATCAGTCTTAACTTTGGCGCGGGTTAGAGCTTCAGCTTCAACGTTCGGGCCGCCCGCTACCGCAGACGGCTCCGACAATTTTGCCAGACCGAAATCCAACACCTTGACGTAGCCGTCTTGCCGCAGCATTACGTTGTCAGCTTTGATGTCGCGATGGGTGATGGAGGCCGCGTGTGCCGCCGATAAAGCTGCGGCGATTTGGATCGAGATCTCCAGAATGTCGTTTAAATCTAAAGCACTGCGCGACAGTCTTTCGCGCAACGTCTCCCCCTCGACATATTCCATGGCGATAAAGTGCACGCCTTCGATATCTTCAATCTCGTAAATGTGCGCGACGTTTGGATGTGAGAGCGATGAAGCAGTTCGTGCTTCCTGTGTAAACCGGCGCATGCGCGATTGATTGCCGGCCAGATCGGCAGGCAGGACTTTCAGCGCGACCGTGCGATCGAGTTTGGAGTCCTGCGCGAGATAGACTTCGCCCATTCCACCTTCGCCCAGCTTCGAGCGGATTTCATAACGACCGAGTTTGGTGCCGGCAGCAAGTGTCACAGATGCAGAAAAGATGCGGACGAACTGCGAATTCTACAGGGTTCGGAAGTGTTGGGCCAGAGATATTCGCTGGAGAGCGTTTCGGCGACTGGAGCGCAAGCGTCCTCGCTTGCAATGAGCGCGCAGCGCGAACGGAAAGCAGCAAGCGAGACGCTTGCGCTCCAGTCACGCACTCCACAGCTTACCGGTTTGCGTTAGCTGACTCAGTTCGTCCACCCGCGGGAAGCTTCTCTTCAAGAAAGCGCGTCAACAGTCCAAACAGATGGCGTCGTGTGCCCGGGCCTTCATAAATCCCGTGTGAACGGTTGGGATAGACCATCATGGTAAACTGCTTATTCGCGGCCACCAGCGCGTTAACCAGACTTTCGGTTCCCTGGTAGTGCACATTGTCGTCGCCAGAGCCGTGCACGACCAGAAGTTGGCCGCGCAATTGTGCCGCAAAGCTGACGGGCGAACTCCGCGTGTACTCGTCCGGATGATCCTGCGGCAGTGCGCAGTAGCGCTCCTGATAGATAGTGTCGTAGTAACGCAGGTTGGGAACGGGCGCGACCGACATCCCGACGCTGTAAACATCCGGGTAACGGAAAATCGCATTCAGGGTGGATGAACCGCCGCCGCTCCAACCCCAGATAGCAATCCGCGATTTATCTACGAAGGGCCACTTGTCAATCGCCCGGACCGCGTTTGCCTGGTCCTGTGAGTTTACTATTCCCATCTTGCGATAGATCGCCTTGCGCCACGCGCGGCCACGCGGCGCCGGCGTGCCGCGATTATCCACACTCATGACGAGGTAACCGTGTTGCGCCAGCAGCAGGTGCCACATCAGCGTGCCGCCACCCCATTCGTCGAGAACGGTCTGCGCTGCCGGCTCACCGTAAACGTAGAAAAGCACCGGGTAGCGTTTGCTCGCGTCAAAGTCGGGCGGCTTGATCATCCAACCATCCAGTTGCACGCCGTCGCCGATATCCACGCGGAAAAACTCCCGTGGGCCTACTTTCAGCTTCGCCAGCCGCTCTCGCAATTCTTTATTGTCAATTAAGGTTCGGATGGTCGTATTCTCAGGCAAACGCACCATGTCGATCAACGGCGGCGCCTGGAAGGTCGAATAAGTGTGAATGGCCAGATCGCCCGACGGCGAAATATCGTAGTTATGCGTTCCCGGCTGATTGGCCGGTGAAAGTCTCTCTGCTTTACCCGACCCGTTGAGCCGCGCGCGAAAGAGGTATCTCTGCGTGGGATTTTCCGGCGAGGCGTCGAAATAAATCCAGCCGCTGCCAGCATCGACGGTATTGACGCTGATGACGTCAAAATCGCCGGGAGTTATGTCCCGCGCGTCGCTACCGTCGCGAGCAATCGAGTACACGTGATGCCAACCGTTGCGTTCGCTGGCCCACAAGAATCTTTGCCCCTTGTCGATCCATTCGACATCGCCGCGCGCCAGGCCATGCCGGTCCCAGTCCACATCAAAAAAGCCCATGTCCAGCCAGGCATCATCTTTCTCGACAAGAATGTTGTGGACTTTGCCGGTGCGCGCATCACCAATCATCAACGTGTCGGTATTCTGCAGCCGGTTGAGTTGTTGAATTGTTACCTCGTCTGAGTTGTTGGCCCATTCCATGCGCGGCAAATAGTTGTTGCGAGGATCGCCGGGCAGTTCGAACCAGGTGGTGGGTCCGCCGCCGGCGCTGATGATCCCGACCCGCGCGGCCGAATTGGTTTCGCCCGCCTTGGGGTAAGGAAAAGAGGTGACCACGGGATAGAGCCCATCGGTGTCGTTGATGAGTTGAAATTCCTTGACGCCTTCCGAGTTTAATTGCCAGTAGGCAATCTTTTTACCGTCGGGGCTCCAGCGGAAGCCGTCGCGGCAAAACAGTTCTTCTTCATAAACCCAGTCGAAGGTGCCGTTGATGAGATGAAAAGTACCGTCGGTTGTTAACTGAGTAATCCGAGCATCGGCGAGGCTCTCAACATAAATATTGTTTCCGCGCACATAACCCACGCGACTGCTGTCCGGCGAAAACTTCGCGAACATTAAGCTGGAGACAGGCGCATCGCCGCCCAGCTTCTGCAACTTTCCGCTGCTCAGATCGACGACCCAGTAATCACCACGGGTGTTACTGCGCCAGACGCGCGCGGTGTTGGTAAACAGCAAAATCTTCTGCGTATCGGGGCTGACCTCGAAATCCTCAACTGCCAGCGGCGTTGAGGCACCGGTGGGCACAAGCTTACTCGCGGCCACGAGAATCGATCTCTGCCCGGTAGCTGCGTCATAGCGCACAATGTCCTGCGCTTCGCCTTTGCCCGAATCTTCAAGGACTAGATAGCCTTTGCCGCCGGCTTCCCACTTAAGCGCATTGAGCGCCTGCGCACGGTAAGTGAAAGCGTTGTCGAGCGTGAGGGTCGACGGATCGGCCTGCGTCGCCGTCTGCTGGGCCTGAGCGGCAATCGCCCAGAACGATAGTATTAGTATTAGAACAATAGTTTGCCGAAAGCGATACATAGTCTCTCCATTGGCTGAAGGGTCCGGTTCAGCTTGCCTCTGTTTTCATTCTCAATTTAGGGATCAAGTGGATCAGTAGCGTCAAAGAATAAGGAAGCAACCGATGGTTTGAACTCGGCCGCGACCGGCGATATTTGCCGGATGAACTCCATCGGAAAATAACCAAGTTCGTCAATGCAGCGAGTGCGGAACTGATCACTCGTCGAGGAGGTGATGTGAGATTCGCTGGAAGTGACCAGGGCCAGGGCGGTTGGTATGCGATAGCGAAACGCGAGCCGCGCTGCATTGCGAAAATTTGTGGTGGTATGTCGCGCCTGCGGGTCAACCAGGATACTTGTCTCGGGTATCTGGTATTTGTCCATCAAATATTTCTTCATCTCGATCGCTTCGCAATACGGCGTCTGCATTGGATGCACGTAACCGCCAGAAAGAATCAGCAATGGCGCCTTATGCTGCAAAAATAATTGAGCCCCGGCGTCCGCCCGCCTGGCTCCGATGGGACTCAGTCTGGCGGAGTCCTGTGGACCTGAGCCCAGAACCAGAATGAAAGCATAGGGATATTCGCGCCAGCGAATCTTTCCCAGATTCTGGACCGCGGCCCTGTTTTCACCCTGTTCCAGTGGTTCGTAGCGTGCCGCTTCATCACGCCGGTTGATTTCCAAGAGCTTTAAAGCAAGGTTAAGCGTGGGCTCAAAAAACAGCGGCCGTTGTCCCAGCGCAATTTCGCCAACCTTCGCTTTGATCAGATCGCGATATGTTTCCGAGGAAACGTCAAAGCTGACCCTGTCGATGGCGGGATAACGCGGGTCTTTCCCTAGACCGTAGACATTCAGGATCCGGTTCAGACCCGCCGCCGCATCCTTCCAGGCCGCGACCAGCATTTCCGAATCGCTTTGCCCGCTATACTTAATGAACACACCCGACGGACGCAAATCCCTTTTCACGAGCAATTTGAACGCCGGCGCGTCAGCCAGAGACTGAAGGGCGTTGGCCACCGCCTCCGCGGTGGGAGCATCAAATCGCATTAGCTCGGCGAAACAAGCTGCGTTGTCGCAACTTGCGGCGTGCTTTAGCGCCAGATGCTTCTGCGTAGCAATCTGATTCAGAACTTTATTCCTGCTTAACAGAGTCCGAAGCTCGCGGTTCCTCTGAAACAAACTCAACAGATAAAAGTTCTTGTCCTGAACGGGTTTGGGGAGCGACAGGTGATAGTTGCTGTCAAATCCGTAGCTCCCGCGGGCGGCAGGACTAACACTGGTGCTGGTTATCTGCCCACGGATTCCACGAATGCCTAAGACAGCATTCGCGGCGAAGGTGTTCGTTACCAGAACAAAGGCGACAATAAACTTTCGGATCATGTGATGTTAACCAGGTGTGCGGTGACTGTGGAAAGAGAGATTACGACATAGCTTTATAACCTCTCATAATCGCGACGCGCAAACTGCCAGTGGCAATTACTGCGACAATCCAATGCGCCCGACCCTGCTCAATGTCCATTTTTGGAGTGCTGCGACTGGCATCGTGTGTGTTCTCGATGAGGATGCCGTGAAAGCCGGTCCGGTAGACGAGCGCTTCTTCGACAGCCTTCGTTCTGATAGTAGTCAAATCGAGCTTGTGTCCCGGCGTGCCCGGCAGGGCTCGCAGATGGACAACGCCGATCAGCGCGCTTCACGTTGAATAACGACGGTACGATGCCAAGCTGGTCCATAGTTAGCTTGCGTAGTTCACTGCGGAAAACCAGACTTCTTCAGCAACGCGGTAAATCGCGGGTCATCGCGCAAAGGATTTAGTTGTGGATCGATCTTCAGATACCCAAGAAAGTTGCTGTGGGCGGCGTAAACCTCTTCCAACGCGGCCAGAGCTTTGTCTTTCTCACCCAACTCGACATACGCAATCGCCAGTCCGTACGGGTTCGCCTGGCTGTGCTCGAAGGCAGTCACGAGCGCGCGTAGAAATCCTTGCCAACCGCCTTTGGCAAAACTGTCCCGCTTCCACCGGGCGGCGTCTGGAAGATTTTGTAACTCGCTTGTCCTGGCGCTCTCTTCAACCGCGGCTGCGTAATTGCCTTTGAGGCGATAGAGCATCGAAAGTTGGCCGTGGAAAAGCGCAAACCCCGGATCTATTTCGAGATTCCTCCGGATTTGGGCTTCAGCCTCGTCGTATCTTCCCTCATAGAGCAGCGTCGAAGCATAGTTATGGTTAGTAAGGTCTGAGAGCGGGTCGATGTCCAGGGCCTTTTTCAATTCCGTCCGGGCGGCTTCGAACTGACCAAGATAAAACAATCGGATGCCGTTACGACGATGCCCCTCCGCGAAATTCGGATTAAGTTCAATAGCTCGATTTATCTCACGCTCGAAACCGGCGAAATCATGATCCTGCATCAGCGACAGTAATCCCATGAGCGCGTGCGCCTCCGGTAGGTCCCGGTCGAGCTCAAGAGCCTTCGCGGCACACTCGCGACCTTTTCGTAATGCTTCGTCAGCGACCGCCGGAGTAATTACGGCGCCGTTAGGAGCCACGAGCAAAGCAAGATATGAATCGCCAAGACCGGAGTAAGCCAGAGCGTAATTAGGATCAATGGCGATGGCTCGGTTGAAACACTCAATCGCCTTACGTCCGTCGAGCTTGTTCCAATAGAACACCCCCTGCAAATAGAGATTGTAGGCTTCCGGGTTCGCCGTATAGGTTTTCGCCAGTTTCGCTTCATTCGCCGTTGATAGCTTTGTTTTCAGACTGCTCGCCACATCTTTGGCGATTTGATTCTGCAACACGAGCAGATCCGTCGTTTTGCGGCTGTACTGTTCACCCCAGATCTGATCACCGGTGCGGGTATCGACCAGCTCAAGACTCAAGGTTAATTGATCAGCATGTTGCGTGACGCGGCCATTCAAGACGGCCTGGACGGACAGCTCCGATCCGACCTGTTGCGGAGTTGCGCCCTTGCCTTTGTAATGGAACACGGTGCTGCGGGCCTTGACGGAAAGGTTGGGTAGTTGTGACAGGCCGTTAATAAGAGTCTCGGTCATCCCATCCGAGAGATATTCAAGATCCGCGTTGCCACTTTCGTTGACAAAAGGCATCACGGCGATTGATTGAATTGAGTTAGCTCTGTTTCGTGAACGGTAAGCATTAACAAAGATCGCGCAGGCCGCAGCGACGAGGGCGGTCACGATTACAGCAATGATGATAGTCCTTCGACGGCTCGTGGGTTTGCTTAGTTCGCTCGTAGTGATTGGCGCTGGCGGCGGTGGCAACACCGTTGTCTGAGCGGTCCCCCGTTTAATGTTGGCATCAGTGCGATGCGGCAGGATGCTGGTATAGCCTTCGCTGGCGTCAACCAAGGCGCCGAGCTGCGCTGTTCCGGCTTCATCGCTAAAAGCTGATGAATCGCTGATCAGCGTCGCACCATCGACGCGACAGAACTTCAGTGCTCCGTCCGTCTCAACGCGATTACATTCGGGGCAGCGTTTCATTGATTACTGCGGCAATCCGACCCTTTTCACTAAGTTGGTAAACCGCGGATCATCGCGCAATGGATCCAGCAGTGGATCAACTCGCAGATAGGACAGGTAATACCCACGTTCGGCGAAGTCTTTTTCCAGTTCAGCAAATGCACGATCTTTGTCACCAAGGCCCGCATAGATGGTGGCATAGTCGTACGGGTCAACCGTTACGGTCTTTTCCAGTGCTCTCAATTTCTGAATCGCAGCCTCAGCGTCTGCGCGGCGACCTGTTTTCGCATACGCGTAGCCGGAATAGAAGAGGAAGTACACATCTGACTTATGGGCTTTTAGGCCGTCTTCACTGAGGGCGATCGCCTCGCTGTACATCCCCCGGCTGACGTAAACATTCGCCAGCCAAACACGGGCGGTCAGGTGAGCGGGATCAAGATCGAAGGTTTTCTTCGCCTGTTCAAGCGCGAGGTCCGGCTGCCGCGCATACATGTAAGCGCCGGCGAGATTCGCGTTCATTGGTATTGAGAGAGGCTCGAGTTCCAGCGCTCGTTTTATTTCACGAATCCCCTCATCTGAACGGCTCATAGGTACCAGATAGAGCAAACCATATCGATAGTGAACATCAGCCACATTAGGATTCAACTCCAATGCTCGTTTGAATTCACCCTCAGCGTCAGCCCACTTCCAATCCATTACGAGTGTCGTCGCGAGGGCTGCATGAGCGTCAGCTAATGAAGGATCGATTTCCAAAGCCTTTTGGGAGGCTGCTTTCGCCGGCACTATGGCTTCGTTCGTTGTGAGATAGGAATAGGAAGGCATGATCGAATAACTCTGGGCGATGCCGACATAAGCAAGCGCAAACTTAGGATCCAACTTTATGGCCTGTTGAAAATAGTCAATGCCCTTGTTGAGATCGTCTTTAGTGCGCTTGCCGTAATGAAAAGTCCCCTTGAGATAGAGCTGGTAGGCGTCGTTATTCTCGGTGTATTTCTTGGCCAGCTTCTGTTCGGCTTCACCGGTCAGTTCCAGGTTCAGGTTCTGGACAATTTCAGCCGCGATCTGGCTTTGCGTCGCGAGCAGATCAGCCATCTTGCGCTCGTACTTCTCGCCCCAGAGCAGTTTGTTATTGCTTGAGTCGATCAATTCGACGCTGATCGTCAGATTGTCTCCGCGCTGAATCATGCGGCCAGACATCACGGCATTGACGCCGAGTTCGTTGGCGATTTTCTGCGCGTCGATTTCCTTGCCCTTGTAACGAAGGACGGAACTGGTGGGGCTGACTTTAAGATTTGGCAGTTGCGAAAGACGATAGATCAGCGACTCAGTCAAGCCGTCTGAGAGATATTCCGAGTCGGCATTTCCACTATTGTTTTGAAACGGCAGAACGGCGATCGAATTGATCTTACCTTTACTTCCTCCTTTGGAAACAAATGCGAAGTAGCCGGCACTTGCCACGCCGGCAAGCAGCACCAGCCCAACCAGCGCCGTGGCCAGCTTGTGAGTCTTCGCCTGAGTGACCGCGTATTCCAGGCTCGAAGAGGATGAAGGTTGTTGCGTAGCCGGCGCTGCCTGTCCGCTACGCGTCGCGAGCGAACCGGAGGCGTAAACTTGCGTGGCTCTGTCATCAATTGAACCGGTGGCCGCTTCTCGATGGGGAACGATGGAACGTTCCAGCTCGCCCTGTATGTCGAGATCGCGACGCAGGTTCTTCAAATCGATCAAAAGATCGCGCGCTGATTGATAGCGCATGTCTGCGTCTTTGGTTAGCGCCTTGCGAACAATGCGCTGCAGTTCAGCCGGCATGTTGTCCAGCGCGCGCGGTTCCTTCTCGAGAATCGAGACGATGGTGTGACTCGTGGTGTCGCCCGTGAAAGGAACTTTTCGGGCCAACATTTCATACAAGACGACGCCGAGACTCCAGATGTCGGTGCGCGCGTCGGTAGGATTGCCGCGCGCCTGCTCCGGCGACATGTAGGAAACGGTGCCCATCACGACGCCGGGGTTCGTGTTGACCTGGATGCGGGTGGCGTCTTCACTGCCTGTGGACGGCCCACCCGCTACCGCAGGTGGTTCTGACAGTTTCGCTAATCCAAAATCGAGGACCTTGGCGTAGCCGTCGCGGCGAATCATTATGTTCTCGGGCTTGATGTCGCGATGAATGATTCCTGCTTGATGCGCCGCCGAGAGTGCCTCTGCTACCTGCACGCCGATCTTCAAAACTGTATTCAGTGGCAGCGGTTCTTTTTGTGCGAGATGCTGACGCAGAGTATGACCGTCGATAAGCTCCGTGGTGATGTAATTCCGTCCATCGATTTCGCCAATCTCATAAACCGTGAGAATGTTCGGATGATTGAGCGCAGACGCCGCCCTGGCTTCACGAATGAACCGATTCAGCTTCTCCTCGTCCTTACTGAATTCCTGATTGAGAAACTTAATCGCGACCTTGCGATCGAGCTTGGTGTCATGGGCCAGATAAACTTCGCCCATTCCGCCGGCGCCGATTTTCGAGACGATGCGGTAATGAGCGATGGAGGAATTGAGTTCGAGATCGTTATTCATCCAATTAAACTTCACTCCGGCAGATTCATCCGTTTCAGCAAATCCCGGTACCGTGCGTCGTCACGTAGAGAATCGATCAGGGGGTCTTTCTTAAGCAACGCTGTCATACGCCAATCGTGTTGTTGGTAACCGTTCTCCAACTCGGCGAAGGCCTTCTCCCTCTCGCCCAAACCGGCATAAGTTGTTGCTATGAAGTAGGACACAACGTATTGAGTCTTCGCGATTTCTCTAAACCGCGAGATGACTGCGTTCGCGTCGGCGTGGCGGCCGAATCTCGCGTAAGCATAGCCGGCGATTTGCAGCATCAGTTGATCATTGGGATCGGATCGCAGCGGCTTCTCAGTCAGCGCAATAGCTTCCTGGTACATCCCGTTGGCGAGATACGCTAATCCCAACTGATAACGACCCAAAACAAAATCCGGCTCAAGCTCAGCCACCTTCCTCGCCTGGGCCAAAGCTTCATTTTTCCGCCCCGCGCCGACGTACATCCAGACCAAATTGGAGTTATTGACTAGATCGAGAGGCTCCAGTTCTACCGCCCGCAGGGTTTCCCGAACCCCTTCACTTGCCCGACCGGTGGCCAGATAGTAACAGATGCCGGTGCGGAGGTGCGCGAGTGCGTTCTTATCGTCGAGTTCGATGGCGCGCTTGAACTCCCGCCCAGCTTCATCCCATTGCCAGTCGTACATCCCCAACGACATGTGCGAAAGACGGTAGATCAGAGAGTCGGCCAGGCCGTCAGATAGATAATCCGTATCCGAATTGCCGCTGCGATTTTCAAAGGGTAGTACAGCGATCGATTGGCTGGCATTGTTGTGATTGCGCGACAAGTAAAAGAACGCGCCGATGATCATCGCTAGTACGATGACCGCGACCACTAACCCAGTGACCACGATCGGGCGCCGCTTTGGTTTACTCAACTCGCGCGTGGCGCTCAGAGCTGGTTGAGGCGGAAGCACCGTAGTCGCCGCCGTCACCCGATTGATGTTGGCATTCGTATTGTGCGGGAGAATGCTGGTATGTACTTCGCTCGCGTCAGGCGCAAGCTGTGCAGTGCCCGCTTCATCGCCGAGGCTCGACGAATCGCTAACGAGCGTCGCGCCATCCACACGACAAAACTTCAGCGCTTCGTCAGTTTCAACGCTGTTACATTGTGGGCAGCGTTTCATGGAATTCCGTAGTCGTTTAAGAACTCCTAGACGGCTTACTGCTTCAATCCCATGCGCTGCACGAGATCAGCGTAACGTGGATCACTACGAAGCCGTTCGAGGGAGAGCCATGAAGCAATCGTTGGTATCTGACCGCTGTGCTTTTGAAAATCTTTTTCCAGCAGGGCGAATGCCCTATCGCTGTCGCCGAGGCCGGCATACAGACCGGCCATAAATACAGCGACAGCTTCTCCGTTTGTATATCT
>AP72_2010_repI_A01DRAFT_1000196_pt1 | contig 10923 bp, 9 predicted proteins | sample AmaPasreplicIA01_FD_9191 | JGI IMG/M metagenome (IMG submission 9191) | reverse complement strand
CCGGCCGAAATTCTCGCGTTGCCGCTTGCCGCCGCAATTCGTCCAGGTTCTGGCCCGCCATTTTCATCAGGCGATGGGCCGCTTCGTCCGTCATCCAGGCGCGAACCTGCAGAAAGGGCGTCTTATCCGAAGCTGTGCGCGCAATATCAAAACGCCAGGATCCGTTCGAAGTCCGCACGACGCTCCATGGATAGCCGGCCGATTCGCTGGTGTGTAANAGGATTGCGCCCAGCGCTCCCCGCCGCGCCGCCTCTTCGTATTTGTAAGTCCAACGTCCGTAGTACGTAAGTGTGCGGCCACCAAAAAGGTTGGGCTCTTCTTTAGTCGCCGGAGGATCGTTTACCAACATCACGAGAATTTTGCCGCGATAATCCTCGGCCGGCGCTTTGTAGTCGTTCCACTTTTGTTCCGGCGCGTCAATCCCGTAACCAACGAACACCAGCGGCGCACTCACCTTGACCTGCGCAGTCTGGGCTCCAGTGAAGGCGACAAAATCGTCAGCGAATTTGAAGATCCCCTGCTGCTGAGCGCCGGTGACGCGCAACTCGGTCCTGGGATCGGCCTTCACGCCGACTAGTGATACGGGCTGCCAGAAGCTGCCATTTGGACCAGCGCCTTTCAAACCAAGCGCTTCGAACTGTTCAGCGCAATACAAAGCCGCCAGCTCACCGCCGCGCGCGCCGGTGCCGCGGCCTTCGAGCCGATCGTCAGAAAGAAACTTAATGTGGGCGCGAAGAGCGTTCTCGCTTATCAGACCACTGGTGACGGTTTGCCCCAGCGTCGTAACCGCGCAAAGGCAAACGAAAATCAGGACCGGGAAGAATTTCTCGCGGTTCCATTGGCGACATCTATCCATCAAATCTCTCCATCATTTATGGTTTCCGGTGATCAAGGCCATCGCCTCGGCGCGGGTGCGCGAATCCTTGCGGAAGCCGCCCAGCACCGCAGAGGTCACGGTCATCGCTCCCGGTTTCTTCACCCCGCGCAAAGTCATGCAGGTGTGCTCGGCTTCAATCACGACCATCACCCCGAGCGGCTGTAACTTTTCGAAAAGGGTGTTCGCAATCTCAGACGTCAACCGTTCCTGCAACTGCAGCCGGCGGGCAAAGGCCTCGGCCAAGCGGGCCAGCTTCGAGACGCCGAGGATTCTTCCGTTCTTCGGAATGTAAGCGATATGACACTTGCCGACGAAAGGCGCCAGGTGATGTTCGCAGAGGGACGCAATGGCGATGTCCTTTACGATTACCATTTCGTCGTGCTTGTTGCCTGATAGCGGCACAATATGCTCAGCGGCGTTTTCACGCATGCCGGCAGTCAGTTCGGCGTACATCTCCGCGACGCGTTTGGGCGTATCGACCAGCCCCTCCCGATTAGGATCTTCGCCGATGCCTTCAAGGATCTGCCGCACGCCGTCAGCGATCCGATTCAGATCTACCGCGGGAACTCGCGGGCTTTTCTTCGGCTTGCGGTTCGTAACTCTTGAGTTCATCGTCGATTTTTAAGATTGTCTGCGTTAGGGTGATTTCGTAGATCGTCTTCAGGTAGAAAACAGCGAGCACGATCCACTAAATCACACGAAACAACACGAAAATACGCGACCGAAAAATACGCATCAATATAAGTTGAGGTAAGCCTGACGCACGGCTTCCTGAACTTCGCGCAGCGGGACGTTGGCGGCTGCCGCCGCGGCGCGGCACTGCTCGAACTCGGGCATTACATTGACGTGACCATTATGACCGCGCGCAACTTTAACATCGATTGAGCCGAATTGCGTCTCGACCCTGACGGTCTCGCGCGCCAGTGCCCGGCGGTGAACTTCATAACTGCGCACACCCAGCGTTGTAGTTTCCGCAAACAATAGCCCCAGGAATTTCTCGCGGTCGCCGGGCCGGCAAAGAATCGAAATTACGGTCCCGGGACGATTCTTTTTCATCTGGGTTTGTGTGAGGTAGCAGTCAAGCGCTCCCATCTCAAACGCGCGCTCCGTTACATAGCCAAAAATCTGAGGAGACATATCATCGATGTTGGTTTCGATCATCAGCAAAGTTTCGTCAACCGCAGCCGGTCCGATTTCCCCTAAGAGCACGCGCAGCACGTTCGGAAAGCCTTTCGGATTTCGCGTGCCCGCGCCGTATCCGGTCGATTCGATCCTCATCGGCGGTACGTTTTCAAAACGGTCGCACACAGACGTGATGATCGCGGCGCCGGTCGGCGTTACGAATTCACCCTCGATGTCACCGGCGTAGACGGGTTTTCCTTTCAGCAACTCAGCCACCGCCGGCGGTGGAATCGGAAAGCGGCCGTGCGCCATCTCAGTCATGCCAAACCCAACCCGCAACGGCGATGAGATGAAGTCGTCAACGCCAAGTAAATCAAAACAAATAGCCGCGCCACAGACGTCGATGATCGCATCGATGGCTCCGACCTCATGAAAATGAATCTTCTCAACCGGTTGATTGTGCACTCGTGCTTCCGCTTCACCGAGCCGTGAAAAGATTGTGGCGGCGCGTTCCTTGACGCTCTGCTTGAGCCCCGATTGATAAATAATCTTGTGAATGTCACTCAAATGGCGATGCGCGTGCTCATGGGCAGTCTGCACCCGTGCGTAGGTCGAGCTGATCCCCGATCGATCAACCTGTTCGAAATCAATTTTCCATCCCTTGACGCCGAGCAACTGCAAGTGATCCACGAGCGTGCGCTGCTCGACACCGGCACTGACCAGCGCGCCCAGCATCATGTCGCCGCTACAACCTGCGAAACAATCGAAGTAAATAGTTCTCATCACGGTGTCAGAAGCCCGAGCGTAAGGGAGGCCAAGTCGCAACTCCAAACATTGCAAATAGATTTGGCGACAGGTTCACGCGGATGGACGCGGATTATAATAACTATTTATCGATCTTATCTGCGCACATCCGCGCCCCTCTTGAGCCGTTGCGGTTACGCTGACAGCCACGGCAAGATCTCGCCCGCTTTTCCCGTCAGCACTTCGTCGCATAAAACCGAGAGTTGCGTCCTTTCAGGATTAACTTCGACGACATAGGCACCCGCTGCGCGGGCAATTTCCGGAATGGAGGCCGCCGGGTAAACCACCGCCGAAGTCCCGACCACGAAACAAAGTTCACAATGTTGTGCCTCAGCGGCCGCGCGTTCGAACGCACCCGCAGGTAACATCTCGCCGAACAAAACCACGTCCGGGCGCAGGTGACCGCCACATTCCATACAAGCCGGTATGTCGTCGTCGATTTTCAAATCGCGCAAATCATGACGAGCGCCGCAATCGAAACAGCGGCCACGCCACACATTGCCGTGAAGTTCAATCACGTGCTGCGACCCGGCGACCTGATGCAGCCCATCGATGTTCTGCGTCACCAGAGTAAAGTGCCGGAATCGATCCTGCCACTGTGCAATCGCCTCATGGGCGGCGTTTGGTTTCAGCGATGCGAGCACGCCGCGCCGGTAATTGAACCATTCCCAAACCGCCGTCAGATCGCGCTCCAGCATCTGCGCAGACGACATGACTTCAAACGGAATGCCCTTCCACACCATGCTGTTACCTCCACCGCGAAAGGTCGGCACGCCCGACTCAGCCGATACGCCGGCCCCAGTCAGCACGAGCACATTCGAAACGGAGGTGAACAACTCGCGCAGCCTGTCGGAAACCATGATTGGTTGGGTCTGGACCATCAAAAGAGCGATGGTAACAAAGCTCGCAAACGACTCGCAATTTGGTGTGGCACGCGCATCTTGCGCGTGCTACACGGGCCTGACGCCCGTGCCACTTAAAAAAGGAACGATGCTCAGTTTCGCGAATCGCGACTGATTCAATACAATGCACCTATCCCTCCGAGGGGAGATTGGCGTCAGAAGGCCGAGCGTGTGCGAGGGCCTGTAGCGAGAGATGCCCTCCCTGACGGTCGGGCTTCTGACACGTGAATCTAATCCAATTTCAAAATACTATCCGCGAAATAATTCGCGACGCAGCTCGCGAGCTGTTTGACATTAGCCTCGAACAAATTGCCATGGAAGTGCCGCCGCGCACCGAAATGGGTGACCTCGCTTTCCCGATTGCTTTTGATCTGACAAAACAATTGAAGCAACGGACCGGTGAAAAGCGCTCGCCGCGGTCTATCGCCGAGGCGCTCAAACCAAAATTAGAGTTAGTTTCATCAGTTAAGCGAGTGGACGTCGCCGGAGCCGGATATCTGAACATCTTTTTCGATCGCGCCGCCTTATTGAGCAAGCTGACCGGCCCTGCGGCCGAGTCCGAGGCGACTCAGGATCGCAAGTTGACGGTCGAGCACACCAGTGTCAATCCGAACAAAGCCGCCCATATTGGACACGTTCGGAATTCAGTAATCGGCGACACCTTTGTGAGAATCCTGCAGGCGGCCGGCAATCAGGTCGAGGTGCAGAATTATATTGACAATACCGGCGTGCAGGTCGCGGACGTGGTGGTCGGCTTTATCCACCTTGAGAAGATGGACCTCGAGGCGATCAAGGCTTTGGACGCTTCCCTTCCCGAGGAGCAGGGTTTCGACTATTACTGCTGGGACTTATACACGCGAGTCGGTCTTTACTATCGCGACGGCAGCCCGGACGGCGAACAGGATTCTGAAAAGCTGAAATTGCGCGCCGAAATCCTGCATGCCATCGAGGCCGGCAATAACCCAACGGCCGACCTCGCTGACTATGTCGCGACCCGAAACGTCGAACAAATTCTCGACACGATGAAGCGACTGGGAATTCGGTATGACTTACTCGCGCGCGAGTCAGAGATTCTTCATCTCCATTTTTGGGAGCGCGCGTTCCAATTGATGAAAGAACGCGGCGTCATTCATTTCGAGAATGAGGGCCGTAATCGCGGGTGCTGGGTGATGCCCTTCGAATCGCACACCGGAACGGACGAGCATGAGTCAGACAAGATTATCGTGCGCTCGAACGGCACGGTTACTTACACCGGAAAAGACATCGCCTACCAACTCTGGAAATTGGGCCAACTCGGTCTGGATTTCCACTACCAGCCATTTCGGTACGATCCGGATGGTCACACTACCTGGGTCACTACAACTAAGGGTAACTCGGAGGTTCAGCCCGAAGTCCCGCGACCAAATTTTGGCGGGGGCGCAATCGTCTATAACGTGATCGATTCGCGTCAATCCTATCCCCAGGAGATTGTGCGCAAAGGTGTGGCCGCCATCGTTCCTGAGTTTGGCGAACAGGCCAGCGTCCACCTTTCCTACGAGATGGTGGCGCTCTCGCCGGCTGCCAGCGACGAACTGGGAATCGAACTCTCCGACGAAGATCGCAAACGCCCCTTCATCGAGATGAGTGGCCGCAAAGGTCTGGGGGTCAAGGCGGACGATCTCATCGATCGGCTGGAAGCGGATGCCCTGGCCGAAGTAAAAACGCGCCACCCCGACCTCGGGGAGATGGATCAACGTGCAACTGCGCATGATATTGCAGTTGGAGCACTTAGATATTTTCTTTTGAAATTCACGCGCAACTCGGTGATCGCCTTCGATTTTAAAGAGGCTTTATCATTTGAGGGTGAGACGGGGCCGTACTGCCAGTACGCGGCGGTGCGTGCCAATTCGATTTTTAGGAAGCTGCAAGCGCACGGCGGTGAGGCCGCCAATAAGGTCTGTATAGGGAACGCTAGCGACCGGGTAAACCAAGTCTTTGAGGGCGATGCAGGCGACGAGATCTGGTCACTCTTGATGTTGGCGGCGCGCTTTTCCGAAGCAAATGCCCAGGCGGCCTCCAGCGCTGAGCCGGCGGTGCTGGCCAAATACACGTTCAACCTGGCGAAGGCCTTTAATCTTTTTTATCACCGTCATCGAATCATCGCTGAAGAAGACGAGGTAAAGCGCGCAGTGCTGATTGCAGTTGCCGATTATACGCGGCGTCAATTAACGGCGGCTCTGGTAACGTTGGGGATAAACGTGCCTGAGCGAATGTGACGCTTGGTACGCACGCGTCCCGCGTGCTTCAGTCGCGCCAGAGGCGGCGTGCGGCGGATCGTCCATTTACTAATCCCGGTTTACGATTTACCATTTACGGCAATGTTAATCGTCATGAAAGCCGACGCCACCGAAGCGGAAGTTGCTCACGTGTGTGACGTCATTACTGAACTCGGATTCAAGGCGCACGCTATGCCGGGCGCTACGCGGACCGCAATTGGCGTCACCGGCAACCAAGGCGCCGTCGACCCCACCCGCTTCGAGAATCTCCCCGGAGTCGCTGAGGCAATCCGTGTCAGCAAGCCTTACAAGTTGATTACTCTCGACCTGCGGCCGGAAAAAACCGTGGTGCGCGTCGGCGATGCAACGATTGGTGGAGACGAGTTGGCGATTATTGCCGGGCCTTGCGCAATCGAAAGCCGGGCGCAAGCCTTTGCCGTGGCCGAAGCTGTGCGTCGCCGCAGCGGCGCCCGCTTCTTTCGTGGTGGGGCTTTCAAGCCGCGCACTTCGCCATATGCGTTTCAGGGTCTGGGCGAAGAAGGCTTAAAGATTCTGGCAGAAGTTCGCGACGCTTATGGTCTTAAGATCGTAACCGAAGCTCTCGACGAAAGCGGTGTCGAGCTCGTAGAGAAATACGGCGACATGATTCAGATTGGCGCCCGCAACATGCAGAATTTTTCTCTGCTGCGCCGCGCCGGTAAATCGAAACTCCCAGTATTGCTAAAGCGAGGTCTCTCCGCCACCCTGGACGAGTGGCTGCTGGCGGCCGAATATGTCATGTCCGAAGGCAACTACAACGTCGTGCTGTGCGAGCGCGGCGTGCGCACCTTTGCGCAGCACACAAGGAATACGCTTGATCTCGCATCGATTCCCGCCGTCCGGCGGATCTCGCATCTGCCAGTGGTCGTCGATCCTTCACACGGTACCGGCAAGAACTACATGGTGATCCCACTGGCGTGCGCCGGCGTAGCCGTGGGGGCGGATGGACTGATCGTCGAAGTTCACGATCAACCCGACAAGGCTTTATCGGACGGCGCGCAAGCCCTTACGCTCGAGCAGTACGATCAGCTTATTCAGGAAGTCCGGCCGATTCATGAGGTCGTAGCGCCGCAACCTGTCGCCTGAGCCCTCATTTGTTCCAGCTGGCCCGTGTTAGTACCCCGAGCGCCAGCGAGGGGATCGAAGCTTAACGTGTAATGATGGTTGAGCTATGATCCCCTGGCTGGCGCTCGGGGTACTAACACGGGCCAGGTGTGAATGGGGAAATATCTCCGTTCACATCCGAAGGCATTTCATACTTCGCCTTGCATGATCTGCGGAAGCTTGGCCGTGAATACAGACCGTGGCAGGACGCGATCAAAACCAGCTTCTATCGCCCGCCTCTGAAGTTCTCTATCAACGTGTGAGAAAAAACCGATCAACGGAACCGATCGCAAGCTGTCCTCAGCTTTAACCCTCGCGCTCAAGGTAACCGGATCGATGCGCGTCGCGTTCAGGTCACAGATGATCAATCCTGGTGGCTCAGATTTCGCCGCTTCAATCAACGCCTCCAGCGCCCGGGGAAAACTAACTGAGACGCCCAGCGCTTCAGCCGTGCCGAGAATCTTCGACGCGAAAAACAGATCATCAACAATGGCGATTATTTTTGCAGGCATGTTTTGATTGTGTCAGAAGCCCGACGGTTAGGGAGGGCCACCATCGTAGGGGAGCCCTCCCTGACGGTCGGGCTTCTGAAACCATTGCTTTGCAAACCAACTCGATTTCAAGTAATCATCAGCGCGCTAATGGGTGTTACACAAACCGACCGGAACCATCGCATTGAAATCGGCAATCAGGAACATTTGCCGACCCGAACGAATCTCTCGAGAATAATCGTTGCTTCCTACAATATTCGTTATGCCGTCGGTGCGCACCTCATTTCATCGGGCGTGATCAGAAAGCTGGGTTACAACTTTCCGCAGCCGCGGCCCGCAGCAGTCGCGCAAAACATTCGCGCGGCAGCCAGGGCCTTTTCTGATAATGCCTTGTTGCCGGCGCCTGACATTCTAGCATTGCAGGAAGCTGACAAAGGGACTGCCCGCGCCGGAGGTCAGCACGTGGCGGCGCAACTCGCGAATGAACTGGGTCTACCTTATGTGCACGTGGGAGCGGGATTGCCGCGCGGCGTCAAACCAAGGCAGCGGGAGTGGTGGCTCAATTTCGAAGAACAGATTGGTGTCGATGAAGAAAGTGACACCGGCGTGGCGCTGCTAAGCCGCGTGCCCCTCGGTGAGATTACCCGGATAGATCTCCCCTGGCATGACTGCGCGTGGCGCCCTCGATTGGCGATGGCCGCCACCATTCAATGCGGCGCGGCAAGGGTGCGAATATTTAATGCGCACATCGATCCGCACGGACCGATGGATAATCAGCACCAACAAACGAACGCCGTATTGCAGGCGGCGGAACAACATGACGGCCCAGTCATAGTGCTCGGTGATTTCAACACTCTGTCCGGCCAGAAAGCAAACGAAATCAGAAAGCTGATGGAGTCAAATGGTTTCGCGACGCCCTTCCCCATCAGCATCGCGACCTGGCGGGGAGCAGGTTTGCGCTTTCACGCCGACTGGATTTTCGTGCGCGGTCTGCGGATAGACCGCTGGGGTGTAGCGCGGCCGCTGAACGTTTCAGATCACTGGCCGGTGTGGGCTGAGATCTTATCGCCGATTGCCAGATTCCCGCTTTCAGATTGTGTCAATCATCCGGCGACATGAGGTCAGTACCGGGAGCAGTAGCGACCGGGTAATTCTCCGTGGTTCTAATCGCGACCAGATGCAGACCCGGTCGCTATCGCTCCGGGTACTGACCTCATGTGTGATTTCGTGGATCGGCCTGTCAAACGCCGAAGACAACTTAAGACGCTAATGCNNGAGCCGTGGGCAATCTGAGTTAATCGTCAATTGGCAATCGGAAATCAANAATGATAAAGATCACCAGCCGAGATAATTCCCTGCTTCGCCGCGCCCGTGCCGTGCGGGATGGAAAAATTGCCGATTCGATCTTTATCGAAGGTCTACGCCTGGCCGAAGAGGCCGCCGCATCCGGATTGGCAATCGAAGCTGTCATCTATTCTGAAGAGCTGGCGCAGAAGCAGCGTGCCGAAAAACTGATTCATGATCTTGCTAAGGACTCAGTGAAGCCGGTGTCTGTCAGTGAGAAACTACTCCAATCGATCTCATACACGAAAACACCCCAGGGGATCGTCGTACTTGCCGCCCGTCCCGCACTGGCCCAAAACCTGTTCGCTGATCGGCAACCTGAGACGCCTTTGCTGATAATTCTTCATCGTATTAATAACCCGGTAAACCTGGGGGCGATTGTGCGGACAGCGGAAGCAGCCGGCGCCACCGGTGTAATCACGACGGCCGGAACTGCGGATCCTTTTTCACCGAAGTCTCTACGGGGCTCGATGGGATCGGCTTTTCGGCTTCCGATTTGGATGGGCCTCGATTACCGGCAGGCCATCGATTGGTGTCATCAAATGCGCGTGCAGACCGTAGGGGCGGACGTTCATTCGCACGAAAACTATAACGAAATTGAATGGCGAGCAGCGACTGCGATTATCATGGGTGCAGAGTCGGATGGATTATCCGCCGAAGAGATTGCGATGGCGGATAAGTCCGTAAGAATTCCGATGAAAGGCTCAACCGAGAGCCTGAATGTAGCGGTGGCGGCGGGAATCCTCTTGTACGAGGCGGCTCGATACCGGGCAGCGTAAGAAGGCAACCAAAGTCGAGGCCGAAGAATCAAGTTGTAACGAATTAAAAGCTATACGAATTCTAGATTCGTTCTTATTCGTCCTCGTGGTGGCTTTTGAGTCCTTCCCCACCTGACTGCCGCGCTGAATAAAGACAGGTCCCTCGGTACGAATATCTCGGCAATTCGGTTAGAATAATTGTGACCTTGACTATCCAGCACCCAAGGCCCCTGAACCTGACGAAAACTTAACTCGTATTCTGATCCATGGCTGACGAGCAGAACCAGACCCCAAAACCAAAGCGCGACACGATTCTTCCTGAACGATTGATGCGTCGCGTGCTCGAGGGTGTCGGTGAAGTAGTTGATCGCAAACTCGGACGCACGGCTGAACCCGGCACCGGGCTTACCAGCGATCAGCTAATTCTGCGCATGAATCACCTGATCGATTCCAAAGTCCGTGACGAGAAGGGCAAGGGACGCCTTGCTCCCCACCATCTTAAGCTCAAGATCGAATGGGGTACGCATTCGGAGACGCCTGCGGAAGTCTTGAAGCGGCTTGAGCGGGAAGTCCTCGCTGCCGCCATCGATCACATCAATGACAATCGATATCGCACGCTGGGTCCGGTCAAAATCGAGAGTGACATCGATATCTTCACCAAAGGCATGTCAATTGACGCGACCTTTGGTGATTTTGAGGAAGAGTTTCAGCGACAGGATCTCGAACGCAAGATCGGCAAACCAATTAAAGCGCCGCACCTGGAAAAGGCCGAGATTCCCTTAATCGCGAGGGTCATTCTGCCCGAAGGCGCCAGGGAAGTTGAGCTGCCTTTCGTGGCCGGTGGAAAGCGCATGAACGTCGGACGCGGGACCGATAACGATCTCTACTTGAATCATCCCAGCGTGTCGAAGGTCCACGCCGCCCTAAAAATGGACATTCAGCACAATCTCGTCGTCGCCGATACCGGCTCGACCAATGGCACGCATATCAATGGCGTGCGTATCCCCTACGGTGAGGCTCGCCCAATTGAGGAAGGTGATGTCGTTGCGTTTGGCGACGTCGAGGTTCGCCTTCGCAAGAAGAATCCATGACATCGCTCGCCCTGTTTTTCTTTCAAAGCCCAACTCCATTGCAACCCGCCACTCCTCCGGAGAAGCTGCCGGCCTGGCTGACCATGATTTACGTATCGGCAATGGGGCTGGTTGCTTTGCTGTTGCTGCTCTCGCT
>AP72_2010_repI_A01DRAFT_1000194_pt1:5000-10982 | contig 10982 bp, 6 predicted proteins | sample AmaPasreplicIA01_FD_9191 | JGI IMG/M metagenome (IMG submission 9191) | reverse complement strand
ATATGGTCCAGGTAATAAATGCCCAAGTTTCCTTAGGATCCCAATTCCAATAGGATCCCCATGCCTCATTAGCCCATACTGCTCCACAAAGAATACCTATGGTTAAAAGAGTAAACCCTAGACTAATGACACGATAACTCCAAGAATCCAAACGCTCAGTTAATTGATATTTGTAATAATTTTGAAATGCGAGAAAAGAGGTGCTTTTTAAAGCACTTCTTTTTGCATATAAATATTCAATCTCACTAAAGAAAAATATTTTACTTAACATTTTTTTTTTCTTTTTAAAAAAGAAATTAAAATTCTTTCGATTTCGAAATCTAATGATTAGAAGAGCGGCGGATAATAAGGATCCGCACAAAAGAGTTGCATAGCTTAGTAACATCATACTGACATGCATCATTAACCACTGAGATTGTAGAGCAGGTACTAGTATTGTGGATTGATGCATTTCAGTTAAAAGACCCGACGTAGCAAAGCCTTGCGTTAAAATAGTACTTGGCGTAGTTATTGTGCTTAAATCATTTTTAGAGTTATGTATCTTAGGAATAGTATGAAGAATATACAGAGCCCATGAAAGGAAGATCAATGACTCATATAAATTACTTAATGGAAAATGTCCCGAAGAAACCCAACGAGAAACTAAGAATCCTGTTATAGAGAAAAAAGTAATTATCATTCCTTTTTCTGACGAATCACGTAATCCCCTAAGTTCACGAACTAATAAGGTTATCAAATGAATCATAATCACAATTGAAATGGTTGAAAAAGAGATATGCGTTAGTATATGTTCTAAAGTTGCAAATAGCATAAGGATAAGGTCCCATTACAAAACTGGAAATTTCGAATTGAATCCATTTTCTAATCTATTGTATTCTTTTTCGAGAATGCCGCCACTCGGACTCGAACCGAGATGCTTGAGCACTGCTTCCTAAGAGCAGCGTGTCTACCAATTTCACCATGGCGGCTAACTTAAAATAATAGTTAAGTTAAAAGAATAATAGTTATTTTCTCGCAAATCGTCGAGACTGGGAGAGGACATAGAATTAAGGAACATTAAAATTTCATCATTAACTACAAAGTACAAAGAATTTTTTATTTTAGAAAAAATTTATAGAATGAAAGCCTTTACGCTCTTATTAATATGATTTACCAGTCCTAAACTCATTTATATGGGAATTTTGGATAAGATTGGATAAGATTAGGTAAAGGTTGTAAGTCCTATTGCAAGAATAGTCTACTTTTGATAATAGAATCCTCATAAAAAAATATGAGGATTCTATTATCAGAAAAAAGTTCTTTGCTAGGAAAAAATACTGAGGACACAATATATAAAAAACTTTTGTTCTATATAATGGATAACGGAGGGATTCGTTCTAAGAATATTGTATGGAGAAATTCAATACATAAAAGTACATTCATTAATTAATCTTAATTATTCATTTATATTAAATAATTGGAATTTCTTTGGGTTTGAATAGTTCAATTCATATTATTCCAAAACCTTATTATTTGTTTGTTTGTTGCCCAGAAAAACCTTTTGGTTTTGGATGCTCGTTGCCGCTAGAAAATGGTCTTGATTTTGCTAAAGAATAAGATTGTACTATGGAAAAATAAGTCTTTTTCTTCCAAAGATTTTTACGAATACGTTTTTTTGACATCGAAGTACGTTTTTTTGGAACTGCCATTTAAAATTTTAAAGGGGGATTACTTTTTTCTAGTTGCATGTGAAAGACATCTATTGCCACAAATCAATCCTTCTTTCTGTTTTTTCTTAGTATTTATACTTAGATACTGAAAGATACTGAAATTCAAAATTCTTTTTTAGTTCATTTTGTCTAATGTGGATAAGACAAGAGTTTTTTAAGGCTTTCTATTTAAATCAATTTATATATCAAATATACGCCATATATAAATATATGGTATGGGGGATAAGCCCCCATATAAGATGGGAAGATAAAAAGAAGGTAAAATTCAATTAGTTAATTAAGTTCAGAACGGTATTTCATAATTGAATTGAATTCCAATCAAAAAAATACTGAGTCTCTTAACCAATACATTCTAAAACTTAGAGAATTCTAGTCATTAGGATTTCTATTTTATATCAAAAAAGCAATATTTGAGAATTTCCTATACTAATTTCCTATACTATAGGTATAGGTTTTCTTTGGAATTCAATCAATCAATTATGAAACAAGAGAGCTCCTTTATTTTAAGAGAAAGAAATACAAAAATGAATAGAAAGTAAAATGATTCAATCTTTTTTTGTATTTTATCAATCTTTTTTTGTATTTTATCAATCTTTTTTTGTATTTTAATAAATATTTTTTTTAACAAATAACTAGTTAACGAAATTCTTTGATTCACTTTTTGAATTTAAGCAACTAAACCCATTCTGAATTTTTGAATATTTTAATGAGAGAAATTTTGAAAAATCCAGAATTCTAGTATTTTTTCTTATTCTTATTTTGTTTTTTTAATTACTTTAGAGAGAGATAAGAGTGGGTTTGGTGAATCGGAAACAATTCTATTTTATAGAAAAATTGAACTATAAATTTCAACTAAAAATTGCTATTTCTTTTCTTATGGAACATACATATCAATATGCCTGGGTAATCCCTCTTCTCCCACTTCCAGTTATTATGTCAATGGGATTTGGACTTTTTCTTATTCCGACAGCAACAAAAAATCTTCGTCGCATATGGGCTTTTCCTAGTATTTTACTCTTAAATATAGCTCTGGTATTCTCAGTTCACCTGTCTATTCAACAAATAAATGGAAGTTCCATCTATCAATATCTATGGTCTTGGACCATCAATAACGATTTTTCCTTAGAATTTGGATACTTGATCGACCCCCTTACGTCTATTATGTTAATACTAATTACTACTGTAGGAATCTTGGTTCTTATTTATAGTGACGATTATATGTCTCACGATGAAGGATATTTGAGATTTTTTGTTTATATAAGTTTTTTTAATACTGCCATGTTGGGATTGGTTACTAGTTCCAATTTGATACAAATTTATTTTTTTTGGGAACTTGTTGGAATGTGTTCCTATTTATTGATAGGCTTTTGGTTTACACGACCAATTGCAGCGAGTGCTTGCCAAAAAGCTTTTGTAACTAATCGTATAGGGGATTTTGGTCTGTTATTAGGAATTTTAGGTTTTTTTTGGATAACAGGTAGTTTAGAGTTTCGGGATTTGTTCAAAATAGCTAATAACTGGATTCCTAATAATGGGATTAATTCCTCACTTACTACTTTTTGTGCTTTTTTATTATTTCTTGGTGCAGTTGCAAAATCTGCACAATTCCCTCTTCACGTATGGTTACCCGATGCTATGGAAGGACCCACTCCCATTTCGGCTCTTATACACGCAGCAACTATGGTTGCTGCGGGGATTTTTCTTCTAGCTCGACTTCTTCCTCTTTTCATATCCCTACCTTTGATAATGAGTTTTATTTCTTTAGTAGGTACAATAACACTCTTCTTAGGAGCCACTTTAGCTCTTGCTCAGAGAGATATTAAAAGAAGCTTAGCCTATTCTACAATGTCTCAATTGGGTTATATGATGTTAGCTCTAGGTATAGGTTCTTATGAAGCTGCTTTATTCCATTTGATCACTCATGCTTATTCGAAAGCTTTATTGTTCTTAGGATCCGGATCCATTATTCATTCAATGGAACCTCTTGTTGGATATTCACCAGATAAAAGTCAGAATATGGTTCTTATGGGTGGTTTAAGAAAATACGTTCCAATTACAAGAGGTACTTTTTTATGCGGTACACTTTCTCTTTGTGGTATTCCACCTCTTGCTTGCTTCTGGTCCAAAGATGAAATTCTTAGTAATAGTTGGTTGTATTCACCCTTTTTTGGAATAATAGCCTCTTTTACTGCAGGATTAACTGCATTTTATATGTTTCGGATATATTTACTTACTTTTGATGGGTATTTGCGTGTTCATTTTCAAAATTACAGCAGTACTAAAGAAGGTTCGTTGTATTCAATATCCTTATGGGGAAAAGGCATATCCAAAGGAGTCAATAAGGATTTTGTTTTATCAACAATGAAGGGTGGAGTTTCTTTTTTTTCACAAAATATACCCAAAATTCCCGATAATACAAGAAAAAAGAGAGGATCCTTTAGTACTCCTTTTGGGGCTAAAAACACTTTTGTCTATCCTCATGAAACGGGAAATACTATGTTATTTCCTCTTCTTATATTACTGCTTTTTACTTTGTTCATTGGATCCATAGGAATCCATTTTGATAATGGAATAAAGGGTAATGGAATATCGGAGTTAACCATATTATCAAAGTGGCTAACTCCTTCAATAAACTTTTTACAGGAAAGTTCTAATTCTTCCATAAATTCATATGAATTTCTCATTAATGCAATTTCTTCCGTAAGTTTAGCAATTCTTGGTCTATTCATAGCATATATCTTCTATGGATCTACTTATTCTTTTTTTCAGAATTTAAATTTTCTAAATTCCCTTGTAAAAGGGAACCCAAAAAAGTTCTTTTTTGGTGAAGTAAAAGAAAATATATACAGCTGGTCATATAATCGCGGTTATATAGATGTTTTCTATACTAGGGTTTTTATCTTGGGTATAAGAAGATTGGCTGAACTAACGAATTTTTTTGATAAGGGTGTCATTGATGGAATTACCAATGGAGTGGGTCTTGCAGGTTTTTGTATAGGAGAAGAGATTAAATATGTAGGGGGAGGGCGAATATCGTCTTATCTATTCTTTTTTTTATGTTATGTATCCTTGTTCTTATTCTTTTTTCCATGAAAATGGATTATTCCATGAATTCCTCAAAACGAGGCTCATCAAAATGCAAAATCTAAGACTACTATAAGACTACTAAATAAAATAAGAAAAAAATTCGAACGATTAAATTACTTCTCCCGAATATCCAACTGACTGATTAATTTCTTATAACGTACTCTATTTTTCTTTGCCAAATAAGCCAGCAAACGTTGACGTTTTCCCAAAAGTCTTCGTAGACCTCTTTCCGATGAAAAATCTTTTTTGTGTAATTCCAAATGTGAAGCAAGTCTCCGTATCTTATTGGTGAAACTGAATACTTGAAATTCAACAGAACCCCTGTTTTCTTGTTTTTCTTCTTTAACCATAAATCAACAAATTTTTCTACCTCCTTTCTTTTTNATGTATTTTTCTGATCAGGAAAAATAAAAAATTATGTCAGTTATTTTNAAGTTATTCTAATCTCGTACACACAAAAATTTGCAATTATTCATCTACTGCTGGAATCTGGAATTTGGATTTATTTTATCGATGCAAATTGGATTTGGATAGAAGGGTACATTCTTTTATTTTAGATAGAAGAAACATTTCTTCTATCTAAAATAAAAGAATTTTGCTGATTTTTTTATTGCTATATCCAATTTATAGAATTGATATACCATTTAATTGATATCATTTAGCAAAATGAAACACAGCATATGCATCCATCTTTCGGCTCGAGAATTTCACGGGATAGAGATATAGTATAAGAAATAGGCTATTAAGTAACTCTAAATGAATTGTGGATACATCTGTATCCTTAACATACTGAAACGACTGCCATTACTCGTATCAAACCAATAGCGATTCATAAAAGCTAAATCTTGAAAGCTAAATCTTGTAATCAATGGTGGGCCAATAATGAATTTTTTTGCATATGTATTAAGACGCTTGGTCTGATTTCGAAATTGTCCAGAGTTTTTTATGTTGTTTTCATTGCAAAATGATGGATCTCCTTCCGTAACTTTCCAATTACGAGTACGAGAATTGAAAGACATGAAAATTCTCAATTCTCTACGGCGTCTAGGAGATAGATAGAATATTTTCAGGAACAAGAAAATCAGAAGAATCTTTTTCTCTATTCACTACCATTCCGCGTCTTCGACTTCTATTAGTTTCTTCTTTAATGCAATAGCTATAGTTTGATATAGAATCCATTTCTCAA
>AP72_2010_repI_A01DRAFT_1000192_pt1 | contig 11010 bp, 11 predicted proteins | sample AmaPasreplicIA01_FD_9191 | JGI IMG/M metagenome (IMG submission 9191) | reverse complement strand
ATTAGGCGGCGAAGGTGCGATTGCAGGAATTAGCAGCCATAGCCCTACGGGAGATTTTCTAATTCATTGAAAATAAATGACTTAAATTCTTGCAATAATTTCACGCTCGCCGCGCATTTCCGACATATATGCTACGAAGTCTCCTCCCAGAAAAGGATAGAGCAGCGACGAGTACAAAACTTGCCGCGAACTCCTATGACAACTTCTCTTCCACACTGAGGGCAGAATATTTTTGGCTTCTCAATCTCCCTTGGCTTTGCCTCCTCAAAACAACGAATGAAGAAAGCTCGCGAGTTTAGAAAATACTGATTCGGTTCAGCGAAACTCTTAGCGCAGATTTCGCAACAAAAAGCATCGTTCCTCCGAAAGGAAACGAAGGGCATTCTACAGCTTAGGCACATCGAGACGTGTAGTTTCTTCAGTTTTTTCTGATACATTTCTTTTGACTCTCGGATTCCTTCTTTCCCAATTTGCAAATCCACACGCGCTAGAGCAGAATCTATGATTTCTTCTCTTAGCGATAAACTCAGCTCCACATTCCTCGCAGTTCCTTTTTTCGGGTTTCATACTATATATATTATATCATAGGCTGCAATAAATTGCAAGCCCTTTCTTTTTTGCAAGTTATTGATTCTAAAAGAGAAATAAATTTGACATTCCCTAGGGTTTACCCTATACTTGGTGTAGCCCAATCTATATCTATATATAAATCCTAGGAAGAACCCTAGCACCAAGAAAACGAGCACCCAGGCTATGTTCATAGACCCAGAGAAAGCTGAAGAGAGATTAAACTCTCCTAATAATCTCGCGAATCGTCTCGCCGAATTCCGCCGAGAGAAAAAGATCCTCGAAGACAACGGCACAGTCCTTATCAATCCCGGCCGGCAGCTCCCGAGGCTTCCTCCTCAAGTGAAAGAGGAACTGAAGGAAAAAGCTCTTTCCGGCAAGTACACTCGAAAGGAACTCGCCGAAGCTTACGGAGTCGCTCCTCACGCAGTCACTCAGCTTAGAAGGAAAGCTGAGAAGGAAGAGGAAGAGAAAAAGGATTCACAGCGTGAAGCGTTTCTCAGTCAGGCTCTCCAAGACATCGCCTCACAAAAAATGCTCCTCGCGATGGGACTCATTACCGAGGATAAGCTAGCGACTCTTAAAGCTCGCGAACTCGCGCAGATTTCTTCCTCTCTCGCCTCCGTAATTTCGGCTTCTTCCCCGAAAAACGCCAGCCCCGGAACGGCAATCAATCTCGTCGTCTACGCTCCCGAGGTTCGCCAAGAATCCTCGTACAAGATGGTAGAAATTCGGACCACAGACTAGAAAGAGAAAGATTTGCCAGGAAAAGCGGATCTCAAGATCTATCAAGGCGACGATTTCTCAGCGACCGTCACGGTTCGCAACGCCGACCTTTCTCTAGCGAATATTAGCGGCTACACTGCGAGCGCGCAGATTCGATCCGGCCCAGCCGATCAATACTCAACGATAATCGCTCAACTTTCCGCGACAGTCTCTTCTCCTTACGTTTACTTAGCGCTCGGCAACGCTTTCACTGCTCTCCTAACCCAAAATCATTACGTTTGGGATCTCCAGTTAATTTCCGGCTCGGGAATCAAGACCACGATTCTCCACGGCGACGTTTACCCAACTTCGGAAGTCACGAGGCCTTAGAAGTCAGAGACTCTGAATGGCGAACAACGACCCAACGATCGAACTAGATGCTATCCTTGCCGCTACGCCTCCCGTCTATTTCGACGCCGTTCTCGAGCCTCCTCCCTCTTTCGTCGCTTATCTCGATATCGGGCAGCCCGGTCCTCCCGGTCCTCAAGGGCCAGCGGGACCGCAAGGACCGCAGGGAATTCCTGGGCCAACGGGCCCACAAGGCCCGACCGGCCCTCAAGGAGCAACAGGAGCGAGCGGTCCCCAGGGCCCAACAGGAGCAACTGGGCCTCAAGGGCCGCAGGGAATTCAAGGGCAGAAAGGAGATCCCGGTGCAACAGGAGCGACGGGCGCAACTGGAGCTACTGGACCTCAAGGACCCGTTGGAAATACTGGTCCTCAAGGTCCAGCTGGTCCTCAAGGAGCTACGGGAACTCCCGGAGCGATTTCGCAGCTTCAAGACGAAGGAACGAATCTCACAGTTCGCCCCACGATAAACTTCGTCGGTGCCGGCGTCACAGCCTCAGACGACGCAGGAAACGGCAGAACTCTCGTCACGATTCCGGGAGGCGCAGGAGTTTCGACGGTTTTTGGAAGGAGCGGCGCTGTCGTAGCGGTCGCAGGAGATTATCTCGCTTCTCAAGTCACGAACGCCGTCGATTCCTCTCAGAGCTACGCGAATCCTGCTTGGATCACTTCTCTTGCCTGGGGAAAAATTACTGGAGCGCCGGCGATTTACGCCGATCCTTTAACGACGAAAGGCGATATCGTCGCTCGCTCGACCGTCACTACGCGCCTCGGCGTAGGGGCCGATGGCCAAGTGCTCACGGCTGACTCGACGCAAGCTACAGGATTAAGCTGGAAGACTCCAACTGGAGGAAGCGGAACTCCCGCCGGCTCTACAGGACAAGTTCAGTTTAATAATGCCGGAGCATTCGCAGCAGATTCGGCTCATTTCTGGGACAACACGAATAAGAGACTAGGAATTGGAACTTCGACTCCTGGAGTTGCGCTAGACGTTGTAGCAGCGGCTCCCAGCGTTAGAGTATCGACTTCGACGACTTCAGCTTCAGCGTCTCTACAAATTATAGCTTCCGGTGCTCCTGCGCTTCGCTTTCAGTACGATAGCACTCCGACATACGCCGCAAATATTGGAATGGGATTGCCAGGAGGCAGTCTCTCTGCCGATATCGTTTTTGCTACTTGGGCTAGTTCTGCTTGGTCAGAGCGGATGCGGATCGTGAACAGCAGCGGAAACGTTGGAATAGGAACGACATCGCCAGGAATACAGTCGGCGGTGGGTCGGACTTATCTCACAATCGTGGGGACGACTGGTCTTGGCGCTATTGAGCTATCGACGGCGGCGGCAGACACTCTTAATGCCAACATTGGGGCGGTTCAATTTACTGATCCGAATAGCCTTACGGAAAAACGAATAGGAGTGATCTCCGGCGCTACGACTGGCGCGACAGCAAATCAACGTGGAGGAAGTATTATATGTTCCACGCGCCCAGATAACGCGACCGTGCTTGCCGAGAGAATGAGGATCGATCATAACGGCAACGTCGGAATAGGAACGGCGACGCCAGCTTGCACTGTGGATACAATCGGCGTGATTCGCACTCAAGGCGGAGCGGGACCGTCTACGGGAATTGGTCTTGAACTTAATTATTCAGGCGGTAGCAGTTATCTCCAATCTTATGACCATGGCGTGGCAGCAGCTAAACCACTACAGATTTGGGGAAATCCAACCGCTTTGATGCAGGGCAACGTCGGAATCGGAACGACAAATCCTACCGCGAAATTGATGGTGCAGGACGTAATTAACAACACCAGCGGCGCTTTGTTGTTAAACGCTATATATGGGGCAGTCGGAGATTATTTTGCCATCGGCTTTTCTGCCGGCTCTGGTGGAGCAGTTTCCGGTATTTCAGCTCGAGCTTCTGCACCTGGGCAGATGGCGTTCGACTTCAAGCTGCAAAACGCTTCCTCTCAGTCTCTCGCAGCGGCAACCAACGTGATGACGATGGTCGGCACGGGCAACGTCGGAGTCGGAAATAACAATCCGCAAGCTACGCTGCACGTCGGCCCCGTTCTAGGTCAAGCCTCGATGAATAGCCCGAATTTTTTGAGCTGGAGTCCAGCACTCTCAAGCGCGGCGGGCAGCGCTGTGATTCTCGGCACGTTCGGATTGATTTCTGGGAATGCGTGCACATTATCGTTTAAGGCTTACCGTACCGCAGCCGGAACTGATTGGTCAACGACGGCAGTAGGAATTTCCTTCGACGTTGATACTACTGCCAGCGCGGGCGGTCAGATTTGGTTTAAGAGCGGCCTCATGGGAGTCGCGAAGATTCCCGCTTATGCCCTCGACGTTAACGGCGATTGCAATATCACCGGAACGTATCGAGTTAACGGCGTTCCTCTCGCTACTGGCGGAGGAGTTACTACTCAAAACGTAGTACTTGGCAGCAGAGCGCTCAACACTACCTATCAGAACACGACCGGAAAATCGATGATGGTTACGGTTAGCGTTACGATTCCGGGTACTCAGTCGGCATCAGTAGATTTCTTTGCTGATTCTTCTTCCGTTCCAGGAACAAAAGTTGGCACTTTGATTTCCACCGGAAGTAGCGTCACTCCTACATTAGCTTTGACTTTCTGGGTTCTTCCGAATAATTACTACAGAACGATGACCGGAGGAGTTGGAACTTGCACGCTCGTGAATTGGGTAGAGTGGTACTAAGGAGAAAAAATGGCTCTCGATTATAAGCAATCTGCTCAGCTGCGAACGAATCTCGTTTTTAACGGCAGAATTGCATCGGCCGCTCTCAAATGGTCGGACTCAATCCTCGCGAATACGGCTATCGATATCACGCTTCTCGAAAACCGAAAATCGGTGAACTACGCGCAGCAGGTTTACGCGAACTCGAACGGAGAAGCGACTCGACTTCAGCCTATCGTAGTTCAAGATCCAGCGGTTCAAGCGCAGGATCTCGGCGAGGACGGCGACTCGCTCATCACGGATGCTTACCTCCAGTCGGCAGTAGAAACAGCAATCGACAAAATCCTTTAGGAGAAACATGGACCAAGAAAATTCTGAGAAGTACCCTCTCGATGAAACGTCAATCGAGATGTTCAACGAGATCAAGCAGCAATCGAATGCTCTCAACGAGCAGTTTCGGGGAGCTTTAACGCTCTTCATGCGGCAGCACAAGCTGCAAGGAATCTGGCGTGTAGCCGAAAACGGGCGCGAGCTTGAAAAGGTCAATCAGCAACCCGTAAACGTTTCACAGACTGAAAACTTTAGCTAACAATGCTTGACTCTGCCGAAAAATTAACGCCACTTTCGGAGCGGGATTCTATCTTCGCTAAAACAGCGACGTCTGTGCTCGACGCGAATCCAGCGGCGAAAGTCTGGCGCCCGTTTGCTCGGCAGGAAGAGTTTCTTTGTCTTCCCGATTCGATTTTCGAGGCTCTTTACGGCGGAGCCGCTGGCGGAGGGAAGAGTGAATGTCTCCTTCTCTTCCCGATTGCTCGCGGATTTTATCAGCATCCGAAGTTCAAAGGCATCATATTTCGTAGGACATACCCGGAACTAGAGAAAGAGATAATCCTCCGGTCTCTTGAATGGTATCCGGCAGCGGGCGGGAGATACAACGATGAAAAGAAACGTTGGACTTTCCCGTCCGGTGCAATCATGCAATTCGGGCACGCTGAGTATGAACAAGACGTCAGAAAGTACGACACCACCGAGTACAATTACATGGCATTCGATGAACTCACCAGTTTCACCGAATTCCAGTATACGTATCTTACACTCTCTCGCTGCCGTTCTTCAAGTTCCTTACCGGCGATTGTCAGGAGCGGCACCAATCCAGGAAACGTCGGGCACGGTTGGGTCCGAAAGAGATTCATAGAAGCAGGTCCATATGGCTCTATTCTTGTGGACCCGGTCACTAAGACGAAACGGATTTTCATTCAATCGCTCTGTACCGACAATCCACATATTGACCCCGGATATGTCAACCGTCTCTCAGGTCTACCAGAGGCTGAGAGACGCGCGAAGAGAGACGGCGATTGGTACTTCTTTGCTGGTCAAGTTTTCGAGGATTGGAGAGAAACGCGACTCTTAGACGAGCCGGAAAACGCGGTTCATGTACTTGATCCTTTCCAAATCCCTCTCTACTGGCCCCGAATTCTTTCTATCGATTGGGGCTATCAGGCGATGACAATCGCCCTTTGGGGAGCGATTTCTCCTGATCTTCGTCTCTATATCTATCGAGAATACTCGGGAAAGCGGTTGAAGATCTCGACCTGGGCGACGGATATCGGGCGCTTAACTCGTGAGGCTGGAGAGCAGCTTAGCGATGCTGTAATTTGCCGCTCCGCGTATCAGAATCGAGGAGACGAAGCGACGATTGCGGATCAATTCGAGCAACATTCAGGAATTAAAATCAGAGCGGCGGAAAACGACCGCGTTTCGGGGCTACTTCTCATGCGCGAGTACATCCGCTGGGGAAAGAAGCCCGACAGAAAAGTTCTTCCGAAAGAAGAGTTCGACGAAGGACGGGCAACCGAAATATTGAGACGTTTCGGCACTCCCGCGTATAAGCAGTATTTGGATCAGTTTACTCCTGAAGCAGAAGAAAAGAATCTTCCGAGACTTCAAGTTTTCTCGAATTGTCGCGAGTTCATCAAGTGCATTCCGCTTTGCGTTTACGATGAGAAGCGACTCGATGACGTTGCCGAATTCGCGGGCGACGATCCTTACGATTGCGGCCGTTATTTAGTCAAAGCTGCTGACGATTACATGAGTCCGAATTCTAAGCACGAAGCGGAGCAGAAGCGAAACGCGATATTGAAGCGGCTCGAAGAGACGCAGGATCAAACAGCTTTCTACCGTCAAATGGAAGCGCTCGAGCGGCAAAGGCTTGGCGTTCGACCGATAAGAATAGCGAGGCGAAGATGAAGTGGCTGCATAAACTTTTCGAGCGATATACGGAGCCAATACTCCGCAATCAATTTACTATTCAGGAACAAATCCTGAATCTCAGCAACCAACTCGAATCGCTCGAAATGATTCTTCGTTCAATGGATCAGAGCTTGATCTCGCTAAAAGCTAGAGAAGAAATTGAAAGTGCCGCTCTCAACCAAGCTAACGAAACGAAGCCTCTCGCAGCTTCTCGCCCGTCTTGGCCGAGAATGAAGAGAACGATGGAAGAACGCGACGTTCTCAACGGTTTGAATGCTGCTAAACAGCAGCAAAGCAGTATTGAGGAATATTGGAAGAACAAGTCAGTTTAGGAGAATCAGATGCCTGTTACCCCGATAGAAAAACCTTTTGTCTCAGCGAACTACTTTGGTAACCAAGTCGGGGGAACTCCGACTACTTACTATTATTGGGTTCAAGCTGTTTACGCTCTCGGATTCGGACCGCTCAGCGCAGCGGCTCAAGTTACGGCTCCGTATCTCGACCGGAACAACGTCATTTCCGTTAACTGGACGCCTTGCGTTACGGCGATGTATTACAACGTCTGGAGAACGACGACAGCTTCAGCTCCGACGACAGGTGCCGGTCAGTGCATCGCTCAAGCATTGGCGACGGCTGATGGACTCGTCGATAACGGAATTACGGCTTTCACGCTCGCGGTCGGAACTCCGCCGTCTTTATTGACGGCGGAGGAGGTCGATGCGCTCGTTCCTTCAAAAAAGGAAGAGCCGACAAAGAAGGAAGAGCCGAAGCATCACGAAAAGGTTCCCGAAAAATCTTCGTCGAAGTGAGTTGTGTCTAGCTCCTTTTGTGGGGTGCTACGGTCCTCCGAACGCGGCATCCCACGATTTTTGAGGAAAAATGGCGATTAAACTTGCAAAACCGATGGAGCTAAGAGGTTTGGGCGCTCCGAAGATTAAGATGCCCAAGCTGAAGGAAGCAGGAATGGCGCGAGATAAGTTCACTCGCGCTATCAAGATGAGGAAGAAGTTTTTCTAATGCCCTCGACTACAGACAAGCAGCATCGATTCATGGAAGCGATAGCTCACGGAATGAAACCGCGAAAGAACGGGCCTTCCGTTGCTGTTGCTAAGGAATTCGTAGCGGCGGATAAGAAGAAGAAATTCGCGAAAGCGTTGAAGAGTGCCTAGTCCAGCGCAGAAATTCCGAGATTCTCTCAAAGGCGCTCCTGTGAACGTCGGTTCTGAAGCTGTCACTAGAATCACGAGAACTCCGATTGAGTTCTGGATGAGTAATCTCTCTCAGGAACCAAAAGCGGTTAGAGGACAATATCTCCCGGTTGATCCGGATGGAAAAATACAGATAGTGACCGATCCTAATAGACCTCCGAATTATGGAGATTTGATGAACACGATTCATCATGAAGATATTCATTCAGCGCTCAGCCGAGTTCCTACTCAAAGATTCAAGGATATTCTGAGTGGTTCCCCAGGATTGGATGAGGGTTGGAGAAATTCAGGAAGAGCTGGAACGGAGGCATTAGAGCTTCCCGCTTATTTGGGAGCTTACGATCCTGAAAAGATTAAAATAGCGCCTGATGCGCGACAGAGATACATAAATTATATGATTAGTCAACTTCCAGAAAGAGAAGCTGGAACATTCGAGAGAATTTTGAAATCGTGGGAATAAAATGACTCCGTTTGATGCAAGTCAGCCAGCGGCTCCGGCGCAAGTTCCTCCGGCTCCTTCAGCGCCGCCGAATTTAGCGGCGCAAGATCCGAACAACGAAAATCTGCCCGAAGAGCTGCAAACTGTCCTCTATAACATGGTCAAGGAAGCTGAAGACGAGGACGCTTGGATTCGGAAGCAGCAAATTAAGGGCTGGAAGCGGCAAGAGGAGTTCTGGCACGGAGTTCAGTACATCTTTTGGTCTGAGTCTCGGCAGGATTGGATTACGCCGACCGATGTTCGTTGGTTTCAGCAGGAAGAAGGGCGCGAAGAAGCTGAAGGACCGTTCTACGATTACGTCATCAACATCTATAAAGCGCACGGAGAAGCGGTAATTGCCGCTCTTGGCGCTCAAACTCCAGCGGTTCGCTTCCCTCCTGACGATGCGGAGAACGAGGAAGATCTCATTACTTCGAGAACTTTCGCGAAAATTGCCGATTTGATAATGCGGCACAACAACTCGAAGATTCTAGTGCTAAGAGCACTCTTCACGCTTTGCAATCAAGGATTAGTTTGCGCTTATCACGCCCCAAAATCCGACAAAATGTTCGGAGAAATCGAAATTCCTGAGTTTGAACAGGATGAAGAGGGTAATAATGTTCTCGTAGGAACGACGAAGAAGGCAAAAACGAGGACAATTATCGAACTTTACGGCCCTCTGAACGTCAAAATTCCGGTTCACATCGAAAAACAGAGCGAAGCGGCCTATTTGATCTGCAAAAAAGATCATCCGATCTCACTTTTGAAGAATCTTTATCCTCACGTTCGAGAAAAACTCGATCAATCCATGAATGACATGGATCAGTACGAAAAAGGCGCTAGAACGCCCTCGAATTACTCGCTTTGGTCAAGAATTGACGAGAATCGAAACCTCAGAACGCTCAGCCGAGTCTGGTTTCGACCTTGGCACTTCGATGGAATCGCTGATTCGTTCTCGAAAGAACGAGATCAGCTAAAATCGATGTTTCCAGACGGTTGCTATGTCGCGTTCATAGGCAGAACTTATGTTGAATCTCGAAACGAGAATCTGGATAAGTACTGGACAATTGGACAATCAGGCCTTAGCCGATACATTCATTCTGATCCTTATCTGGAGCCCCTCCTCCCGGTTCAGGAAATGACAAACGTTCTCGCCAACCTCACGATGGAAACTATTGAGCAGGGAATTCCGTCAACCTTCGCCGATACGGATACGCTTAATTTCGAGGCTTACTCTCGTCACGAAGCTCGCCCCGGAATGGTTTACCCGATCAAGGTGAAGACCGGATCGAGCGCGAACGAAAAATTTTACGAGCAAGGAAGAGCGACTCTTTCTCGAGAAGTTCAGTATTTCGCTGATTACCTCGAAAAGACCGGACAATTCGTCGTCGGCGCATTCCCAAGCGTCTACGGCGGTCCTTCGCAGAGTTCGTCCAGGACGGCTTCGGAATACAACATGAGCCGGCAGATGGCTCTACAGCGTCTCGGGCTTTTGTGGACTTTCTTAGTCGATTGGTGGACGAAAACTGTCGATAAATCTGTTCGTCTTTTTGCCGAATCGATGACTGAAGATGAACGCTTCGTCTTTCCTGGAGAAGGACGGGGAGACTCGAATTATATCAACGTATGGATTCGCCGAGCCGAAATGACTGGGAAGGTCGGCGAAGTTGAACCGGAAGGCGCTGAGACGTTCCCGATTTCCACTCCTCAAAAGCAGGAACTTCTCATGCGCCTCCTCGGTATGCAAAACGATATGCTCAATGCCGCTATTTTCGATCCCGAAAACCGGCACCTCATAGCGGATACTTTAGCGTACCCGGATATCTTCATTCCTGGAGAGGATCAGCGAACGAAGCAAGCTCTTGAGATTCAGCAGATTCTCAAGGGCGCTCCAGCGATGGTTGAGCCAGAAGTTGACGATCACGGAATTCATATCGAAGTCATCAAGAATTGGGCCGTCGGAGCTTCTGGCCTCGATTGCAAGCAGAATAATCCACAGGGTTACATGATGGTCCTCGATCATCTCAAGGAACATCAGATGATTGCTGCTCAGGAAATGCAAGCTCAACTCGCAGCTCAGCAAGTTCAGCAGCAGCATGTTCAGCATTCTCACGATAATCCGAACGGGGGTCAAAATCCCGGAACTCCGCCGGCTCCTAAGAAGGAGCTAGGTCAGCAGAACATGATAGGATAATATGGCACAAAAATTCTTCAATTTCTCGACTCCAGCGGACTCAGTTTATCGCTCGCTCTGGAGCTACTACATTCAGCAGAATGCGAGCCTGAAGGATACGATTCCTAGCCAGGTTTGCGATCTCCGGATTTATAACGGAGGTGCCGCAATGGCTATCGCGGACTCGAACTTCGCGAATCACGCTGGAGTTAGCCTCGTGGCGAATACTCAACTCGTTATTTCGGTCGGGAGCGGCAGAAACCTGATCGACTTGCAAAACATTTTTATCATGGCAAATGCCGACGCCTTTCAAGGCGTAGTTATTTGGACCTAGAAATAGAGGAACGGGAGAAAAATGGCAGACACAAACGATGGCGTTCAGGGGTCAACGACTGACGAGTCGACAGATCTAGCTCTGCTTAACGATGAACCCAAAGATTCTGAAGTCAAAGACGAAGAGGAAAGAGAAGAAACTCCGGAGGGAGAAAAAGAAGAAGGAGAAGGAACTCCAGAAGGAGCGGACGAA
>AP72_2010_repI_A01DRAFT_1000190_pt1 | contig 11081 bp, 6 predicted proteins | sample AmaPasreplicIA01_FD_9191 | JGI IMG/M metagenome (IMG submission 9191) | reverse complement strand
CGGGAGCGGTAGCGACCGGGTCAAGAATCTACTTGTATGTTTGATCCCGTCGCTACCGCTCCGGATTCTGACACACTTTCGTGGATCGTACTTGCTTACCATTCGTCGTTCGCGCCTCAAGGAGTTAAGAACACCTCGAGCACATGCCTGCGTTACTGCCTGCAAACTTCCGCATTCGGATGATCAGCGCAGATGAGTTTCTTCAACGCATCGATTTGCGTCTGCTGTTTCTTGATCTGTTCCTGTTGCTGCTCGATCTGCGTCTGTTGTTCCTTGAAGGCATTGACAAATACAGTGCTGAAACGATCGTATTTCACGCCTTCGACTTGCCCCGCCTCGTTGTAAGTAACAAACAGCGGATTGATCTTCGCGACGTCCTCTGCGCCAAAGCCGATGTCCCGCCTGCCGGTCGATTTCCAATCGAACGAAATTGGCTGCAGTTGTCGAATAAAATTCAATCCGGAACTAAACGGAGCAAGATTGGTCTTGTAGCGCAAAGATGAAGAACAGTTGCCAAGATAGAGAGTGCCATCATCACGACAGATGGGAGTGGAACCTCCTACCGGCAAATGCCGCAGCAGAATCTGGTGTAGATCAGCTGTATTATCAACGCTAATGGAACCAGGAGTAGCGACCATCGTATTCTGCGGCTGGGACGAAGCAGAACTGACGGTCAAATAATCACTTCCATTAAAGCTCAGCCGGGCGGTCGTATCGACACCAGTGAGACTCGCATGCCATGTCCAGTCCTGGCTCGAATCAGGGTCACGGAACTTGAAACCCGCTTGCGCTCCGGTCGACAGGATCTGGCCGGTTACTTGGAGGTTTTGTTCGGGAGTATCGGTGCCGATCCCTACCTTGCCATTTGTATCGATGGTCACGCGGTCAACATCAGCAGTGCGGAGGGTAAATGAATTCGACCCTGATGTGCCCACGTAGCCCTTGCCCGTAGTTGCACTCGAAAAAAGTCGAGTACTAACCAGAGCATCGGTCGCCCTGATTGCTGTGCCCTGGCCGACGACCTCGAGGCTGTCCGCCGGGGTATTGGTGCCGATCCCCACGTTGCCATTTTCCAAAACAATGAATCTGCCGCCGGGAGCAACGAGGCCTGGACCGACCGAGGCGTCAATTAGAAATGCACCGTTTTCACCGAATGACGCGACCGATCCACCAGCGTTCTGTGCCTGAACGCGAAGCCCCGTATTTGCGCCAAGCACATTCAGTTTAAACTGAGTTGAAGTGGTGCCCACGCCAACGGTGCCACCTACGAAGCCATTGCCGGAGATGTTGAAATTTGACGAAGCCTGCTGGGTCGTGGTGTTTTGAATGAAGTTTCCCGTGAAGTTGCCGTTGATTGTTCCGTTCACTGTGAGGTTGCCAGTGAANAATCCATCGCCAACGACATGAAACTTTGTCGTCGGTGAAGGTGTTCCAATTCCTACATTACCTCCGGTATCGATGGCCATACGAAACTGTCCCGCGTTTATGTCATAGATGTAGTACTTATTCGCCGCTCCATTAGTCACGCTTCCCCCACCAACTCCCGTGCGCCAGACATAATTGCCGGCCACGTACTGTGTCTCAGCAAAGCTGTTTCTGTCTGTCTCGATCGTGAACCCAGGATTCTGAGCTGACACTACGTGAAGTCTGGTGGTTGGCGCGGTGGTGCCGATGCCCACGTTCGTGTCTGCAATGGCACCATTCTGGCCGCTGATTGAGCCGAGCACGAGCGAGTCGCTCTTCGTGACCAGCGCTCGCGTGCCGATAGCGGTCGCGTTGGAGAGGTTGCTGCTGCCAAGATCAGCAAAGAACCCGAATATGTTGTTGTTAACACCCGTCACGTTGCTGCGGCCGGCGCCTTCGCCAAAAAACGAATTGTCGTCGCCGGTCGTGGAGCCTCCGGCTCCGGCGCCGAAGAACGAGTTGAAACTGCCGGGATTATTCAAGACGCCAGCGCTCGGGCCCGCGAACAAATTGTTGGTGCCTGGATTGCTGAGGATGCCGACGCCGCCCAACTTGTACTGGGTCGTCGCGTTCACTGTATTTCCGGTCAAAGTCCCACCGGCCGTCCCGTCGCCGCTGATATTGAAGTTACTTGTCGCTTGCTGTGCTGTCGTGTTCTGGATGTAGTTCGTGTTGCCGGGACCAAATGTCGCGTTCAGTGTTCCATTCACCGTGAGATTGCCGGGAATCTGCACGGTGTCCTGACCCGCGCTGCGGCCAAGCACAATGGTGTTGCTGGTCGAAACAATCGAGCCGGCTCCGATTGCCGTTGCATTCGTGAGATTGCCTGAGCCCATGTCGGCGCTATCGCCGAGCGCGGTATTACGGCTTCCCGTTTGGTTATGCACGCCGGCAATGGTCCCGAAGAACGCATTGTTGCTTCCGTTCGAGAAAGCACCGGCTTGCGTGCCGAAGAAAGCATTCTTTGCGCCACCCGTGTTGGTGCTCCCGGTGTTCTGACCGAAGAACGCGTTCGAGTCGCCCAGGTCTGTAGCCTGACCGGCGCCGGCGCCGAAAAAGCTGTTGAAGGAAGTCGTATTGTTCTGCCCGGCGCTGTTACCGAACATCGCATTGAAACTGCCCGTGCTGTTTGTCAGGCCGGTGTTTACGCCAAAGTAAGCATTGTCGCCGCCGAGGGTGTTGTTGAGCCCGGCATTGCCACCAAAAAATGAATTCCTCAGGCCAGCAGTATTTTGTTGGCCCGCCTGCGCGCCAAAGAACGAATTGCCTGCGCCATTCGAGTTCTTGTTTCCGGCGGTTGAGCCGAAGAAGGAGTTCTGGGAGCCGGAACTATTCAAGGCCCCGGCATTAGCGCCGAAGAAAGCGTTTGCTGATCCCGTCGTGACGGCATTGCCTGTTCCCTGGCCGGCAAAGAAATTGTTCGTACCGGTATTGCTTAATACGCGCACGCCGGCCAGGTTGTATTGGGTGACGGCATTCACCGTGTTGAGCGAAAAGTTTCCATTGAGATTGCCGTTAACCGTCAGATTCCCGGTGAACAGGCCGTCACCGACGACATGAAGTCGGGCTGACGGCGCGGGCGTGCCGATGCCGACATTCGTGTCAAAGTTCGCGCCGTTGACGCCGTTGATTGCGCCGAGCACCAGTGAGTTCGCCTGGGCCACGAAAGCCTGCGCGCCAATCGCGGTCGCATTTGAATTGTCGGGAGCGCCTACGTCCGCGCCGTAGCCAACCAGAGTGTTATTGCCACCGGTCAGATTTGACTGGCCCGCACTCGCGCCCACAAACGTATTCTGTTGGCCCAGGGTGTTGTTCTTGCCGGTAGAAAAACCGATGAAAGAGTTGTTGCCGCCGTTCGTATTCCCAAACCCTGCGGCATTACCGAAGAAGGAATTATTGAAACCGCTGGCATTTTTCAGGCCTGATGTGTAGCCAAAGAACGCGTTGTTATTCCCATCGACATTCGCGCTACCAGAACCAGAGCCAAAAAAAGCATTAAAGCTACCGCCGGTGTTCACCAACCCAGTGGAGTTACCGAAGAATGAATTTGAACTGCCGGCATCGTTCGCGGCGCCGGCGTTATTTCCAAAGAATGAATTGCCGAAGCCGCTCGCATTCGCCTGGCCGGCGCCCTGACCCGCGAAGAAATTTTTTGTCCCGGCGTTGCTCAGCACCCGTGTGCCCGCAAGATTGAACTGCGTCGCCGCGTCGAAGGTTCCCGCCTGACCTGTGCCGCTGACATTAAAGTTTGTTGACGGCTGTTGCGTAGTGCTGTTCTGAATGTAGTTTGCGGATCCGGCGGTGGGTGGCCGCGCGTCAGACAGCCGCGCATCACCGGTCTGCACGTATTGACTTGCGGAGATGCCCCCGAGGTTCAGCGCATTGTTGGCCGTCTGAATGGTGCCGCTGAAACTTCCATTAATTGTTCCGCCAACATTGAGGTTGCCTTCGATCAAGCTGTTCCCAACCACATGCAGTCTTGCCTGGGGCGTCGTCGTCCCGATGCCAACGTTGGTGTCCGCGGTAGCGAAGTTGACGCCGTTGATGCTGCCAAGCACAATCGAATTACTGCTATCGACTCGGGCGTTCGCGCCGATCGCCGTGGCGTTGTTCAGGTTAGGGCTAAGGACATTACTTTGGAAACCTACTATCGTGTTGCCGTTGCCGGTGGTGTTGGTTTGTCCGGCGTAGTTTCCGACAAAGGTGTTGTTCGACCCGGTAGTGTTTTGAGTTCCAGCCTGCGAACCAAAGATCGAGTTGTAGCTGCCGTTCGAGTTGAACAGACCGGCCGAGTCGCCAAAGAAATCGTTGCTCCTTCCGTCTTTGTTACTCTGGCCGGCGCTGTTGCCGAAAAATGAATTTAATTCGCCAATTGTGTTCGAAAACCCTGTGTTGTAGCCAAAGAAGGCATTTCGATTTCCCAGATTGTTTGCCTGACCGGCGCCCTGCCCCGCAAACAGGTTGCTGGTACCCGCATTGCTTAGCACGCGTGCGCCCAGAAGGCTGAATTGATTGGCATCGAAGTTACTTGCCCTGCCGGTGCCGGTGATATTGAAATCCGATGAAGGCTGTGCCGCCGTGCCGTTCTGAATGTAGTTGCCCGATCCAGCGATCGGCGGCCGGGCATCGGACAGTCGCGCATCGCCAGTTAACACAAACTGATTTGCGGCCGTGCCTCCGAGCTGAGTGGCGTTAGTCGCCGTGTCTGCGGTGGTGGCCGTCAGGCTGCGAATCGCATAGGGAGTTGAAGTAAGTTTTTGGCGCGGGGACAACAGGGTAGGAATCCCCGGATCGCCCGTACGCCGCACAATGATCTGGAGAAACCGGTCCGCACCGGGAAACGCGTTCGCGCCGAAGTCGAGTGTCACGCCGAAGATCCCGTCGGTCACAGGAGTTGAGGGCGCGCCTATTTCATGGCCGAGTAGATTGTCACCGTCGACGGCGTCATACAACTGAAAGATGAAGTCGTAATTACCATTGGCCGGTGTGCCACCGTCGGTCAAACGTCCTTGATAGGTGAAACTGGTCGTCTGACCGGACGCAGTCGCTGCCGCCGCAAGCAGTAAGAAAATCGCAATTACCAAGCAACACCGAATCCTTGATCGCGTCATGCTCGATTACTCCTTCCGAAGCGTCGGCTCGCAGTCTCAGGCAAAAGGGAGAGATGGGACTTCTGATTCCTTACGCGCAGAACTGGATCGGATCGGCTCACCTCCCAGCGCGTGATTGCAGCTCACTTACCGGTGTTGACGAATTGAATGCAATCGCCCTGGTTCTTGAACCGGTCATAGTTTCGCCAGCCGCCATTCATGCATTGGCTCTTTACCAGCGGTAGCGAGGCAACGCGAGCTTCGAATGCGCCGACGTCGCAACGGAAAGTGCGAGAGAAGCCGGTCTGGTCTTTCGGCGGACACGCTGTAGTGTCGCCGGCGCCGATAGCGACACTTGAACCAGAAATCGATTCAGTAAGCGTCGGCCCGCCGTTATTGGCGAGCGGGCCAAGCACAATCGATGAGACAGACTCTGTTGACACGCTACCAAATCCCATCAGCACGCAGCTTCCGTCACTGTCGATCGAGGCGTCGCCCACCGGCGTGATTCCACTGCCTGAGCAGTCCTGGCCATTTCGCACAACCAGCGAGTTGGTTAAGGTCATCTGCTCGCCACATGACGAGAAATCAAGCCCGGTCTGATTGTCTGAGACGGTAACGTTGGTTAGCGTCATTGAAGCGCAGTCGACGCGGATACCGGTATTGTTGTTGGCGATCGTGGAATTCGTGAAGAAGCTGCTACCACCGCTGTCGCCACCCTCAAAGCCGAAAGTGTTTTGAGTAATCGTGACGCCGTTCGCGGTGAAGACTCCCGGACTGTCGGAAATTATCGCGTCCGAGGCATTTTGAAAGGTGAGGTTCTGGACCGAGATACTGGCCGAGAACGTTTCGAGAATGATCCCGCCGTTCCCGTCGAGCGTCGTATTGGATGAGGCGTCACCTTGAATGGTTACATCTCGAAAGATGAACAATGTGCTGGTCACATATACGCCTGGAGCGAGCACAATTACATCTCCGCCCGAGCCGGCGTTAACAAGGTTTACGGCGTTCTGAAGTTCGGCAACCGTCGAGACGTTATATGTTGTTCCGGCCCGGGCAGGTAAGAAGGTGAAGCCGGCTGTTAGCAGCAAAAGAGAGAGAATGATGCTGCTAATGATTTTTTGACGGCGTTCGAGTTGTAACTTGCGCATTTGTATCACCTCATTAGGGTTTCTGCCGGGCTTTCAATCTGTCTACGCGCAGAGAATGGTAAAAACGGCTCAGGCCTGTTAAATGCAGTCAGCACCATTTGCGTAAGCAAATGGGATCAAGCGACTCGCCATGTTGGCGCTTTATCCCATCCGCTCACGCGGATAGTAGTGACCGTGATTTCGTGGATCGTGCCGTCCTTACTCGAGAGAGGCGACCTATGCAAAATACCAGGCTATCCGCCGTCATTGACTTGGTTCAACCAGGCGAATATCGTCAATATTCCCCAGCATCGCCGGAACTCCTATGTTGTCTGAGGAACATCACGTCACGGAATTGCTTCATCACTGGAGCAATGGTGATCAGCGAGCGCTTGATGAGTTACTGCCGATCATCTACGGCGAGCTGCGCAAGGTCGCCCACCAGTACCTGCATCGCGAACACGCAGAGCAAACTTTACAAACCACCGCTCTGGTCAATGAGGCTTACCTCAAACTGATCGACCAGCGCTCCGTTAACTGGCAGAACCGCGCCCATTTCTTTGCGATTGCGGCGCAGGCAATGCGGCGCATCCTGATTGACAACGCCCGCAAACGCCGGGCGGCTAAACGTGAAGGTGAAAAAATCTCGCTCGACGACGTGGCGGTGATCTCCGGCGACCGGTCCGAGCATTTCCTCGCGCTTGACGAGGCGCTGCAAAAATTAGAAGAACTTGATTCCCAGCAGAGCAAGATCGTCGAGCTACGATACTTCGGCGGATTGACGATCGAAGAGACCGCCGAGGCCCTTGCCCTTTCGCCCGCGACGGTAAAGCGTGAATGGGCGATGGCTCGGGCCTGGTTGTACAGTTATTTGAGCGCACAGACGTGAGCTAGTCTGTCACATGTTTGCGCGTAAGCTTTATAGGAAAGGAATTTTCAAGGGGAAGATATGAAATTCGTTTGGCTTAGTGTTCTTTGCATCGTTTTCTTTTTCGGAACGGCATTTACCAACCCGCAGGACGGCAGCGGTGAGTTTCATTTCAGCCGGAAGAAGGGTATCGACCTCACGGTTTCCATTCAGGTGATCAACGGAAGAGTCCAAAAGATCTCTTATAGCGAATGGTATCCGGTAAACCGTAGCGCCCATGAATGCGGCTTCGACGCCTCGCGCGGCGATAATGACTCGAAATGGATCGATCATGGGAATACGACAACCATCACCAGCGACGGTGATGAAGACACCATGATCACGATTACAACTCGCGCTGAGGGCCTGGTCGTTCAGAGTCGCTGCGACGATTTAAAAGTTCTTTTTGTCTGGCGCGAAGGGAAATACGTCGGCAGGGTTATTCAATAATAGATTGCTTTAGGTTTTCGCCGCGTAGCGGCGAATTGAGTTTAGCCCGGCCTTTAAAATCCGGGACATAGAGCATCCGTAGATGCGCGTCGCGTCAGCGACGCTTGAAACATGCGATTTTCATGCGTCGCTGACGCGACGCCGTTCCATTTTCCGTGTCTAACCCGGCCTTGAAAAGCCGGGCTAAACTCATTCGCCGCGACGCGGCGACAAACCCGCCTGAAGGCGGTACTCCGAACATCATTTAACCAACCTTGGACAACGCTGATTGGAACAAAACGAAGACGCTGTTTCATCAGGCGCTGGATCTGCAGCCCGATGAACGGGCAGCTTTCTTCGCTGATAGCTGTAACGGCGACCAAGATTTGCGTGCGCGGGTCGAGTCGCTACTGAAGGCGCATGAAGATGCCGGCGACTTCATATCGGCCCCCGCCCTGGCGGAGGCCGGACTGGTCTCTCACGCATCAGCCGGCGCGCTCATCGGCAAACGCATTGGTTCGTACGAAATTGTTCGCGAGCTGGGCCGCGGCGGCATGGGTGCGGTCTATCTCGCTGAACGCGCTGATGAAGAGTTCAAGAAGCAGGTGGCGCTCAAGATCATCAAGCGCGGGATGGATACGGAATCAATCCTCCGCCGTTTCATGATCGAACGGCAGATCCTCGCGAATCTCGAACACGAAAACATCGCGCGCTTTCTGGATGCCGGGACGACTGAAGATGGTTTGTCCTATTTCGTGATGGAATACATCGAGGGCGAACCCATCACCAAATACAGCTATGCACATAACCTGAACACGACGGAACGGCTGGAGCTGTTTCAGAGGATCTGTGCGGCCGTGCAGCACGCGCACCAGAATTTGATCGTGCACCGCGACCTTAAGCCAAGCAACATCCTCGTCACAGCGGCTGGTGTGCCAAAGCTGCTCGATTTCGGGATCGCTAAAATTCTGAGTTCGGACGGCGTGAGCGATACGACTGAGCAAACCGCGAGCGCGCTCAGGTTGATGACGCCCGAATATGCCAGCCCCGAACAACTTCGCGGGTTGCCAATCACCACCTCAACCGACGTCTACAGCTTAGGGATAGTTTTGTATGAACTGCTGAGCGGTCACCGGCCCTACCGGTTTCCGAACCGTTCCCCGGAAGAGATTGTACGGGTGGTTTTGACGGCCGAGCCGGCGCGCCCGAGTGATGCAGTCACGAACTATGAAGGCCCGCGCGTCACGGACGCAACCGAAACCAACTCAACGCCGACGCAGCAATCCCTTTCCGGGAACGTGGAAAAGATACGCCGGCGCTTGGTTGGCGATCTGGACAACATTGTTCTCAAAGCCTTGCGTAAGGATCGAGAGCGGCGTTACCCCTCGGTCCAGGAACTTTCGGAAGACATTCGCCGCCATCTGCGCGGTTTGCCGGTGAGCGCGCGACCTGACGCCCTCGGTTACCGCGCCGGAAAATTCATCCACCGGCATCGTACCGGCGTGGCGATTGCCGCGCTGGTATTAGTCACGCTTCTATCGGCGACCTTCGTCACTTCCTGGCAGGCATATGTGGCCCGCCGCGAGCACGCGAAAGCTCAATTGCGATCGGCAGAACAGCGCAAATTTGCCAGTTCGTTGATAAACGAAGTCCAGACTTCTTTGAAAGAGGTGCCGCATTCTCTCACCGCGCAACGGTTGCTGGCCCAGAAATCGCTCGAATATCTGAACAACCTGGCCAAAGATGCCGGCGACGATCCACAGTTTTTGGGCGAGCTCGCTGACGCTTACCGCAACCTCGGCTATCTGCAGGCCTGGAGTCTGCAGGACAACCCGCATGCCCTGATCAGTTTCGATCGGGCCATCGATCTGGCGCGCCGGCGGTTGGTTATCGAACCGCATGGCTTTGCCGCCAGGCGTGCGCTCGGCGACGCTCTCGGCAATCGAATCGAGTCATTGAACCTGATGCAACGGGCAGAAGACTCGGCCGCGACCTACGTCGAGAAGCTCAGCATCGAGCAGGAACTAATGGCCGAAGCTCCGCAAAATCCTGAGCGCGTGATGTCAGCTGCCGAAACTTCCCAGGCCTACGGCGAAGTACTGCGCTCGATCACTCGCAACGATGAAGCCAACGCAAAGTTTCAGGCCGCGATTGATTTGGGAACACGCGCAGTAGATCTTTGCAAGGCCCAACCAAACACTCCACCACAACAGGTTGATCTGTCGCTGATGGAAGAAAAGCTCGCCTCGATGTACGAACAGGTGCATGAATTGCCACAGGCCGCGCAGAATTATCGCGAGGCAAATGCAGTTGCTTCGGCAGTGCATGCGGCGCATCCGGAGATCGTGCAGGCGCTGCGTAACACTACGTCGTCCCACTGGTACTTGGGGCTCGTGCTGGACCGCATGAATGATCATCAGGGTGCGCTGGAAAATTATCGTGCCTCATTAAAAACGATCCTTGATGCTACCGCTGCAGACCCGGGTGTCGATCCTCCTCACTCCGGCGAAATGAAGTACAGCATCGTCGTTGGCCGGGCACTGTGTAAGCTCGGACAAAAAGAGGAAGGACTCAGGCTGCTTCGTCATGGAATCGACATGGTATTCAACTTGATCGCGTCGGACCAGGGCAATCGGCAGGACACTTACTATGGGACTGAAGCGCTTACCTGGGCAGTCGAAGGGCTGGCGGCTGCCGGCATGAGAGATGAAGCAAAGACCGTTTCGCTGAAGATGATCGGTTGGGCGGAAGAGTTGGCACAGAGTGCGCCTGAAGATGGCGGACCCAGACTCCGCCTCTCATTGTTGTACGAACAACTGGGCGACGTTTACGGCGGCTATGATCCGGAGGCGCGAAAGATGGGAACCGCAGACCATGCCCGTCTGAGCGAAGCGCACGGCTGGTATGAGAAAGCCTTTGCGTCCTTAAACGAAATCGACGACAACTTCCGAGTGGCAAAGAATCTTTTGCAGGATCGCCGGAACGGGTTGCAGGAAAAATTATCGCAGTGCGGAGGTCAGAACCGGGAGCGGTAGCGACCGGGCCATCAATATTGACTCATCGATTCATTGGCTTATTAAATCAAATGAATCAATGGTCAAATGATTCAATAAATCAATACTGATGGCCTGGTCGCTACCGCTCCCGGTTCTGACATTTTCGCTAAACCGTCGCTTTATGAATCTGACGTTTCAACCGGTGGATACTGCGGCGGGCTTTTTTCAAGGCGGCGTGATCGTGCGCGCCCAACGCTTCGTTGCGCTTCGCTTTTAGCGCGCGGATGCGCGACTTGATGGCAGCTTTATCGATGCCGACCACATCATGGTGCTCGTGAATATCGATATTCAACGCTTTGCAGAGCGCAATGACCAAGTGGTCCTTATTAAGTTGGGTGTAACCTTTAACGGCGTCGTGTTCGATGTCTTTGGCGATGTCGCGTAACTCAGCCAGTGTCTTATGTTTTAGTTCGTGGTGTGTATAAGCCATTTTGTCCTCACTCTGTCAGAAGCCCGACCGTCAGGGAGGGCCCGGTTGCAATCGTGGAGCGCATTTGAAGCTTTT
>AP72_2010_repI_A01DRAFT_1000189_pt1 | contig 11118 bp, 6 predicted proteins | sample AmaPasreplicIA01_FD_9191 | JGI IMG/M metagenome (IMG submission 9191) | reverse complement strand
TGGCTCGATCGCCGCAATCCGTTCGCCGACGGCCGCAGTCGGCGGCTCCACTCGACTCACAAGCTCAGCCTTCTCCATCGTCATTCGGCAAAGACCATCCAGCACTGCCCCAAGTTCGATCAACAGCGTGGGTGCCTGAATATTTCCAGTGACCTTCGCTGCTGCGCCGAGCTCAATCCGGTCGGTGCACACGATGTCGCCCGTCACGGTCCCGTTGACCCTGGCGATCGCTACCGTCACATTCGCCTCGACGCGGCCGGCCGCTGCCACCACCAGCGTACCTTCGTCAGACGTGATGCGCCCGGAAACAAGACCGTCGATGCGGAGCAGCGACTTGAACGAAACGTCGGCACTTATCTTCGTGCTGGCACCCACAAAGCCGGAAAGCGTCCCTTCCCTGATCTCGCGCGCAATCATCTCGCTTTCCGGAAGCGGTCGCGACAGGCCGGAGGCGTCGTTCGGCGAGAATGTAGAGCTCGGGTTGTTTTGATAAGACGAATAATGTGGGACTTCATTGCCTGTTTCGGTCCTGGACTCATTCTGATATGCAGCTGAATTTGACCCCGTTGTGAACATGTATACCCTCCGCCAGCGTGTATCGCCAGGAATCATCCTGAGAGCGGGTCCCGACACGATCCCGTCTCATGCAGGTGATGAAAAGCTATGGGCGGCGGTATATATCATCAAACAACAGGTCCGTCCAGTCTTAGTTCGAAACACTCTTAGTTCGAACCGGCCGCTTTGAGCTGCTGGTAGTGTTTCTGCATGACAAAGAACGCCTTTTTCTTCTCGCCATGATCCGAGATCAGTCCTTTGCGATTGTAAAAGTCCTGGATGCCTGGTAGCGGGCGGCGTGGAGAGCGGAAGTCCATGAGAATCCACGGGCAGGTGCCGCGCAGAAAAGGAATCTTTTTCAGCATGTTCAACTGGTGCTGATAAACGTTCTCCTGATATTCCTCAGTCCAGCGCGTCAGCGAATCGCCGTGATTTCCATACGGCGCCTCGGCGCCGAATTCAGTCATGATCAACGGCTTCTGATATTTCATCTTCCAATCTACCCGATCAGCCTTTTCGGGCAGACCGTCATACCAGCCAACGTATTCGTTACAGCCAAACACATCGACATATTCGCCGAGCGGGTCATCGATCATTTGCGTGGTCGTGTCGCCCACATAATGCCGCTCCATGGCGGCAGATATCAATCGTGTATTATCGAGGCTTCTGGCGTGATCGATCAGACTGCGAAGAAACGCCAGACGCTCGTTACTGACCGGCGTTTCATTAGCCATGGACCAGATGATTACCGCCGCCCGGTTCTTGTCGCGCGCAATCATTTCCGCCAATTGGTTCTGCGCGTTTTCGAGCGTGCTGCGGTTTTCCCAAAGGATGGTCCAATAAACCGGAATTTCTGACCAGACCATGATGCCCATGCGATCTGCTTGCTTGAGCATTGCTTGGTTGTGCGGGTAATGCGCCAGGCGAACAAAATTTACGCCCAATTCTTTAGCCCAGCCCAGAAGGGTCAAGGCGTCTTCGCGGCTATAGGCGCGGCCACTGCGAAACGGAGCCTCTTCATGAATGCAGACGCCGCGCAAAAACACCGGCTTACCGTTGAGCAGGATTTCCGTACCCTTCGTTTCAATGGTGCGAAAGCCGATCTCGTCCTGCAAGCGATCAGTTTCACTCTCAATCGTTACGTCGTACAACTTTGGATTATCGGGCGACCATAATGTCAGACTGGCGTCGAAGCTAATGTCCGCATAGCCTTTCGCATCTGTCGTGAATGACTTGCTGAGCCGGGCCTCAGGAATCCGGATAGATACCCTTTGACCGGGCTTATCGCCGTTAAGCTTGACCCAGCCCGCGATGTGATCACGCGAACCTTTCTGCAGCTGGATAAGATAGTCTTGAACAAACGTCGATGGAGTCTCGACCAATTGAACTTGCCGGGTGAGACCGCCATAGTTCCACCAATCCGTCATTAAAGTTGGAACTGCATCGCGGCGCCGTTTGTTGTCGACTTTAACAATCAGTGAGTTCCCGGAGTCACGAACCAGTTTGGTTATCTCAAAATTGAACGGAGTGAAACCGCCTTCGTGACGTCCAAGCTTCTGGCCGTTCAGATAAACGTCAGCCAGATAGTTNGCTGCGCCAAAGTAAACAAACAGGCGATTGCTCGGCGCCGGATGATAATCAAAGGTTTTCCGGTACCAAATCGTGCCTTCGTAAAAGAACAGGCGATCTGACTGGCTGTTCCAGTCGCCCGGAACGTTCAAGGAACCGGAAGTATCAAAGTCGTATTCGACCAGATCGCTCCTGGTCTTCGGTTTGGCATCTTTAAAATAGCCGTTTGTGCCCGGTTCATAACGATAGTCATAGTAGCCGGACTCATACGGATCGATTATGACTTTCCATTGACCGTCGAGGCTGACAGTTTTGCGGCCGTCAGGGTTCGCGATCAAACCAAATGATTGCGCCTTGACAGCGGTGATAACCGTCAGCAAAAGAATACAAAGCAGAATGAGTCTCATTGCGATGTTGGTTCAACGATTTTGGATTGTTCCTGGTGGAGGTACGATTAGAGGCCCGCGCTAATCATGCTCCTCGTGTTCGTTACCGAACGCCGAAGAGCATGAGCCGGAACCCGAAACTAAAGGCAAAAGCTAATAGTCGAGTCTCAGACCGAACTGAATGTTGCGCGCTGGTCCCGTGTTCGTAATCTTGCCGAACCCCGAATTCGGGGCGGCTAGGCTACCCCAGCCAAGAGTTGGATTCTTGAAGTTAGCCCGATTAAAGGCATTGAACATGTCTGCCTGGAATCGCAATCTGAATCTTTCTGTGAGCCGGAATTGTTTGCGCATTGAGAAGTCCCAAAGATACAAACTTGGTCCGACGACATTGCCCACGCCGCTGTTGCCGCGCCGGCCATCAGGTGCTGCTGCGAACGCCGCGGGATTAATCCATCCGTCGGGCCCTGGATTTGAGAGCAGGACCGGTCCGCCCAGGTAGTCAGCCCTGCGCGAGCCAATCGACGTGGTGCCCGTGACGGTTAGATATTGACCACTCTGGTAACGGGTAATGCCGCTGATTTCCCATCCGGAAAGCACAGTACCTTCGATGCCCTTCTTGTCGCGCAGGAATGGGATTTGATAATCGTAAGTGGCCACAAAAATATGGCGCCGGTCAAAACTTGCGGGCCCATAACTATAGTGACGGTTGAAGGGATCTTCTCCCACATCCAAAGCGTCACCATTCCCGCTCGTGTCGGTTAGCACTTTGGACCAGGTATAGCTGGCCGTGAACTCGAGGTTGCCGGTCCGCTTGGCGGCATAAAACTGCGCTCCATTGTAGTTTGAATTTGCATCCGACATGCGATAAAGGATTTGACTAAATCCTTTGTAAGGCCGGAAAAAGTTGACTGAAACCGGCGATGCTGAGGCGGCGTTCGCCGCCAAGGCCGCGAATGGTGCCGCATTCAGATCCGGCTGCCGGATCAAATGGCGGCCTAAGTTACCGACGTACGTCGCCTCGGCGAAAAATCCATGCGGCAACTCTCGTTGGACTCCCAAACTAAAGTTCATTGAGTACGAGATTTTCAGATGCGGATCGATAGCGTTAATCGTGCCAAACGGAGTCAGCGCCGAAGGCGTGCCCCCGGAGGGACTGGCAAGGTTGCCATTCTCAAATTGCGGTTGGGCTATGAACGGTGGCACGTTGACCTGAGAAAAGATCAGGTTGCCTTCAACCTTGTCATAGTACATGCCGAAGCCGCCACGAATGGAAGTCTTCGAGTCATGAAACGGCGAATATGCGAAGCCGAAACGTGGCGCCAGTCTGTTTGCGGGCTGATAGAACCCACGCGGCGCCCCCGTGGGGACCTGGGCCAATGCCGCGGCGGGCGTGCTGACGCGTCCGACTTCACCGGTGGGAATTCCATTCCCAGCGCGAATCAGGCCGTTGAAGCGATTGCCGCCCTTCGTCGGGTCAATGGTGCCGGCGCTATTGGCGACAATGGTCACGGCCTGGCTCGGATCGTAACGGCTGGGATCGAAGTTTGCGATATTATTTGCCTGTGTATAAGTTGGACCGAAGTGGTAGAAACGAGCGCCAAATTCCAAGCTGAGGTTAGATTTAACTTTCCAACTGTCCGTTCCATAGGCCTCAAACTGATTGAAGCGGAAAAACCCTATGGGATCGTTATCCGCTTCGCTGTAGGTGCGGAAGTTACCCAACAGCGCATCCGCGAAAGCATTGCCGGTGGTGTTTGGGTTTCCACTGGTGCTGAAATTAACTGAGCCTGTGTAAATCGAACGGCCATTTTGATCCTTGCGATTGCGGATACTAATGAACCCGGTCTTCATCGTGTGCTTGCCGTGAATAATCGTCAGGTTATCGCTTGCGGAGATATCCGTCGTGGGTGATAGCAGGGATGCCGATGGACCCTGGAAGCCCGCGAAGTTGGCGATGCTGGTGTTGGGAACTCCATTGTCGAAACGGCCTCCCGAGAAAAGCTGAGGATAGGTAAACCCGTAGGTTGCGCGCTTCCAAAATTCACCCACCGGCGGGATGCGTTGTCCATTGTAGGAAACGTTTGCCTTGGCCTCGTTGATTAAAGTCGGTTTGATTAACCACGTGTAAGAGACCTGATAACTCGACCCGGGGCGCAGCCGATTGGTCGGAATCGTGGGCAAATTAGAGGTGATGAAGGTGCCAAACGGATCGATTAAATCGTAGTGGTCATGGAAGTACCGGCCATAGATACTATGCTTTTCATTGAACCGGTAATCGAGCCGCACGTTATCCTCGCGCCAATTGAACGGATTCGGCTGCTGGAAGGTAGCGTTATTAGCCGTCGGCGTATCTGAGTACGCCGCCGCAAGCTTTTCCATGGCGCTGTAAACTGCGGCCATCGCCTTGCCATCAGTGGTTAAGAGTCCAGGCGGGATTACATTTCCTGGAAAACAACCGGTGCGAATTGCTGGAGTAGTGATCACGCCATTAGTAAATTTAGGAGCAGCGCAGGTGGCGGCTGCTTTCGTCGGATCGCGAAGAACACCATCATCCGCCGTTCCGACTAAACCATCAGGACCACGCAACCGGAATGAAAAATCACCCGATCGTTCAGCGCGCGTCGGCATCGTTTGTCGCGTCGGATCCGAAAGCTGGCGGATATATTTGTACTCCTGCCCGACAAAGAAGAAGAACTTGTCTTTCTTAATCGGTCCGTTAAAGTTCCAGCCGAAGTTGTTGAATCTCAGAGCTGCTCTGACGGGTGCGAAGAAACGACGCGCATCAAGTTTGTCATTCCTGAAGAATTCAAACCCGCTGCCATGAAAGGTGTTGCCGCCACCCCGGCTGACCACATTGATTGCTGCTCCCGCGTTGCGACCATACTCGGCCGAGAAGTTGGAAGTTTGAATCTTCACTTCCTGGATGAAGTCTATCCCGACGTTGTTGACCTGGCTGTTGTTGCTCCCTGAGTCCATGTTGAAGCCGCCGTCAAGAGTCAGACTGTTATAGTTTGGCCGGTTGCCGTTTACCGCTGCCTGGCTGATGCTGAGACTGGTCGTCAGCGCCAGTTGATCTTCATCGAGGATTACAGCGCCCGGAACCAGGGTCACCAGCTGCATATAATTCCGGCCGTTCAATGCCAGATTCTGCACCTGGCGCTGGTCTATCAGCCGAGCCACTTCCCCGGACGTGGTGTTCACCACCTCTCCAGTCTCAGTGGTGACTTGAACAGTCTCTGACACCTGGCCAACTTCGAGCGTGATGTCCTCGGTCAGCCGCGCGTCGGCCACCAACACGACTCCGCGCTGTTCGGCCTTCTTGAAACCATCGCGGGCAACCAGAATTGAATAGGTGCCGACGGGCAAATTAGTCGCCGTGTAAAAGCCATCTTCATCCGTGGTGACGGTGCGGACGAGGTTAGTCGCTGCCTCAGTAATGGTGACGTTCGCGTTTGGAACCACGCCGCCCTGATTGTCACGTATGGTACCGGAAATACGGCCAAAGACAGTCTGGCCGTCAACCGTCACCGCACCCGCAATCATGAAGCAGATCCCCAGGACTGCGATTGCGAACGGGCGCAGGGATAATTGAGATTCTCGGTGGGACTTGCGTGGGCTGGACATATCGGTCACCTCCAATGAAAAGTTCCGAAAAGCCATAGCAACCGAACGCCGACGAAATCGGCCGTTACCAGTTGCCAAAAAGAGCGATTCGAGCGTAAACCCGAAAAATTACAACTTTGTACAGACTTAGTACTAACTTGGCATAGTCAAGCGGATCTGAGATCGAAAACACATGCCGCAGCACCTACATTTTTCGTAAAGAGACGGCCAGGGAACAAATGCAATTCAATTGGCCACGCGATGAATGCGGACGGACAATTATCAGAAAGTAATAGGCATTGTCAATCCCCTTCTGGAATTCCGTTATGTCCAGTTTCAGATGATGCTCACTTCGGGGGGAATCGATCACAGACTCACCCGAAAGAGCCTTATTTCGTCTGATTAGTAGTTTTGTTTTGGTTTGGGAAGTGGCGGCGCGGGGAGCTATGCCCAAAAAATTAGTGCCCTGAATTTCCATCAACGGAACCAGGGCACCGTTAAAGAATCATAGTTGCCTGAGGTGATTCGTGGTTAACGTTCGGGCTGTTCGATAAAGTTCTTCAGCACCCGCGCCCGCGACGGGTGTCGCAGTTTGCGCAACGCTTTGACTTCAATCTGCCGGATACGCTCGCGCGTCACCTTGAAATCCTCTCCGACTTCCTCGAGCGTGCGTTCACGGCCCTCGTTGTCCAGACCGAACCTCAGGCGCAGGACCTTTTCTTCGCGGGGACTCAGGGTTTGCAGTACATCGCCGGTGACATCGCGGAGGTTCGACGTGATCACTTTTTGCGCCGGACTGACAGTCGATTTATCTTCGATAAAATCGCCCAGTTGTGAATCGCCTGCTTCGCCGATTGGAGTTTCCAGAGAGATTGGTTGTTCCAGCAGCTTCAAAGCCTTGGTGACTTTATCAACCGAACTGTGCATACGGCGGGCGATCTCTTCCGTACTTGGTTCACGACCCAGCTCGCGGACCAGTTCGCGCGTGATCGTCTTCACCTTATTGATGACTTCGATCATGTGCACCGGCACGCGGATGGTGCGGGCCTGATCAGCAATGGCCCTGGTGATTGCCTGACGAATCCACCAGGTCGCATAGGTCGAGAACTTATACCCGCGCCGCCAGTCAAATTTTTCAACGCCGCGCATCAATCCCAGGTTGCCTTCCTGAATGAGGTCAAGGAAGTGCAACCCGCGGTTCTGATACTTCTTGGCGATTGAAACCACCAGACGAAGATTCGCCTCGGTCAATTCATGCTGCGCCTGAGACGCTTGTGCCTGGCCCAGCGAGATCATGCGATGCGATCGTTTGATCTCAGCGGTAGAAGTGTGATGTGTGGTTTCAATTTCTTTCAGCCGGCGCTTAAGCTCGCGAATCCGGCCGGTTATTTCGCCCTTGGCTTTCGGCGTNATCCGCTTACCTTCCAGTTGCTCCTGATTGCTCTTGAGTTCAACACCAAGCGCATGAGTTTCTTTNAAGACGCCGGTGATCGCGGCGACTAGCCGTTGCCGTGCCACCTCCTTCAGGCCCAGTCCATCGATCTCATGACCTAAATCAAGTCGCGTCCGCGCCAGTTTTCTTTTCAAGCGGCTCAGTTTTTTCGAATTGCGGCCGCTCTTGAGTTTTCGCTCTGCCAGTAACTGCTCGGCTTCTTTCAAGCCTCGCAGATAAAGCTTGCGAGTATTATTTAGACTGACAACCAGCCGCTGTTGATGCTCTTCCGCCCGGTCCTCAGGTTCTTCACCATCTGTTTCGTCCGAATACGCGATGATGTCGCGCACGCTGGTTTGACCGTTAATTAGCTCCTCACCCAGCCTCAGAAGTTCATCGACGGCAATCGGAGAGCGGGCCATTGTCCGCCGCGCACGCCTCAGCCCGGCCTCGATTCGTTTTGCGATCGAGACTTCCTGTTCCCGCGTCAAAAGAGGTACGCGACCCATTTCTCGCATATAGGCCCGGACTGGATCGAACATCTTGTCCGGATGACCCGCGGAAAGATCCAGCTCAGCGTCTTCCGTGCTGTCCTCGGCCTCATCCGAAGTCGCTACGGAAAGATCGCCATCCGTTAAATCATCGCTGACACCATCTGAGCTCTCGAGTTGTTCGAGCAGCTTGCCAATATCCTCGGGAAGAATTGAATCTTCCAATACTCCCTCGTTCAATCCGGCGGTCTGCTCTGCCGCCGCAATTAAACCAAGTCCGCCCTTCTGTTCCTTCAAATCAATCAATTTGGTCACTCCCTTTTTGATCAATAAAGTGTTTTGATTCGTTCAGTTTACGGCTGGTTGTCGCCTAAATTGCTCGCTTCGTACGCCACCATCGTGTGTCAGCCGTACTTTGACGTCTTGAATCGTTATCCCCCGCAATATTTGCTCGATTGCCTGATCAATCTCTTGTCGCACACCGCCGAGCACGTTGCCAATATTTCGCCCCACCGGACACCTTTGGTTTGGTCTCTGCCGGTGGAGTGAGAATACACCGGTAGACTCAACCGTTCGGTATACGTCCAGAAGGGTTATTTGTTCTGGTTTGCGCGCCAGGCGAGATCCACCACCGGCACCCGTCTGGGAAACCACCAGATGGCCGTGCGCCAGGTCGCACAACATTCTTCTGATTACAACCGGATTGGTGTTGACGCTTCCCGCGATCTCTTCTGATTTCAGGGAATGGTCATCGGAACACGCCATCATGGTCAAAAGATGGGTGGCGATTGCGAACCGGCTGCTACTCGACATACAGGGATCTGTAACAATAATAGTTACAAATCATAAAGATGTCAAACAGTATATAAGGGTTGCTTAAAACCCGTGAGTTTTAGATCAACTTAGCGATCAGATGGATTTCCGTAGCCGCTAAAGCCTTGGATACAGGACAGTTCTGCTTCGCGTCACGGGCGTACTGCTGAAAAGTGGCGTCATCAATTCCCGGTATTTCGGCTTCAGTTTCAAGATCAATTCGGGTAATTGAGAAGGCATCTCCGACTTTCTCAAGTTTAACTTTGGCCTGCGTGTGAATCCGGGTGGGCGCCAGCCGTTCGCGCGAAAGTTGCGCCGTGATCGCCATTGTGAAACATCCGGCGTGCGCTGCACCCAGCAGTTCCTCGGGGTTGGTTGCCGATTCACCTTCTTCAAATCGGGATTTGAACGTATAAGGGCCGGCAAATGCTCCGCTGCCAACCTTTAGATTCCCATTGCCTTCAGCCAGATTACCCTTCCATTCTGCGTCTGCGGTTCGGGTGGGCATGAATCTCCTTTCGGTTTGACCCGTTCTAACTACCGGAATCTTCAATGTGCAGCAAGCAGCATAACGCGAACTTCCCTACTGCGAAAGTGATCCGTTTGTTGCGGCAAACCGCCGGTCCATTCAATGATATGATATTCCCTCTCAACCGTATTTCGGCCCTTCGACAATCCAATGAAGATTGCCATCGGTTCAGATCACGCGGGATTTCGTTATAAAGAGATGATCAAGGATCTCCTCAAAGACCTGGGTCATGAGGTGGTTGACTTTGGCACTGACTCAGAAGCGCCGGTCGATTACCCGCTCTTTATACGTCCCGTGGCTTTGGCGGTAGCCGGCGGTAATTTCGAACGGGGTGTAGTGCTCGGCGGCTCCGGCAACGGCGAGGCGATGGCAGCCAATCGAGTCAAGGGTGTTCGTTGTGCGCTTTGCTGGAATACTGAGAGTGCGCGACTCGCACGGCAACACAACGATGCGAACATAATCTCGCTCGGCCAGCGAATGATCACTGAAGACGTGGCTGCGGAAATTGTCCGCGTCTGGCTCGATACTCCGTTTGAAGGCGGCCGGCATGTCCGGAGGATTCAGCTGCTGGACGCGGAGTAAGAGAAAGCTGAGCCAAGGGCTCACCGCAATGTGCGGCGCCGAAGGCGCACACTCTCCGATATATTCTCAACTTGCCCTGGCGGTAAAATATGCAAACGCGAATCAACGTTCGCTGGACGCGACGAGCACACGGCCCCGGTAAATCTTCGCAAAGAGACGCGCAGCCAGATCGGGATCGATCGTTTTCAGCGTCGCGTATTGATCGAGCGCCGCTTCGCGCTCGTTCATTGCCAGATGCACCATGCCCAGATTAAAGATCGCCGCCGCAAATTGCGGCTTGAGCTGAATCGCTCTGGCAAGATGGTCCAGGGCCACTCGGTAGCGTTTCAACTGGGCATAGGCAAAGCCCAGATTGTTCTCGATCTCCGCCTCTCCGACTTGCTCCTTGCCGCCAGCCATTTGTTGCGCGCGACTGATCCACTCCACCGCAAGCTCGTAACGGCCAATCTTCAGATACGCCTGGCCTAGATTGTTCTGGGCCACGGCTGAGGTAGGATTGCTTCCGGTTGCTCGCTCCATCAACTCGACCGCTTCCGCGTAGCGTCCGGCCATAAAATAAGCAGCCCCCAAATTCGCTACAAAGTGCGTCTCGTGCGGATCACACCGCAACGCTTCGGTGAAGGCCACAATCGCTTCGGCATTGCGTTTCAGAAAACAATAGACCACGCCCAATTCGTTATAAGCGGCGCCATAATCTGGCGTGAGCGCAATGGCCTGCTTTAGCGACTCAACGGCGGCGATGTACCGTTCGGAGTCTACATACATGCGCGCCAGCACATAATGCGCGGGGGCGAACTTTGGATTGAGAGCTATGCTGTTTTCAAGTGCCGCAATGGCCTCTGCCGTTCGCTTTGTTTCGCTGTAAACGGAACCCAAGTTGTAGAGCACGGTCGAATCATGCGGATCCAGCGCCACTGCCTGACCACACGCTGCGATCGCATCCGGATAACGATCAAGCTCATCATAGACAACGCAAAGACTGTTAAAGGCGTCAGCGAAATTTGGTTTGAGCCGGATGACTTCCTGGAACAAGACGGCGGCTTCCTGATTCCGCCCACGGCGATGCTGGTCGATTCCCTGCTCGTATAGTGCCGTCGCAGTCTGCGGACGGACCACGGTCGAGCCGGCAAAGAATAAAAACAAAAGTAGTTTCTTATT
>AP72_2010_repI_A01DRAFT_1000188_pt1 | contig 11165 bp, 9 predicted proteins | sample AmaPasreplicIA01_FD_9191 | JGI IMG/M metagenome (IMG submission 9191) | reverse complement strand
GTATTGAAGCCACATCGTTGGGAGTGGCATCGGCAGTGACGGTGACACTACTGGAAACCGCCAGCAGTTCCAGATTCAGCGAAGCCACGGCCGTTGCCCCAGCGGTTACTGTGACTTCCGTGGCACCGCTCAAACCCGGAGCCGTAGCTGTGATCTTGTACTTGCCTGGTGGTAGTGAGTCGATCAGATAGGTTCCGGCAGCATCTGATCGCGTCTCTTTTGTTATTTGCCCCTGAACTTGAATCTGCGCTTCAGGCACAACAGCAGGTCCAGTCGCGTCCATCGTCAGAACGTCGCCGCGTACCGATCCAGTGATACTGTTTTGGGAAAGGCAACTGGCAGCTCCTAAAAGAAAGGAGAGGATGATTAGCGCTGTTTTTCGCATTCTTCGCTTCTCCTTGCGAATGGAAAGTTGCAAGACGCATTCTGTAAAAAGTTGTGTAAGGGAGTTGTATAAGCAGCGATATGGACACCGCTGGAAGGAAATTCCAAGCCGAGATCGAGCGATGTTACGGAAGTAGTGCCCGCGATGACTGTAACGTCCGCAGCATCGCTCAGACCCGGAGCAGTGCCCGTTACTTCGTACTTGCCTGCTGGAAGCGCCTCAAACACAAAATTGCCGGCAGCGTCAGAGCGCGTCTCTTTCGCCACTGGCCCTTGAATCTGAACGTGCGCGTCCGAAATCACAATTGCAGCTCCGCTCGCGTTGTTCGTGAAAACTGCTCCGCGAACTGAGCCCATGATCTTTTTGCTGTCCTGCGAAAAGCAGGATGCAATCAGCAAGAACAAGGAGAATTTGATAAGCGCTGGTTTTCGCATTGTCCTCTTCTCCTTGCGCTGGAGAAGTGCACAATGCGCTCCAAAGCGATTTCCACAGGAACCGGAACGGGAAAGCGCTGAAACCTTGGGCTTTAGCGGATTCCGCTTAGCGGGAGCAGAGAGGTGGCCAACATTGCCGCTGACCGAATGTCGGCACTTGTTGAACTCTTGCCATGCGAACGTAGAGGATTACAGCCGAAAAAGCACAGACTACAGATTCGGTGCTTTTTGTCCTGCCAGAATGCTGGCATTGACCAGCAAAGATCGAGACAACGCTCGGTCTGGCCTATTGCAATCAAGCTCTTAGCTGAACCAAGTTCGGCATCATAACTGCACTTTCACGAATTGGACGCTATGCGCTTATTCGAAACGACGCGATGGCGTCTGCATGCTCATGGGTCTGGCAACGCTCAGTTCCAGAACTATAAGAACCGCATTCATCTATTAATGGCACAGCAGAAAGGAATTGGGAATGTTAAGGCAACATACCGAAAGAAAAAGTAGCATCTGGCAAAAATCTCAACGTTTGGCGGCAAAGCTTGGCACTGGATTCGTTCTGGCGATCCTTGCGTGCTCCATGACATACGCGCAGGATGTGAGAACGAACTACATGCCAGGCACTAATTTTTCGAAATACCACACATATGCGTGGGTGGACGCGGTACACGGCGTACCCACTGTGGGTGGCCGTCCCGACGAGATTCTGGACGCTCAAGTGAGGCAGGCGATTGACGCACAGATGGCAGCCAAGGGCTTTACCAGAGTGGAGGAGAGCAGTAAAGCCGACTTACTCCTGGGGTACCAGCTCATGATTGATCGCGAGAAGCAGATCAATGGATTTGGGGACAGCTGGGGCGGGTACGGCTGGGGTGGTGGCTGGGGTCCGTGGGGCGGCGGCAACAGCTTCGATTCATTTTCGGCGACGACCTCGAGCATCAATATTGGCACCTTCGTTGTTGGTATGTATGACCAGGCCGCGAAGAAGCTCGTTTGGATAGGTGCTGCTCAGCATGCGCTTGAACCTAGCAAGAAGCAGGAGAAAAACCAGCAAAGGCTCAATAAGGGAGCACAAAAACTGTTAAAGAACTTTCCGCCGGGAGCCAGTAATTAAGTCGTTCAGCCTTGAGCGGGAGGCGAACGAACAACAAGTTGCCCCTCTTAACCAAGGAGTTGTCCTTGTGGCAATTGCTTACGCAGGGCACGGATTGGTTTCGTGCCCGCAAAGCGTTTCGATTTCGGTCGGATGGCAGAGATATTTGGTCTATTTCTGATGGCAGAAGTGAAGCGCTGCATTTAGAGAGTCGCATATACCAGGAGAGTCTCGCGGACGTCACGACTCACAGTCTGCCGTTCCTGGGACAAGCACAACCATGCAGGTGATCGGAAATTTTTGGAATCCAGTTTCGATTTCGGCACTAGCCGCGCTGAGCGGATCACTGGTTGGCGCACTAGGCTCAAATGTCGCCACGTGGATTGCTCAACAGCATCATGATCGGCGAGACCTTCTTGTCAAGAAGATCTATCACCGCGAGCAGCTGTATTCAGACTTTATAAGTGAAACGGCACGAACACTGGCGCATGCTTTGCAGCACAGATTCCAGGATCCCAGCATGCTTATACCGAGCTATGCACTGCTGAGCCGTATACGCCTGAGTTCCCCGATGAATGTAGTGGAAAGCGCAGAACAGGTCATCACGAAAATTCTCGGTACCTATTCGCAGCCCAATCTCACTCCTGAGGAAATTCATGCCTGGGCGAATAAGAGTAATGACCCACTGCGCGAGTTTGGTGAAGTGTGCCGCCGTGAACTTGATTCCTTGTGGAATAGTTTGTGACCGGTCTGGACTGATGCTCTGGGCCCGGTGGTTGTTTGCTTTCTGCACTAGGTAGTGACATTCACAATGGGGAAGTTCTTGTGCAATGATCGCGGCGCGCTGGGTGTCGTAGACACAAAGCGATGAGTAGTCGTACGTCTCGAAGTCGGCGAACGTATCTATTCAGTTCGGAGAGCAGAAGTAAAGCGAAAGCGTCGTGATATGGTTGCGATTCAGCTTTGCACCGCAGCTAACGACACGCGATCTCATCCTCGAAGCTGCCGCGGGCGAACATCTGTGCGAGAGATTGACCACAGTGGATTAACTTCTGCACTTCCTCATCCTGTTGGAATGCGGTTTCAGATGTGGTCAGGTTTGCGGCGCTCAGGGAATTCCGAGCTTTGATAAACCTGTCGGACCATGCCTGCACATTATTGAATTCGTTCCTCAGCAATTCGAGTCCACGATTGTCAGAATCAGTTGAAGCTGCCGCTGAAGCGAGTGCTACGCTATCGGACGCGCGTCCCTGATATGCCATGATCGTGTTTCCCGCCATGGTATTTCCGACTGGATACCCATTCTCGACTGTGATCATCAACATCCCACCCCACTCTCTGATCGACGCCATAGCTTCGATTCCCGCCCTGGTGAAGGCAGGAGAGAATCCAGATTTTCGGGTGTCGTCGCCGGCAGTCTTCGACGCGTCGCAACGAGGGAGTGCCAGGATGGTTCGGTTCTGTTCAAAGCTGAGGGACCCGTTTGTAATTCGCGCCAAGTCCTGAACGTCGACCAGCGCACGGCCCTGTAGTTGAATGATAGGTGCTTCTGCGGAGTAGCCTTGGACCGACAATGTCAGTCCCTGGCGCGGCGTTTGCGCCGGCGACATGATCGCGATCATAACCATTGCCATTGGTACTGCAGCTTGGCGTTTCATGATACGGGCCTTCAGTAGTTCCAAAGAGCGGATTCCCCTCGATAAGCGTTCTGCATAATTGTGGTGTTGGCTGTGCTGCAGTTCCCCCGGATCGTGACAATTACGCCGCGTGCACGGGCGTCTCAGTCTCGACCTGAACGGCGGTGTCCCACCGGATAAGCTTCAAGTCCCAAACAAAGATTGAATAGAGCACCGGCACTAAAATCAGCGTGATAAAGGTGGCAACTGCAAGGCCGCCGATCTGCGCGTAGCAGAGAGGCTGCCATAGCGGACCTCCTTCCAGCGCCAGTGGGAAAAGGGCAAGGATCGTCGCTGCCACAGTAATCATCACAGGCCTGATACGCTGAATTCCTGCATCGGGAAGAGCCTGTTCCAAAGGCTCCCCTTTGTGATGCATTTCCTCAATGAAGTCGAAGAGCACGATGACGTGGCTGACGATAACTCCGATCAAACTGGCGATACCCAGGAAGCCCATAAAACCGAATGGGGCGTGCATTACTGAGAGCGCGATCAAGGCCCCGACGGCGCCATACGGAGCGGCAGCGAACACTAGTAACGGCTTTACCGCGTTGTTAAATTGAATCAGCAACGCCAGGTAAATGCCCACCAGGGAGATCAAGAGGACCACCTTGAGATTGTCAAATCCTTCTATTTGCTTTGCCCTTTCGCCTCCAATGCGAAGCTGGTAACCAGGGGGTAAGTTCTTCTTGAATTCCTCCAATTTTGGAAGAATTGAGTTCATGACCTCCGACGCGAGAACGCCTGGCTGCGGATAACCGAGAATAGATACCGTGCGGAAATGCTCGCGTCTGCGGATGCGCGTGGTTTCCAGAAAGTTTCCCAACGTCGCCACCGAGAGCAGAGGAACGCGAGTGTTTGTTCGTGAAGAGTACACGTACAGGTTCTTCATATCCGCGAGTTGCGCGCGCTCTTCCATACGCAACCTTGCAACGATAGGAATGTCCTTGTCTCCTATCTTGAACTTGCCGACCGGCGTACCGCTCATCGCGGTCGCCGATGCATCGGCGACATCTGCGTTCGTGATGCCGACAACGTTCGCACGGTCAGAATCGATCTGAATTCTCACCTGAAGATTTTCAGGGAACCAATCATCGCGAAGAACGGCAACTCCGGGAGCCGTCGCCACAATGTCCTGAGCCTGACGCGCAATCTGTCGCAACGTGCGAATGTCGTTGGCTTCATTTTTCGCATCAACGTCCTGTTGTGCCGAGATCAGCAGCTCGACGGGATTTTCCACGGGATTGGTTTGTAGCTGACGAACCGTGATCCAGGCTCCAGGTACTTCCTTGTCGAGGGCGTCCTGAAGCGGACGCTTGAACAAGGGCGTGGCCTCTTTGTCTGTGACCTCGACGATTACCTGAGCGTAGTTGGTCTGCGGCATCTCGGGAGTAACAGAAAACCAGAAGCGAGGGCCTCCGCCTCCATCAAAAGTCGTCAGCGACTTCAGCAGATGACCTTGGTGTTCTTTCGCCTGAGCCGAGTTTTCAATGACTCGTCGAACTATCTCTTCCGCACGGAAGGCAGCATTGTTTGTGACGCTCAGAGGCGTGTCATTTGGGAGCCATATATCCAGATAAAACCAATACTGAACATCCTCGGGAAAAAATTGGGTTTTCAGACGCGAGGCAAAGACACCCCCAACGATCAGAAAGATGCACGAAGCGCCCAAGACAGCCCACCGATGTTTTATTGCTTTGCCCACGAGGCGGTTGTAAAAGCCGTAAAATCCTCGCTGCCGCATCTCTTCGATGGTCGGTTCAGGCTTCGCCGGAGCCCGCTGGATGTAGTAGCCCAAAAGGGGAACGAAGGTCATTGCTACAACCAGCGCACAAAGCAGACAAGCGGTCATCACGATTGGCAGGCTATGTAGGAATTCGCCGGTATTACCCGTGAGCAGCAGGAACGGGAGGTAGGCAATGATGTTTGTAACGGTGGCATAGAAGATTGCAGTAGCAAGCTTCGTAGGACCGAGCCAGCAGGCGACCTTTCGCGGGAAACCCTCCGCTAAATGGCGTTTGATACCGTCGCCGGATACGACGGGCACATCAACCAGAAGGCCCAAGGCAATGATCAGGCTTGCAATGGAGACTTGTTGAAGGTCAATTCCCAACGCATAGATAACGCCGAAATTCATGGCGAGCGTGATAGGAATTGCCAATGCCATAATCAGCGCCAGCCGCCACTCCCAGAATCCAACCAGGGACACAAAAACCACGAGAATGATGGCCTCGATCAACGCCCGTAAGAACAGGTGAATATTCTCTTTCACCTGCAGAGGTTGATCGGAGGTGTGGGCCATGATCAGGTCGGCGGGAAGTATTTTCCGTAAGTCCGAGAGCTTTGTCTCGATGGATTCGCCAAACTTCGCGATCTGCTTTCCGTCGCGCATGTACACGGCAATCGTGATTGCGCGGCTGCGCTCCCAACGCCCGGCAGCATCTCTCCAGGTGTAATAGTTGAGATATTGAGCAGGGGCCTGATAGTCGCGACTGATCTCGACGAGATCGCGAAGGTAGACGGGCGCCCCTTCGGCCGTGGTTGACACAGCTACATCGCCGATATTCTTTGCCGTGTCGAATTTTCCGGACGGTATGATCGTTACCCGTCCTTCACCTGTCTCAAGTGTTCCGCCCGGCGCGATGATATTGCGAGCTGATATCGCCTTAGAAAGATCCGTAGGTCGGAGGCCGTAGGCAGCCAGGCGATCCTGAGAGTAATCGAGATAGACCCGCTGTTCCAGGACTCCTCGGCGCTCCACCTTTGAAGTTTCAGGTGCGCCCTGCAGAGTGCGCCCAATCAGGTCAGAAAAGTCGTCGAGTTCGGCATAACTGTACTTATCGCCGGCAACGGCAGCCAGCTTGGCCTGGGTTTCGCTCGGATCATGGATTATGACCGGTTCCCAGATGTCGGGATGAAGCTCCGACCGGCGCAGCCGTTCAGAGATAAATCGCTGCACGAAATCCTGAATTGACTTGTCGTCCGCAGAGGAAATCCCGTTAAACGCGATAAACCCACTACCCTGGATGACCCGTGCCTCGCGAAGCATTCCATTACTCTGCGCTTCCTCCTGGAACAAGTAGCCTTGTTGCAGAACTACTCTAGCGGATACGGAATGGGGAAAGCAGATGACCACAGTAGTCGGGCGGCCTTGTCCAAATTGTTTCTGGGTCTCTCGATTTTGTCGAATTGCGGATTCAATGGAATGAGCGCGCGTGGCGATCTCTATAGAATCCGCCTTGGGACTCGCCACTGTAAGCATGAGTGCGGATGTATCTCCAAAGTCACTTTGCATCGTGATCGGGCCCGCACCCTTGGGCAATTGAGAATTCAGCTCGTTGAGCTTGAGATTAATGTCGCTGAATTGTCTTTTGGTGTCCTTGATACCCTCATCCAGCTGTATGGTCACGAAGGAATAGCCGGGAAGAGAAATTGACTTAATTCCGTAATCGGCATCTGTGCCCGGGTGAATCGTCTTGTTCTGCGCGGCTACATCTTCAATTCGCCGTGTGATGAACTGCTCTACCTGTTGCGCAGTAGCTCCGGGCCACGGGCATGCCGCCACACCGAGGCGTACGGGAATGTCGGGATCCTTTCGCTGCGGCATCGACTTGTAGCCAAACCAGCCCCACACAATCACGCCTACCAGCAGCATCCAGGAAATCTGGGGATGATCGACGAAGAACTTGGGTACGTTTTTACGACCGGAGATCTCTTGCGTGTTTTCAGATGTCATGTGAATTGCGATACCTTTTCTACGGTCTCCAAAATGGGAAGCGGTCTCAAAGACCGCACCCGGAATTTACCTGCCAAGTTCAGGGAAGGATCTGGATCGGAGCGCCGTCCTTCAAATCAGCTGTGCCAACCACCACCACTTTTTCTCCCGGCTTGACGCCGTCAATACCGACACCGTTGTCATGTGTTTCGCCCAACGCAACCGTGCGCAATGCTGCCAACCATCGACCGTTCTGCTCTGTGGCGACGTATACGGCGTATTGGCCGGGAGTAGAAGGGTTCGGAACGATGGCGCTGAGAGGTACCGAAGGAACCGGAGGTTTCGGAACACCAGTCACATTGAGTGATGCGATCATTCCCGGCTTCAAAATGCTTTTCGGATTTGGAACCGTCACTTCGATGGGAAAAACTCGATTCTTCTCGTCGGCGCTCGCGGCAATACTCGTGACTTTCCCTTTGTACTCTGTTACATCGTCCTGGAGGTGAATCGAGAATTGTTGGCCCAGCCGCAGATGTCGTACTGCATACTCCGGCACGCTAAAGCCAACTTTGACTGCGCTCGTATCAGCAATGGTGAATGCGATCATCCCGGGGGCAGCGAGGTTTCCCAATTCAATGTTCCGGCCAAGAATGTAGCCGGAGAAAGGAGCTGTCAGATCTGCATCGTCGAGAGCCAAGTGCGCTTGTTGCAAACTGGCCTTTGACTGATTGACGGCTCCCAGTGTCGAATCGAACCTCGCTTGCGCCTGGTCAAACTCGGGCTTAGTGAGACTGTGTGTCGCATAAAGTGCCTTGGCCCGCTCATAGTCCTGTAAGGCATCGAGATGTTGTGCCTCAGCTTGACTTAATGCCGCGCTGGCCTCGTCGACGTGGTTTTTCAGATCCTGATGGCGAATTTGCGCGAGAACAGTTCCTTTTGGTACGTAGTCTCCAGCGCCAATATTTCGGCGTCGCCCATCTGCCCCCACGATCTGCCTAATAGAAGTGACATAGCCGGCGGACTTAAAAGACAATGCTGCTTCTGCGAACGGTAGGATCGAGGCCGAGTAGCGTAGGCCTTCCGTAGACGAATATAGCGTCACCTCAGCCACATGAACTGGTGTCGCAGCTTTCGCTTGAACTGGGGTTGCCTCTTGGCAACCAGTCGTAGTTCCGAGGACGGCGAAGAACACAACCGTAGCTATTCCCATCATGAAATTGCGATTCATATTGTTACTGTGCTCCGATAGCTCTTTCTAATTCGGCGCGTGCTGTCCAAAAGCCCGTCAGCGCCTCCTGATATTGGGCTTCAGCTTGGGTAAGTGCAGCAGTTTGCTGGAGGAGATCAGATAGCAGCGACACCTTCTGCGTATAGCGATCGCTCACCTCGCGCAACCTGACCTGCTGTGCTTGCCGTTCATCTGTCTGTGCTTCGAGCAGGATGCGAGCCTCTCCTAACTTGCGAAACTTGTCCTCTACCTCCAGGAGTACTTTTTGTTGCGTATCCTGCTCGGCCAACTCCTTCTGTTGGGTTGTGGCCTTTAGCTCAGCGATGCGGTGCTTCTTGAATCCCCAGTCGAAGGGCTGCCATTGAAAGACAAAGCCTACAGTCCCAACGTTCTGAGGTAAGAAATTGACATTTTGAAATCCCAGATAACCTGCTTGAAGACTTAGGTCGGGGATGTATTTCGCGCGTTCACGCCGAACATCCAGTTCAGCGATTTTGATCTGCAAGTGCGCTTCACGAAGCTCGGGGCGTTGTTCGAGCGCCTGCTTCTGGGCAGCTCGCAAATCCCATTCCACGAGCTCACCGAATGGCTGAATTTCGACTGAGAACGGAGTTCGCAAGTTTCGACCGAGGAGTCGGTTCAAGTCCTGTTTTCGTAAATCAAGAGAATCCTGCGCAACGACTAGCTTGTAACGTGCTTGTCTTAGTTTGGCTTTCACGCTGAGCGAGTCCGAAGCCAATACAGTTTCGTGGGAAAGACGCTGCTCGGTAACTGTGGACAGCTCGATCAGAGCCTCAACTGCTGCATTCGCACTCGCGACTTGAGCTTGCAGCTGCGCAACCTGGTAATACGCTTCTTTCGTTCTTCGTCTAGTCTCCTGTTGCTGAGCACGCAAATTCTCTTTAGCCAGGTTGATCCCAAGACGTGCCTGATCGGCAGCGAGCCTCACTTTGTAGATCTGAGTCAGTGGTTGCGCAGCGGTGGCATTTATAAGAGCCCCAAATCGGGCTGGCGATTTAATAGGTGAGTCTTTTGCCGGAATCGGACCCGTCGCTGCGTAATTCCCGAGTGTTCCAGCTGGAATGGTAAAGTTAAACGGCTGCACCGGGGATCCAGCAAGCACATAACTGTCCAACTTTGGGAAATAGTTAGTTTTTACCTGCGTCACCTCTTCTTTTGCCTTGGTGATGTCAATCACGGAGATCTTCACTTCTCGGTTTTCAGAGGTCGCGATCCGGATTGCGTCATCCAGGGTCAATAGTGTAGGTGCGGTGTCGGGTTCGGCGTTCTGAGACCAAGCGAACGAACAACTCAGAATGCTCAGCAATAGCAGTAAAAAGCGGAAAATCATGGCAGCTCTAATTGCTTGTTTAAGTTCCTTGCTCATTTTTATGCCGCAGCCAGCTCCAGCGGAGTGTGCGAGTGTGCTCAATTGTGAATTCGTGCAGAAGGTTTCCTAAAAAAGCAAAGGGATCGCAGACAGCTTTTCTCGCAGATCATTTCGGCTCCATGCTTGTGATTTGGAGAACGTTCATGTGTTTGAGCTTTAAGCGCCTGCCACTGTGATACGGAGCACATCAGTTGCCAACCCGGCTTTGTCGCAAGTTGTTGAGTTTGTGTAATGAGGATTGACAGCTTTGCCTTCTGCTGCCCACATATGGGCACCTGACCTGACAGCTACCACTTTTGGGATAGCTCCGAGCCTAGTTGAGAAATATGGAACGTCGTGCCTGCAGCTAACTGCTAGCCGAGAGTTGCGAAGCCTTGTGCCTTGCGAAGATTTGTAGCATCGGCAGCATTGATGTGTACGCCTTCGAAGACTGCCGCCAGGGACGAATGCCGTGGTTCAGCGCAGCGCTTGGTGTGAGGAGGCATCATGCATCGTATGCTCGTGAGCGACACTTTGGGATTTCTGGCCGATCGCTTCTTGCTGTCGCTCCATGTGCGAGAGGAAGTTCAAGGCGCTCGCAAACGTCGAGGGAATAAGCAGTTTCGGCTACGAACTCAGCTCCCAGTTGGCCTAGTAGTGACAGCACCGTCTCGCCCACCGAATCCACAAAAGTAACTTCCGTTAGATCGACCAAGATCCTGGCTAACATGTCACTGTGAGCGATAAGGGTGCGGATGTGCTCGGCGTCCACAGACGTTAAACGTCCTTCCAATTTGAGAATTGAGTCATGCAGTTCGACCCGTAGCATGGTCCCCCCTTGATCTAAGTAGCCACTCTGCGCAAAGGCAGCAATTGCCGCGGTTCCAAAGGCGGACGATGTGTTTCTCTGCGTACGATCGACATCTTCTCGAGTGAGTAGCTGAATCGGGCCCCGCAGGCGCAGCACACGCGGTAGGATTCCCCTCCAATCGTGAAGACACGAGTGAGATTTGCATGGTGACATCCGAAAATACAGTCAAGGACAATTCTGATCTTGCTCATGCCAGCCCCTTAATCGCCTCTTCATCGAACACTTACACATTGGTTTTGCACTTGTGATTCCAGCTAATTCTTGGGGCTAAGTTAATGAAAGACAAAGGTGAGTCTAAGAAAACTATGGACGTAACTGTGCCGAGTGAAGGTCAGTGCCCGCTTAATGGCGGCGTGAGTAGCCGCTCGCGCTATCGCAAGCTACAACCGCGGGCGCC
>AP72_2010_repI_A01DRAFT_1000185_pt1 | contig 11225 bp, 10 predicted proteins | sample AmaPasreplicIA01_FD_9191 | JGI IMG/M metagenome (IMG submission 9191) | reverse complement strand
TTCAGGCGTCGCTGACGCGACGCGCGGCTGATGTAACTGTTCCCGGCCTTGAAAGGCCGGGCTAAACTCAATCGCCGCTACGGCGAAACCCATAAAGCCTCTGAGCTTTCAATGCTCAAACGTTTGAGGCCTGGTAGATTNATAAACATTTCGAGAACCGGGCCACATCCAGACTCAATTAAACAGGCTGTTAACGTACTGCTCCGGATCAAAGACAACGAGGTCGTCAACTTTCTCGCCAATCCCGGCGTAGCGAATCGGCAGACCGAGCTCTTTGGCGATGGCGACAGCTATACCACCCTTCGCGGTGCCATCCAGTTTTGTCAGTACAATCCCGGTGACGCCGGCCACTTTCAGAAATTGGCGCGCTTGCTCTAATCCGTTCTGTCCGGTTACCGCATCAACCACGAGCAAGGTCTCGTGCGGCGCGCCGGCGACCTCCCGCCCAGCAACCCGCTTCATTTTTTCCAACTCAGCCATCAGATTTGATTTGTTGTGCAAGCGTCCGGCTGTATCGACGATCAAAACGTCCGAGCCGCGCGCCTTGGCCGCCTTCATCGAATCGAACAGCACTGCCGCGGGATCAGTCCCCTGCTTCTGCTGAATCAAAGGCACCCCGGTTCGTTCGGCCCAAATTGCCAGCTGGTCCGAGGCCGCGGCGCGAAAAGTATCAGCGGCACAAATCAAAACGTCGTTGCCTTCAGCTTTGATTCGTTGCGCCAATTTTCCAATCGTGGTCGTTTTGCCCACCCCATTGACGCCGACAATCATCATGACGTAAGGAGCGATGTCGTCAGGAACGGTGCTTTCAGAAGCGACTCCCTGCTTTGCGGAGGCCTGCAGGATAGACAGCAATTCAGACTTAATCGCAACTTTCAGCTTTTCGATGTCATCGATCTCTTTGCGGCTGATGCCCCGGCGCACCGTTTCCAGGACATGCATGGTGGTCGGCACCCCGATGTCTGCCGCGATCAGCGCCTCTTCCAGTTCGTCGAGCAGAGTGGCATCAATCTGCTTTGCGCCGGCAAATACTGTGTCGATTCTTTCGGAAAGCGATTCACGGGTGGCCGCGACCGCGCGTCGAAAACGCGCCGAGAACTCCTGTTCCAACGCCGCTTCACGTGCCTGCAATTGTTCGATCGACAGATCGAGGCCCAGCACGGAAGTCTGCCACGGCACAGCCGGCGCAGCCTGAGCGGGTGGCATGACAGGTTCCGGCTCCCGCGTCTCCTGTTGCTCGGGCGGCGGAGTCGCAGCTTCGTCTGCAGCGGACGCGGCTCGACTTAAGCCGAGGGAAACGAACTCTTCCTTTTTTCTGCGCCAGAACGCCATTTTGTATCGATCGTGTCAGCAGCCCGCGGATCAGCTTCAGCTTGGAGTGCCAAGCTTCACCGTCGGGCTGCTGACACTTTTCGTGATTTCTGATTATAAGCAGAAGCTGTCGCGGGTAAGAAACGCGCTCGTCGAGTGGGATTAGCCTAAGTTCCCCATAAAAGAGTAGTTCTGTCTTCTCCGCTTGGAGAATGGCGCGATGGGGGCTTAGAACTGCAGATCGAAAACTGAAGTGTATCGAGACATAGTTTCGCTAGCAAGAACAGAATCAATTCTGACGCTGCTCTAGCTCTCACCCAATCGTCTCCTAATCGGAGAGGAGTGAGATGAAACTAACTGACCGTCAGCACAGTATCGGGTGTAGAAGAGACGGGTACCGGTTGAACACTGCGAAACTCGCTTTGCTTGCGGACGACTCGCGTCACCCCGGGACGGATCTTTCCGGCTTCGCAGGCAGCCACAAACGCAGCCACCACGCGCCCATCATACCGGGTGCCCACAAAACCCTTCAGCCGTGTCAGGGCAGTTTCGAGATCCATCGCCCGTTGGTAGGGACGCTCAGTCGTCATCGCATCGAACGTATCGGCCACTGAGACGACGCGCGCCTGAATCGGGATCTGCTCGCCTTTCAAACCCTGCGGATAGCCCTCGCCATTGATCATCTCATGGTGCATGTACATCCCCGGCAGAAATTCCCGGATCGCCGGAATCTGCGACATGATCTTGTATCCCTTCTGGGGGTGCGATTTCATGATCGCGAATTCTTCGTCCGTCAGCGCAGCCGGCTTCTTCAAAATTCGATCGTCGATGCCGATCTTACCGACGTCATGCAGCAACGCGCTGATCCTAATCTTCTCAATCTCGCCTGCCGACAAGCCTAATGCTTGCGCCGTCGCGACTGAGAAGCGGGAGACACGTTCGGAATGACCACGGGTATAAGGATCTTTACCGTCAATCGCGGCGGCGAGCGCCTTAACCGTGCCGATGAACAGCTCATGGTTTTGCTCAGCCGATCGTTGCAGGTCGCCGATGTAACGCTCGACCTGATCGGTCATCTGATTGAATGAAGCACCCAGCTCGCCTAATTCCGTCCGCCCCAGGACCTTGACTCGGCGAGAGAAATCGCCGGCCGCGATGCGCTGGGCACCGGCTGCCAGTTCTCGCACCGGCCGCGTCAGCAATTGAGCAAAATAGAACCCAAAGACCAGCGCCAGCAAGGCCGCAAGCAAACTAACAAACAACGTCTGATTGCGCATGTCACCGACCGAAGCGAGGGCGGCGGCCTCGTCCTGGATAGCAATTACTCCGAGCATTGAGGTGTGATCCAGTTCGACCGTGGCGTACGAGCCCAGCATCGGCGTGGACTTTCCATCGTGTTCGAGCGAAAAAGGCTCCAAAGCGGACTGCACCTGCGCGCCGGTTTCGAGCCAATCCTGTACCACTTTCAGATCAGTCATCGGACGTTCAGAGAAGGCCACGGCCGCATCCGGATGCGCAACGGCTCTGCCGTTTTGATCGACGACAAAAACAACCGGTAGACCCGCGTCCAATAACTCCCGCGCATTTTTAGAAGAGGATTGCTGTACCGCCTTGAAAACTTCCTGAAATGAAACGACCGCGATCACCGCGGCAGTGATCTCATCGCCATTCATCACCGGCGCAGCAATCGTCAAACCCATCTCCTGGCCCGATCGAATTACCTGTGGCCGGCTCATGATTGCTCCCCGCCCGTTCATGCTCGCGAGCACTTCGCTGATCCGCTGGTCCACCTCTTCACGCTTGATCACATCAACCTGGAAGGCGCGGTGAACCTCACCTTTGACAGGACAAATCGCGAGAGCGATCAAATTGGGATCATCCTGAAGGCTCTTTTGCAGCCGAGCGTCGTAACCGGAATCCGGCGGCAAGCGGTTGCTGCCGGCAATCTCAAAAGCACGGGCCAACCCGATCACGACTTCGCGGTAGCGTTGGCCGTATAATTCGATTTGGCGGGCCTTGTCGCGCACGAGTTGGGCCTGGTAACGTCCTTCAATGGCGCGCAATTCTTCAGCGCTGCGCCGCGAAAGCAGCACCCCAGCCACGCTCAAAGGCAGCAGCCCCACGAGGAGCAAGACCGCGAGCACGACATAAAGCAGACGGATTTTATTCAGGCGCTCTAGCAATAGAAGTCGGGAAGGCGGAGCAGTTGGCTGTGGATATCCGCACCCGTACCTCAGTTAAGGGTGCTCTTCTTACATTAGTCGGTCGCTCAGGTTGATGTCAACGGCTTTTGGCATATTTTAACTGCTGAAATACTGCACTTTAAGGCTGAACTATGGGGCTATGGTGAGACGACCAGCGGCTGGCCTAAAAGTCACCGCGTCTCTTCGGCGGGTCCTCGAATCGCTGATCTTTTGCAAACTCGTGAATAATCGAGCGCGTCTAAAGAGTTGACTGCGCAGGTTGTTGCGCGGAACATTTGGAAACGGCGGCCTTCGCGCCGGCACGGACCCGGATGGAGACGGCGACAAACGACGAGCAAATCGTTGAGCGAGCGCTTTCTGGCGATCCAGACGCTTTCGGGGAAATTGTGCGCCGCTGGGAGCGGCGCATCTTCGCGCTCGCCTATGGGATGCTGGGTCGCGAAGAGGACGCTCGCGATGCGACGCAGGAGACCTTTCTGGCCGCTTTCCGGAGTCTGCGAGGGTTCCGAGGCGATGCGAAGGTCTCAAGCTGGTTACATCGCATCGCCGTCAACCAATGCATCACCCGCCAACGGCGAGCAAAGGTCCGCGGCGAGACGGCGCTGGAGGACGAGGCAGAAAAGAATGCGGCAGTCTTTGCATTGCCGCTCGACAGTTCGCCCGCGCGATCGGCCGAAGCAATTGAACGGAGCAGGGCGGTTCGTAAAGCCGTCTGTTCACTTCCTCCGGACTTGCGGCAGGTAGTGGTAATGAAGGAGTTTGAGGAGCTGACATTTCAGCAGATCGCAGATGCGCTTGAAGTTCCGTTGAGCACGGTCAAGAGCCGCCTATACACCGCGTTGCGGCAATTGCAGCTGCGCCTGCAAAAATTCGGCGACAATGAAGTAGGCTGATTAAGGAAAAGGCAGCAGTTATGAAAGACACACACGAACGACCAGTTTGTCATCGAGCCGAAGATCTGGTCAGTTATTTGTACGGCGAGGCAGGTCCGACTGACGCACTTGATTTTCGTAATCATCTGCAGCAGTGTGACGCTTGCAGAAGCGAGTTCACTGCTTTCAATCAGCTGCACAGTTCCATTCAGGATTGGCGCAATGAGGCGCTCGGCGCGTCGTTCGAACCGGCAGCCGCCGCTGTGCGGGCCAGCGATGCAACGCAATTCGTGCGTCAGGAGCGCAAACTTTCCGCGCTCGCTGCCNTGCGCGAGTTCTTCACCGTATCGCCGGTTTGGCTACGCGGCGCGATCGGGTTCGCTGCCTTGCTGTTATGCGTGCTGGCGGTGATGATGATTGTAACTGGGTCGCGGAAACCAGCGCAGATCGCTAGGATTCAGAAAGACGAAAAGCTTTACAACCAGAAGGAGCTGGACGCCGAAGTAAGAATCGCCCTGGACAAGCAGGCTGCGGAGATGAGCCGAAAGGATTCGTCAAATCCGGTTGCTGATAAACAGGAGAGATTGACTGGCCGCAAGAATGCTCAAGTCGCCGCAAACCGTCAACCGAAGAGCTTTCGCCAGCGGGGTCTGAATCGGCAGGAGCGTGAGCAACTCGCCGCCGACCTGCGGCTGACCTTACCTGCGGATGAAGAAGAGTTGCCGTTAGTGCTGCCGGAGCAGGAACATCCGAATCAGTAACAGCATCAAACAAAGGCAATAGCAATTATGAAATATCAACGAATCAAGTCGCCACACGTACTGCTCGCAGCGTTTTTGGTGCTCGCCGGCGCTTTTGCTGCGACGAATGCGCANACACCGGCGACGGCCCAAGGTGAACCGCAGGACAAAGCCGCTGCGCAACCCACGCCAACTCCGAACCTGCAGCAACAGCTAAACCTTAGCCCTGATCAGATCCAGAAGTGGCGGGCGATGAACCAGGAACTCCGGCCGCAGGAAGTGGCCGGGCAAACCAAAGTGCGCGAGGCCCGGCGCGCGCTTACGGAGGCAATGGAATCGCCGACTCCTAATGAAGACCTGATCAAGCAGCGGGCGAAGGATCTCGCCGATGCTCAGTCCACGATGACTCAGCTGCAGGCACTGCGACAGGCCAGAGTGCTGCAAATACTCACACCCGAGCAACGGATCAAGTTGAAAGAAATCCGCGAACACGCCCGTGAGCAAGCTCAGGAACTCAAGCGCCAGCAGCAGCAGATGGGGAATGGATTGAATCAACGCCAACAGCTCAAGCGTCAGAATGCACCGGCACTGTCCCCGGCGCAACGCAAAGCACTGCGACAACCAAAATCAAAAATTTAGTCCGTCACCCTATATACTTAGTTGCGGGACCGGCCATAGTAAAGGCCGGTTCATTTTTTAATTGAGAAGTTTTCGAAATCAGGCGCTTGACGTAAATCGCAGGTTCTGCGCATTATAGGCCGCTCTTTGTTGAACACAGCTTGCTCATGGCGGCTGCGAACCAACGGCGCGCTCAGGCTGCAAGACAATTCCAGTACCAACTTTGTCGCGGCAGATTTCCGGCAACAATCCGAGTCATTTGACGTCCCGATGAACCTTATCGCTGGCTTTCTATTTGAACTACAGGAAATGTCCTTATTGGCCGGGCGGGCGGTCACCGGAATCTTTCGCAAGCCTCGGTATATTCCCGAAACCATCGCGCAGATGGATTACATCGGGGTTGGTTCACTGACCATCATCGTCCTCACCGGTTTTTTTACGGGTGGCGTACTGACGCTGCAAACCTATCAAACGCTCGAATCCTACGGCGCCGTCGATCAGCTCGGTTATCTGGTTTCCATTTCGCTGATACGCGAGTTGGGCCCCGTGTTGACCGCGCTGATGGTGACCGGGCGCGTAGTTTCAGCGATCTCTGCTGAATTGGGCTCGATGGTTGTTTCCGAGCAGATCGACGCTATGCGCGCGCTGGGTACCGACCCGATTCGCAAACTGGTGGCGCCGCGGATACTGGCATTAGTGATCACTTTGCCGCTGCTGACTTTGATTACCGATGTGATGGGAATCGTTGGTGGGTGGGCGGTTTCAACTTTTCTTTATGGACTCCCGTCGTCCATGTTCATCAACTCGGTTAGGGACGGTATTACTACGGATGATCTAATCGGCGGCGTCATCAAGCCTTTGTTCTTCGCTTTTCTGATGGGTACAATCGCCTGTCATAAGGGACTCCGGACCGAAGGTGGCACCGTCGGTGTCGGCCGGTCCACCACTTCTGCAGTAGTAATGGCTTCTATTGTCGTAATCATTGCCGACTTTATTTTGGCGCGCGCCCTGCAGCTTATTCTGGGTACACAAGCATGATGACACAAGCTTCCATCGATCAGTCTGTCGATAATCGCGTGAGCGATCTGGCGGCCGAGTCAACTTTCCGTGAAATCGACGATACTCATCGCGCAATACCCGCCATCGAGTTCCGCAACGTCACGATCATTTACGACGGCCGAAAAGTGCTGAATGATCTCAGCTTCAAAGTCATGAAGGGTGAGACCAAGATCATTCTCGGCGGTTCAGGCTGCGGTAAATCAACCACGATCAAGCTGGTCCTCGGCCTGATCAAGCCGGACGCCGGCCAGATCCTCGTCGATGGTGAAGATGTCACTAATTATTCGGAAGCCCAGATGATGCGCGTGCGGAAAAAGATCGGGATGATCTTTCAGGAGGGCGCGCTGTTTGATTCCCTTTCAGTTTACGAGAATGTCGCCTTTAAACTTCATGAACAGGGAGTCCCGGAAGAAGAAGTCGAGAACGAAGTTCGTCGCATGCTGCGGTTCGTGAATCTTGAGGACGCGATTGAAAAGATGCCGTCAGAATTGTCGGGCGGCATGCGGCGTCGCGTCGGCATCGCCCGCGCCCTGGTCGGCGACCCGAAGATCGTGATGTTTGATGAACCGACCGCCGGTCTCGATCCTCCGACTGCGCGTACAATCTGCGAACTGGCCATGAAGCTGCGGGATCTCGAAGACGTGTCGTCGATTTTCGTAACTCACGAAATGAACAACCTCGATTACCTGACATCAGAATATGCCGTGGTGAACGAAGCCGGCGAGGTCGTGTTTGAAAAAGAGGGCGAGAAGCTCTGTCTCATCAACAGCAAGGTCCTGATGATGCGCGAAGGCAAGATAATTTTCAGCGGTACTGACGAGACTTTGCGCAAGGCGGAAGACCCGTACATTCATAAATTTCTGCGCGGACACTGAACTCATTTCCGATTTGCGATCTTCGGCTTGACGGCTGCATTAGCCGCGGTAAGCGCAAATCTAGAATCAAAAATCGCAGGTAACTGCCATGCCAAAATCAACCCGGAACATTGGACTGAGCGAGCTGCGCGTCGGCTTGCTCGTATTTATCGCGCTCACGGTCCTGATCGTGCTCATCCTCAACGCCTCGGGCGAACTTAACCCCTTCAAGAGTCACCTGCACCTGCGCGCGCGTTTTGCCGACGCCAACGGGCTGCGCGAAGGCTCTGAAGTGCGTCTGGCCGGTGTCAAGATTGGCAAAGTCGACCGCATCCGCCTGCTTAGCCCCTCGGAAGTCGGAACGGGCCCCAACCCTCAGAAAATCGAATGCTTCCTGACAATTGATACAAAAATTGACGGAGTGCCGGCGACCGATCGCATCCGCAGCGATTCAACCGCCCAACAGGCCGCGCCCAGCATCCTGGGAAGCGAAATGATCGTGAACATCACGCCCGGGACGCCTCTGGGCCAGCCCGTAACTGAGAATTTTCTGCTGCCCTCAACTCCGGGCAGCACGATGAGCGATTTAGCTACCCAGGGCACAGAGCTGGCGCAGAAGCTGGGTAAGCTCTCAGATCAATTGAACGAGGTGGTCAAGAATGTGCGCGAAGGTAAGGGCACGGTGGGCCGCCTGTTCAATGATGAGTCGCTCTACAATAATTTGAATGCGACCATCAGCGATGCAGAACAACTCGCCGCCCAGATCAAAAGCGGTAAAGGCTCAGCCGGTAAGTTCATTTACGACGAAGCGCTCTATAACAACGCCAACGACATCGCTGCCAACCTGAAAAAACTTTCGGCCGACCTGAGTGCAGGCCGCGGCACCGCTGGTAAACTGCTGGAAAGCGATGAGATGTACAACAAGATCAATCGCATTGCTGATCGGGTGAACCATTCGATGGACCAGATTGACCAGATCATTGCCGGCGTCAACCAGGGCCAGGGTACGCTCGGCAAACTAATCAAAGATGAAGCGATTTATAACGATGCGCGCACGGCCATCGCGCGCTTCAACACCACCGCCGCGCGGATCGATAACGTAGTCGCCGGAGCGCAACGAGGCGAAGGCACGATCGGCAAACTGATCACCGACGAATCTCTCTACAACAACGTGAATAACCTCTCATCGGAAGGCGTGAAGATGATCTACGACTTCCGCCAGAACCCGAAAAAGTATCTGACGGTCAAGTTCCAGTTGTTCTAACTGCGTCCGCCCCAGCGCAGAAGGAAGATCATAACCACGACCCTCACCCAATGGCTCTGCCATGCCGATGCGCGGCAAGTCTCTGATGTTATGAAGGCAGCGCCTCCTTCCGAGAGTGCTAGACTCCCGGATCAGTCGCTCATGGACATGAGACTGAAAGGAGGCGCTATGGACACAATATATATCGGCGTTGACTTTCATGCACGACAACAAACGATCTGTTATTTGACAACCGAAACTGGCGAAATCGTCAGCTGTGAACTCACGCACTCGGACAAGATGGCGGTGCGGGCTTTTTATGCTCAGTTCCAAGGTCATGTGATCGTTGGCCTCGAAGCCAGTGGTTACAGTCCCTGGTTCGAACGACTGCTCGAGCAACTGGGTTGCGAAGTCTGGCTCGGTCATGCCACTGAGATCCGCCGCCGGGCGCGTTGGCGGCAGAAGAACGATCGGCGCGACGCCGAACTCATCTTAGACCTGATGCTGCATGATGAGTTTCCGCGTTTGCATCGACCGGCGGTACAGAGTCGCGAAGTATTGCGAATGTTGCGTTACCGGCAGAAGCTGACCAAGCTCCGCACTATGAGCAAGAACAGTTTGCAATCGTTGGCGCTGCAAGCCGGCCTGGCCAAGCGCAGCCAGTTGTTTACCAAGGACGGACTACAGCAACTGCGCGCGGCCGAGATGTCTCCGGTAATGCAGTGGCAATGCGAACACTGGTTGCAGCTACTCCAGCCACTCAATCAACAACTGCTGGAAACCATGGTGTGGTTCAAGGCTCAAAGCCGAAGCGATGTTGCTGTCATCCGCTTGCGTACGCATCCTGGCATCGGCTTGCTTACTTCGCTCTGTCTGGTGCACACGCTCCAGCCGGTGAGTCGTTTTCGCAATAGTCGCAAAGTAGCGGCCTACGCCGGGTTCGATCCGGTCGAGCGTTCCTCAGCCGAGCGCAAATGCTTTCTGGGAATCAGCAAAGCCGGCTCACGCTTGCTCCGCTACCTGCTGGTGGAAGCCACCCATACGGCCGTCAGAAAAGACGAGGACCTAAAGCGCTTCTATCAACGATTGGCGGAACGTCGCGGTCGACCCAAAGCCAAAGTAGCAGCTGCCAGAAAACTTCTCATCCGGGCTTACATCATGTTGCGGGATGAGATCGATTATGCGGAATTCCGACGTCGAGCCGTCGCAGCTCGGCTGGCCCGTGCAAGTCGTAGGCCTAATATGCCTGAGTCTCTGATTGGGCCGCCAGCCTCTGCTGAGTGCCAGGAAGTCACTCACTAACCGCAAAGCAAGTAATCGCGGAAGTGAGGACTGCGGGACACGCGCTCCGCGGTACCCGAGTCACTCCCTGGCCTTAGCAGAGTGCGGAGTAAACCTCATGGAGGATGACCGCATAGATGATTGATCGTGGCTCGTTAGCCCTGATCAGTTGAGGACCGCTAACGGCGGTGAAACTAAAAACTAACAGTCTCATGTCAAAGAGCAAACAACACAATCGGGTCACCCAGGCGCTCCGGCGTCGCAGTCAGAGTTTGCCTTTAAAAACTCTTGACAATCGATCGCGCTTCATAGATGACACTTGTATCTTTTCGAGGCTCTTCTTTTCTGCGAAGTTCCTCTCCGTGCCCGCGCAGGAGGGTACGCTTATCTCCGCTTTTTCTTCCGCAGTACTTTCTCGTGCGCTTCCTTTGTGAGACGGGCGACTCTTTGGGCCGTCGTTTCCGATTTGTTGAGGTTTTGTTCGATTTCGTGGACGTGTTGTTCGCGCATCTGCCCCTGGTGCTTGTGAAAATCAAATTCGTTCATCTCTGCTCCGGTCCCAACCTTGAACGTCTCAATGTTGCGGGTCTGATCTTTCATAAAAACCTCCTNTATTCATTCGCCGGTTGACAGCCAAAAGAGCGCATCCGTATATTCAGATGCATCCGCAGGCCGGCTTAGCTCAGTTGGTAGAGCGTCTGATTCGTAATTAGAAGGTCATCGGTTCAAGTCCGATAGCCGGCTCCAAAAATCAATTATCCCCAGAAGCTGAAGAAACCGCCAAACCCGCAAAGGAGGCAAATGATGCAGCGAGGCAAGATTGCAAAGGCCTTGACGCTGATTGTGCAATCCAGATTCGAGTTTTACCCTGACGGTAAACTATAACCTTCCTGACTCTACGAAGGAGGTATATGAAGTAACGGCCAAGGGTTTAGGGAACACGTCAGTTTCGAATTGGAATGTCAATCAAACGACGATCCACCAAAGTTTTAATAAGGATTCCCTGAGCGGTACGGCTTCAATGACCGTAAATAATAAGAATG
>AP72_2010_repI_A01DRAFT_1000182_pt1 | contig 11284 bp, 8 predicted proteins | sample AmaPasreplicIA01_FD_9191 | JGI IMG/M metagenome (IMG submission 9191) | reverse complement strand
CGGCGATCGCTTCCGGTAAGTCTTCGGTCAGTATCGTATCGGCGGAGCCAAGAACGAGCGCACGTTCAATGGCGTTTTCGAGTTCACGAACATTGCCTGGCCAATCGTAGCTTGTGAGGCAAAGTCGAGCTCCCTCGCTGAGTCCCTTCGAGCGTACGTTGCATTTCTTCGCGGCCTTGGTGATGAAGTGCTCCGCAAGCGGTGTTATGTCCTCACGTCTCTCCCGCAGCGGCGGAACGGTGATCGAAACAACATTCAGCCGATAAAACAGATCCTTGCGAAATTTCCCAGACTGCACGCATTCCTGAAGGTTCTGATTCGTCGCAGCGATAAGCCGAAGATCAATCTTGATCGGGCGCGTTCCACCGACGCGCTCGAACTCACGCTGCTGCAAGACGCGTAATAACTTTGCCTGTAACGGTAGCGCGAGCTCGCCAATTTCGTCCAAGAACAACGTTCCGCCGCTCGCGACCTCGATCTTCCCCTTCTTTTGAGCCATAGCGCCGGTAAAGGCGCCCTTTTCGTAACCGAACAGTTCGCTTTCGAGAAGTGTTTCAGCGATCGCGGCACAATTGATGGCAACGAACGGCGCGTTGGCGCGAGGACTGTTGGCGTGTATGGCATGCGCAACCAATTCCTTGCCTGTTCCACTCTCGCCCTGAATGAGAATAGTAGAGTCGGTGGGTGCGACTCGGCGGATGAACTCAAAGACATCGCGAATCTTCGGGCTGGCGCCGACCATATTGTGCTCGACTGCAATCTGTGCACGCAGTTCATGGTTTTCCTGCTTTAGCCCTTCCAGGTAGTTGATATTCTCGAGTGCTAAACCCGCCAGACTCGCGATTGCAGTGAGAACCTGCAGATGATTTTCGTCAAAATTCACTCGTGCGTCTTTGGTATCGACATAGATCACGGCTCCGATCCTGCCCGCCAGAGTCAGCGGCACGCACATAAGGGCATGAATTGGAAAATCGATAAAACTCGAACTCTTGCGAAGTTCGGGATTTTCCGGAACTTCGCGAATCATGAGTCCGCTTCGCTCTCGGACTACTCGAGCAACGATCGTTCGGCTCACTTTGACCGGAAAGCCTGGCCCCCGCTGGCGATCCCATCCAACTGACCAGTTGATTTGTGCCGGATCGTCGCCAAAAGTGAGAACCGCGCCGCGATCGGCGGGAACGACATCAAAAATCATTCCTAAAAGCTGCCATGCCAACGCCTCCCGCTCTCGAAGCTTGCTGATGTTCTTCGCGATCACGAGTAGCGTGTTCAGGTCGCGTGCGAGACGCCCGCCTTGCACAAAGTCTTTAGTGATGGTTTCTGGCTTGAGATAAAGGGCATCTTCCTGCCGAAGCATTGTCTGCGCGCCCTGCACGTCAGAGGCATCGTCCAGCTCTGCGCGAGTCGTTTCTCGCTGAACTTCATCCTCGCGCAACAGCACCGCGAAAACCGAACTGCCAAGCGAAATCTGATCGCCGTGATTAAGCACCTGCTGGCTGATCGGCACGCCGTTAACAATGGTTCCGTGCCGACTACCGAGGTCTCGGATGACGAACTGCTCGTTGTCACGGCTGATTACGCAGTGTTGACGTGAAAGTATGGGGTCGGAGATGCAGACTTGATTCGAAAGACCACGGCCGATAGTGAGCTCGATATCCCGTAAGGGGATAACGGACTCGGCCAGCTCTCCAGCAAGGGCGACCAGTTTGGGAGCAGAGGGGGTGTCCACAGAAGTTGGGCCTTGGATGTGTGTAGCACAATTCCGTGCCCAAATGCATCTTCTTGGGATTAACCTGACTGCGAGTCGCTCTTAACCGTCTGGTTAGCAATCCGCGTCGCCGGAAGCAAGCTATCTCGTCCATCAGAGTCTCAAGCGAAGCAAATCCGCAGCAGAATCAGCAACTTATACCAAGTATTTCATCCCGGTTACCTATGGATGACAACTGGCACATCGCTTGCAATTACTCCTGGCATGAACACGGAGACGCGAATGCCCCCCAAAGGAAATCCAAAGCCCTGGAATACTCCTGATTTTGAAGTTCGATTCAGAGAAGCGATGGGTCGCAATATGACACGTCAAGAACGCGAGTTCTTCGGCCTCGCTGAAGAAGAACCCGAAGAGCAGATGCCGAACGATGTTTCTGACCGGGCGCAGTTTGCCTGGCAAGCCTTGCGACGCATCAGCGCACTGCTGGGTTGAGGCATATGCACCGCATTGAGTATCCCTCAATCAAGCCTGGGCGACGCGAAGTTACCGTGCACTGCACAAACAGCAGTGGCTCGACGGAGCTGAGACAGGTGGCGCTGGTGAGCTTGGCTACTTTCATCCTCAACAGCGTGCAGCGGCCCGCGTCAAATCAGTCGAACTCGCAGGTGCAGCGGATTAACTGGAGTAACTCGAATGTATAGCGCAATTGGCTTACGTCATGACAGAAACTGGATTGCGGTTTGCGATCCAGCCTCGTATGGCCAAATCGCATCGCGGGTACTACAGGATTTTCGCGTGGCGTACTTCTTCGATCCAGAATCCGTGCGCCAGAGCATGAATCAAGTTGGAGTCTGCTTAGTGAATGGGGTTCTGGATCGGGATCGAATCAGAGATCTCAAGAGCGCTTTTCCCAGTGATGCTCATGGAGTGCGTAATCTCCTTGATCACGAAATCATTCGAAGACTAGCTTGTTCAGAATCTGTAAGGGGACTGGCAGAGGCAATGCTTGGCGAACGCTGCTTTGCAGTACGCGGAATCTTCTTTGACAAGCCTGCCAAAGCAAATTGGAAAGTGCCCTTCCACCAGGACGTCACCATCGAAGTTCAGTCGCGCAAGGACGCGCCTGGCTTCGAGAATTGGACCGTGAGGGAAGGCGTACAACATGTTCAACCTCCAACTGAGATCCTGCAACGCATGGTATCGGTACGGGTACATCTCGATGACTCGCGGAGCGACAACGGCCCACTTCGTATCTTCCGGGGCAGTCATAGGAAAGGCCGCTTGACTGACGCTGTGATCGAAAAAATGGTGCAAGCGGAAACTCCAATCCAGTGTCGAGTTCCAGTTGGGGGGGCGCTGATGATGATGCCCTTGGTTGTACATGGCTCATCGTCAGCGCTTAATCCATCGCACCGCAGAGTCATTCAGCTTGATTACGCTACGGAAGACTTGCCTTGCGGTCTCGAGTGGCGCCAGCGTGTTTATCCAGCATGAAGTATCCTAACGACTACTTCATCCTCGAGGACTCATGCCCGTGCCCCCGCAAGCGCCCCGCGTAAAACTCACCTCCACCAACGACTATCGCGAGAGCTACTCCAACAGCGTGCAAGTACGCGTCAGCGTATGGGACTTTTTTCTCGCCTTCGGTACTCTGCGCGCACAAACACCTGAAGAGGTGGAGGTCGCTAATTTCCAGGGAATCTATTTGAGCCCACAGCAGGCAAAAGCGCTGCTCATGATCCTGCAACAGAATGTCTCCCAATACGAGAGTGCATTTGGCGAGATCAAGCTCGATCCGCAATTCGCGCAACAAGGGCCGGTGAATTGATTTCAGTATTCAACGTCGTGTCGTAACCGATTTTAGGACCGGACGCGCGTGAGACCCGCGAGAAAAAATGCCTCCACATCGTCAGATATGTTCCGTCTTGGTGGCATCCACATCTTCGCGCTGATTTTCAGCGCGATTTTCCTTCTGCATGGACCGTTGCTCCGACTTCCTTATTTCTGGGATGAGGCTGGTTATTACATTCCTGCTGCATATGACTTCTTCACCCAGGGCTCGCTGATACCAACGAGCGTCCCGAGCAATGCCCATCCTCCTCTTCCTGCAATTTACCTGGCGCTTTGGTGGAAGCTGTCGGCATTCAAGCCTGCAGCTACCAGAATCGCGATGCTCTTGTTAGCGGCTGTTGCTCTAACTGCCGTCTTCAAAATCTCGCAGATGCTGGCGAATACCAGAGTCGCACTGGCAGTCGTTGCTTGCACGGCTATATATCCCATCTGGTTTGCGCAGAGTTCGCTGGCTCATGCGGATTTGCCGGCGGCTGCATTTTCGCTATGGGCGATCTATTTTTACTTTTGCAGCTTGCGGGATGACGACTTAGGCAATGCAACCTTGGCGACGCTCTTCTTTTGGCTGAGTGCACTTTCCAAGGAGACAGCGGTCATCATCCCGATTGCTCTGGCGATGTATGACCTTGGGTTAACGGGGCGGCGCAGCCGTGAAAGTAGGAAGGTTCTGCAGCGATCCTCTTTAGTGCTGTCCAGCGTTATCCCTCTTGCAACATGGTTCCTTTACCACCGATCTCGCACAGGCTTCTTTTTCGGGAATCCTGAATTTTTTGCTTACAACATCACAGGAACGATGACGCCAGTGCGCGTGTTGATCTCAATTGGCCTCCGCATATGGCAAATGTTCGGATACATGAATTTGTGGCTGCTAACACTGGCAACGATCTGGGTGATGCGTTATCCGGCGTTGAGAGAGAACAGTAGCGAACGCCCACGGATTGCCCTCACAACTCAATACCGCATCGCTGCGATTCTTATTGTCAACGTGCTGGCATTCTCGTTTGTCGGAGGCGCAGCGCTCGCGCGCTACTTGCTACCGGTGTACCCGCTGGTAATCCTGATCGGCATCTCAACATTGCGCCGTCGCATGGCGGAATGGCCGTTGGCAGTGGCGTTAGTAATCCTTGGATTCGTTCTCGCTCTGTTCGCAAATCCGTTCGGCTACACCGCGCCCGAAGACAACCTGTCGTATCGAGATTATGTGGTTCTTCACAAACAGGCTGCAAACCGACTCCAGGAGCGTGATCCGCATGCTCGAGTCCTAACCGCCTGGACGGCTACCGACGAACTCACAAAACCATTCCTCAGCTACGTACGGCAACCGATGCGTGTCGTGCACATCGAAGATTTTTCTTATGACCAGCTGCAGGTTGCCCGCCTGGCGGCCGGACAGTATGACATTGCTTTGCTGTTTTCCACAAAACAGACTCCGCAATTCTCAGTGTTAGATCGATGGTCGTGGTGGGAGCGATTCAGCCGTAGATACTTCGGATTCCACCGCGATCTCTCGCCTGAGGTGGCGGCAGGGATCCTCGAAGGCCGAGTTACGTGGGAAGGCAAGCGCGGACGTCAATGGATCGCAATTGTGAGCTTTGATCGAGTTGAAAACGCGCGCAGATAAGATTAAGAGACGCCCTAGTGGACGCCTCTATCGAATATCAAGTGATGACTATTTCGCTACTGAAGCCGCGCCCGACTGCTTGGCCTTTGCTAACTTCACAGTCGCCTTCGGTTGATGATTCCGACGTGCGGGATTCGGCGCCACCTTCTCATTCACAGAAGCGGTGAGAACTGGCGGCGTACGTTTGCCAAAGTACTTCTCGGCATGCTCCTTCATCGTAGGCATCGCTAGATATGGCTTCGCATAGTCATTGCGAGCGTTCCAAAATAGGAAGCCCACTCCGCCGCGATCGCGTGAAGTGCTCACTTGCCGCAGGATGTACTCAGGCGAGTAGCTCTTGGTGCGCCATGCAAATGCCTGCAACCACGGACGCAGCACTACGCCGCTGCCGGCCGTGATAGTTGCAAACCGGTCCATCGACGATCCGATGAAGTGCTCAGGCTCGTCGCCGGGATGGGCATACCCGTCCATTCCGAAGAAATGAGAGGGATAGATCATCGGTGAAAGCACGTCGCAGTACTTTGCCATGCGAACGATGTCTTGGCCGGTGTGATTAAGATCAACGCTTCGCTGCCATGCCATGATTCCGAACACATCGAGCGACAGCAGCACGCCTTCAGGATGCAATTGCTGATAGGCGCGATCGAGGAAGTCGGCAATTACATCAGCACGCTTCCACTCCGGATGAGCCGACTGGAAGTAGAACTTCGCGTCTGCCTGATTGCCTTCTGCTGGAAAGCGAACGTAGTCGAACTGGATCTCGTCGGCGCCGGACTTCGCGACCCACTTAGCTAATGCGATGTCGTACTCCTGAACCTTCGGATTCGAGGGGTCCGTCCAAACCAGCTTGCCGTTCTCGCGCCAGGGCTGCTTCATGGAACGAGACTGCACAGCGAGTTCCGAGTGATCGCGCGCGATGTGCTCATCGCGGAAGAGAGCGATGCGCGCAATCGCGTGCAGATTCATCGAGTGCAGATAGCGCACGAACTTGGGCAAGTTCGGAATTGCCCGGCGATTATGCGGAGCAAGCGGATGGTCGAATGGAACGCTCAACGATCCATCGCTATCTTTAACGTCGAAAACCACAGCGTTCCCGCCAACTTCGTGCCAATGCTGAATGATCTTAAGTCCCTTAGCGCTTCCTGCCATTGCACCGGTCAAATAGATCGCGCGTACTTCCTCATCCTTTGCCATCGAAACAGAGTGCTCAACTACCGGCTGAGGCTCGATGTATGGAATCAATAGAGTCTGGCCCTTTTTCACATACAACTGCTTTTCTGGCAGATGATTCACGGAGCGGATTTGAGCTTCCAGCTCACTGGCCAACATGACAGATGACTGCGACAAGTAGTGGTGAGCAATGGCGCTAACTGGTTCAGTTTNTTCCACAGCGTACGAAATCGTGCCCGGAGGCACCGCGGTCGCCTGACTTGCTGTCGTCGCACTCTGCGAAGTCGTTTGTGCTGTTTGTGTTTGAGTTTCGGCCTTGGACTCAGCGCACGCACAAAAGAATGCGCAAACAAGGGCAAGAATCGTCACAGACCCCACGGTGCGAACGGGAGAGGATTGCATGAAGTTGTTTGTCCTGGCTTGTCTGGAATCTGATCCGGACTATAGCGTTGATTCCAGAGTACCTGATTTTGATCTGAGTTAACGAATTACCAAAGGGTTGGCTAGTCATTGCCCGCCAGTTCGGATCTTTGGCAATCTCCGCTCGGGTCTGCTTCGGATGCCTGTGCAAAACTTTCAAACAACTCAAGTTGCCGGTTTATGTATCTGACCAGATATACGGTCGCTCCATTTGAGCGGCAGTCCCAAGGGAATTGTTAATGAGGGACTTCTAATGAAAACCGGCCTTAATGCCGCACTCGATCCTTCCCGGCGGGGTTCCGACGCAGAGGATTTCGAGCGCAATTTGCGTCGCAGGATTGTTGGTCAGGACGATGCAATTCAAAAAATGACTGAGATCTACCAGATGTTTCTGGCAGGGCTCAATCCTCCAAATCGCCCAGTAGGCAATCTTCTATTCCTAGGCCCAACCGGGACGGGTAAGACGCGCGTTGTAGAGGCGGTTGCTGAAACTCTCTTCGGTGAAGCGCGCGCTTGTATCAAAATCGATTGCGCGGAATTCCAGCACAGTCACGAGATTGCGAAATTAATTGGTTCGCCTCCTGGATACCTGGGTCATCGTGAAACTCATCCTCTGCTTACTCAGGAAGCGTTGAACCAATGGCATACAGAAAAGCTCCGTCTTTCGCTGTTGCTATTCGACGAGATAGAAAAGGCAAGCGATTCTTTGTGGCAGCTCCTGCTGGGCATTCTTGATAAGGCAACTTTGACGCTAGGCGACAACCGTCGTGTGGACCTATCGCAGTGCGTAATAGTGATGACGTCAAACCTCGGCGCCGGAGAGATGAGTGAACTGATTGGCGGCGGTCTCGGCTTCGGACAAAAGCCAAATCAGATCGACGCCAAGCTGGATGACAAGATCACGCGCACCGCAAGCGAAGCGGCACGGAGAAAATTCTCGCCCGAGTTCATGAACCGCATCGACAAGGTCGTTGTGTTCAAGACGCTCAAAGCTGAGCATCTGGAACAGATCCTCGAGATCGAATTGGGAATGGTTCAACAGCGCATTCTGCAGGCGACGGGTAACGCTCAATTCGTTTTTAGCTGCACCCCGAAAGTGAAGAAATTCCTTTTGCAGGAAGGCACCGATAACAAATATGGCGCTCGACATCTGAAGCGCGCGATCGAAAAGAATGTGGTCTTCCCGCTCGCGAACCTGGTCGCAACGGGTCAGTTGAAGCTGGGAGATTTTGTTCGCATTGACATGCAGGACAACAAGCTCACCTTCGTAAAAGAAGCCGAGGGAGCGCTGGTTCCAGTTCTGCTCGAGAAATATGGTCAGGAGGTTGGCGCAGCTGCCGCCAGCGCCGGAGCGCGTCCCGCACGGTCTCCAGGAGCTAAACGCGAGTTCGGGTCCTCTACTCTGCTCGACAAGTAATCCACTAACATTCAGAGAGATACAANCAGAGCGGCTCTATTGCCGCTCTTTTTTGTGTCTCGCTTCGTGTTTTCTGCGTTGCAATTGGCGCAACTCCGGGCCAAGACTACGGTTCTTTACAATAGGAGGTTTTGCATTGCTGTACGCGTCCAGTAAGAGGAGACTGCCCATGACGATCTACCCACGCAGCACCCAAGCGATTGCCCTGCTGCTGTGCCTGCTGCTATCTGCGCCTGAAGCGCTTCTTGCGCGTGTTCAGCCCACCAGCGGTTCGAACATGTTCACTGTCGAACAGGAGATCCAGGCGGGGAAAGAGGCGGTCGCACAAACGAACCGGCAATATCCAGTCTTACCCGATTCTAATCCGGTGACGCAGTACATTCAGCAGCTCGGGCGTCGACTCGTGCAGTACGCTCCTGGTGACAAGTGGCCTTACGAATTTCATGTCGTAAACCAGAAGGAAATCAATGCTTTTGCCCTGCCCGGAGGTCCGCTCTACGTTAATGTCGGAACGATCCAGGCAGCAGATAACGAAGCTCAACTCGCAGGCGTGATGGCCCACGAGCTGTCTCATATCATTCAGCGTCATGCGACGCGCGCGGCAACGAAGCAATATAAAGCTCAAGTCGGATTGGGAATTCTGGGAGCTGTCTTGGGGGGAAGCCTCGGCGGACAACTTGCCGCTGCGGGAATTTCCTTTGCTGCGGGCTCCTACTTCCTGAAGAACTCGCGTCAGTCCGAGAAGGAAGCCGATCTGCTCGGCACGGACATGATGTACGACGCTGGGTACGATCCAATCCAGCTTCCAAGATTCTTCGAAAAGATCGAGGCGGAAGGCAGTCAAGGACCACAGTTCCTGAGCGATCACCCCAATCCGGGAAACCGCATCGCGTACTGCGAAGCCGAAGTCAAGACACTCCCGTCGAAACATTTCCGCGAAGATAGTCCGCAATTCGCTGACATTCACCGCATCGCGATGGGTATGCATCCGCTCACTGCGCAACAAATCGCACAGCAGGACCAGCGAGGCGGTTTCAATCCCAACGGCGTGAACGCTGGATCCAGTACTCAAGGAGGGCCCAGCTCGCCTGACACGGGCTACTCAGCGAGCGGCAATTTTCAGCAATTGAATCACAGTGCTTTCACCGTCGGGTATCCATCGAACTGGCAGGTGTATGGAGACTCTCAGTCAGCGGTCACGATCGCTCCACAAAACGGCGTTGGCCAAGATTCCAATGGACAAGGAGCTGTCGCCGTCGGAGTAATCATCGACCGCTACGAACCTGAGCAGGGCGGAAATCTCGATCAGGCCACACACGATCTGATCGCGAGCTTGAGGCAATCAAATCCTGATCTACGTCAGGTCGGCAACGACGAAGCTATTCGAGTGAATGGGGTGTCTGGACGTTCAACCGATCTCATCGGCTCTTCACCGATCCGTGCCAATAACGGAACCGCGCAGAAAGAGCGCGACTGGCTGGTGACAATCGGCCAGCAGGATGGGACATTACTTTATCTAGTGTTTATTGCACCACAAAGCCAGTTCGATCGGTTGCGCCCCACATATGAACAGATGTTGCGGACGCTGAAGCTCAGATAGACCATCGGGTGATCGGGTGCAGTAAAACTGGGAGACCCTCTTCCATCCACAGCAAATATTCCTTTTTTTGCAGTCCATCGCGAGTTCGTTGTCTACGGAAACGAAGTGAGGGATCGATGCTTGGATAAAGCAGATTCTCGGCTCAACATCAGGCACTTAGGAACGACCGTGTCTACGGGTTTTACTTCACCCGATCACCGGACGGCCCGATCAGCCGATTCCTCTTTACCCCTTCTTCAACTCAACCAACACCTGACGCGCCACTTCGCGCAGAGTCTCAAACACTCCGTTTCCCTGAAAAGCAACCGCTTCAAAGACAGGCTCGTTCTTTTTCAAGAGCTCTTTCTTCAGCTCCTCCACGGGCATGACGTTGGGCAGGTCACGCTTATTCAGTTGAAGAACGTAGGGGATTTTGGTGAAGTCGTACCCATGCTCTTTGAGGTTGTCTTGCAAGTTCTCCAGGGCCTCGATGTTCGCGTCCATGCGCTCGGACTGAGAATCTGCAACGAAGACCACGCCGTCGACGCCTCGCAGGATCAATTTGCGGCTGGCGTCATAGAAGACCTGTCCAGGAACTGTGTAGAGATGAAAGCGAGTTTTGAAACCGCGAACTGTGCCCAAGTCGAGCGGAAGAAAGTCGAAGAAGAGCGTTCGATCAGTTTCCGTGGCTAACGAGATCATCTTTCCCTTCTGCTTCTCGTTAGTCTTGTCAAAAATATGCTGAAGATTAGTAGTTTTCCCGCCTAAACCCGCGCCGTAGTAGACGATCTTGCAATTAATCTCGCGGGCCGCGAAATTGATGAAGCTCAATTAGCTTTCCTCACAATGAGCCGCATGCGGGCAGGATTAACGTCGCACTGAACGGCGCTGAAACTCGTATCTATAACATACCAGTTTCGGTGGAGTGGCTATCGCACAGAAGTACCGTTACCGTTACTGCCGCCCAGGAGGTAACGGATAATATCCCGCCTTTGAGGTTACTCGAAGTCCCGAGCGCGCCACCCGCACTTCAATTTCGCGGTAGTTGTCGGCCAACGTGCCTTGGGCGTAGTAGCCGAGAGTGTATTGATTTCGTGCTACGGAGGTCACAGAAGAGTATGCATTTTCGATCGCCTGCTTGGAGAACTCGCTGAACACTTCCCCGCCGGTCGCGCTAGCGTACTTCGGCAGGATGTTCCCTTTGCCGGTGCCAGGAACGTTGATCTGCTCGAGCCTCCGATTAAGCGGAAGCGCTGCGGAACCCACTCCGATTGCGTATACGGAAATTTTATTGGTCAGCAAGACTTTCAAAACGTCTGCATACGAAGCGCGACTGCCATCTTCTCGTCCGTCGCCGACGATCATGATTACGCGACGACGCGCAGGCTGAACTTTGGAGAGGTCGAGCGCCGCTTCTAAGACCGCGTCGTTCAGAACTCGGCGGTCATGAGGAATGATGGGGACTTGCGGCACGCTCGGATCGAACGGACGGCCGTTGACCGTTGGTCCGCCACCGAA
>AP72_2010_repI_A01DRAFT_1000181_pt1 | contig 11331 bp, 7 predicted proteins | sample AmaPasreplicIA01_FD_9191 | JGI IMG/M metagenome (IMG submission 9191) | reverse complement strand
CTCATTTGCCGGTGCGGCTTAGCGGCATCAGCCGTCAAGCTGATGCCGCCAGTCATTTCTGCCGTCGCAGAATACTTCAGCATGACGCTTCAGATCGCCGCCGCTTGTTTCACCAATTGCCAGGCCTGGCGCAGCTTCTCGGTCCGTGCCTCATTCTTGGCTTTCTCCTCGGCGATCCGTTTTTGCAGGTTCGCCTTTGCTTCGCCGGTCGTTTTCGCCATTTGCTCCTGGAGCATTTTGACCTTGGCTTCGCCTTCACGCTGGATCTCCTGGATCCGTTTCTCGAGCAAGTCCCGGCGTGCTTCGTATTTCTTCTTCGTAGCGTCCAGTTTCGACTTCAGTTGAGCCTTTGCGTCACCGACGGCTTGCTTCCATTCGGCTTCGAGACGATCGATTTCGGCATTGTCAGCAGCGATCTCGCGCTCGATCTGCGCGTCCATGAATTCGCCTCTGCCGCGGCGGAAAGTAACGCCACCGATCTTATCCATGCGCGTGTCGAGCGGCGTCACCCACTCTTCGTCAACCTCGGCAACGACGGCCCATTTGCCCGGAACCAAATTCATATAGACTTCGGTCAAGAAGTCTTCGTTGACGCCAACGCGCGCGAGGTCAACCAGTGAACCTGCGAGAGTGCCGGTTGCCGCGCCCACCGCCATGCCGACCGGTCCGGCCAGCAAACCGATCAAGCTGCCGATTGCCAGCCCGCCGAAAGTTCCCAGCGGACCTTGATCTGCCGCTTGCTTGACGGTAATGACGCCGCTCGCGTTCTTGTAAACCACACCACAGCCGTAGAGGCTGAGACTGCCCTCGGCATGCAACTCGTTGAACGCCTTGACACCTTCGTAGGCGCTGCGCTCATCGTTGAAAACGGTCACAATCATCTTGTTCATAATCTGCTCCTTCATTTATGCCAGTAACCAACATTACGTGGGCGATTACAATCAGCTTCGTCCGGTTGCTCGCCCGCGCAAACGGAGAAGAACCCGATTGTTTAAGCAACCGAACTGAGCAGCTTGCGCGCGGCTAGCGAGTACATCAGCCGCGTGAATCCGCTCATTAACATATTTACACCGAACAGCGTTCCGACAGCCCACAGAGAACTGCCGGGCCACGGATACGCTATCAGCGCGCCGAGTATCAGCGTCGTGATTCCGTCGAACAGAATCCAACCCGACCCCGGCAGTGCGCGGACATCGAAGAATGTGACGAGTTGAAACACGCCTTCAGCGATCAGGATCGCTGCCAGCATGATCGTGAACGACGCCAGGGCAATCGCGGGATGAACCACCAGGTAAATCCCGCCGACGATGTACACGGCGCCAATCAGGGTTCGCCACAGAAAGCTGCCCGCGTGTCCGGCTGAGAAGGCGTAAACGAGATAGGCGAACCCACCCAGTACGATTAGCCACGCGAGAAACAGTGAAATGCCAATGCCCGCCGCAAATGGCTTAACTATGGCAACCAGGCCGAGCACGATCATCAGCACGGCCAGTCCGATTGAAAGTCCAGCCAGCTGTTTGAATATGCCGACAGGACCTGTTTCTACTTTTGCGCTCATTTTGATTCTCCTTATCTTTCTTAAGCGCGACGTGCGCTTCTGAACTGCGCTCACGCCGCGTTGCGTGCTTGCGTTACTTGCTCGTGCTGGCGAAGCTCCACGTCGTTCGTGATCTCGTTAATGACCTCTTTCGTTAGGATTCCCGTCTTCAATTGCACTCCGTCGCGTATTAGCCGCATTAGCAGTTCGCGGCCTTTGTCATCCACGTAAGTGACACTGGAAAGATTAATACACACACGCGGTGTGCACGCTTCTGCCCTTGCTTGAATCCAACAGCTTTCGAGAGAATCGACCCAGCCGTCTGACAGCGTTCCCTCAACCATCAAGTGCATCTCATCGCCGTTGGTTGTTTTCGTGATTCGTATCAACGCTCTCCTCCATGCACACTCGTAGCCAGGGCAACGCGCTTGCCACAACGGAGATGCGAACAGTTGAAGCGGTTAAATGACTGTATTCAGAAGGATTGTTGGCCTGATGAAGCGGAGTCGGAATGTGAGGAGATCAGCGAGGCGCAATCAGAAGTGGCGACATGTCGCCGCGCGTGGCGAGATTTCGTTGATGTTGCGCGAGCTTTACTCGGGCCGCGTTATGCGGAGTTTCATCATCTTCGATCGCAACGTCGAGCGGTTGAGACCGAGCTTTGATGCGGCGCCGCGTGGGCCACCAATTACCCAGTTGCAGTCATTCAAGACTCGCAGGATGTGCGCTCGCTCAACTTCAGAGAAAGTTGTTGGAGTAGCGGCTCGTTGCGTTTGCGTCGCCCGTATGTCCCCATCGTGACTTGCGCTAGAGATCGCCTCTGCCTCATCGAGTTCAGGCAACGTGACTTGCAACTCTCGACCGGTCGAGAGGATAACGCCACGCTCGATCACATTCTCAAGCTCGCGCACATTCCCGGGCCAGGGATACCGGCCGAGCGCTTGCAATGTCTCATTTGGAATAGTGTCGATACGCTTGTTCATGCGCCGCGCGTGCTTCTGCGCGAAGTAGCTAACCAGCAGGGGAATGTCTTCAGCGCGCTCACGCAAAGGCGGGACGACAATCGGAAACACGTTCAATCGATAATAAAGGTCGGCGCGAAACTTGTTTTCGTTGACCATCTGTTTCAGATCGCAGTTCGTGGCGGCTATCAGTCGCACATCCGTTTTGATTGTGCGCGAACTGCCGAGCCGCTCAAATTCCTGCTCCTGCAAGACTCGCAGAAGCTTTGGTTGCAATTCGAACGGAATCTCACCAATCTCATCCAGCAGAAGCGTTCCTTTGTGTGCCAGTTCGAAGCGGCCCACGCGCTGCGAAAGCGCCCCGGTGAAGGCGCCTTTCTCATGTCCGAACAGTTCCGATTCGAGCAACCCAGTCGGAATAGCGGCGCAGTTTAGTTTTACCAGCGTGCGCTCGCGCCGCGCACTGAGGTTGTGAATCGCGCGCGCGATTAATTCTTTGCCAGTTCCCGTTTTCCCGCAGATCAGGACGACTGAGTCCGTGGACGCAACCGTCTCGACCTGTTTGAGCACGCGCTTCAACGCAGCGCTACGCCCGATGATCTGTTCGAAGTTGTATTGGGTCTGAATCTCTTCTTGCAGGTAAATCTTTTCGCTCGCCAGTCTGTTTTTGAGCGCGGCAATCTCCCGATAGGCGAGCGCGTTTTCTACGGCGATAGCAATTTGAGCGGCGATGTGCGTCAACAAATCCGCGTCGCTTTCCGTAAACGCATTCTCGCTGCGGCTCGCGATGTCCAGTGTTCCCATCGCGCGATTGTGAGCGACAAGAGGGATGATGCAAGCGGATCTCAGCCCATCCTTGTACGCGTGCTCGATCAGGGGTGCCGGGAACTCCTTCAGATCGAGTTCGCCTATCACGACCGGCCGCCGCTCGGTGAAGGCTAGCCCTTCCGGACTTCCCTCGAGCGGAAACAATGCGCCCTCTTCAACGTCGCTCGGATATTGCAAGTCGAAGCTGTGTAACCGCAGTTGTCGGCTTTCAGAATCATAAAGCGAGATAGCGGCAGAGTCATGAGGGATTATTTTGCGAAGAGACTCAGAGGTTGCGTGAAGGATGCTTTTGAGATCGAGGCGAGTGACGACAGCATTGTTGATGTCGAGCAGCAGTTGAAATCGATCGCGCTCGGCTTCGGCAGTCGCGAGCCGCTGCTCACGCTGCTGACTAGCGCCCAGCGCAGACGTTGACAGGGGGTCGTCGCGCATCAGGGTGTCCTCGGGTCAATTCCGGCTTTCCCTAATTATATGAAGTGAGCAACTCGGCGACAAGACTTAATGCCCAGACCTCGGCAGACAGCATGGGACGAAGATGGCGGCGTCCGTTGACTTCGCAAAAGGATGAGAATTGGCGTATGTCTTGTTCTCACGCTGAGCCCAGATCAATCGCTCCTACCGCAGCTCTGAATGCGGGTTCTCGCGGTTTTGAGAAGTTTTCCTTCAGTATCTGCGAAATTTCGCGCAGGATCATTCCTTCTTGGTCGTCGAATCTGCACATCATTGGCTGGTTCATCGGGTACAACGCTTGCCGTCATTTCCTCATAATTGGAAATGGAAAGTAATCGCACGCCATCAAACACCACCGAATGATGCAAGCTGTGCCAATAATTTCTCAGCCGCTAAACGCTTCAATTGGTGGACTCTCAACTGCGGAAGCGAGCAACCGGTTCGCGCAGTTTGGTCCGAATGAACCCGTCGCCTCGCGCCGTCGTTCGGGTTTTGCTCAACTTCTCCTCCTCTTCTTAAATCCACTGGCAATTATCCTTCTGATTGCGAGTGCACTTTCGGCTGCCCTCGGCGAAATTCTTAACGCCTCAATTATTGCTGCCATGGTGTTTTTGAGCGCGGGTCTTAACTTTGTCCAGACCTATCGCTCGCAGCGCGCGGTCGAGCGCATTCGCAAGGAAGTCGCGCCGACCGCCACCGTCCTGAGAGATGGCAACTGGACGGAAATTCCCAGGCGTCGATTAGTTCCCGGAGACGTGATTAAGTTGTCGGCAGGTGATTTGATTCCCGCCGATTGCCGACTGGTACAAGCCAAAGACCTACACGTTCAAGAGGCAGCACTAACCGGAGAATCTTTGCCTGTCGAAAAGGAAGCCGTTGATTCCGCCGTGAAGGATGACAACAGTAATCGAGTATTTCTCGGCACTTCTGTCGTCAGCGGTACTGCCAGCGCCGTAGTCGAGGCCACCGGAAAGCATACGGCCTTTGGCGATATTGCGACTCGTCTGGCTAGCAAGCCCCCCGAAACGGAATTCGAACGCGGAACAAAACAGTTTGGTTTGCTGATCATGAAGACAACCATTCTGCTGGTGCTGTTCATTCTGCTAATGAGTGTTCTTCTGCATCGCGATTTAATGCAGTCACTGTTATTTGCGGTCGCGCTAGCCGTGGGGTTGACGCCCGAATTTCTGCCGATGATCACAACCGTCACCCTTAGTCAGGGCGCGGTGCACATGGCGCGGAAGAAAGTAATCGTTAAGAACCTTGAAGCGATGCAGAACTTTGGCAGCATCGATGTGCTTTGCAGCGACAAGACCGGCACACTGACCAGCGGCGAGATGGATCTCGATCAGCATATCGACCCATTCGGTACGCCATCAGACAGAGTGTTCCTGCTCGCGTACCTCAACAGTCTTCATGAAACCGGCGTGAGCAATCCTCTCGATCAAGCGATTAAGGCCCGGCAAGAAAGTAATCCGCTCGACCTCGCGGTTCTGCGTCACGATCATCCCGACATTCATGAATATCAAAAGGTCGACGAAGTGCCTTTCGACTTCGAAAGACGCCGCGTGTCGGTTGTCGTAGAGCATCACGGCGAACGATTGCTGATCACCAAAGGCGCGCCGGAAAGTCTGCTGCCGGTGTGCGGTAGTTATGAGCTCCCCGGCCAAACAAATCCACTTAAAGCAGAGTCACGCGCGCGGATCGAGTCCACCTATCGCCATTTATGCGGCAAAGGATTCCGTATCCTCGCCGTGGCGTACACGATCGTGCCCCATAAACAGGTCTATCGTGCTGATGATGAGGAAAACCTGATATTGGCGGGATTTCTTACGTTTTCCGATCCACCGCTCGAAGGCGCCAGGGCTGCCTTGCATGCGCTCCATCGTGACGGGATCGAGGTGAAGATTCTAACCGGGGACAACGAGTTAGTGACTCAANACGTTTGTGCGCAGGTTGGTCTTGATAGCGGGCGGATAATTCTGGGCGCTGAATTGGAGAAGTTAAGCGATCCCGCGCTGGCACACCTGGCCGAGCAAACTTCAATCTTCGCCCGTGTGTCGCCCGCGCAAAAGAACCGGATCATTCTGGCGCTAAAGAATCGCAGTCACGTGGTTGGTTATTTGGGAGATGGCATCAACGACGCACCGTCGTTGCATGCGGCAGACGTCGGGATATCAGTCTCTACCGCAGTCGATGTGGCGAAGGACGCAGCTGACTTCATACTGCTCGAACGGAGTCTGCGGGTGCTTCACGTCGGCATCATCGAAGGACGCAAATCGTTCGGCAACGTGATGAAATACCTGTTGATGGGCACGAGTTCGAACTTCGGCAACATGTTCAGCATGGCGGCTGCCTCCGCCTTTTTGCCGTTTTTGCCGATGTTGCCGACGCAGATTCTGCTCAATAACTTTCTTTATGATCTCGCGCAAATAACGATACCCACCGACAGAGTTGACCAGACATTCATTCACAAGCCGCAGCGCTGGAATGTGAAGATGATCCGTGACTTCATGATTTATATCGGGCCGCTCAGTTCGATTTATGACTTCCTCACTTTCTTTGCGTTACTCAAAGTCTTTCACGCTTCAGAGCAATTCTTCCATACGGGTTGGTTCGTTGAATCACTCGCGACTCAAACACTCGTGATTTTTGTTATTCGCACCGCGCGTAATCCACTGCGCAGCAAGCCGAGTGTGGCGCTTACGGTGACAACGATCAGTATCGTTATCGTTGCGGTAGCGCTGACTTACACTGCGATTGGCTCAGCAATCGGTTTCACGCCGCTCCCGATCACCTTTCTTCTGTTCGTGGCCATCGCGACCGGTACTTACCTATTGCTGGTCGAAGCCGTGAAGCGGCGCCTCATGTGCACCCTCATCCAATAGCTCTGCGCCATCTACTAATGACTGAGCGCGAAGTTATTCAAAAAAGGTGCCGAGGTCATTAACCGACAGACCAGCGGCAATTGATCGGCTGCCTGGAGGGAAGCCGAACGACCAAGGGCACCCACAACTCGAGAGTCAATCCACAAGGGTAAGCATTGGCGTGTCCGTCACGAGCGAGTGGCGCGATTGGTAAGGCAACCGCGCCACCGGTATGTCCAGGTCTTCTCGTCGTGTGGTTAGATCCCCGCCTGCGCAGCGATCGATTTGTTCACCATCACCTTGATCTCGACTCGCCGGTTCAGCGAGCGGCCCTCGCCCGTGTCGTTATCCGCCACGGGATTCAACTCACCGTATCCGAACGGCTGCACCAGTCGTCGCAACGGCAGGTTATATTTCGTAACCAGATAATTGATCACTGCCTGTGCCCGGCGTTCGCTGAGCGAACGATTCCGTTCTGACTTGCCGGTTGAATCTGCGTACCCGATAACTTCAATCATCCAGCCCTTCAGGTTTTCACCCTGCACTATGGCTGCCGCCAAATCGATCTGCTCTTTAGCCGCGGGTGTTAACACAGCGCTGCCGGATCGGAAGTGAACCCTGAATGTTTGCACGACGTCATAATCGTCAAGACCGTTAATTCGTTGATTCGCAAAGTTCGCGTCGGCCTGCGCGCGATCGGCACTAGCCTGAGCCACTCTGGTCGCTTCGCGATTGGCCGCCGCGAGAGCGGTCAGCTCATCAATTTGCCCGGACATCTTTTGTGCGGCCTGCTCCGCCTCGGCGATCCGCTGCTGATTGGCTTCAGCCAGAGCTTTCGTCTCAGTAGCCATGTTCTCGACCGGATCGACGCGCACCTCGAGCGCCTGCGCCGTCCTCAGATCCTCTTCACTGAAGCGAATCTTCATTGCGACCAGTTGGCCTTGCGAATTGCCGCGGCCCTCGACCTTGAGACGCAACCCGCGCAGGATGTAACTCACGCCTGAGGGCTGGTCCGCACGAAATAACCCTTTGCGTTCTGTCTTAATGTTGGTCGCGTCGGTCAGAGCCACGACAGTTTCAGTCCCGTTCGGCTCGCGCAAGGTGAACGAATCAGCATCACGCTTGACGACGATTCCGCTTATCTTCAACTCCTGGCCGTCAGGAACGTTGCGCGTGCTGACCGCATTCGAGACTTGCCGCGCCCGCTCTGAGTTCAACTGGGAATACGTGGCGCTCGCAAGACATAAAATAAAAGCGAGTGCCGATACCTTGAGAATCGATTTGCTTGTCTTCATCAATTGCTCCCTTCAAAATTGTTTGGTCCGGGAGACGGCTTATATTCCCTCACACACGTCTCCTTCGGACGTGAGTGGTGCAATAGGCATTCCGAGTTGAAGCGATGCAATTGCTCAGAAGTTTTGAAGACTGCCGGAAATGTGATTCGTAATTTCATGGTGGAATCATGAGGCGTCAGCACAGGTGCGCGCGAGCTGAGTTGACCAAACATGCGATCGAACGGGGTTGCAGGAGATAGGTGGAACCAGCGATGAGGGGAGCTTCGTCAATTTCGCAGATATCGTTCGGCGATGGCAGAGATGTATCGATCCAGCGCCGGATCCCTGTTCCCTCTGCCGCCGGCGGAAGCTCGAATGTGAGCGGCTCCCAATAGGCATTGATCATGAAATAAAACGTGCCGCCGGCTGGACCCTCAGCGGTGAAGGCGAGGCTGTGAGATTCGTCGCTCCAATCGGGTTGATTAAGTTTGATGCCGTGAAATTGAATGCGCGCTTCACGCAGAAAATCGGCCAATGTCTGCTGGTCGTGCGAGCGACGCTGCGCAATGAATTTTAGACGATGCGCAATGAGCCGCTCGACGAAGCGACGGACTTCAGCATGTTGGTCAACCAACGTCCAGTCAAACCAGCTAATCTCATCGTCGCGACAATAAGCATTGTTGTTCCCGTGCTGCGTTCGCCGGACCTCATCGCCCATGAGCAGCATCGGCGTGCCTTGCGCCAGCAGCGTAAGTGTCAGGAAATTCTTCACCTGGCGGTTGCGCAGCGCTTCGACTTCTCGTGAGTCGGTTGGTCCTTCGACTCCGCAGTTCCAACTCAGATTATCGTTGGTTCCGTCGCGGTTCTGCTCCCCGTTTGTTTCATTGTGCTTGATGTTATAGGTGACGAGATCGTTAAGCGTGAACCCATCGTGGCAGGTCACGAAATTGATACTCCGTTTTTGCTGCCACTTCTCGGATCCGTAAATGTCGGGGCTGGCGATCAAACGGTGCGGCAGTCTGGTGACAGTCGCCCGGTCGCCCTTCATAAAGCTGCGGATGTCATCACGAAATCTTCCATTCCATTCTTTCCAGGCGTGACCGACAAAGCTGCCGACTTGATACAGCCCTCCCGCGTCCCAAGCCTCGGCGATTAGCTTCGTGCCGGCCAGCACTGGGTCAGTTTCGATGTCCCATATCACCGGCGGATCCTGCATCGGACGGCCGCTTTCATCGCGCGAGAGAATCGAAGCGAGATCAAAACGAAAGCCGTCCACGTGCATTTCCTCGACCCAGTAGCGAAGACTGTCAAGGATCATGCGCCGGACTACGGGGCGATTAGCGTTCAAAGTGTTGCCCGTCCCGGTGTAGTCAGCGTAGCGCGCACGGTCGGTGTCAAGAATGTAATAAGCGTCGTTATCTAAACCGCGAAAGCAGAGCGTTGGACCATCCGCTGCGCCTTCAGCTGTGTGATTGAAGACCACGTCCAGGATAACTTCCAGGCCGGCGCGGTGCAGCGCCTTAACCATCTCACGAAACTCGTCAACCGCGCCGAGCGGATCTTTACGCAGACTGTAGCCGGAGTGCGGAGCGAAGAATGAAACGGGCTGGTATCCCCAGTAGTTCGTGAGCCCTGAAGGCGCAGCCTGCTCGTCAAATTGAAAAACCGGCATTAGCTCGACCGCCGTGATACCGAGGCTCTGAAGATAAGGAATCTTCTCGATCAAGCCTATGTAGGTCCCGCGCTTCTCCGGCGCTACACCGGATGACGGATGACGCGTGAATCCGCCGACGTGCATTTCGTAGATGACCGTGCTGGCCCACCGGTGATGGAGCGGCGCGTCGCCCTGCCAGTCGAATCGGCTGCCGTCAATGACCGCACTCTTCATTGCTGTCCCGGTATTATCCCCGGGCTCACTCCCCGCGCCGCGGCTATAGCCCGCAGGGACTACAACGCTCTTCCCGTATGGGTCGAGAAGCAGTTTGGCGGCGTCAAAGCGAAAACCGTTCTCGGGTTCGTAAGGGCCGGTTACCCGAAAGCCGTAAATCTGTCCGTTCTGTAAACCGGGAACAAACACGTGCCAGTAGTAATATGTTCGGTTCGTGGCCGCATCGAGTGAGATCGTCCGCGTGGGCCGCTGACTGTCGGCGTCATCGAAGAGCAGCAAATCAACCGCCGTGGCGTTTTTGGAATAGACGCTGAAATTGACACCTTCAGGCCGGCAGGTGGCGCCGAGCGGGAAGCTTTTCCCTTCCACGACCGGAAGATCCGGAAATTCCGTCATCGCCTTATCGCTGCCATAGAATCTGCGCCGCTTCGAGTGGCACACGGGCCTCAGGATTATGCGGAATCAGTCGGGCGGTGTAATCGCCTGCCGGGCGGATCGCCGGCACGCGCACACTGTAGTTATAACTTGACTCTACCGACTTCTCGTTCGGAATCATTTCATGACGCTCGAACGGACCACCCGGTAAGGCATCTGCGCAGAGCTCGACTGTTACCGACTCCGGTGGAAGATCTCCGAGATGTACTTGTACCTGGAAGGCATGCTCCCCGTTACTACTTTCACTGCGCAGCTCGCCAAAACGTAGATGTGGCCACATTGCGGCGACTGTATCCGTCCACTTGAGCAGTCGCTCGGCGGGCGCGCCATTCTCCTGTGAACGTTGAATGTAAGTTGACGCAGCCGGAAGATAATGCTCCTGCGTGTACTCGCGCACCGCCCGGTCTGCCGAGTACTGAGGCGTCAGACGCGCCATACTTTCGCGGACATGAGAAATCCACCCGACTGGAAGGCCACGGTCATCGCGATAGTAGAACAACGGAACAATCTCATGTTCCAATTTTGTGTAGAGCGCTTCCGCTTCGGCAGCGTCGGATTGCTGATCATCCGCCTGCTGCTTTTGAATAGCCCAACCCACGCCGGGTTCATATGCTTCAGCCCACCAGCCATCAAGTTCCGAAAGATTGATGCCGCCGTTGACGAGCACCTTCATGCCGCTGGTACCACATGCCTCCCATGGCCGCCGCGGATTGTTAATCCAGACATCGACGCCATGCACCATCTGTTCCGTGAGCAGCATGTCATAGTCGGGCAGAAATACTGCATGCGGACGCACCTCTGGGCGGCAACGAATGAACTCCGTCCATTGACGAATCAGCGCTTGTCCCGGCTCGTCCGCAGGATGAGCTTTGCCGGCAATGAGCAGTTGCACCGGACGATGCGGATCAGTCAGCAGGCGCACCAGTCTCTCCGGATCTTGCAGCAGCAGAGTCGGTCGCTTGTAGGTTGCGAAGCGGCGCGCAAAGCCGAGTGTCAAAGTGTTCGGATCGAGAATTCGCGCGGCCTGATCCACCCACGCGGCTGGCGCGCCCGAAGCAGCAAGCTCTCGAGCGAGCCGGCGGCGGCTGTA
>AP72_2010_repI_A01DRAFT_1000177_pt1 | contig 11381 bp, 4 predicted proteins | sample AmaPasreplicIA01_FD_9191 | JGI IMG/M metagenome (IMG submission 9191) | reverse complement strand
CCCCGGCGTGGCGGGCCACCCGTGTCGATCCGCTGGTGGCGTTGCGGTACGAGTAAGGCAATTTCCAGCGCGGCGCCTGCGGCCGCAGATGACGTGTCGGAATCGCGAAGTGCCGGAGAAATATCATGCCTGCATTACTACAGGATTTGTTTTTTGGTTTGCGCCTGCTGGCGAGGAATCCGCTTTTCAGTTTCATTGCCGTGGCAACCCTCGGTCTTGGTATCGGCGCGAACACGGCCATCTTCAGCGTAGTTGACGCAGTCTTGTTGCGTCCCTTGCCTTATCCGGAAGCGGACCGGCTGGTTTTTCTCTGGTCAACGATGCGCTCACAGGGCGTGCCCACGTCCGGCAGCTCACTGACCGACTACCACGAATGGCGCGATCAGAATCAGGTCTTCGACGGGTTGGCTGGATTTTACTTTGGCGACTTTAATCTCTCATCCGACACCGGTGTTCCCGAGCGAATACAGGGTGCTTATATCACCGCTAATTTGTTTCAGGTGCTCAGAGTCTCACCGGCACTGGGCCGCTCCTTTACCAGTGAGGAAGAACAGTTTGGCAGGCATCGTGTCCTGCTGCTCAGTTATGGTTTATGGCAACGGCGCTTTGCTGGCGAGCGTGATGCGATCGGTCGCCAGATCAAATTGGCCGGTGAAAATTATACGATCGTCGGCGTGATGCCGAAGGGCTTGCCCTTTTTTGACAATCTCCCGGATGTGGAAATGTGGGCGCCGATCGCTTTTGCCCCGGACCGCGACATCCGCGGCAATCACTTCATCAACCTGGTTGGACGATTGCGACCTGGGGTGACACTGACACAAGCTCAAGCGGATACAACCGCGATTGCGTACCGCACAGAAGAAAAAGAACCTTTGAACAAAGGCATCGGCGCATTGGTTGTGCCTATGCAGGAACAGCTGACCAGGGATTCGCGCAAAGGGTTGCTGGTGTTGCTCGGCGCCGTCGTGTTCGTGCTGCTGGTAGCGTGCGTCAATGTGGCTAACCTGTTGTTGGCGCGGGCCTCGGCGCGAGAGAAAGAGCTGGCCATCCGGGCAAGTTTAGGAGCCAGCCGGACGCGCATTGTGCGACAGATGATCGTTGAATGTCTGCCCCTTGGGTTGCTCGGCAGCATCGCCGGATCATTGCTGGCCGTCTGGGGAATCGATCTGCTCTCGTCCCTGCTGCCCTCGACATTGCCGCACGGCAACACAATCAAAGTAAACAGCCATGTCCTGCTTTTTACCTTTGCGATCACTCTGGGAACGATTCTCATCTTCGGTCTCCTGCCCGCCCTGCAATCTGCGCGTGCCGATGTGCTCGAAGGACTTAACGAGGGCGGACGCGGCGGGNTTGGAAGTCGCAAACAGGGCCGTATGCGTCGTCTATTAGTAATTGCGGAAGTGGCGCTGGCCCTGTTGCTGTTGGTCGGTTCGGGGCTGATGGTTCGCAGCTTTTTGAAGTTACGTCAGCTGGATTTGGGATTTACTGCGCACAATGTTTTGACTATGCGCGTGCCGCTCGCCGAAGCGAAATATCCTTTTCCACTCGCTGCCGAAGACAGCCGCGAACCTGCCGGACTGGCTTTCTCGGAACAACTGCTTACGCAACTTAAGACGTTGCCAGGGGTCCAGGCGGCGGCGACTGCCAGCATTCTGCCGCTGGGCGCAGGCAATGGCTGGGGCAAAGATTTGGTGATTGGGGATCGCCCGCCGCCTGAATCGGTGGACCGCGTGCCGGTAGTGCGTTTTGCTCTGGTTAGCGAGGAGTACTTCCGCACATTCGGTATTCCGGTTCTTAAAGGCAGGCCATTCAACGCTCAGGATAAGAACAACTCTCAGCCTGTCGCGATTATCAACGAGACTTTGGCGCGACGTTTTTTCCCCGGCGAAGATCCCGTCGGCAAGACAATCTCAACCGGGCTCCCTGAAAACTTGCGGCCACCCGAGCAACGAAGCTCAGATAATTCGGCGCCGTACCGGACGATTGTCGGTATCGTTGCTGATGTTAAGGAGGTCAACCTCAATCAACCAACGCTGCCGCAAGTCTATGCGCCGTGGGATCAGCACCGGGGCGAAGGTTGGACCAATGTCCTGATGCTCGCCGTCCAAACGAGTGTTCCGCCGGCGACGTTAAGCTCTGCGATTCAGGCGCAAGTGCACGCTCTCGACGCGGACCAACCAGTGACGCTTGTCAGAACCATTGACGAGTTATTAAGTCTCAGGCAGGCGCAGGCGAGGTTCAGTTTGTACCTGCTTGGCATGTTCGCAGGCGTGGGATTGGTATTGGCGGCGATCGGGATTTATGGCGTGATGGCCACCGCTGTCGCTCAACGAACCCACGAGTTCGGTCTGCGCATGGCTCTGGGCGCTAACACGCTCGACGTGCTCAGATTAGTAATCAGGCAAGGAATGATACCGGTCATGGTTGGCATTGGCGTCGGGCTGGTCCTGGCCCTCGCATTGACGCGATTGATGTCGACGCTGTTATTCGAAATCAGCCCGACCGATCCGCCGACGCTGACTGTCATTACGTTGGTCCTGGCAGCCGTCGCATTAGTCGCTTGTTACATCCCGGCACGGCGCGCCACGCGTGTCGATCCGCTGGTCGCCCTGCGGTACGAGTAGGAGCACATTGCCGATTGCCAACTGCCGATTATGGAGCGGTTGTCTGTGACGCAGTTATAAGCCGAGTCTGACGGCAATACCGTTCGTCGCAAAGAACAAATTGGCAATCGGTAATTGGCAATCCAGATTGGTAAAGAGCTGATGAACGCACTCATCCGCAAAGTCTGCTACCGCCTTCGTGGTCTTTTCGACGAGTCCGCATTCGCCCTGGTTTCAACTTTGACGATGGCTCTTGTCATCGGCGTGTGCGCCGTAATCTTCAGCATTGCCAATGCTGTGTTGTTGCGGCGACTGCCGTATCCGAAAGCGGACCGGCTGGTAGAGATCAAACAGATCAATCCAAACGGCCGGCGAACAAATCTCTGCGATGCGCAGTTCGATCCCGAGGAAGCCGGCTATGAGTGAGCGTTGCAAGGGGTTGCCAAAGTGTGCGGGCGAGGGCTTGCGGTCCNGCNATTGGCANTCGGCAATCGGCAATNGGNCGGACTGAGATTAAGAATATGCAGGCACTTTGGCAAGACATTCGATACGGCGCGCGCGTGCTNTCGCAACGCCCAGGCTTTACCGCAATTTCGATACTAACGCTGGCGCTCGCCATTGGCGCGACCAGCTCGATCTTTAGCGTGGTGAATAGTGTCTTGCTCAAAGCGCTGCCTTATAAAGATCCAGAACATCTGGTCCTGCTCTGGGGGACTGATCTCACCGGCAATCAGCGTGGTGCAATTTCAATCACCGATCTTAAAGAGTGGCGCCAGCAAACGAAGTCCTTCTCCGAAGTCGTGGCATACGACGGCAGTTCGACTCCAATTCTCACCGGCAGCAGTGAACCAGAGCGCGTGGCTGCCATGCAGGTCTCTGATGGCTATTTCGCACTCATGCAAACGCCGCCCTTGCTGGGCAGAGTACTACTGCCCGAAGACCAGCAACCGGGCAAGGATCAGGTGGTCGTGCTCAGCTATGGCCTTTGGCAAAGAAGGTTCGGTCAAGACTCAAATATCATCGGCCAGACGATCTCACTCGACAGTCGCCCTTACACGGTAGTGGGCGTAATGCCGCCTGAGCTTCATTCGCTGCCTGCGAGTTTAGTGCGCAGGACGAGCGATCTCTATTTGCCGGTCGCCGCCGAGTACTACGACGAGGACTGGTGTTTCCTTTGTTTACGCGGGATTGCTCGCCTCAAACCGAATGTCACGCTTGAGCAAGCGCAAGCTGAACTGGATGTCATCATGCGCGGGCAGGCGCTCGATCGCCCAGACAGGAATGCCGGGCGTGGGGTTCGCGTGGTGAGACTGCAAGCTGACCTGGTCAGAGATCTGCGGACTGCGTTACTCATTCTGCAAGGCGCAGTGCTGCTCGTGGTGCTGATCGCCTGCGTCAACTTGGCGAACCTGCTGCTGGCGCGGTTGACTGCTCGCCGTAAAGAGATCGCCATTCGGGCCGCGCTCGGGGCCGGACGTCTCGGGCTAGTGCGACAGATGCTGGTTGAGAGCCTGTTGCTTTCGCTTGCCGGTGGCGGTGGCGGTTTGCTGCTCGCGATATGGGGCATCAAGTTGCTCGAAAAGATCGGAGCGAAAGTGTTGCCACAGTTGTCAGGCATCGAACTTGATCTCCGTGTGTTGGCGTTCACTGCTGGTCTCTCGCTGCTCACCGGCATAATTTTCGGCCTGGCTCCCGCCCTGCGTATTTCCGTTGGCAACCTCGGCGAATCACTTAAAGAGGGTGGACGCAGTTCCGGTACGCCATCGAGTCGTGGCGGTTTGCGACAACTTCTCGTCGTGTCCGAGATCGCGCTTTCGGTGGTGCTGCTCGTCTGCGCCGGACTATTGATCAGAAGTTTTCTTAATCTGCGCAGGGTGAATCCCGGCTTCGATCCACACCATACTTTGACGATGAATATCGCGCTGCCTGAAGCCAAATACCCTAACGGGCCGAGGCAGGTGGCCTTTTTCCGCGATGTCGTAGCCCGCGTCCAGCGCTTGCCCGGAGTTGAGTACGCCGGCATTACCAGCGTTCTACCCGAAGGCGGAAGAGAAGTTCACACCTGGGTGAAAGTTGAAGGACGCACGTACCGCCCAGGTGAAGAGCCAATGCCGGATGTCTTTCGCGTTAGCCTCGATTACTTCCACGCTCTGTCAGTTCCGCTTTTGAAGGGACGCTTCTTCTCCGAGCAGGATGACGAAAATCATCCGCCGGTCGCGCTGATTAACGAAACCATGGCGCGCAAGCTATGGCCGGGCGAAGACCCCATAGGCAAGCGGATGGGACGTGGAGACACCATGCTCGCGGTCGTCGGCATAGTTGGCGATGTCTATCAATACGGATTGGACTCAGAGAAGACCATGCAGCTCTATGTTCCCTATGCTGAGGATCCGGCGCTAAGCGCCACGCTGGTAGTGCGCAGCTCGACTAATCCCCTGAGCCTGATTCAAGCAATTCGAGCAGAGGTGCGAGCAGTTGATCAAGATCAGCCGCTTTATGGAGTCGCGACGATGGAGCAGATTCTGGCGGACTCGATGGCGCGCCAACGATTTTCCATGATGCTGCTTGCGGTCTTCGCCGCCGGCGCCTTGCTGCTCGCAGCTATTGGGATCTACGGGGTGGTCTCATACACCGTGACGCAGCGCACCCACGAATTCGGAATCCGCCTGGCGCTTGGCGCCCAGCGAGGCGATGTGCTCAGACTAGTGCTCAAAGATGGCATGGTGCTGATGCTGGTCGGCATGTCACTGGGGCTCGCTGGAGCCTTCGCTATCAGCCGTGCGATGACGAGCCTGCTTTTCGGCGTGAGCGCGGCTGACGCGATGACTTTTGCGGCAGTCGCACTGGTTTTGAGCGGCGTGGCACTGCTGGCTTGTTCTCTTCCGGCGCGTCGCGCTACCAGGGTCGATCCGCTGGTGGCGCTGCGATACGAATAAGGTGACCGATGAACACTCTACTCAAAGACATTCGTTATGGCATCCGGAGTCTAATCAAACGGCCGGCGTTTGCTCTTATCGCCATTCTCACTCTGGCGCTCGGCATTGGCGCAAACACCGCCATCTTCAGCGTGATTAACGCCGTGCTGTTGCGCCCGCTCAGTTATGACCAGCCGGACCGTTTAGTCACCTTGCGCTCAAATCAATCTGCGCCTGACCTGGCGGATCTAATTGCGGCTACCCACAGCTTGAGCAAGATGGGTGGGGAGGTGCTCTCGCCACTGGCCTACACCGGAGCCGCCGAACCAGTTCAGTTTCAGGTGGGCCAGGTCACCGGCGGATACTTCGAAACACTCGGCGGCAAAGCTGCTCGCGGCCGCTTTATCACCGGCGACGATGACCAGAACGGCGCCCCGTTTGTGATCGTGCTTAGTCACGGGCTGTGGCAAAGACAGTTCAATTCAGACGAGGCGATTGTCGGCAAAACTATCCCTTTGAGCGGAAATGTTTATACCGTGATTGGCGTGATGACCGAGAGCTTCAGGTCGCCCCGGGAAAATGCTGAGGCTTGGACGCCGGTCCACGTTTCCAATCCAGTGGCGGCAAACTTCCGCGGCGTTCACTTCCTGAGGACCTACGCGCGGTTGGCACCCGGAGTTACGCTGCAGCAGGCGAGCGCCGAGATGCGTTTGATCGATCAGCAACTCGCAAATCAATACCCCGCCGATAACAAGAACCGCAGCACTTTGCTTATCCCACTCCGGGAACGGATCGTCGGCGATTCGCGCCAGGCGCTATTGGTGTTGTTTGCGGCAGTTGGTTTGGTCCTGCTGATCGCCTGCGCGAATTTTGCAAACCTGCTGCTGGCCCGTGCTGCCGAGCGTGGACGCGAAATTGTGATTCGCACTGCGCTGGGCGCCGGACGCTGGCGGATCATGCGCCAACTGCTCACCGAGAGCCTTCTAATCTCGTTGGTGGGTGGCGCTGCCGGGCTGGTGATTGCCTGGTGGGGAAGCAGCCTCTTAATTGCGCTCAAGCCGGAAAATTTGCCGCGCTTGCAGGAGATCAATTTGGACCTGCGAGTGTTTGCCTTCACCCTCGGCATCTCAATCCTCACCGGATTAATTTTCGGGTTGCTGCCGGCCTGGACAGCTTCACGCCCCGCTCTAAGCAAGAGTTTGAAATCAGGTGGTCGCAGCGCGAGCTCGGGACGAGCCCAGCAGGGAATGCGCAGCGCGCTGGTGGCCGGCGAGTTGGCAATCGCGCTGATGCTGCTGGTGGGCGCTGGTTTACTGGTCAAGACCTTCTGGAAGCTGCGCAACGTCGAGCCTGGCTTTAATCCGGATCATCTGCTCACGATGCGTGTCGAGCTGCCTGAAACTCGTTATAAAGAAGTCGATTCACAGACCCGTTTTCGGACCCAGGCACTGGCGAATATCAACAGGCTGCCGCGGCTACAAGCGGCGATGATCAGCGAGTTGCCGCTCAGCGGAGATTCACTTAACCATGATTTCGTCATCGAGGGCCGGCCGCCAATTCCCCCAGGTGATGAACCCAGTCTGGAAACCCGCAGCGTGCTGGGCGATTACTTTCACGTTATGCAGATTCCGCTTCAGCGCGGCAGAGACTTTGCGCCTCAGGACTTTGATGAGCATGCGCCGCTGGTGGGAATCGCGAATGAGGAACTGGTCCGTCAGTATTTTCCTAACGAAAACCCTTTGGGCAAACGAGTACGTTGGGTTCGTAATCCGCAGATTGAATGGATCGAGATCGTCGGTGTGGTTGGAAACGTGAAACATTTTGGTCTCGACCTTCCGGAGCAACCGGCGCTTTATTCTCCTTACACGCAGATCAATTCATGGAAACGCTGGATGACTTTCGCAGTTCGGACTCAGGGCGATCCAACTGCCCTGGAACAGGCTGCGAAGAACGAGATATGGAAGGTCGACTCGCAACTTCCTATCACCAGAGTACAAACGATGAACGAAGTCGCGGCCGGCTCATTCGCTGCGCGCCGTTTCAACATGCTGTTATTGACATTGTTTGCCGGATTGGCGCTGGTCCTGTCGGCAGTCGGCGTTTACGGCGTCATGTCCTATGCCGTCACCCAACGCACGCACGAGATCGGAATTCGCATGGCCCTCGGTGCGCAAGTGGGTAGTGTCATCACGTTGATCATGAGAAGCGGTCTGCTGATCGCCGGCATCGGTATCGGAATCGGCTTAGCCGGCGCATTTGTTTTCACCCGGTTGATGAGAAGCCTCCTGTTTGCGGTTGAAGCGACGGATAAAGCAACTTTCGCGAGCGTTTCCATCTGCCTGTTAGCGATCGCTTTGCTCGCTTGTTACCTGCCTGCGCGGCGGGCAGCGAAGGTCGATCCGCTTGAGGCACTCAGATACGAATAATCAAGGGGAGAAGTGAAACAACATGTCCAAGTTTCTACAGGATGTGCGATACGGCTTTCGCACGATGCTCAAGCGGCCCGGCTTCACGTTGATTGCAGTGCTGACTCTCGCGCTCGGCATTGGATCGAGCACGGCAATCTTCACGGTCGTCGACGCAGCCATAATCCGGGGGCTGCCTTATAAATCTCCGGAGCAACTCTTTCATATGTGGGAGCGAACGTCGCAGAAGGAATTCGACCAGCGCGAGTTCTCGTACCCGGATTACCAGGATTATCTGCAAAACAAGGTGGTCGATATCGCCGCCTACACCGGCGGAGGTACGATTCTCAATAAGAACGGCGAATCTGAGAGAGTAAACGCCCCAAATGTTTCAGCCAACTTCTTTTCGGTCCTGGGTGTCGACGCGATCCGAGGCCGGACATTTCAAGCCGGCGAAGACACATCAGGTGGTCCAAAAGTCGTGGTGCTGGGATACCCAATCTGGCAAAGCCACTTTGGCGGCAGTGAAAATATCATCGGTCAGCAACTAAATCTGGCCGGTGACACATATACGGTTGTTGGGGTCCTGCCTGAGGGTTTTCAATTCGCGATGCGACCAGCCGATCTCTGGCTGCCATACCAGCCCACCCAAAATCAATTAACGCGACGGTTCATGCATGGGACGAACTTGATAGCAAGACTCAAGCCGGGTGTGAGTGAGAACCAGGCGCAATCAGAATTGAGTCTCATCACAGCGCGCATCGCTGATCAATTCAAAGAGTCGCATACGGGCACGACCCTCAAGCTTATTCCACTACAGGAACAGGTGGTTGGGCAGGTGAAGCCGATTCTTTGGCTGCTGCTGGCGGCGGTTGGCTTTGTGCTCCTGATTGCCTGTGCCAACGTTGCCAGCCTGATGCTAACGCGCTCACTGGCCCGCCAGAAAGAGGTCGCTATCCGCGTCGCGCTGGGCGCCAGCCGCGGGCGGGTAGTACGTCAACTTCTGACCGAATCGGTGCTGCTTTCATTGATTGGCGGATTAGCCGGCGTGTTTCTGGCTTACCTCGGCACGACTGGGCTGGTCGCGATGTTGCCGACGACACAGGTGAGCGCCTTGCCATTTCTGACTAATTTGCATATCGACGCGCGCATCCTCGGCTTCTCGTTTGGTCTATCGGTCCTGACCGGAATGTCTTTCGGCTTAGCGCCGGCTATTCAAGCATCGCGACCGCAGCTGACGGGAATGTTGAAGGAAGGCGGGCGCAATGCTTCCGCCGGTTCCGGCCACCGGCTGCGGGCTGCTTTCGTCATCACCGAGCTGGCTCTGGCGGTCGTGCTGTTGGTTGGCTCAGGTTTACTGCTGAAGAGTTTGTTCCGGTTACTCAATACCAGTCCGGGATTCAATCCAGAGAACACCTTGACGATGACCGTCGTGTTGCCGGCGACGAAGTATAACGAAGCCAATAGCCAGATTAACTTTCAGGATCAACTCATCCAGCGGATCACCGCCCTCCCCGGTGTCACGGGGATGGGGACGATAAACATTCTGCCACTTCAGCCCGGGAACACCACGCGCGTTTACGTAGAGGGAGAACCAGTTCCCGCTCCGGGCCAGGAAACTGAGGCGAACATTCGCAATGTAAGCGACAGTTACTTTCAAACGCTGCAAGTGCCCTTGATCGAAGGACGGCAATTTAACTCAAACGACAAACCCAATGATCCCGAAAGTGTAATCATTGGCAAGACGATGGCCGATCGCCTGTTCAAGGGGCACAGCGCGGTCGGCCGCCGCCTGGTATACAGCGGCATTCAAGCTCCGCCGATGACCATCGTCGGCGTGGTTGGCGATGTCAGGATTACGGGCCTCGACCAGGAACTGCGGCCGGTAATCTACTTCTCGTTTCGCCAGAACTCTTCAACCTTTTCGAATCTGGTAATTCGCACCACGACCGAGCCCACTGCTGTGGCTGCGTCGGTTCGCCGCGCGATTCAAACGCTTGAGCCACAGGCGGCAGTCTTCAACGTTCAGGCGATGCCTGAGCTGATCTCCGCAACGCCGGCAGCATTCATTCGGCGTTTTCCGGCGACGCTAATGGGCGTCTTCGCCGCACTCGCGTTGCTGCTGGCCGCAATTGGAATCTATGGTGTGGTTTCCGATTCGGTGGTCCAACAGACTCACCACATTGGTGTGCGTCTGGCGCTCGGCGCTCGCGGCGCAGACATCTTCCGGCTCGTGCTGAAAGAGGGTTTCGTGCTCGCCGCGCTGGGTATCGGAATTGGAGTCTCTGCGGCGTTCGGACTGATGCGTTTGATAAGCGCGCTGCTGTTCGGGGTACAGACTCATGACTTTTCCGTGTTCGCAATTGTGACCGGCACGCTGTTTCTGATCACCCTACTGGCTTGCTATCTGCCGGCGCGTCGCGCGACGAGGGTCGATCCGCTGGTGGCATTAAGATACGAATAAGGCGGAAATCATGGAGAGACTAATTCAAGATTTGCGCTACTCAGTCCGAAGTCTCATAAAGCGACCGGGACTTACATTCGTTGCACTCATCACCCTGGCCCTCGGCATTGGCGCCAACACGGCCATCTTCAGTGTGGTCAATGCCGTTGTCCTGCGACCGTTGCCCTATGCGGACCCGGATCGTCTGGCCATGCTTTGGGAAACGATGCCCGGCAATGCTCGGCGGGCCGTGGCCCCGGGAAACTTTGTCGATTGGCGCGCTGAGAACAAGACATTCGAAGAGTTGGCCGCGGCTTTCTACGGGAATTTTAACGTTACTGGTGACGGAGAGTCTGAGCGGATTGATGGCGCTACGATCACCTCCAATTTCATGCATGTCCTGGGCGTTCATCCACAACTGGGCCGAACGTTTCAACCTGATGACGACCAGCACCAGGACCGCAACCTGGTGTTAATTAGCGAAGGTCTGTGGCAACGCCGGTTTGGCAGCCGACGCGACATCCTTAACCTCACGATCACTATTGACGACCAGTCGTACACCGTCATCGGAGTGATGAGTCGCGGATTTCAATTTCCGGAACGATCGGAGATGTGGGTACTGGGACGCAGCGGCAGCGCTGTACCATTGTCACTTATTGCTCAGTCACCCGGAAATGATTGGGTTCACGAGCGCGACGCACACTTCATTCGGGTGATTGGCCGTCTTAAGGAGGGCGCCACCCTGTCGCAGGCCCACTCTGACATCGCCGCTATTAGCAGGCGACTGGAAGATGAGTTTCCCAGAACCAACAGCGGTTTAGGGTCTAACGTGGTCTCGCTTCACACGCAAATTGTAGGCGATGTTCGCGCCACGCTCTTCATCCTGCTGGGCGCAGTCGCTTTCGTTTTACTCATTGCCTGCACCAATGTCGCCAACCTGATGCTGGCGCGGGCTTCACAACGCGAGCGCGAAATCGCGATCCGCGCGGCCGTCGGTGCGAGCCGGCGCCGCCTG
>AP72_2010_repI_A01DRAFT_1000175_pt1 | contig 11417 bp, 9 predicted proteins | sample AmaPasreplicIA01_FD_9191 | JGI IMG/M metagenome (IMG submission 9191) | reverse complement strand
AAGCCGGTGGCGGCGCCGAAGTGCGATTGGATTGGCGGGTTCCGGCTGAAAGTCAATTGCCACTAACGTGGAACTCCGAGGCAAGCGATTCGATTGACTATTACTTTATTTATGGACCAGCCCTCGACAAGGTCATTGCTGCTTATCGCCAGCTGACCGGAGCGGCGCCTATGTTTGGCCGTTGGGCCTGGGGATTCTGGCAGTGCAAGAACCGCTACCAAACGCAGCAGGAGCTGCTGGACGTAGTGAACCGATATCGGAATCAGCACGTGCCAATCGACGGCATAATCCAGGATTGGCAGTACTGGAATCCGCATCCGTGGGGATCGCATCAATTTGACGAGAAACGCTACCCCGATCCAACCAGGTTGATGAATGATCTGCATAGTCAGAACACTCATCTTCTGATCTCCGTCTGGCCCAAATTCGATGTCAATAGCCCGACCGCAGATGAACTGCGCGCCGCAGGCGGTCTGTACTCACCCATCATCCCTTACGTCTATCCTGCCGGTCGCGGGCAATGGTATGACCCGTTCAATCCGTTGGCCCGCGAGATCTATTGGCGTCAGATCTCCAGGCAACTGTTTTCGCATGGCATCGATGGCTGGTGGTTGGATGCCAGCGAACCGGAACTTAGCGGCAAATGGGGAGAGTTTCGCAACTTTACGACGGCAGCGGGCTCGGGGGCGCAAGTTTTGAATGCGTATCCTCTGATGCACACGACAGCAGTGTATCAGGGCCAACGCGCGGAGAACTCAAGCAGGCGTGTCTTCATTCTCACGCGGTCGGCTTACGCTGGTCAGCAGCGCAATGCAGCGGTTACCTGGTCCGGTGATATCGGCGGAACCTGGGAGGTGTTCGCAAAGCAGATTCCCGCCGGACTGAATTTTTCATTGAGCGGCATTCCTTACTGGAATACCGACACGGGCGGATTTTTTAGTGGTGATCCGGCCCATCCCGCCTACGCCGAACTCTTCGCTCGCTGGTTCCAGTTCAGTGCTTTCTGTCCGATGTTCCGCGTTCACGGGGATGGTCCACCAAAGGAAATGTGGCGCTTCGATCCAGCCACGCGGCGCATTTTGCTCAATTATGACGAGTTGCGGTATCACCTCTTACCATACATTTATTCGGTTTCCTGGAAAGTCACGAACGAGGGTTATTCGATGATGCGAGCGCTGGTAATGGATTTTCGCAAGGACTCACGCGTTTACAACGTCGGCGATCAGTACATGTTTGGCCCCGCGCTGATGGTGGCGCCAGTGATCAAGCCCGGAGCCACAACTCGAACGGTCTATCTTCCTGCCGGCGCAAGCTGGCTCGATTTCTGGACCGGAAAGACCTATACGGGTGGAGAAGCGGTCGATGCACCCGCGCCAATTACGACGATGCCTGTGTTCGTGCGCGCGGGCAGCATCGTTCCGTACGGGCCACAGGTCGAATATGCAAACGAGCAGAACGATCCCATCGAACTGCGCATCTATCCGGGCGCTGATGGAGCGTTCACGTTGTACGAAGACGAGGGTGATAATTACAACTACGAGAAAGGCGCTTATGCCACAATCCGGATTAAGTGGAATGATGCCACCAGAACGCTGACGATCGGGAAACGCGCGGGCTCGTTCATAGGCATGATAAAAGAGCACACATTCCGCATTGTATGGGTACGGTCGGGACACGGGATCGGAATCCCATCCACCAGCGCTCCGGACGTTCTGGTCCATTACCGAGGCGCACCTGTGAACGTTCGCAGGGCGAGGTAGCTCATGGGATCGTTGACAACTGCAAGACTTATAGGGTGGGGGCTGCTAAATCGGGACCTCTCGTTCTGCTCAAAGAGTCTTCTCCAAAAAGTTGGTTTAAAGATGGTGTAGGTGCGTGTTGATATGTAGGCACATGTACTGATCTTTGACGACCGCTAAGCGCGATAAATACTGGTTCATATCTTTTCGTCAGGCGAGGTGGTACGCTGCAACGTGCTTAAAATCCGTTGGGAGTAGTCCCGGATTTCATCCAAGACGAATATTCAATTCATATTGGTTATGTCAGCATCGACGTACAATAGACGTACATCGTGGGGCCTAAAACAGCCTAAATCGTCTTAAGCCATCCTAATTTACCTACGCCATAAGTCCTTCATACTAAGTAAGATTCCGTTGATTTCAAACCACTTCTGCGATCCGGTAAGCGGCGCTGAAAAGGCCGCGTCGGCGGTTCGATTCCGTCCCTGGCCACCATTCTTTTCAATAACTTAGCGACGCAAGAAAGCGTGTAAAAATTTCTCGCGACGTACATATGACGTACATCAGTTTTAGAAATTGGCGTCGGACGTTAGCTCTACTCTCGACGTATGTTGTTTGCTTGGCTAAACTGCAAGATGTGTCGGCCCATTCGCCTTCCCGGCACCACAATTCATTTCCAAGATGGGTTGGACCGCCAAAATCTTCATGCCTCCTCGGCGCATCCTCATCCCTATTGAAGTTGCAGTCACTGATCGAGTGAGCTTGGACCACACAAAGGAGTTTGACTCCGTTGCGTCCGGGACTTTTCGCACAGGGTCAGAATCGCTATTGATTTAAGTGTGATGCAATCCGGATGGTTTTCGAAAGGAGACCCGTCCAGACTCTTTAGAGCAGCTTCGCAGTGAAATGAATTTCTGTCGCTGCCAACGCTTTTGATAAGGGACAATTTTGTTTGGCGTCGAGCGCATATTTTTGAAAGGTTGCGTCATCAACTCCAGGAACCTCAGCTTCGGTTTCAAGATCGATCCGGGTGATCGAAAAGGCATCTCCAACTTTTTCCAGTTTCACCCTCGCCTCGGTGTGAATTCGGTTGGGTGTCAGCCGTGCCTGTGAAAGTTGGGCAGTTAGCGCCATGGTGAAGCAGCCTGCGTGAGCCGCTCCCAGCAACTCTTCTGGATTGGTTCCCGATTGTCCTTCTTCGAATCGAGACTTGAATGAATAAGGACCTTCAAACGCTCCGCTCCCAACTTTCAGCCTGCCGCTGCCTTCTGCCAAATTGCCTTTCCATTCTGCTTCTGCTTTGCGTGTTGGCATAAAATCTCCTTTCTAGGTCTCAAGAATTGATTTTGATTGCTGTTCACTCACATAAAATGCCGGCTCGTCGATACAATTAAACTTGGGCGAAGCCACCATCGACAAACAACTCCGCGCCCGTGACGTAACTGCTGTCGTCTGAGGCCAGAAATACGACAGCCCTGGCTATCTCATCGGGCGTGCCAAACCTGCCAAGTGGAATGCTGCTGTGAATCATCTTAATTCGTTCCTGCCCTGCCGCCGCCGAAGCCAGCAAATCTTGAAATCCTGGAGTATCGATGGTGCCGGGACTAATTGCGTTGACGCGAATATGTCGCTCTCTTAGATCGGTGGTCCAGGTGCGCGCAAAGGAACGGATCGCTGCTTTGGTAGCGCTATAGACACTGTTCGACGGCAAGCCCTTACTACCGACCACCGACGCATTGAGGATGATCGAAGCGCCATCCGGCATCAACGGCAGTGCCTTCTGAACGGTGAACAGCACGCCTTTTACATTGATATCGAAAATCGAGTCGAAGAGTTCTTCAGTGATCTCACCTAACCGTCCATACCTGGCTATGCCGGCATTTGCAAAGAGGATATCGAGTCTTCCTTTTTCCGACTTGATTTGGGCGAAGAGACTATCGAGATCGGAGAGCTTCGACACGTCGCCCTGGACCGCGGTTGCGTTCTTTCCAATCTGTTTTACGGCCGCGCCCAACTCTTGCTCACGGCGCCCAGTGATGAAAGTGTACGCGCCTTCCTTCACGAACTGCTTTGCCGTCGCCAGTCCTATGCCGCTGTTGCCACCGGTAACGAGTGCAATTTTTCCTTCGAGCGTACCCATGAAATCTTCTCCTTAAATATTATTTCTTTGATTATCGAAGCGTTTGAAAACAAGTGATGCGTTCGTTCCGCCAAATCCAAAACCGTTCGTTAATACACATTCCACCGTCGCCTCGCGCACGTCGTTGGGGACGTAATCCAGATCACATTCGGAGTCGGCCGTGTGATAGTTGATGGTTGGAGGAAGTTTCCGATGATGGATCGCCAGGATCGCGAAAACGGACTCAACACCGCCGGCGGCGCCAAGCAAATGACCCGTCATAGACTTAGTAGAACTGATGGCCAAATGATAAGCGTGTTCGCCGAAGGTCTTCTTGATTGCCAGCGTCTCGCCCTTGTCTCCCAACGGAGTTGAAGTGCCGTGAGCGTTGATGTAGCCGATTCGCTCCGGACTGATACCCGCGTCCTTAATCGCTCGCTTCATCGCGCGAATCACTCCGCTATGTGTCTCGTCTGGCGCGGTCATGTGATAAGCATCACTCGTGGCGCCGTAGCCGGCAACCTCGGCATAGATACGTGCGCCGCGCGCACGGGCATGCTCCAATTCTTCGAGAATCATGATTCCCGAGCCCTCACCTACTACGAATCCATCACGGTCTAGATCGAAAGGGCGTGAAGCGCTGGCGGGATCATCATTCCGAGTCGAGAGCGCGCGCATCGCCGCAAAACCAGCCATGGTCATTGGGGTAATGGTCGATTCCGCGCCGCCACAGATCATCGCGGTTGCGTCACCACGCTGAATGATCTTGAATGAATCGCCGATGGCGTGATTCCCGGCAGCACAGGCGGTTGCGGTTGCGGAGTTCGGCCCCTTGGCCCGGTTTCGAATCGAGACATGTCCTGCAGCCATGTTGGCAAGCACCGAGACGATAAAGAACGGTGAAATACGGTTTGGGCCTTCACGCAAGAGTTTCAAGTGTTCGCGCTCGATACCCCAGAAGTCGCCAATACCGCTGCTGATGTAAACGCCAATGTCAGCGGCGTTCTCGTCGGTGATCCTTAACCCACTATCGGCGAGTGCTTCATCTGAGGCCGCTATCGCATATTGGGTGAAGGCGCCCATCTTGCGCGCTTCTTTCTTCTCAACATACTTAAGCGGATCGAAGTCTTTGACTTCGCAGGCGAAGCGCACGGGAAATTCACTTGCATCGAACTTCGTGATCGGACCAGCACTACTCTTGCCCGCGATCAATCCGGCCCACGTTGCCCCGACCGTATTGCCGAGCGGCGTAACCAGGCCTAGTCCAGTGACTACCACCCGACGTCTCACAGGTTCTTTGTCAATCATCCAGTGCCCGCTAATCTAACTTTCTTCCTGTCTGCATAAAAGACTCGATTTGTCCTTCTTGAATTCTGCCTCCGGCTTTCGGCCTTTGATCTGCTACTTGAGCGCTGAAAAGCTGGTTGGATCCATGAAGTAGCTGTCGATATGAGCCGCCAGTGGCCCATTAATCTCAGAGTCCGCCTTCACCTTTTTCCATTCCGGGTCCGCCTGGAACGCGGCCCAATTCTTCCGCGCTTCTTCACGGTTCGGATGCTCAAGAATATAGACGAAGAGGTTCTGCGAATAAGGCGTGTCTTCGGGACGCCAAAAACCAATACTCTTCATGTTGTGTCGCTTGAAAATTGCGTCAGTATGATCGCCAAAGCGAGCTATTAGAGCGTCCATTTTGCCCTCGTTAACGTGATATAAGCGCAGTTCGTAGATGTGTTGTGAGGGACTTGCTCCCCCAAGACTGGTGAAACCGAGTGCCACTGCGGCGCCGCCAATGAACGATAGAATAGCCGGGCTTTTGATCCCGCTTAGCCTTGCCCCCAGTATCTTGATTGTTGCGAGTGCGATGCTTGGAGTTACCATCAATGCCCTCCGTAAATTGTGAACTTAACGCTTCCGCTTCAGTGCGGCGAAGCTAAGAGTCCGACGTGATATCCAAGTCGGGTCTCAACATCTCCGGGTTTGTGAAATCCCCGCTCCATTAACATCCTGATTCTTTCTTGCGCAGCCGGCCGCATGATAGAGGCAAGGCACACATCCCACTCCGGTGCGATTTCGAAATCAGGCGGCAAACTGGCGACGTCGGCGAAGCGCTTGGTTTCGCTGATCGCCTGCTTGTCGAACGATGCGATGCGCGTTGCGAGGGACTCGACAAACGCGTCGAGGTTCGAATCTGCTAATGACCGGTTGACGTATCCATATAGTTCGGCCAGATCTCCCGGGATGTCGTCAGCTCCCAGAAGCACTTCCAGTGCGCGTCCTCTTCCGATCAGACGAGGGAGTCGTGCCATTGGACCCCCACCGGGTACCACACCAGCACCGACTTCAAACTGCGACAAGATCGCTTTTTCGCGGCTTGCGAAACGCATGTCGCAGGCCAGCGCAAGTTCGCTCCCGACGCCGGTCGCGCGCCCGCGGATCAAGGCGATCGAAACGACCGGAGCGCGACTCAGCCGCACCAGCATGTCGGGAAGTGGCGACAAACCAGTCGGACCCGGAGGAAGACTTGTCGTATCCTCGAGCTTCGCAAAAAAGTTGTAGTGCGTCAGGAAGAATCCACTGACGGCGCTGTCAAATACGACTACCTTAACTTGCTCATCATTCTCCAGCGCAGTGACGATCTCGCTGAGCTGCGGAATCGTTTCCGGACCAAAGATGTTGAGGGGCGGGTGATCAAACGTCACCCGCCAGTACGCTGGGGACTGTTTAGTCAGAAGAATTTGTTTAGCAATCGTTGTAGCTGTCATGTGTTCCTTCTTTGTTAGATCATTTGCGTGGAACGAGGCTCAGGCGCCCACAGCCGAAATGGCTGTGACCCCGCCGTCGATCAGGAAGTCTGCTCCGACGACGTACGCAGAATCGTCTGACGCGAGGTAAACTGCAAGCTTCGCGATTTCCAACGGATCGGCGATCCGCTTGCTTGGGTTATTGGTTCCGAGCACTTCCTTAATCGCGTCGCCCTGCTCTTCGCCTCGGAAGCGACCGAACATCGCCGTGTCCGTCGGGCCTGGGCTTAGGGTATTCACGCGAATCCCGCGGCCCACAAGTTCCGCGCTGAGGATTCGAGCGAGATGAGCGACCGCGGCCTTACAGCTCGAGACGATCGAGGTTGTCGGCCACCCTTTGCGCGCGCCAACAGACGAAGTGATGATTACTGACGAGCCTTGCTTGAGTAGCGGCAAGGCCTTCTGAATCGTGAAGTAAACCCCTTTGAAATCGACGCCTATCACCTTGTCGAAGTTTTGCTCGGTCACCTCTTCGAACGGCAGGAAGACGCTGTAACCGGCATTTACGAGAACACCGTCCAGGTGCCCGAACTCTCGCTTGATCGTGGCGAACATCGTGTCGAGATCGGTGAGATTGCTGACGTCCGCGCGCAGGGCGAGACTTCCGGTTCCAAGCGTCTTTTTAGCCGCCTGCAGCGACTCCTCATTTAAGCCGCAGATAGCGACGCGCGCGCCTTCCCTGTCGAATTCCTGCGCTGCGGCTAGCCCGATTCCGCTGTTGCCGCCCGTGATAAGGATATTCTTGTTCGCTAGTCTGTCCATTGTCGTCACTCCTTTGAATTAAACATGTCCGTGTCGGTTACAATTTCTGGCAAATTTAGCCGACGCCCTTCAAAGCCAGTTGTCCGAGGTGATGGCTCAAGTGATTTGTGCGGCCGAGCAGAATCGCGAAACGGTTTCGATGAGGTTCCTTTGCAAAGTCTTCGGCTGAAACCGCGCCATGCTTCTCCAGCCAATCGGCGGACGAAAGGCTTGCAAACCCTTCGAACAATTTGTTGTTAACATCCTTCCAGGCGTTCCATAGGTCCGTTGTCGATGGAACACTCGCCTGCGTTTTATCGGGGTTTGAAATGAACGCTGGCTCGAATTCTGGATGGAGCCGCTTCCCCAAACCAAGCAGTGGAAGCATTGCGTCGTGAACCGCGGTGAGATGGCCCCAGAGATAGATCAAACGATTTTTTCCCGGCGCAACTTCTTGTAGTAATTCGTCGGCCGTGAGACCTCCAAATATCTTGTCCGCTCTTTCGATATTTGATCTCCAGGCGTTCAAGGCTGCTGATACGAATAACTTTTCATTGGGCATAGGAACCGCCTTTCAGGTTGCGATCGTTCGTTTTTCCACTCGGGCACCGTAAAAATTTAACTCACCATGTCAGAAGAGCTGCTGTCCCCCCAGGCGGGCATCGCGGTATTAAAATCCAGGTCACTAAATGTTAGTGGTCCGCCGATTTGCCGATGATCGTAGTGATGCTCGTACACTACCTGCGACCCACGCCATTTCCGGAGTGCGCGCCAACTAAGAGTGCACGTCCTGCCGGACACCCCGACTAAGTCGACTGTCCACTCAGAACGCGTCTCGCCTTCAGTCTCCCCAGGCATCGCGATCTGTCGAATAGACACTTGCAGACCGCCGATTTCGGCCATTACGTGAAGCGGAATCAGGAAGTCACAGAGAAGCTCGAGCACTCTTTCCTTGCCGCGAATTACTTCTTCCTTGGTTTCGCTGCTTACCTCGATATCATGGGCGTAAAAGTCCTCGAAGATCCCAAGATGTTCTTCGAAGCTTTTGCTGATGTTAGCTTGGACGATAGCTGCGTTTAAGGCGTCTTCGCGCGTCTGGGAATTTGTATTTAGATCGCGATCAAAGTCATTGGGGGCCACGAAGGTTTGCTCCTTGTCGCCATTCCTACCGGTAATGAGTGCATTCTTACTTTCAATCTCGTATTCGCTCATGGCTCTTAACCTCGCTCTTACTCACCCTGACGCGATGGGTGATGGCAATTCAAGTGCCTGACCTAACTGACTGAGTCCATTAGATGTCTCTGGTTTCTTTCATTGCCGAAGTTCGGCATTTGCTGACTTTCAGCTTTGCCTAATCAAAAAGTTGTGGCGCGAGCATAGAGAGAGAGAAACGTGGCATTAGGCACGTAATATTTATAGAAACGGCGCCGCGTAGCTATAAACATTTCGCCGCGCTGCGGCGACGATTCAGTTCAGATCATTCTGAATTGCGATTCGAAAGACTCTTGGAGCAAAGCCCTGGCTTTCAGCAGAAGCAGCCAGATCATCAGTGCCCTGCCGGCGCCGGCCCGTCGGATCGAACGCTCTTGAGGAGCAACACGAGTGCGATTGCAGCCAGCGAGAGCAGGCACAAGAGCCAGAATACATCGAGGAAAGAAAGCAGCGCAGATTGCTTTTGCACCGTCGCATAAATGAGGGCCTGCGCGCGCGCTAGCGCCTCGCCTGGCGGCAAACCGGCCGAGACGAGCTTTCTCATGATGTCTCGCAGCGTTCCGCCGGCGGCTTGGTCATAGGCCGAGATGTGGGCGCCGAGCACACTTTGATGAAACTGGCTGCGCCGCGCGAGCATTGTCGCGACGAAGGCGACGCCGAAGCTGCCGCCCAGATTTCTGAACAGGTTGATCACACTCGAAGCCCGGTTGTTTTTCTCCGGCGCAAGGTACGAGTAGGCAGTCAGATTGAGTGGGACAAATATGAACGCGATACCGAGCCCGAGGACCATGCGCGGGATCACGAAACTGTTATAGTCGCCGCTGAGGTCGAGCCGGGTCATGCTGAAGGACGCGAAGGCCATGATCATAAACCCAATGGCCAGCATCCAGCGCGGCTGTACTTTTTTCAGGATCATGACCATCAAAGGCGTCAGCACGACGATGACCAGCGCTCCGGGCGAGAGTACTAGTCCTGCATCGGTCGCTGTGTACCCGAAAAGGTTCTGGAGCATCAGCGGGACGAGGAGGGTGCTCGCGAACACGATGAAGAAGAGCATGAAGTACAGCGCGCTCGCCAGCGCGAAGTTGCGCTCCTTCAGCAGCGTCAAGTCCACGACCGGATCTTTGCGCGTCAACTCCCATATGACTCCCACCGCGAGTGCGACGACTGCCGTGACGAGGAAGGCGACTATAAAGCTCGACTGGAGCCAGTCCTCCCGCTCGCCTTTGTCCAGTACCACTTCGAGGCAGCCGAAGCCGACGGCGACGAGCAGAATGCCGATGTAGTCGACTTTCAGCTTGCCCTTATTCGCCCGCCGCTCCCTGGTGAACTGGGGCGGATCGGAGATGAGCGCACTCGAGAGCAGGAGAGAGAGTAACCCGATAGGAATATTGATGAAAAAGACCCAGCGCCACGAGTAGCTGTCCGTGATCCAGCCGCCGAGCGTCGGCCCGATGACCGGTGCCGTGACGATGGCGATGCTGTAAACAGCGAAGGCCGAGGCGCGCTGCTCCTTCGGGAACGTGTCTACGAGTATCGCCTGCTCGACTGGCGCGAGTCCTCCGCCGCCCACGCCTTGCAGTACCCGGAAGAAGATCAGCCAGCCCAGACTCGGGGCGAGACCGCAGAGCAGAGAGCTGGTGGTAAAGAGCGCTACTGAGAGCACGTAATAGTTCTTGCGACCCATCAGTCGCGACAGCCATGCACTCAACGGAAGCACGACCGCATTCGCCACGAGATAGCTGCTCAAGACCCAAGTCGACTCATCCTGTCCGGTGCTCAAGCCACCGGCGATGTGGGGCAACGAGACGTTGGCGATGGAAGTGTCGAGGAGTTCCATGAACGTCGCCAGCGTGACCGTGACGGCGATGACCCAGGGGTTGACCGCGGGTCGTGGCGACGCAGGGATGGACCCAGACAGCAATGCATCTGCAGCGGCGCTCATCGCACTTTGACCTGCGGCTCTACAGACATGCCGGGGGCGATCAGATGCTCGGAATCCGGTTGCTCGTCGAATACGATCTTGACGGGCAAGCGCTGAACGACCTTCACGTAATTGCCGGTGGCATTCTCTGGGGGCAGCAGCGAGAAACGCGAACCGGTACCCGTTTGGAAGCTGTCAACATGCCCCTTGAAGATCTTGTCAGGATAAGTGTCCAACCTGATCTCGACTGGCTGCCCGGGGCGCATTGCCTTGAGCTGTGTCTCCTTGAAGTTTGCCAGTACCCACATCTCGGCGGGCACGAGGACGAACAGCGCCTGGCCGGGCTGCAAGAGCGCGCCCAATTCGACCGACTTCCTCGTGATCCGTCCATCTTCCGGCGCATAGATCTTCGTGTAAGAGAGATCGAGCTCGGCTTGTCGCACAGCGGCCTCGGCCTGCTCGATCTCGGCGCCGGTGGTCTCCACTTCCGACTGCTTGACAGCGACCTGCTGCGGGGCCGAGTTGGCCTCGCTTAGTTTTCCGACGGCCTGGCCAACCTGCGCTTGTGTCCCGGTGATCTGAGAGAGCGATTGCTTATATTGATCTGCCGCCGCTCCCTGGGCGGCGCGCGCCTCCCCCGCCTGCGCTTCGGCAGCGGCGACGCGCTTGCGCGCCGCTTCAAGTTGTGCGGCTGCCGTGGCGTCCGCTGCTGTTGTCCGTTCAAACTCCTGACGTGAGACTACATCCTCCTTGTAAAGGACTTGATAACGCACCGCGTCGGCGCGCGCGCGCGCGGCTTCGGCTTCCGCCGCGACGACCTGCGCCTGGGCCTGCGCCACGTTTGCCTCGGCGGTTCCGACCGCAGCCGACAACTGATTCGC
>AP72_2010_repI_A01DRAFT_1000174_pt1 | contig 11482 bp, 13 predicted proteins | sample AmaPasreplicIA01_FD_9191 | JGI IMG/M metagenome (IMG submission 9191) | reverse complement strand
CCCGCCAGTAACAGGCCAGCATGCCGCATATCAGGGCACTGCTGGGAAGTGAATCGCAGATTGTGAATTAGGAAGCGCGGGAGTATGGGGTCCGAAGGCAACCGAGTAAACCCAGCGAAATACGCCTCAAAACCACAGATACCACAGCCAATCCACAAAAGTATGTGTGATGGCAGACGCCGGCACTCTCCTCTGTTCTCTCCAGGCGCGGCCATAGAAAATTCCCGCGATCGTAGCCAGCAAAACATATCTCCAGTTGAAATGCGCCGACCTCTTGTTGAAATGCGACAAGCCAAACAATACAGACGCAATCGCCAAGGCCGCGCGCCTCCCAAGGTGTCGCTCCATAAAATTCTGAACCCACGCCCGAAAAAACAATTCCTCCAGCACGGCGACAAACACGAAAATCCCGATCCAACTCATGAACGCTCTGCCGACGGCAGGCAAATTCCGATGGGGATGAACAAAACCGATCGCCCACCCGATACCAATCACAATGGGCGCGAAGAAAACGAGCTCTCGCAGGCCAGTCTTCCAGTCACTCCAACGAAAATGAAAATCAAACCCCGTCCCGCTTAGCCTTCTGATTCCCAGAAACCCATACAGTCCCGCGTCGACCAGCAGCAAATTCCCCAATCCTCTCAGCCCCTGTGGCCACGCCGCATCGAACCATCTGAGGTCCACAACAATTCCCAACGTCAGCAGAATGAGTGCATCGCGCCAATTGCCTCGCTGGTCCGGATCCACTCTCGCCGCCTGACCCAGCAGCCACGCAATTACAACCGGCAGGCAGCAGTAAACCGTGAGCCACTCCCACTGGAAAATGTGGTTCCACGCGGCAAGCGCGGCATAAGGAATCCCGAGAAGCCCAGGAAGCAGGATGCGTACCATGCCAGGCAATCGCTGGATCCCGCGTGACACCGGCTCTGCCCACAATGCGAACGCAAGCGCCGGTATGAATTCAAGCACAGTGCTCGCGATAACATCCGGTCTCACATTCGACATAGGCTCATCTTACCGTCCATCAACGACGAAATTGGCAAAGACCTACGTGCCGGCATCCGTGCACTCTTTCCCCAAGCATTAAACGAGCAGCTCAATTGAATTCGAATGTCTTCACATGGCGTCATCCCGAGCGGAGCCGTATTTCAGGCGTAGCGAGGGATTTCCCCTAATCGGTCGCTCTCAAAGGAGATCCCTCGGGTCGCTGGTAAAAGCGCGAGCCTTCGGGATGACGCCACATCAAGAAAGTCCAAATTCAGCCGCTGCCAACATTCCGTACTGCTTGTCTGTTGTGTCCGCGCCGACTAGAATTCCTTCGAAATCTAAGCGAGGAGGCCCTTGATGGCCACTGCTCCGACCTCTCCCGTTGCACCTTCTCCAACTCCAGAAGCCGCTCCACTGTCTCAAGGTGCACGCATCATCAACACATTTGTCGCGCCAACAAAAACCTTCACCGACCTTCGTCGCAGCGCTGCGTGGTGGGCTCCGTTTCTTCTGATGACGATTGTTTCCATCGTCTTTGTCTATATCGCCGGGCAGAAGATCGGCTTCCGCAAAATTATGGAGAACCAGATGCAGACCCAGCCCAAAACGCAAGCGCGGCTGGAAGCTTTACCGGCAGATCAGCGGGAGAAACAGTTGGAAGGAGGCGCCAAAGTCACCGCAGTGATCTCCTACGCCTTCCCTGTTCTCACTCTCATCATCTGGTTGATTGTAGCGACAGCTCTGTTCGCCACATTCAAGGTCGCCGCTGGTGCTGACGTGTCCTTCAGCGTCTCATTTGCGATTGTTATTTATTCTGCACTTCCCTTGATGCTGAAAACAATTCTGGCGACGATATCGGTTCTAGCGGGTCTCAACCCAGATTCCTTTTCCTTTCAAAATCCGGCAGCCACCAATCCCGGTTACTTCATGAATCCGGCCGATGGTGTTTTCGCTTATGGCCTGGCCACAGCGCTCGATTTTTTCATGATCTGGACGCTTGTTTTGACGGCGATTGGATTCACCTGCGTAAGCAAGGTCAAGAAGGGAACATCGTTTGCAATCGTGTTCGGATGGTGGGCACTGTTGACGCTGGCAACAACTGGACTGGGCGCAGCCTTCTCATAGCCCGAATTGGAACTAATAGATATCGATAGCGGCTGATTGTGATTGAAATCACAGCCAGCCGTCTCTCCCAACTTGGATAATCGCAGGGTTTCTGGGAGGCGTGTATGCCATCGTGTGCTCACCCGCAGGCGCGAATCTCATCGTTAAGCAGTCGCGAAGCCTTCGTGCGTTCTCTCTACCGCAAGCTCATCACTTTTGCTGGATCGTTTTACTACATCTCTCTTCCCTTTGTAACGGTGCTCGTTCTCGGCTTGGCTGCCGGAATCATCTACGGGTTTCTGATGATAGGGCGCATTCCTATTAAGCTGGCGGCGATTCTTGTCATCGGCGCAATTGTTACCGTCTTCAAAATGGTGCAGAGCCTCTTCGTGAAGGTCAGCGATGCTCAACCGGGACGCGAGTTACGCCCCGACGAAGCACCCAAGTTCTGGGAGCTGACGCACGAAGTTGCCGACAAGCTCGGCACCCGCCCCCTGGATCAAATCCGTGTTACTCCCGGAACGGAAATGGCCGTGTATGAACACGGAACGCGCAAAGAACGCCGCCAGGACAAAGCACAGCGCACGCTTCTGGTGGGTGTCGGCCTTATACCCGGATTTCACCAGAATTCCTTGCGCGCCGTACTTGCTCACGAGTACGGACACCTTTCTCACCGCGACACGGCCGGCGGCGACGTCGCCCTCCGCGTGAATCGCGACATGATGAACTTCGCGTTCGCTCTGGCGATCTCGCGGCAGGCGGTCCCGTGGAACCTCGCCTTTCAGTTTCTGCGGCTTTACCATTTACTTTTTCGGCGCATCAGCTACGGAGCCACTCGGTTGCAAGAGATTCTGGCCGATAGCGCCGCCGTTAGCCTCTACGGAGCCCCGGCTTTCGAGGAAGGATTGCGTCACGTAGTTCGTCGCCAAGTTGAATTCAATAGCACGGCGTTGAATGAAGTAAAAGCCTCGAATGAGTGCAGGATTCCGTTCCGCAATGTCTATACGCTGCCGGTCGAACCATCAGCGTCGATCGATGAAGAGGTCAGCAAGGCTCTCAACCGCGAGACTTCCGAAGACGATACCCATCCCAGCCCCGTCGACCGCTTCCGCTACGTGCAGCGCGTACCATATACCCAGCCTCAGTCGGCGGATGGGACCGTGTGGGATCTATTCCCCGACGCCGAGGCGTTGACGGTCGAGATGACCTCAACGCTGGAGTCTTGTGTAAAGGACCAGATTGCCCAAAGGTACTTGGCGACCGCGAGTTCCTGAGATTCTTATTCTGAACCGCACCACAACCTTCGTGTCATCCCGCGATGGATTCGAGCGCCTCCACCATACTCGATCCAAGCACAAGTTCGGCCCCGGCTAGGTCCCGACGCATATGCTCGAGGTTAGACGTGCCGGTAAGCGGCAGCATACCCAACCCTCTGGCGAAAGCGAATATGACTTGCGCGGGAGTCGCGTTGAGCTTGTTTGCGAGATCAATAAACGGGGGATACTGCCACACTTCGGGGTTCGCTGTTAGCAGCGAAAACCCCTGGTACACGATCTTTCTTTCGGTGCAAAATCTTCGCACCTCGCGGTCCCAGCCAGTTCGGGCGAAACACCGGTTCTGAACAAACGTTGGCATCTCGGCCCCAGATGATTCCATCTGCTGCAGATGTTCGAGCGAAACGTTGCTGACTCCAAGGACACGCGTACGTCCTGCGTCGCGCTCTCGGCGCATCGCCTCCCAGACCTCGCCATCAGCGTCAGTCCAGCCGTAGCCCGACGCAGGCCCATGCAACACGAAGCTGTCGACATAATCAGTTCCGAGATGCTCTAGGGAACTGGCCAGAGATTGTGCGACCTGCTTTGACAACGACGCTGCCGGATCGTACGGCAACCGATGATCCTGCCCCCGCTGATAGGTGTATTTCGTCTGAAGAAACAGGTCCGCGCGCTGTACGGCTCCGCTACGGTATGCTGCGGCGAGCCCTTCACCAACACCGGCCTCAAAGTAATGCCGCCGTTGATTGGCAGTATCGATCCCGCGAAAGCCCGAGCGCAGCGCCAACTCGGTCAGAGCGGCAGTGCGTTCTTCTTTCCATGCGGTTCCATAAAGAATTTGAGGCGAGAGCAAAGTTCGAGGCATCCACTCATTCTGTCACGAGGTTCACCTATGGTCTTCTGTGTCCTCTATGGTGAAAAGGTTCTCAGCTGACCACTTAAATCGACACCAACCGGTATATCCTTGAAACCCCCAGGAGGCTTTTCCGTGAAACGTACGCTCATCGTTATGTGTATAGTGACCAGCGCCACATTTGCCTTTGCTCAAGGCGCAGCCAAAGATCCTGTTGCATCCTCGCTCCGCTTGCTGGAACAGCGCTCGCAAAGCAATACAATTGGCGCGGTCGAAGCGATGCCCGCCGACAAGTTTTCTTTTAAACCCACCGCCGATCAGAATACTTTCGGGCACCTGGTCGTGCACATCGTCGAATTCAACAACACGATCTGCTCGAAGGCAGCAGATGTCCCTGCGCCCAAAGCCGAGGAATTGAAGGAGACAGACTCTAAGGACAAGCTCGTTGCTGCGGTTAAAGCGTCCTACACCTTCTGCAGCGAGGCTCTCGGAAAGATGGATGACTCCAAGCTGGGCGAGGAAATCGAGCTTTTCGGCGGACGCAAAGCGCCACGTGCCATGGCAGCGTTAATTGCCCCCAGCGGTTGGGCTGACCACTACGCCGCAGCCGCAATGTATCTGCGTCTGAACGGAGTCACCCCACCGTCAGCGCAAAAGCAGCACTGATGGTTCACCATTTCTCAATGATTTTGGAAAAGAAGATTTGTACGAAGATGGGTGCCCCACTCAAGCGCGCCGTTGGCTTGAGTGGGGATTTTCTATTTGATCCGCACTAACTCATCCGCAGAAATGGCCGCAGGCGTCGTCGCCACCGCCCTCTGCGGCGCTCTCCACGAATCGAAGATCGACACCTGATGCACGCACGAAACCGTGCAGTTGGGCGCACATCCTTTTTCGGTTAAGTACTCCCGACGCAGATCATCGATCGTGTATTTCTCCAGCGGAATCCCCGGATACCCCCGCTGTTGCGAGCAATAATGCACCAGCCCGTCTTCGCAGATGTACAGATACCGTGCCCCCGCGCGGCATCGCCAGTCATTCGGCAAGCCCTTGGCAATGTTGTCCTGAAATTTGTTCACGCGAGTGAAGCTGCTCTTCTCGAGCGCCTGCATCTCGTGATAAATACGCCGCTCTTCGTCCCCGAGGGGCTGTAGCTGCCCGCTGCCATCGTGAATAATCCCGATCGTCGAAGTAAAACCAAGTTCGACCGCCCGCTTCCCGATGACAAGGGCATCCTGCGGGTGCGAAATCCCCCCGCCCACAACGGAATTGATATTGACGTGAAAGTCGGCGTACTCCGCCAGCAATTGAAGTTTCTTGTCGAGCACCTTGAGGCTTTTCTTCGAAACCTCATCAGGATTCACGTTATCGATCGAGATCTGCAGCCACTCCAGTCCCGCACGATTCAGCCGCTGAATCCGCTCCGGAACGAGCAGATATCCATTTGTGATCAATCCCGCGATCATACCGTTGGCGCGAATCCGCCGGATCACATCATCGAGTTCGGGATGCATCAACGGCTCGCCACCCGAAATCGTGAGTACGGATGTTCCCAGCGCACCCAGCTTATCGATGCGCTTATACATCTCCTCAATCGGCACAGGCTTCGAGAAATCATCAAACTCATTGCAATAAGTGCAAGCCAGATTGCAGCGCCGCATCGGAATGATGTGCGCCAGCAACGGATGGTCGGTCGAGCCGATCGCCCGAGCCACCATCTTCGCCCCGCGCAGATTTCTGTGCAGGGCTTTGGCGTTGCGCCGCAGTGCTGTGACTAAAGAAGGCATGGAAGTTGATTTCTTCTATTACAACATACGAGGTGATCGGTCGCGCGGCCACCATCAGCAGTCGGTGTGATTTTCGGACTGAATGGCGCAAAATCTACTTCCGACGTGACGCACTTTGTTCGGCGTCATCTTGAGCGGAGCGGCATTTCAGGCGTAGCAAAGGATCTCACGATATCAGAAGCCACGGAGCGCACTTACTCAGAAATCAGAAGCTTCCACCACGATTCATCCCGCGGCCAAGAGCTCATGTCCCGCTTTCCGCAATTCGGCCAGCGCTGCTCCAGACCACTCTTCCTGAATCAGAACGTAATCGGTGTCATAGGTCGAAATCGCAAATATGGGAATTCCCCGGGACGACAAAGGCTCGATAAACGACAGCAGCACGCCCGTCATCGAGAAGGGAAATGGCCCCTCCAATTTCAAGCAGATCCAACGGTGATCTGTGTCTACGTCGGGCGGAAGACTAGCGGCTGAGCAGACGATCGACAACTCATCGGTCGTACGTGAAATCGAAGTGAACTCACCTTTGCCTGCCCAGTCGGGCACCACCGCATCGGGCGCCAACCGTACGATTGCGTAAAGCCCATCTTTTAGCCAGCGAAACTTGAGCGTCATCATCGTAGCTGAGGGTGCCCCACTTCTGCCCGACTTTGCCAGAAGTGGGGATTTTGAATTGACGAAAACGGTTACCCTTCTGTGGCTTTCCGCACCGCCGCCCGCGCCAACAAACGCGTCGAGTCCAGCACCGGCAGCGGCGATGCCTCTTCCGTCACCAACAACGGAATCTCCGTGCACCCCAGCACGACCGCGTCGCAACCTTCGTCCTTCATTCGTCGAATGACCTCAACAAAGTACGCCAGCGATCGTGGCAAGAACTGCCCATTCACCAATTCGTCAAAAATAATCTCATTGATACGCCCGCGCTGCTCCGCGCTCGGCACCCGATGCTCAATTCCCGCCGCCTTCAACGCCTCGCGATACACTGGCCCTTCCATCAAATATTTCGTACCCAACACGGCGAGCCGCTTTTGCCCACGCATCTTGCCCTCCGAACCGACTTCGCGAGCAATATGCAACCATGGTCGCGGCGAACGATGCTCGACCAGATCAAACGCCTGATGGATCGTATTGTCCGGACAAATCAGAAAATCAGCCCCTGCCTTTGCCAACTTCTCCGCCGATCCAAGCATCAACTCCGCAACGCCGGCCCAATCGCCGGCATCAATGCTCTTCATGTATTGCACAAGAGGAAATGAATGAAGTGACACTTCAGGATGATCATGCCTCCCGATCATCTTCCCACCCTCCAGCGAGATCGTTCGATAGCAGAGCGCAGCTCCTTCGGTACTGCAAGCGACGATGCCGATATGAAGCATAGAGTTTCAGTAGAGACGTTGCTTGCAACGTCTCTTTGCCACGAAGATGGGTGCCGATCCTGGCCAGAGACGTAGCAAGCTAAGTCTCTACGGCGGAATTCGGTGGACTGACCGCATACGGGCTCGACGCCCGATACCTCTTCTCAAACTCCTCGCGCGTCACGATCGTCTTCACATCCGTCACCCGGTCAATCGCCAGAACGCCATCCAGATGGTCGATCTCATGCTGCAATAGTTCGGAAAGATCTCTTTCTTCCCCGGCTTCGACCTCATGTATCCGACCGTCGAGGTCCTGATAACGCACCTTGATCTCCCGATGCCGCTCCACCTTCATGAAGATCGAAAGGAAACTCAAACACGCATCCCAGACCACAACCTTTTCTCCACTCCGCCCAACGATCTCCGGATTGATCAGCGGCCAAGGTTCGGCTCCGGGCAGCTTCAGAAAGATCACGCGCTGCAGCGCGCCGATCTGTGGTGCCGCGATCCCGCGTCCATAGCCCGTTTCCGTGCGCCAATAGGCCAGAGTATCCGCCAAATCACGAACCAAATCCCGTATCTCAGGCGAAGTCGGGTCCCCAACAGGAGCACATGGCTCGCGCAAAGTCGGATTCCCCAACTGCAAGACAGGACAAACAGCCATCGCTCCCCCAAAACTCACCCCGCAACAGCGGCATCGAACAAACTTAGCAATTCCACTTTCTTCTCCGCCTGCAGAAACGACGCCTCAAACGAGTTCCGCGCCAACTCACGCAGATGTTCATCGGTGAATCCAAACGTCTCCTGTGCCAGCTGATATTCCCGCGCCAGCGACGTCCCGAACAGTGCTGGGTCATCCGTATTTAGCGTAACCATCATTCCCTGATCGAAGTAACTCTTCAGCGGATGCTCCGCCGCCGTCGAACAGCACCCCGTTTTCAGATTACTGGTCAAGCAGATTTCCACCGGGATCTGCCGGTACGCGAGTTCTTCGATCAGATCCGGATCCTTAGCCGCGCTCAAGCCGTGCCCGATGCGCTCCACGTGCAGGTTCAGCGCGCCCCAAATTGATTCCGCCGGTCCGGTCTCGCCCGCATGCGCTGTAAGGTGCAAACCATGATCTTCTGCATAAGCATAAACACCGCGGAACAGTTCCGGCGGCGCTTTGACCTCGTCTCCTCCAATGCCAACTCCCACGACGTGCCGATTTTTGTAATGAGCCGCAAACTCAAAAACTTTCTGCGCCTCCTCCACGCCAAAATGGCGCGTGGCATCAAAGATCCATAACAACGACACTCCGAAATCCCTTGCCCCGCGCGCTCTCCCGCGATCCAGTCCTTCGAAAATCGCTGCAAAATCCTGCTTCCGGTACAGGCAGACGCCCACCGAAACGTACACCTCGGCATGCAGCACATTCTCTTCTTTCAACTTCTGCATCATCCGATACGTAACGAATTCGTAGTCGTCGGGCCCGCGAAGATGCGCGCTGACTTCCTTGAATGCCATCAGAAAGCTGGCAAAGTCGGTGTAGCGGTAAAGTGCCCCGGTCTCAATCAGCGTCGCATTGTCGCCATGCTCCCGGCGAAGCTCGAGTAGAGTTCCCGGCTCAACCGCTCCTTCCAGATGAAGATGCAGCTCCGCCTTCGGAAGCTGACGAATAAAGGCATTCGGTGAAATGATTCCAACTTCAGACATGATTTTTCGATTGTAGTTGTCGGATTTCAGATTTGCGAGCGCACGGGAGGTTTGTTTTTCTCTGCGACCTCTGCGATTCCTCTGGGTCTCGGCGGTTTAAGATTTTATCCATCAGCAATGCAAGGCGCCCCACATTTCATTAGACGTGCTTTTCTTTTACAATCCGTGGTTCTCATCCACGTTGATCGGAGATCCCATGCGCCCGCTGACCAATCGCAGTTCTTCCATCCTTTCGCTCGTTCTTTTCACGCCGATTCTTTTGTTCGCAGCTTCGTCGAATCCGCAAGTCAAAACGCATTCCGGCACCGTCGAAGGCAAAGACGATGGCAAGGTCAAATCCTTCCTCGGCATCCCTTACGCGCAGCCCCCAGTCGGAGATCTGCGCTGGAAAGCGCCTCAACCCGTCGCGAAGTGGAACGGCGTGAAAAAGGCCACCGCGTTCGGATTTCACTGCATGCAGGGAAGAGTCTTCGGCGACATGGTCTTCCACGACCCCGGCCAAAACGAAGATTGCCTGACCCTCAACGTCTGGGTTCCCGATAAGCACACGGATCCAAAAATGGCCGTCATGGTGTGGATTTACGGCGGCGGCTTCGTCGCAGGCACGACCTCCGAGTCGCGCCAGGACGGTTCTCAACTCGCGCAACAAGGCGTCATCGTAGTCTCGATGAACTATCGCCTGGGCGTCTTCGGATTCATGGTCCACCCGGAATTGGCGGCCGAATCGGGCCACAACTCAGCCGGGAACTACGGTCTTCTCGACCAACTCGCCGCATTGCAATGGGTGCACGACAACATAGCAGCGTTCGGCGGAGATCCCGCAAGTGTCACCATCTTCGGCGAGAGTGCCGGATCATTTTCAGTGAGCGGCCAAATGGCCTCCCCGCTAGCCAAGGGATTGTTCCAGAAAGCGATAGGTGAGAGCGGAGCCGCTTTCTCGCGCAGCGGACTCTCGTTTGATGCCATGTCGGCGCGCGCAGAAAAAGACTCGAAACTGGTCAAAGAGAAACTCGGCGCCTCCACCTTGGCCGAACTTCGCGCCATTCCCGCGGACAAGTTGCTCGAGGCTTTCGCGCCTCCAAAATCCCCCGGATTCGATTTCGGCCCCGACGTCGATGGATATTTTCTGCCGGAATCCGTGCCCGCCATCTTCGCGGCCGGAAAACAAAATGATGTCGCCATGATCGCCGGATGGAACCGCGATGAAGGCAGTTTCGAAATTGCCTACAACCCAAAGAAGCCCACGGTAGAAAGCTTCAAAGAGGACGCCAGGAAAGATTTCGGCGACAAAGCTGACGAGTTTCTGAAACTCTACCCCACTGATACGCCAGAACAATTCAACCGTTCGCTACAGGACTATGCGGGCGATAAATTCATCGCTCTTTCCACATGGGCATGGATCGACGCCCAAGGCAAGACCGGCAAGCAGCCGGTCTATCGCTACCGCTTCGACCTCGCCCCTTTCATGAAAGATCCGAATGCACCCAGGCTGGGTGCCTACCATTCCGCAGAAATTGAATACGTTTTCGGACAGCTTGATTCAAAGACGGAGGTTACGTGGCGCGAGAGTGATCGCCAGGTCAGCCTAATGATGCAGAAGTATTGGTCAAACTTCGCCAAAACAGGAAATCCCAACGGCGCCGGCCTTCCGGACTGGCCGCCCCATACAGCCGCGGATGGCTGGGCAGTCATGATCCTCAACGCCCAACCAGCAGCACAAAAAGACACCTTGCGCGACCGTTATCTGTTCCTGTCAGAGGAGTGGGGGAAAATGAAGGAGTAGAACAAAAGATGGGTGCCCCACTTCTGGCTGGTGCTGCCAGAAGTGGGGATTTTAGTCAGAGAGAGAAACGCGCGTTTGCCTTCGAGTCTTTCGTGGTGAATGCTCTCAGGCTTTCGTCCTGGCGAACTCGCTGTGACGTCGGCTGTACAGCACGTAAATGAGTAGCCCAAGCACCAGCCACACAATAAATCGTACCCACGTAATGATCGTCAGCCCTGCCATCAGTCCCACGCACAGAACGATCGAAATGATCGGGAACCACGGCACCATAGGTACGCGGAACACGCGCGGACGGTCCGGCTGCGTGCGACGCAAAATGATCACGCCCAGCGACACCAGCGCAAACGCAAACAGTGTTCCAATGTTCGACAAGTCCGCCGCATCGCTAATCGCAAAAATTCCCGAGGGCACTCCCACCACGAACCCTGCGATCCATGTTGATATGTGCGGCGTTTTGAACTGGGCGTGTACTGCGGAAAACAATCGAGGGAACAATCCATCCCGCGACATCGCATACCAAATGCGCGCCTGCCCGTACTGAAAGACGAGCAACGACGAAATCATCCCCATCAGCGCGCCGACGACGATGATCGATCGCGACCACCGGCTCGCTCCGAGGATCTTGAGCGCGTAAGCTACCGGTG
>AP72_2010_repI_A01DRAFT_1000171_pt1 | contig 11534 bp, 7 predicted proteins | sample AmaPasreplicIA01_FD_9191 | JGI IMG/M metagenome (IMG submission 9191) | reverse complement strand
CTCGCGGTGCAACCCGTCGTTCTGCTGCGAGGTCTGGTGGGCCACCTCTTCGATCCGGAGGCGGAGCCTTCGCTGCCGCACGACCGCCGAAATGGCCAAGACGGGAGTGGCTAAGACCAACAGGGCTAACAATACTGCGAGAAGCTCCAAGGGGTTCCTCGCTTAGATGTAGTTCTGCAAGCCTAAATACTAGAACGCCGGATGCTCTCCGGCTTGCGCTTTATTCTTGCCTGCAAACTCGGAAGTAACGGACGTTCTTTGCATTGTGATTGGAACCCTACTGACGATGTGACAAGATGTGCAGAACTTCCAAGTTTTCAGGTATTTATCGAAAATCCTATGGCTGAAGACACCGCGATCGCGGAATCCGAATCGACCACCACATCGCTTCCTGATCGTTCTTGGATGCCGGCTGGCCCTTCATGGCGCCGTGGGTTCTGGTCGCTAGTCGTTACCCAGTTCCAGGGCGCGTTCAACGACAACGCATACAAGAATCTCGTCGTCTTTATCATTCTCGGCACCGGTCTGGCCAAGGCGGACCGTGATCGCCTCGTTCTGGTCGCGGGTGCACTGTTCTCAATTCCATTCATCCTGTTTTCGATGACGGGAGGTTTCCTCGCCGACCGTTTCAGCAAACGCAGCGTCACGATCGGAACGAAACTGTTTGAGATAGCGGTCATGGTGCTCGCCGGTGTTGGGCTGGCTTTGCAGAGTGTACCGGTGGAAATGGTCGCTATCTTCTTGATCAGCACGCAGGCGGCGTTTTTCGGGCCATCGAAATACGGATTGTTGCCGGAGTTGCTTCCGGAACCGAAACTCTCGTGGGGAAACGGCGTCATCGAGTTGGGGACATTTCTCGCCGCGATTGTGGGAGTCGTTGGAGGCGGATATCTGGCCGACGTCTTCCGCGGTCATCAGATCTGGTCGGGGTTGGTCTTTCTTTGCCTGTCGCTGCTTGGCCTGTCATGCAGTTTCGGAATCACGAAAGTTCCCGCGGCTGACCCCACGAAGAAGTATCGAGCGAATCCGCTGGGCGACCTCTGGGTGCAGGTACGCGTGATCCGAAAGGATCGCGTGCTCTGGCTCGCTGTCCTCGGGAACACATATTTCTGGTTTCTTGGCGCTTTGCTGTCGGCCAATATCGTCTTCTACGGCGAAGACGTCCTGCATAGCAATTCCACGAGCACGGGAATTCTGCAGGCGGCGGTGGCGATTGGCATTGGTTTCGGAAGTCTCGCCGCCGGGTATCTTTCGAGCGGGAAAGTGGAGTACGGGCTAATTCCACTTGGCTCGGTCGGCATGACCGTACTGGGGATCATGCTCTCGGTCAGGAATCTCTCATTCGCGCATGTGTTAGTGCTTTTGTCTGCGCTGGGATTCTCGGCTGGATTCTTTGCCGTGCCGATCAACGCACTCATTCAGCAACGGCCCGACGAGAAAGACAAAGGTGGAGTGATCGCGGCTGCGAACCTGCTGTCATTTGTTGGGATCGGCGGCGCGGCTGGCGTGTACTACGTGTTTCAGCATTTCGCGCATTTCAGTCCGTCTACGATTTTTCTCTCGGTCTCAGTTGTAACGGTCGGGGCAACGATCTACGTCTTGTACCTCTTGCCCGATGCATTGCTGCGGTTGCTGCTGTGGATTGCCACGCACACTTTGTATCGAATTCATCTGAAGGGACGCGAGAATGTTCCGTCGAAGGGTGGAGCGCTAATTGTTCCGAATCATGTTTCGATGGTCGACGCGGTCTTGCTGATCGCCTCGATCGACCGGCCGATTCGGTTCCTGATGTTCAAAGGTTCCTACGATCATTGGCTGGTGAAGCCCTTTGCGAAGATCATGCGAGTGATTCCGATCTCGGCGCAGCTTCGGCCGCGCGAAATGATCACGTCACTGCGTACGGCAACGCAAGCCTTGAAAGACGGAGAAGTCGTCTGCATTTTTCCCGAAGGTCAGATGACGCGTATCGGCCAGATGCTTCCGTTCCGGCGCGGGTTGGAGCGGATCGTCAAGGGTGTGGATGTTCCGATCATTCCGGTGAACCTGGGCGGAGTGTGGGGATCTATTTTCAGTTTTGAACGCGGGAGATTTCTTTGGAAGCTGCCTAGCAAGATTCCGTATCCAGTCAGTGTGACTTTCGGAATGCCAATGCCCTCTACCACCACCGCTCAAAATGTGCGGCAGCAGGTGCAGGAGCTCGGGGCTGAGGCTTATCAGTTCCGTAAGCGGTATATGCGACCGCTGCATCGCTCGTTCGTGCAGACGGCGCGACGGTATCCGTTCCGGTTTGCGATGGCGGATGGACGGACTCCGAAGCTCAGCTTTGGCGGAGCGCTTACGCGCACGGTATTCCTGGCGCGGCGTCTGCGTTCAGTGTGGCGAGATCAGAAGATGGTAGGAGTCTTGTTGCCGCCATCTGTTCCCGACGCATTGGTGAATCTGGCGGCGCTTGCGATGGGAAAAGTTCCGGTCAATTTGAACTACACGGCTTCAAACGAAGTTCTCGCTTCGTGCGCGAAGCAGTGCGAGTTGCAGACGGTCATCACGTCGAAAGCGTTTCTGGAGAAAGTTCACATACAACCGCCCGGGCAGGTCGTCATGCTGGAGGATCTGGCGGATAAACCCGGGATCGGTGAGCGAGTCGCTGCTGCGCTGATTTCCTGGTTCTTGCCAGTCCGGCTCATCGAAAAGTCTCTCGGCGCGGTGAAGAAGCCTAGTCTCGATGATACGGCAACGATTATTTTCTCAAGCGGCAGTACCGGCGACCCGAAGGGTGTCATCCTCACTCACTACAACGTTGCGTCGAATGTGGACCAGCTGAACCAGGTGTTCATGCTGGGGAGCCACGACAAGATCCTTGGTATTCTGCCGTTCTTTCATTCGTTCGGATTTACTGGCACGCTTTGCTTGCCGACTACGATTGGAATGGGAGTTGTGTACCATCCGAACCCGCTGGAAGCCCGCGCCATTGGCGCTTTGGTAAGCCAGTATGCGGTTACCTTCCTGCTTGCCACTCCGACGTTCCTGCAATCGTATATGCGGCGTTGTACTCCAGAGGATTTTGGGAGCCTGCAATATGTGATGGCGGGAGCGGAAAAGTTACCGGAGCGGGTTTCGGTCGCATTCGAAGATCAATTCGGTATTCGTCCGCTCGAGGGCTACGGGTGCACAGAGTGCTCTCCCGCGGTTACTGTCAACACGCGTGATTTCCGCGCGGCGCAGTTTCGCCAAGTCGGTACGAAACGCTCCAGTATTGGGCATCCTTTGCCTGGCATTAGCGTGCGGATCGTGAATCCAGAAACGATGGAGCCCTTGCCGCAAGGCGATACCGGCTTGCTGCTCGTTCGCGGACCGAATGTAATGCAAGGTTATTTGAATCGTCCTGAGAAAACTGCCGAAGTGCTGCGTGATGGCTGGTATAACACCGGCGACATTGCCGGGATGGACGAAGACGGATTCGTGCGCATCACCGATCGCATGAGCCGGTTCAGCAAGATCGGCGGAGAGATGGTTCCCCACATTAAGGTGGAAGACAAACTGCACGAAATCGCAGGAGCTACCGAGCAGGTTTTCGCAGTGACTGCGGTCCCCGATGAGAGGAAAGGCGAACGCCTGATGGTGCTTCATACCGTACCCGAAGAAAAGTTGGAGGAGTGCCTTGCGCAACTGAGTAAGTCCGACCTGCCGGCGCTCTGGAAACCGCGTGCAGATCAGTTCATTCGTGTTCCATCGTTGCCTTATCTCGGTACTGGCAAGCTCGACCTGCGAAAACTTCGCGAAGTCGCAATGGAAACCGCGGTACAGGCTTAACGCTATGCCACAGAGCCTACTAAAAGAAGAAGCAGCAGCACTTAGCAGTTCAGGATGGATTAACGTGCGTCTAATCACCCGACTTGCGCTAACAGGAGGCGCTCTGGTCGTGTGGTTCTGGAGTCAGAAACTGATTGGCGCAAAAGGTGTTCCAGATCTGGCGATTGGTGATCAAATTCATACCGCGACGGCTTCTGCCAACTTCTACCTGCATACGCATCCTTTCGCGGCGAATGTCCTGCTTATCGTCAGCTCGGCCATCATCGATTTGCTGGGAGTGTTCCTACTGGCGCGATGGGTATTTGGAGGGGTCCTGCGACCATTTCTCGGACTGGTCCTCGTGCTCGGCCTCCGTCAGATCGTTCAATGGCTGGTTGCTCTTCCGGCCCCGTCAAATGCGATCTGGCACTATCCTGGCTTCCCCTCATTGCTTGTGACATATGGCGTGAGCAACGATTACTTCTTTTCTGGTCACACCGCGATTGCAGTTCTGGGTGTGACTGAAATCACACGATTCGGCAAGCGCTGGCACACCGCGGCTGGCGTGTTGATTGCGATTTTCGAAATCACGACCGTGCTGATACTCCGGGCCCATTACACAATGGACGTTTTCACGGGTATCGTGACGGGACTCTATACTGCGTATCTTGCTGAAATCATTTCGGCTCTCCCCAAAGTCCGCAGGTTAAGCCTGTAAGTGTTGCGCGCTGTCCCAGCAGTTATCGCCAGATTGCGCCCTGTGCAAGTGCGGACAATGTTGTCAGTACTCTCTCATCCCAAATCGAAACTGCTTCCCGAGACGTTCAACATTTTGTCGATTTCCGCTTGTGTCAGCCTAAGTTAGCCTTTGTTAGTGTGCTTCACCTACCTCCGCACGCCGCATCGTTGTGAGTCTGGTCACGTTTTTCGTCCGGCATATGAATTAGTCTCTCGAATAGGAACTTGGTTCGTCCAACATTCGTACATTTGCTTATGCGGCGATTCATCGACAGTTTTTCCCAAGTCCTTTCCGCCATGTGGGCGAATAAGTTGCGCTCCTTCCTCACCATGTTTGGAATCGCCTGGGGTGTCGGATCGCTGCTGCTTCTCGTCGGACTTGGCGAAGGATTTCGTGCGGGAACCGAGAAGAGCCTGGCGAACTTCGGCGAAGACTACATGCAGATCTACAACGGACATGTGGCCTCTCTGGGAGACAGTCAACTCTCTTCCCGGCAGTATCGCCTCGACTACCAGGATTACCTCGACATCCGCAACTCGCCATACCTTCGAAATGCCACGCCCGTGATTTACCGCGGCGACCTTCGGCTGGTGAGTGAGTATGGCAGCAGCAACGGTTATGTGGACGGTTCAGAACCGCAGTTCTATGACATCCGCTATCAGCCGATTGATCAGGGACGCTGGCTGAGTTGGACTGACGAACAACAGCGCAACAATGTATGTGTGATCGGCAGCGAATTCGTGCGCCTGCTATTTCCCGGCCGTCCGGTAATCGGTAGCAGGTTGCTGATCAATGGCGTCCCCTTTCAGGTGATCGGAACGATTAAGAAAATCGGGCACGGACAAAACAATGACCAGAACATGCGGCTGATCATGCCTTACACGACTATGGGCAATTACTTCCCGTTGTCCGGGGCAGGCAATGCGAAAGCGGTCAAGTATGTCGCGTATCAACCGATCACCCGCGAACAACACTACCAGGCAAAGAAAGCGGTTCATGCGATAGTGGCAAGGAATCATAACTTCGACCCTGCGACTCCCGATGCCTTTGAGGAGTGGGACACCATCGAGAGCGCCGAAATGATTGGAAAGATTTCCGACGCCATGGATGCGTTTTTGGGAGCGGTTGGTTTAGTGACACTCGCTCTCGGCGCCATGGGAGTGGTGAATATCATGTTGGTCTCGGTTGCTGAGCGCACGCGCGAGATCGGGTTGCGCAAGGCGTTGGGCGCGACGCGGCGCAGCATTCTGTTCCAGTTCTTTCTGGAGGGACTGATGCTCACGGCCATCAGCGGTGGCCTTGGGGTCGCGGCGGCATACGCTGCAACCCGTCTCTTCGGGTTCCTTCCTCCAATTGATGGATTTGAACTCCCCCACATCTATCCGGCGACGGCGATGCTTGCCATTGGAAGTCTTGCTACAGCCGGCATCATCGCTGGTTTGTATCCCGCACAACGGGCGGCGGTGCTCACGCCGGTGGAAGCGCTTCGCCAGGAGTAGCTGATGATTCTCACGAAGGATGTGCTTTCTGAAGCCTACGGCGCAATCCGGCAAAACCGACGGCGCAGTGCGATCACAGTATTGGGTATGGCATGGGGCATTGCCACAGTCGTGCTGTTGCTGGCCTATGGCACGGGATTTTCAGCAGCTATCGTGAGCATCTTCAAGGCCTATGCGAGTATGCAGTCCGTTGGCGTTGTCGGTGGGCGGACGTCGATGCAGGCTGGCGGAAACAAAGCCGGCTCCAATGTTCGCTTGACTGTCGATGACATTGAACGTGTCGTAGCCAATGTGCCGCAGGTTGTCAAAATCTCGCCGGAATCGTACTACGAAGCTCCCATCAGCTACGAGGGACGCTCATTTAAGTGGAATGTTAGTGGCGGCTACCCGGTGTTGCAGGGGATTCAAAATCTGCAGATTGATACTGGCCGATTCTACAGTGCCGACGACCTACAGCTTCGAGCGCGAGTATGCGTGCTTGCCTCCGAATCAAAGGAGAAACTGTTTTCAGGCCGTTTCCCGTTGGGAGAGAAGATTCGCATCAATGGCGTCCCCTACGAAGTGATCGGCGTGTTGAAGCCCAGACCTCAAGAAGGCGGCTCTCAGAACAGCATCAATCGAGTGGTTTATATTCCATTCCCCACCTTAAGCGACTTCCGCGACACGCGCTACGTCGATATGATCTGGCTGGATTTCCTTGGCTCGGACTACCATTCGGTGCAGAAGTCCCTTCGCAACACGCTCGCCGTGCAACACAATTTTCGGCCTGATGACGAGCGCGCTCTCAGAGTCTTCATCCTGATGGAGCAACTCTCGCAATTCGGAATCATCAGTTTGGCGTTGCAGGTCCTGCTTGCCTTCATCGGTGCGCTCACGCTCGGAATCGGAGGCGTGGGCCTGATGAACATCATGCTGGTGAGCGTAACTCAGCGCACTCGTGAAATTGGCGTCGAGAAAGCGCTTGGCGCTCGTCGCTTCGATGTTCTGATCCAATTTCTCGCAGAGGCATTGGCCATTACGTTCGTCGGCGGTTTGCTGGGAATTCTGCTCGCCTATGTGGTTTCGTTCTCTGTGGGGAATCTGACCTTCTACAGCGCTCTCGCCCAGCACGGCGAGATTGGCGACATTCGACTCATCATTTCACCCACCAGCGTGATGGTTGCGACTGTAATCCTTGCGCTGGTCGGCTTGGTCAGCGGGATGATCCCCGCGATCCGTGCGTCGCGCCTGAATCCGATTGAAGCACTGCGCTACGAGTAGAAGGAATCATCCAATGCTAATTCGTGTGTTCTGATCCGCGGTCAATCCAACCTGTCTGCATTCATCACTCGAGCGGGGATCCACAGATTAGTCAGGTCCGAGAACGGCCAGTCTGAATCAGGCGGAGATGCGAAAATCGCCCCTGCAGTTGGGATTGGTAGGGGTTCTTCATGACTTTTCGCATTACGATGCCGATTGCACTCCTTGGTTTTGCGATTGCAATCAGTACGGCGCGTATTGCCCAACCTATAAATGCTGCGGACACCACACGGGATCTAGATCGCTCCATCAAGCCCGGTGACGACTTCTATCGTTATGCAAATGGTGCCTGGCTCAAAACGGCTATCATCCCTCCCGGGCAACCAAGCTACGACACGCGCGCAATATTGACTGCGATAACCAGCGAGCGAGTTCGCGACCTCATTCAAGGGGCGGGAGCAACCCGGCCGCCCCAGGGGAGTGTGCCGCAGAAGGTGGGCGATTACTACGCCAGCTTCATGGACGAAAGTAGTATCGAGTCCAGGGGAATGGCGCCGTTGGCTGACGATATGTCGGCGATCTCGGCGATCGCTAACAAATCGTCGCTGTCAGCGTATCTCGGCGCCACTTTGAATAGCGAAGTTGACGGACTGACTACTAATGCCGACCACGTTTTCGGTGTTTGGGTGAATCAGAGTTTTACAGATTCGGAGCACTACGTCTTTCATTTATGGCAAGGCGGACTCGGCATGCCTGACCGCGAGGCCTATCTCGATCCAAAAATGTCCGCCTTGCACGCGCAATATCAGTCGCACATCGGCGCGATGTTGAAACTGGCAGGTATTGCCGATACGGAGTCTAAGGCAGTGCGCATTTTGGCCCTTGAAATCAGGATTGCGCAGTCTCACGCTCCCGATGCGGACGCCGCTGATGTTTTCAAGCAAAACAATCCGTGGCAGCGCGCTGACTTTGCCGTCAAGGCGCCCGGAATGGATTGGGACGCCTATTTCAAAGCGTCCGGCGTCGCTGACCCGCGCGAATTTATCGTGTGGCAGCCCTCGGCGGTGACCGGTACTTCTGCTTTGGTGGGGAGCGAAGACATCAATCTGTGGAAGGACTATCTCAGGTATCACCTGATCGAACACTATGCCATGGTACTTCCCAGGGCAGTGGCCGCCGAGCATTTTGCTTTCTATGGCACGATGCTTTCCGGCACATCGCAGATGCCAGAACGCAGTCAGGACGCGATCGCAGCGACCAATGCCGCCCTGGGACAGGCAGTCGGCCAACTGTATTCCGAACGGTATTTTCCACCTTCGGCCAAAGCGAAAGCGCAAGCTATGGTGGCGGACCTAATCGCCGCCTATCGTGCCCGCATTCCGAGTCTCAAATGGATGTCGGAGCAAACCAAGGAAAAAGCTTTGGCCAAGCTAGAGGCTCTTCACGTCGGGGTTGGCTATCCGGACACTTGGATTGACTATTCGAGCCTTGAGATCGTGCGGGGCGATGCTTTCGGGAACATGCGACGGGCCGAAGCCTTCAACCGTTCGCGCAACCTGGCTAAGCTCAAACAGCGGGCTGATCCAAACGAGTGGAGAATCGATCCGCAGATCGTTGGCGCCGTGATTCTGTTTTCCCCGAATACCGAGACCTTCTCAGCGGGCATTCTGCAGCCGCCTTACTTCGATCCCGAAGGTGACGCTGCGTCCAATTACGGGTCCGCCGGGGCGGGCATGGCGCACGAAATCAGTCACAGCTTCGACGAACTCGGCAATATCTACGATCCGCAAGGCCGTCTGGGAAAGTGGTGGACGCCCGGGGATACTGCCAACTACCACGCCGCGTCGGCGAAGCTGGTGACGCAATTCAATGGCTACTGCCCGCTTTCCGGACTCTGTGTAAATGGCGATCAAGTGCTCACAGAAAACATCGCTGACCTCGCGGGCCTGTCAATTGCGCACGACGCATATCTGCTATCGCTGAAGGGAAAAGCCGATGTTGTCATCAATGGACTGACCGGTGAACAGCGCTTCTTTCTGGCTTTCGCGCAGAGATGGCGGCGAGCGCAGGATGAAGCCGCGCTTCGCCGGCAGGTCAAGAACGACACCCATTCCCCGGGGGAATATCGCAGTGACACGGTGCGCAATGTCGAGGCATGGTACAAAGCTTATGACGTGGAGCCGGACAACAAGTTGTATCTGAAGCCCGAAGACCGGGTTGGAATATGGTGAAGACCCTCCGCGTCGCTTTCGTGGAGTGGCCCGAAGGCCTCTCGACGGATCATCCAAACTGGCCTGAGTTGAAAAGCTCGATTTCATCGGCGCGTCCGGACATCTTGATCACCAACGAATTGCCATTCGGTCCTTGGATCGCCGAGAGTGTGGTTTTCTCCGAAGAAGATGCACGACTCAGCATCCAGGCGCACGAAAGAGGGCTGGAAGGGCTGATCGAGCTTAACGTTCCCGCGATCATCTCGTCGCGGCCGATCTGGAGCGGAAAGCGGCTTGCGAATGAGGCATTCGTGTTGGAGAACGGGTCCGTCCGCCCATTACACAGGAAACATTATTTCCCGAACGAGCCCGGATGGTTTGAAAGCGAATGGTATGCGGGCGATGATTCAGGTTTTGGTGTCGCTGAAATGCTCGGAATCCGGGTCGGTGTGCTTTTGTGCACCGATGCAATGTTCAACGAACGGGCACGAGCTTACGGAAGACAAAAAGCTTCGCTGATTGTTATCCCTCGTGCTTCAGGCCTTGATCTCGACTCCTGGAAAATTGCTGGCGCGATGGCATCTCTCGTTTCCGGAGTTTACGTCGTTAGTTCGAACCGTGTCGGCACGGCCAAAGGAGGTACGCAATTTGGTGGAGTTGGCTACGCGTACGCGCCACATGGAAAGCTGATCGCAACAACGAACCCGAGCCGCCCCATGGAGATCTTCGAACTGGACCCTTCAGTGAGTTCGGCCGCACAACGCGAATACCCCTGTTATGTTTCTGAGCTCGATAACGGGAATTAGTGACGTTCTCGCGTCAAGCAGTTGTGACAACCGGACGTGTAAGCGAATTCGAAAAATCTTACCGAAAAAGCTTATACCTTGACTATCTACAATATGTATTGTAGATAGTCATCGTATGGGTAAACCTGCCGATCTTGTTCAGGGCACGCTCGACCTCCTCATCCTTAAGACACTCTCGCTCCAAGCCATGCACGGCTGGGCAATTGCCAAACGCATTCAGCGGATTTCAAGCGAAGTGTTGCAGGTGCAGCAGGGATCTCTGTATCCAGCGCTGCACAGGTTGGAGCAACAGGGCTGGATCAAAGCCAAATGGGCCGAAAGCGAAACCGGCCGCCAGGCCAAGTTCTATTCGCTGACCGCTGCTGGGCATAAGCAACTGGAAGCCGAAACCGCAGATTGGAAGCGGCTTTCCACTGCGATCAACCTCGTCGTAAGCGAGGTGTGATTCAAACAGAGCCGATTGGTGAAGCTCAGAACTCGGAGCTGATGGTTCAAGGAGACACGATGCGGTGGCTGAATCAATTAGTGATGCAAATCCGTATGCTCCTGTTTTGCAGATTGGCGGATACACAGCTCAACGAAGAACTGCGCTTTCACTTGGAGCAACAGATCGCCGAAAACCGGGCTGCCGGCATGACCGAGGGAGAAGCCCGTTTCGCCGCTTTACGGGTGTTTGGCAATCCTGATTTGGTACGTGAAAAGACGGGCGCTACATGGAACTGGAATGGACTGAATCAGTTCTTCCGCGATCTTCGTATCGGGGCTCGGACGCTGAGCCGGACGCCTGGATTTGCGGTCATAGCCATTCTCATCACGGCGCTTGGCATTGGCGCGAGCGTCGCTCTATTTACGGTAGTGCGCGGCGTTCTGCTTAGGCCGTTGCCTTTTCCTGATTCCGATCGGTTGCTAACGCTCTACGAGCGCAGTACTCCTGCCGCCGGCAGCGGCGACTTCCCTCACAACCAGGTTGCCGGCGGTGTGTATGCTGCGTGGAACAGAGAGAGCGCCAGCTTCACCAGTTTGGCCCTGGTCCGAACCGATAGTGCTGACCTCTCGGCGTCGGGCGGTCAACTGCCGGAAACACTGAATGGAGCACATGTTTCCTGGAATCTGTTCCCCACACTCGGAGTCAATCCAGCCCTGGGGCGCGGCTTCGCACTGGAAGACGATAAGCCTTCGGCGAGCGGCACAGTTGTCTTGAGCTCGAGCCTGTGGAAGCGTCGATTCGGCGCTGATCCAGCCATCCTGAACG
>AP72_2010_repI_A01DRAFT_1000168_pt1 | contig 11584 bp, 8 predicted proteins | sample AmaPasreplicIA01_FD_9191 | JGI IMG/M metagenome (IMG submission 9191) | reverse complement strand
AGCGTAAGCGAGGGCACTCTCGCAAAGGTTGCCCTCCCTAACGGTCGGGCTTCTGACACGTCATTCAATGATCGAAAGAATCAATGAATCAATAGACGAACCGCTCCCGGTACTGACCAACGATTCACCAAGGGACGAAGAGAAATGAAGAGTGGTTCGATGCTTTCACGCGAGAAAATAAAGCCCGACATCAGGGCNATCACGCGGCTAGTGCCGCCGAGTGGAAATCTCGTGCAGGGTCAATCAGAGCTGGCGATCAGCCCCGCGCTCTCGCGAGCCGCCTCTGAGATGATCTCCGCGAGCCAAAACCACTACAGCCCTGCCGAAGGAGTTCAGGAATTGCGGCGCGCCGTCGCGCAAAAGATTTCCTGCTTCAATTGTCTTGAAGTCGATCCGCAGGCGCGGCCGCTCGAACTACTGATCACGCCGGGCGCGACCGGGGCGTTAGTCGCAATTGCCCGCGCCTATCTCGCCGGCGCCTCAGCTCTCGTCTTTGAACCGTACTATCCATATCACCGCCGGATTCCCGCTGAGCTCGACGGGCGCACGGAAGTCCTTCAATTACACGGCGAGAATCTCGCATTGGACGGCGACGAATTGCGGGCCAGGTGTCGCGAATTAAAAAACCGCCGGCAGTACCCGCTGCGCGCCATCATCACCTGCACTCCGGTTAATCCGACGGGCAAAGTCTTCACGAAACAGGAACTNGAGACGATTGCCGCTGTGTGCCGGGAATTCAATCTCCTCTGCATCGCGGACGAAGTCTACGAGCACTACGTTTTGGACGAGACGGCGCACGTTTCAATTGCCGGTCTCGAGGGCATGCGAGATCGAACCATCACCGTCAATTCATTTTCAAAGTCCTGGAACATCTCCGGCTGGCGGCTCGGTTATGTTTATGGCGACGGCAAGCTGATCGCGCCGCTCAATAATGCCAACAACGTATTCTATGTCTGTTCGCCGACGCCTCTGCAGCGGGCACTGGCAACGGTCTTAATGGCCGAGCCGGATTACTATGGCAACTTGCGACGGCGCTTCAATCTTAAGCGTGCCTTTGCCAGTGAAAAACTGGAACGCCTGGGATTTCGGGTCTACGACTCAGGCTCAGCGTTCTACGTGTGGGCGCGGATTCCCGAGAAATATCAGAATGCGATGCACTTGAATGAGCTCTTAATCAATCGCGCGGGCGTTGCCGGCGTGCCGGGCAGTGCTTTTGCCGACAGCGATAAGTACGACAGTTACATGCGTTTTTGCATCGCGCGCGAAGACGAGATTCTGCACGGCGCGATGCGGAAGATTGAAGAGGCGATGGCTGGAGGAGCGATTTAGCGTGGCACGCGCATCTTGCGTGTTTTCACGGCCGGGACGACCGTGCCACCTTTGAGCGTGCGATTCCCGCCGGCTTAACTGATCTATGAAACGTCACAGATCACGAAAAAAGATCGCCGGCACTGCGCCGGGTTCGAACGGCCGTGATGGAAGTGTCTCTCCGAGCGCTCTCGAAATACGCTTCACCGCCGCGCGCAGCCAACTTAACCCAAGACGCCAGCACCTGGTGCGGGCCATCCTCGACTCTGCCGACGAGACTTGCTTTCTTTCTTCGCGCGAGATGGCCAAGCGTTTTCACATCGACGCCACGACGATACTGCGCACGACCCAGGTTCTTGGGTACGAGAGCTTCGCGGAGTTTGCCGCCGATCTTCGCCAGCACTTCGTCTCTCGAATCAATCCTTACACGGTGCTAAAGGCCGCTACCAGAGAAAAACGAAGCGTGGCCGACCACATCGATCATTCCCTGGAAAAGGCCATCGACAATCTCAATATCCTGAAATCCGATTTGGACCGGCAGTCTGTCATCGCGCTGGCAAAACAGATCAAGCGCTCTCGCCGGGTGGTCGTAGTCGGGTCAGATTTTGCTGCCTCTCTTTCGTATTATCTGGCTTACGGCTTGATGGCATTGGGATTCGACGCTGAGGCGCCGATCGCCAGTAGCGGCAATCTGCAGTACAAGGTTGAGGTCCTTTCCGCGAGAGATCTTCTGGTGGCGATCAGTTTCGGCCAGTGTCTGAGGGATACGGTCGAATCAGTCCTGCAAGCCAGAAAGCAGGGTGTGCCGACTTTTGGCGTTACCGACAGCACCACTTCGCCAATAGCACGTTACTGCGATGTTCATTTGATAACGCCTGTCGTTAGTCCATCCTTTCTAAACTCTTACGTCGCTCCGATGGCCGCGATCAGCGCCATTCATGTGGCTTGCGCACATATCGATCCGCGCCGCTCACTCAATCGTCTGCGACCGACCGACCGGGAATACGCGGCCGGTCATCGTTGGTATCGCGAACCGAAAGGATTCGACGGCGACGCGCACGAATAGAGAGTTTGTGACTGACTCAACTGCCGTGTCGACAATTGTCATTCGCGACATCGAGGGCGTTTCAGAGCTGCGGGCAGTTGAAGCGCTTCAGAAAGAGGTCTGGAGAACCGACGATCTCGACGTGGTTCCGCTTACCTTGCTGGTAGCCAGTCGCGCCGTCGGCGCAACCCTAATCGGCGCCTATGACGGCGGGACACTGGTCGGATTCGTTTATGGATTTACCGGTTATGAACACGGCCAGGTTACACATCATTCGCACATGCTCGCGGTCAAGCCCGCCTACCGCAATCACAAACTCGGTTTCAAACTGAAGCTGGCGCAACGCGAGCAAGTGCTGGCCCAGGGCATTACGCGTATTACCTGGACCTTCGATCCGCTGCAAAGCCTGAATGCGCATCTCAATTTCGGCAATCTCGGTGTGGTGTCCGATTCCTACAAGACCAACTTCTACGGCGAAGCCACGTCGAGTTTCCTGCACCAGGCGGGGACGGACCGGCTGTGGGTGACCTGGTTCCTCGACAGTCAACGAGTGCGCGAGCGGATACAGGGTGAAAAGCTAAAGACAGCGTATCCGTTTGCACCGGCAGACGTTCCTGTTTTGGTTGGGGTTTCTTCGGGCGGGGTGCCAGAGCCCGCTGAGAACTTTGGTAGCCCCCACCTCGCGATCGAAATTCCCTGGGACATCAACACGCTGCAGCGCCGGCGGCCTGACCTCGCGCTCGAATGGCGCAAAGCTACACGTATGGCATTTAGCAGAGCTCTGGATTCGAAATACGTGGTCGAGGAATTCGACTCAGTGATCCGGAACGATGAGCGCGTCGGCGTTTATCTGCTGAGATTGCGGGAAGAGAGTTCGGAGACTTTTGCATAGTTATAGCTGGTTAAGGTGCGGTCAGCCGGAGTTGAGTGAACGATCCACGAAAGCACATCTATGAACAAACACAAACAGAAACCTTCTTCGTGGGTTTTCGTGATGTGCTTTCGTGGATCGAATTGAAATCCATAAAAGTTCGCAACTTCTAAGATCTGAGCTATTCAAAACTGAGCAGCTACCAATCCACATCCTTTGAAAAATTCGTCTGAACGCGAAACTGACTCAACAACTTTAGAACGCACGCTCGGACTTCGTGATCTCATCCTGCTGATCATTGGTACGGTTATCGGCTCGGGGATTTTCATAGTGCCGGGCGCGGTCCTCCGGCAAACGAATGGCAGTATCACGGTGGCGATGCTGGTCTGGCTTGCGGGAGGCGTGCTGTCTCTGCTTGGCGCGCTAACTTATGGAGAGTTAAGCGCACTGAATCCCAAAGCCGGTGGTCTGTACGTTTTCATCCGCGATGGTTTCGGTAGCCTGCCTGCCTTTTTATATGGGTGGACACTCTTCTTTGTCATTAGCAGCGGCTCGGTCGCTACACTGGCTGTTGCCTTTAGCAGCTATCTGAGCCAACTCATTCCACTCTCTCCATTGGTTGCCAGACTCTCGGCGATCGGCATGATTGTCGTGGTAACAATCATCAATGTCATCGGCACCAGAGAAAGTGCGAACCTGCAGGATTGGACTACCACGATCAAGGTAGTCGCAATTCTTATTATGTGCGTGGTTTTGTTGACCCTCGGACATGGTTTGAGTGCCGGCGCATCGGCCGCTGTTCCGAATACCAGCGTTAGAGGGCTCATATCCGGCGTGGGTCTGGCGATGATTGGAGTTTTATGGGCTTATGAAGGATGGCAATACGTGACCTTCAGCGCCGGTGAGACGATCGACGCGCGGCGCAACTTCCCTCGCGCGTTGCTAATCGGCTCAGCGGCTCTCATTGGGATTTACCTACTGGCAAATCTCGCGTACCTGGCGGCGCTGGGTCCGGCTGAGGCCGCAAAGACCGACAGCATCGCCGCGACTGCGGTCACTGCAGTAGTGTGCAGCTCAGCTTCGAAGTTCGTGGCCATCGCCATTCTGATCTCGATCTTCAGCGCCACTAACGGACTAACATTAACAGCGCCGCGGGTGTATTTTGCGATGGCGCGCGATGAACTGTTCTTTCACCAGTTGGCCAGGATCCATCCGCGCTTTCGCACACCTGCTTTCGCAGTGCTCGCCGGATCGGCATGGGCGATTCTGTTGGCGGCCACTGGAACATTCGAACAGCTTCTAACCTACGTCGTTTTTACGGGCTGGCTATTTTACGCCCTCGGGGCGGCGAGTATCTTCGTCTATCGTCGAAACGCAAAGACTCTTGAAGCCAACTACCAAGTCCCGGGATATCCTTTGACTCCCCTCCTCTTTATTATTGCCGCTGGTGCGCTGGTCCTAAACACTATCGTGACGCAGATTGGTCGTGCCGCAATTGGGCTGGGAATAGTGATTCTCGGTGTGCCGGCATATTACCTTTGGCGTCGCGGGCGTTAGCAACTTCGGCTCACGAGGGAGGTTTTTTTACCCTAATGATGTGCTTCACGCTTCGAAAAAAGATCTCCCTTCTCCCCGCCGGAAGAAGATACAATGGCCGGCCGAGGGCTTGTGACGCATACCGAACACTTCAGGGTGTGGGCGAGAGGTGATTTCGGCTAGCGCCTCTGGCGCCGCACATAGCGGTGAGCCAGAGGCTTACCCCAAGGTGCTGCGCCGGAAGGCGCGACCGAAACCATTTCTCGCTACATCAGCATCCTGTTACCGGCACAAACAAGTTGATGGCAAAGATTTCGATGCGTCTCAGCCTGGCCATTCCGCTTATCTTTGCGTCGCTCCTGCAGGCCGGCGTACGCGGCTGGCAATCTCCATCGCCGCCGACTTTTTTGATTTTCAAGTACCAGCATCGGGTTGGGCAGGAAACGGACGCGTGCAGCGAAGGGCCGGAGGGGCGACGATGTCATTCTCACTTTCAACTGGATTTTACGGGATCTTCAATCTCTCTCGATGCCGACATTCTTACGGACAAATCCTTTCAACCGATCTCATACCTTGCGAAGGGCCAGAACTCGACGCGTTCGTTTGTGGATTTCAAAGTCAGCATTGCCGGCACTCGTGCCACGATCGTTGAGCAAGGTAGGCCGAGGGAGACGGCTGTCCCGCAAAACTTTTTCACGCTGCAGCAGGATGTGCCGCTGATCACACAGGAGCTTCTGTTCGCTTACTGGTCCAATCATGGCCAGCCTGTGACAATTTCCCTGCTCCCGGCCGGAGAGGTAAAAATTCACCTGCGCGGTGTCAATAATCTCGCCCCTACTGCGGAGCGGTTGACACGTTATACGGTGCGCGGCGTCACCTGGGGCAGCGAAACCGTCTGGCTCAATCAGCAAAATCAGATTGCGGCAATAGTTGGTGGTGACGCCGAAGAAGATCGCGTGGAATTCGTGCGTCCCCGATATCAATCCGCTCTAAACGACTTCGTGAATCAGGCGGCCGCCGACGCCGTGGCCGATACCGAGACCGCGGCGCGGAGCGTGAGGCCACTCGCAACCGGAACTTTCGCTCTGACCCACGCGACTATCATCGATCCGGTAAAGGACTCGACTGTAACCAATGCCACTGTGCTCGTTCGTGACGGCAAGATCGCGGCGGTTGGCTCTGACGTAAAGTTGTCGCGCGGTATCCGCACGCTCGACGCCACGGGCAAGTTCATTCTGCCGGGCCTTTGGGACACTCACGCGCACTTCGAACAATGGGAATGGGGGCCCGCCTACCTCGCATGCGGCATTACTTCAGTTCGCGATGTGGGGAATGAAATCGAATTCCTGGTGCCGGTGCGAAACTCGCTCAATGCCGGACGGGGACTTGGCCCACGCATGTACGCCGCCGGTCTCATTGATTCAGACCCGGGCTCGCTCACCAGTGAACACGCCGAAGATCCTGACCGGGCGCGTGCAATTGTCCGTCGCTATCACGGGTTAGGTTATCAGGAGATCAAAATCTATCAGTCGCTAAAGCCGGAATTGATCGCGGTGGTCACTGCCGAAGCACACCGGCTCGGCATGAAAGTCACCGGACATATCCCGACCGGCACGGATGCTTTAACGGCAGTGCGCGACGGGATGGATATGATCAACCACATCAGTTTTGTTACACGGGTGATGAGGCCCGCAGGCACTAGCGCTGTTGATGCGGACTCAGCTGAAGCAAAGACAGCGATCAATCTGTTTCTCCAGCAACACACGATCATTGAGCCAACCCTGGCACGCAGCGAATTCAATCTCCATCCTCAACGCCACCCGTTTAGTGACTTCGAACCATCTGTAAGTCGACTCCCGCCCGAACTCGCGGTAATACTCAACAATGCCGGCATCGACCAGGCTCGCGAAGAAAGGGCCAGCGTGGCATTTCGTACAGCGCTTGATACAACCAGAATTCTGTATCAGGCCGGCGTGCCTATACTCGCGGGTAGCGATCAGGTTGTGCCTGGGTCGAGTTTGCATCGCGAGCTGGAGTTGCTGGTCCAAGCCGGATTAAGTCCGCTGGATGCGATCCGATCGGCCACGATCCTGCCCGTGCGTGTCCTCGGCGTTACTGACAGCGGACTGATCGAGCCGGGCATGCGAGCTGACCTGGTAGTGCTGGACGGAAATCCTCTGCTGAACATAAGCAACATCCGGCGGGTTCACTGGACAGTTGCCGGAGGGCGACTATTTCATCCGGAAACTTTGTGGCATTACGCAGATATTCGCGGCACGACGCCATTTTGAATGTGGCACGCGCATCTTGCGCGTGATTCACGGGCCGAGACGCCTGTGCCACTTTGAGTTTGACTTCTCTGGTTGGCAGTCTTATTTTTACGCCTGATAAAATTTCGTTCGGGCGCTGTGCTAAAGAATCTGGCCATTTCAATTCAGATCCGCTAGTCCTTCGAACAGTCTTTTAAGCGAAATCAGGATGGACGATACAGACGGAGTTAACACCGATTCTGATTCTGGTCTCACGACACCATTAACTGCCCGTCAGGGCGGTACTGCTCCGCTACGACCTCCGCAATCACCACCACAGGAGTCAGGGCCAACGCCCCCGCCGGCGGCAAAGTCGCGCGGGATTCCCGGGTGGGTATGGCTACTCGGAGTGGGTGGTGCGCTCCTTTTCGTGGCCGTGGTTGCCGCCGTTCTCATTTTTTTCTGGTTCCGGCAACCTGGTTTTACGATGGTGGTACGAGGAGCGCCTGCTGAAAGCGACGTTTTTGTCGACAACATAAGTCGCGGCGTGACTTCGTCCGATGGTTCGATCCGGGTTCCCGGTTTGAAAGCCGGCAAGCGAGTCGTGCGCGTCTCGCATACCGGTTATGTTGATTTCAACACCACGGTCACCGGACAAGACGGCGAGCTAAAGACTGTGGTGGCCCAGCTGGTCGCCTCCGCCGGGCAACCGCCGCCAGGTCTGCCCAAGGAGATTGACTACAGTGGTTCGATGATTCTGATTCCGGCCGGGGAATTCATCATGGGTGACGATAATCACAACGCAGATGAAAAGCCGGCCCACAAGGTCAACCTGCCCGATTTTTATATCGACAAATTCGAGGTCACGAATCAACAGTACAAAGCCTTCTGTGACGCCACTAAACGGCCGTTTCCGACTAATCCCTGGTGGGACAATGACTATTTCAAAAAGTCGAATATGCCGGTAGTCGGGGTAAACTTCGCCGATGCTTCTGCCTACGCCGCCTGGGCCGGAAAACGGCTACCCACCGAAGAGGAATGGGAGAAGGCAGCGTCGTGGGGTCCCGATGCGACGAAGAAGCGCACGTGGCCGTGGGGCGATAGCAACAACGCGGCCGTAGCAACACTGAACTCAAATCACCCGACTGCGGTCGGATCGAAACCGGGCGGCGCGAGCGCCTACGGTGTTCAGGACATGGCCGGCAACGTTCTGGAATGGGTTGATTCGTTTTACCAGCCTTATCCGAACAGCGCGGCAACCGACCCGAACTTTGGATCCACCAACCGGGTAGTACGCGGGGGAAACTTTCACTCAGACGTGGACGCGGCCCGGACCAGTCGCAGGATCTATGCTCCGGCTGAGTTTACTGCTGCTGAAAAACAAGAGCGGAGCTGGTTGATTGGTTTTCGTTGCGCCGTTTCCGCTAATGATCCGAAACTTCAAGATAAACTTCGCATTCAAAAATAATTCCTGGAGTACAAAAAGGGATGAGTACCAAAAACATTACTTCTTATCGTTCCCTGACCATGTTCGGCTTCACGCTCACGCTGTTAATACTTCTGGGCGGTACAGTGGTTGGGCAGGTGAATTCAACCACCTGGGACAAGCCCCAGGAGGTTGTGCGACAGGCAAAACCAAAGCATGTTTACAAGCCCACCCAGAAGGCCAAGGTCCGTCCCAAGACGCAACTGGCGCCGCTCTTGACGGTCCAGTATCGAGTCTTGATCAAGCGTCCAGACGGCTCGCAGGGTGAATCCAGTGTGGCCTCGGTGTTTCATGCCGGCGATCAGCTGCGGCTGGGAGTGACGGCGAACCAGGATGGCTTCCTCTATGTCATCTATCAAAAGGAGAACGAGGACGGCCTGGTGATGTTCCCCGATTCGCGCGTGAATAATGGCGAGAACTACGTGAGCAAGAATCAGGAGTTTATCCTGCCCCCGGTTAACTGTCCCGCAGACGACCCGAATCAATGCTGGTACCAGGTGACGAACGATCCCACCAAGGAGTTCTTTATCGTGGTCTTCAGCCGCGACCAGATCCTCGATCTGCCAAACTCAGCCGGCGGAAGCGAAGCAGTTAAGTCAGCCCTGGCCAGTGGCGTTCTCAAAAAAGAGGTAATTGACAGTTACATCAAGAGCGCTCGCATGCAGGACTACAAGATATACAGCCGCCCGGCAAATGCCACGAATGTTGGCAGCCGCTATGCCATCTGGGTAACGAACGTTAACCGGACTGATAACGAAGATGTAATCGTTCGGGTGCCGCTCAATAAGGGAATGTGATTGCCTGGCGCCTTTGGCGCCGCACATGGCGGTGAGCCTCTGGCTCACAGATGGAGCTTACCAAAATCAAGAGGCTATGCCTCGCGTGCACGCGAGGCATAGCCTCTAATCCATTATCATCGTTCGCCGGTGAGCCAAGGCTCACCGCAAGGTGCTGCGCCAAAGGCGCTAAGCGAAAAACATCTCTCGCTACTGCTATGTGGTCTCGTGGATCCTCTCTCAACTACATCCAAACCCGCGTCAGAAACCACACTCCGCGATAGTAACCAAATTACCAATTACCCTTTTGCGTTAGAATGTACGCGCCTTTAGCTAACAAGATGCCTTTCGCAAAACTAGTCATCATTCAACCCGGTCATGCCTCGCGCGAGCTTATAGTCGAAACCGATCTCGTCACGATCGGGCGCGCGCTCGACAACCTCATCGCGCTTGAAGATGATTCGAATATTTCTCGATACCACGCGGAAATCGATTCGCGGAGCGGCGATTTTTGGGTGGTTGACCTGGGAAGCAGAAACGGCACCACGCTTAACGATCAGGCTATCGACTTAGAACGGCAACTCAAAGACGGCGATCTCATCTGCGTTGGTGGATCGACCATGATCGAGTTTCACTTAAGTGAAACTCCCTGGGACGCAAGCGAGAAGGCCGGTCCGGAATCTTCTGCGAGTTCAGAACCGCTAACTACCCCAGCGGAACCGTCATTATCAGTCAATGTCGGCGCCAGTGCCGGTAACATTTCCGGCGGTACGGCAGCGGCAATGCCGGCTGTCACCGCTCCTGCCAGCGGGCTATCGCCGATTTACATTGTGGGAGCGATTCTCGGGGGACTGGTGCTGACGGGAGTTGTTGGCCTGGTTCTATACTTCAACTCGTCAAGTCGATGCAAAGCCACGGTTCACATCGTCAGTCCCCAAAGCGGAACCACCGTCAAAGGGCCGATTCCAATTCGAGTTGAAGCCGAAGAGACTCAGTGCATCGATCGGCTGATTTACCAGCTGGACGGTGTCAAAGTGGCCAGCTCCGAGATTCCTCCTTATCAGGCAACGCTCGATCCTGAGGACATCTCAGGTCTTCAACCCGGTAACCACGTCCTGACTGTGACGGTCGAGGACGACCGGGGGAATCGGAGCGTACAACCGGATGAAGTTGTCCTCGGTTTCGAAGCCGCGCAAAACAAAAATTCCGACAACAATCCCGACCAGGGACAATCAGGGTCGGACCAAAGCGGCCAACAAACCAGCGGCAGCCAGCAGAGTCTGTCTGCGGCAGATATTAAACAAATGTCCGATGCCCTGGTCAGAGAACTTTCCGGCAAGCGTGATTACGTATTGGACCGTGAGTTACTGCATCAAATACAAGCGCGGACGTCAGACTACGCTACGGCGGGGTTCTTCGGCCGGGCGCGCCCGTTTCGAGATGTAATTAATGATTCATTTGTGAATGAGCAGGGCCTTGAGAAGCCTCTGGGTTACGTCCTGGCAATGAGTCGAAGCAATTTTGATTTATCGAAGGTGAGGACTTCAGGAGCCACAGACGGCGACGGACTTTGGAAAGTTCCGCTAACCCTGGCCCAAAACTCCGGTTACATCGGCCGTTGCGGAACTACGACCTTGACGGATCAGAATCAAAAATGTGCCGCGATGGTGGCCGCGGCTTACATGAAGGCTCTGGAGGTCGATCTGTTTGGCGGTGATCCCTTATACGCGGTGGCTTGTTTTGGTATGACGCCAAAAGACGCGGCGCAATGGCGCGACCAACTCCCGGCGGATCGTCGCGACCTCTGGAACGTCATAAAATCACCGGCACAACGAGAGCAGGTAACGCGATTTCTGGCGGCTGGTATTGTCGGCGAGAACCCGCAACAGTTTGGCCTCACCTCGGATAGTCCTCTCTCGAACCTGTACCCGAAGTAGCGCGTACACCGAAAGAGCATGGACGTTACGCTCACAATTCATTCCGTCGAAGGCGCCCGCGAAGTTCCCTTGAGCGGCTCGCGGTTGACACTGGGCCGCACCAATGCGTCCGACGTAATAATTAATGACAGCAGTCTGTCCCGCGTGCACGCCAGCGTTAACCGGGAGGGCGATCGAGTTTGGGTCATTGACGAAGGTTCCATGAACGGGACCTCGGTCAACGGCGCGCCGGTGGCGGCCGCAGGCACTCCGCTTAATGACGGAGACGAAATCTATCTCGGCGAAACCACGATTGTAGTTCACCTGCAGCAGCCGATTACCGCGGCTGCCAGACCCGATGAGAGCGCCACGACCTCGGCGCCAACCACCGGCGGGG
>AP72_2010_repI_A01DRAFT_1000166_pt1 | contig 11633 bp, 9 predicted proteins | sample AmaPasreplicIA01_FD_9191 | JGI IMG/M metagenome (IMG submission 9191) | reverse complement strand
GTGTAATACTTCAGAGCCTCGTAGGCCATGACCGGACCCAAATCGGAACCGCCGATACCGACGTTGATCACGTTAAGAATGCGCTTGCCGGTGTATCCCTTCCATTCACCACTCCGGACCCGGTTTGCGAAATCCGCCATGCGGTCGAGCACAGCGTGCACCTTGGGCACGACGTTCTCACCCTCCACGGCAACGGAGACATCACGCGGCGCCCGAAGCGCAGTATGCAAAACCGCTCGTTTCTCAGTGACGTTGATTTTCTCGCCACGAAACATGGCGTCGATTCGCTCCCGCAAACCAGATTCTTCGGCCAGTTGGATCAGCAGCTTGAGCGTTTCATCCGTAATGCGATTCTTTGAGTAGTCGAGATAGAGACCGACCGCTTCCGCTGTCAAACGTGTGCCGCGCTCGGGATCATCTGCGAAGAGCTTTCGCAGGTGTAGTTTCGAAACTGTCTCGTAATGTGACGCCAATGTTTTCCATGCCGACTGTTTGGCCGTGCCCTTTTTCGTAAATGGTTGAGGATTTGCTGCCACTCTGATGCTCCTTTCGTTCCAACGTGCCTATTTCACGCTCATCGCGTGTATCGGTTCAAGACAACTGATGTTTACAGCCGCGGTTTGTGACGCTTTTCTGTTCACTCTCAATCAATTTTCTTTAGGCTGCGGCGTAGCGCTCGCTGTTCGGCTTCGATCCACTCAGCCCGTAGAACAAGATGTACAGGTAGCAGACCACCGGCAAGAGAAACGCGTGGTGAATGCCAATGTGGTCTGCGATGACACCTTGAATTACTGGCAAAATGGCCCCGCCCACGATTGCCATGTTCAGCAGGCCGGAGCCAGTCCCCGTCAGTGGTCCGAGCTCTGCTACTCCCAAAGTGAAGATCGTCGGAAACATAATCGAGTTGAAGCAGCCGACAGCCAGTATTGTCCACATCGCAGTGTGCCCGGCTAACAGCATCGACGCACTCACCAGCACTGCTGCGCAAACCGCAAACAGGGCAAGGAGGCGTCCGGGTTTGAACCTGCGAAGTAAAGGAGCCCCAAGGAAACGTCCGATCATCGCACCGCCCCAATAGAATGAGACAAAACCTGCGGCGGTCTTCGCGGAGAATCCCGCAATTTCGGGTAAGCCAAAATAGTTCACAAGAAAACTTCCGATAGATACTTCGGCCCCTACGTACGCGAAAAGTCCAAGTACGCCGAAAAGCAGATTTGGATGCTTCCAGATCGAATCGCCGATCTGCTTCCCGAAATGTGACTCCACCATTTCGATTCGTGGTAACTTCGCGACACCGATCAACACTGCGAGCAAGACGAGGGCAATGCCAATCACCGTGTATGGCGCCTTGACTGATGCTGCCTCTTGCACGCGGTAAGCTTGAAGAGCTTGCGGGGCAAGTTGTCGTAACTGTTCGACCGCCAATGGCGCGGCACTCAAGATTAGTAACCCACCGATTTTTGGCGCGATCGTTGTTCCCAGCGAGTTGAACGCCTGCGTAAGATCCAGTCGGCTCGATGCAGTTTCAGGCTTGCCCAACAAGTCCACATAAGGATTAGCGGATACCTGAAGTCCAGTAATCCCCGCTGCCAAAACCAGAAGTGCTGTAAGAAAAAGAGGAAACGAAGCCGCGGATGCCGCAGGTAAGAAGAGGAACGCTCCACATGCCATGGTCAGCAGCCCGACCACCATGGTTCTTTGATATCCAATCCTGTTCACGAATCTCGACCACGGCAACGAGAACAAGAAGTAAGCCGAGAAGAACGCTGACTGCACCAGCATGACTCGCGCGTAAGTGAGATCGAAAATCGATTTCAGATGCGGCACCAGAATGTCGTTCAGGCAGGTCAGGAAGCCCCACATCAAGAACAGTGTGGTGACGATTGCGAGCGGGCGTGTGTAGCTTGCTGGAGATGCAGAAGGCGACGCGTCTTTTGTTGAGCCGATTGCTATTTCTGGTGTTGCCATTGTCTTGATCTCCAGTCCTACCACCAAGTTTCCGCTTGTACTCCGTACGTAATGCCGTTGGTTGCATTTTGGAATGGGGTACCGCCCACAAAGCCGCGAAGCCCATCGGACCAGTTCGCATAAGTCAAAAAGGCGCGAAGTACCGGCCGGCTGAAGAACTTTCTTCCCGCTCCGATCTGCGGCGCAATCGTGAACTTTCGCAGCCACCCGTCGTACCGATTGCGAAGACGCGTATGGTCGAATCCTCCCTCAAACGCCAGGGAGAGATGATTTGTGAAAAAGATCTCTGGTCGTGCGCCAAACGATATCCACTGATTCCAATCGCTCTGCGAATTTCCGTTTCTGGTACGTTGGTAAATAACGAGGGGCATGATCGCAAACCGGTCATTCGGCTGAAAGAGAAGGTGTTCTGTGGCGAGGAATCTGGCCGAACTACGCGAGAACGCCGTGGGATCGTCTAGCGATGCGCTGAAGTTGCTGGCCGCTCCCGTTCCATACTGAACACTAAACGTGTGATAACCACCGTGCCATTCGAGACGCTGATGGCGGAGACCGAACGCGTATCCATCTGTTGTGGGAATCTTGACGCCACTCGATGTCTGGCCGCCTTTCGACGTCGCGAAATTGAACCAGCCAGCCCATAGACCAGCCGGGCCTTTGATGTCATACACGCGAACGTCGATATTATTCTTCGCCAGATAGCCATTTTGGGTGATGATGTCAGGTCTCGCTCCGGCTATGTATGCCAAAGACATTTTTCCGATGCCGACATTGAAGTCCTCAACGCCCGCGCCGTAACCGCTCATGTCGAGCGGATAGAAATCGTTGATCTCGATATGTTGCCGCCGATAATATCTTTCGCCTGCCCAGAACTTGGCGTTGGGCTGGCTTTCCAGAATATTGCCCGCCTGAACAAATGCTTCACGCAGTCGGAACTGATCGTTTCCCAGTCCTTGAGAGAAATTCGCATAGCTCGCCGAGTTACTAGTGTTGGCTTCAATCATCACCTCGGTCTTCATCCATGCCTTCTCAGTCTCCCGCTCCGGGTTGAGCCAATTGTTGACGAAGATGAACTCCCCGTACGTTTCAGCCTCATTCCCTAAACGGTACTTGGCATCGGCTCCCGGAGCCTGAAACGCGACCTGCTGTCCCCCCTTGCTGTTTATTCCGTACCCGGACCGGAAATATCCGTGGAATTCGAAAAGGCCCAGTTGCCGTCGCAATCCTTCGATCTTGGTCTCTGCCTCCTGCAAGAGGTCGTAGGTCGGCACTTGCGGCAACTGTCCTTGGAACTTCGCTCCAACCTGATCTGACCCTCCAAACAGAACCTTTCTGGCTGCCTGTTCTGCGGCGAGTTGTGTCGCTGAAACAGTTGCCTCTTTTTCCTTTGCCGTCGCGTCTTTTTGCTGTGCAATCTGCTCCTCGAGCGAGGCGATGCGCTGCTCCAGGTCATGAGTGGTTTGTTCGTATTGCCGTTTGAGTTGCTCGAGTTGCTGTTGCAACTGGTCTGCCTGCTGCGCGTGCGCAGATCCGATGTCAAGCGTCATCACGACAAGGCAGCAGGCCGACCAATTAAGCAGCCGTTTCCGATGAGTGCGTGATTCCCTGATCATTCGTGCGCGCTTCTACCTGCTTGCCGCAAACGCGACAAATCCAGCCCTACCTGGCACTTTGCTTAAAGCACTCACAATTCCATCGTCATGCCTCCCCTCAGGGAATGGACGGCTACTGAATCACAAGAACTTACAAGCATTTCTTTGAAGGGCGTTTGATTGAAGCACGACGAAACGGACGTCAGGGACTGTCAACGGTTTGGCAAATGACAGCGATGAACGTTGCGCCAGGCAATTCAGGAGGGACGCGCGTTTCGGGGCCCACCGTGCTCTTTGTCATCCTGTGCGAGACTCGGAAGAGCCTCTCCAGTGGAGTTAAAGTGTCTCAAAACGCCTCTCAAGGCGTGCTTTTGTGTCCCAAAAAGTGAACGAATTTGCCTCAAAATTGAGTTGGCAGGCTGCAGTCCCGGAATGCAACCTAGTGAAAATGCTTGCTTGCCATGCAGCAAACTCACCTCCGCTGCGTAAACATTAGCGTCTGTTGCGGAACCCCGGCGTTTCCGAAACAGCCACCTTATTTATAGGAGAGTTTCCCGGGACCCTTTCTTGCCAGAATGGAAATTTGCGATTGCGTTCGTTTTAAGGCGTCGGCGAGACGGGCTGACTTCCAGGTACGTTCGGACAGGCCGAAATGCCTCCACGGGCTTCTAATCGCTTTTATTCGCTATCGTATAATGTTCGCCTAACGAGAAACTGGGCCGCTCGGCCCCCGTCGGACCTCAATGGGCCATCAGCCCGATGGCCTGGCTCAGTTCGTCGTGGGCTTGGGCGTAGTCTAGCTGCGATTGCAGGAACAGCGTTTGCGCTTCAAATTCCTGTGCGGTGGCTGCCTCGTCCTGGGAACGTAAATACGCTCCTCGCTCCAATTGTTGGGCTGAGACTCGGCGCGCCTCTCTGCGGGCTGCTAGAAGTTCCTGGGAGACTGCGACCATTTGCTGCGTGCGGTCCAGCTTGTTCCAGGCGGTTTGCACTCGCAGCTCCACTTCGTCGCTGATGCGGGCAAGATTTTCTTTGGCTTGAGCTAGTTGCGCGTCGCGTTCCTTTAGCATAGCGCGTTTCTTTCCGCCGTCGAACAGGTCATAGCCGACGTGAACTCCGAAGGTTCCGAAGTTCGGAGCAAGAAATGGGACACTGTTGTTCTGATGGCTGTATCGGGCGAATGCTTCTACATCTGGAATGTACTCGCGTTTTGCGGCCCGGACTCCGGCTTCAGCTTTGTCCACCATTGCCCGCGCTTCCGCAATTTCCGGATGCGATTCCAGGGCTAGCTTTATGCATGCCTCGCGCTCGCAGCTATCAGTAGGTGGGGGGATATTTGGATCTAGAGCGATGTCGCTCTTTATGGGAAGTCCGAGAACGTCGTTGAACTGCATGCGTAAGTCTGAGAGTTGCAGGTCGGTAGTGAGCAGTTCTTGTTTCGCCTGCAGCGATTGCGCGCGTGCTTCGATGAGATCCACTTCGAGCGTGCTGCCGTATTTGACTTGCTGGACGCGCTCACCTTGCAGGTCTTCGACAGCATGAATCTTGGCTTCGATGGCGCGGCGCTGGGATTGGACAACCAGAATCCTGTAGTAGATCTGCCGGACCTTCAGCTCGACATCGTTTTCAAGCGCACGGGCTTTGCCTCGGCTTGCATCAACTTCCGCGCGCGCAGCGTCGTTTCCCGCTTTGATTTTGAAGAGCTCGGTAAGCGGTTGCGTTAGACCGGTACCGCTGATGAAGGTGTCTTTTCCGCCTTGATTGATGACATGGTCTCGCGGAGGAATCGGAGTAGTTCCCGTGGTGCCGAGAGAGCCAGCGGCGATCTCGATGAATTGTGTGTCGGTCACGTGAGCGAATAAGGTGTCGTTTCTCAGCGTTGGCAGGTACGCGCTGCGGGCGACGTCCTTCGCGTGCTGCTGTTCCTCGACATGCATGGATGCAATTCGGACCACGTGATTGTGCTTTAACGCCAGTTCCACGGCTTCGTGCAGATTTAGCGTGCGCGGCGCGGCCGAGGTTGTTGGCTGTGCCGTCGACTTCGTCTGCTGGGCTAGTACGCAGGCGTGACTCGCGAGCAGGGTTACTGTTATCAAAATGGGACGCAGGTTCATGGTTAGTTCTCCTTCGTTGCCGCGGACTGTTCCTGTAATGAGCTCAGCTGTTTAAAGTTCATAGGCGCCTTGCGCAGCAGCACCGTCACGAGGAGCATCAGTGCACAACCCCACGCAACCAGATGAAAGCCGTCGATGAAGGTAAGACTGTACGCTTGCAGGCGAAGCTTGCTGTCGATGATGCCCACCGCACGGCCGGTGGCGGCCATGGCTCCACTCGACTTGGCTGCGAGGCCGGCTGCAAGACCTCGTATGGAGCTGTCGGTAATCCAGGAACCCGACTGCACGTGTAGCCCGAGCAGAAATGAGTGCAGTTTTTCCTGCTCCGCGATGTAATGGGCCATCATGACCGCCCCAACCTGTCCGCCAAACAAACGAATGACGTGAAAGAACGCGGAAAACGTGAGCGCGCGCTGCGGCGCATCGAATGCTCCCGCAGAGACTCCCTGAAGAATGATCGATGAGACCAATCCCAACATTGCAAATGACTGGCCCAGAGCCATGAGCATTTCGGTGCGGAAATAATTTTCCGGGGCCCAGGCGCTGGTGAAATCTGCGTTGATAAGACACGCAAAAGCAATTGCAGCGAAGCCGATCGCCATCAGCAGGCGTGAATCGATTCCGCGGTACAAGAAGAAGACGCCGACGAATGCCAGAATGAACTCGAATACAGCGGACCACATGACCGCCGGAGCGTATTGTCCTGCGTCAAGCCCGCGTACAGCGAGCGACTGCGGAATAATCACGATGGTTGCAAGCAGTACGAAACGGAATGAGAAGAGCGCAACACCAAGAAGGAGTGTGTTCCATTTCCGGAGATAAGGCAGGTCCACGAGAAAATTGGGAGCACGCCAGCGCCTTACCAAAGAGCACAACAGAAAGAACGTGCCACCGACGAACAGGCTTATGAACAATCCCGATCTCCACCAGTCGAGTCGTTGTCCCTGATCGAGAGCCGCAAATAGTAAGGCGAGGCCTATGCTGGCGTAGAGAAACCCCGTAAAACTTGGCGGCTCTTTCTTGGTTTGTGGCTTTGGCGCCGGAGGTATCCCGAAGTAGATACAGGTCATCATCGCCGGAGTTAGGAGTGCCGGGATCCAGAACATCCATTGCCAGGTCAGATGATCGCGGCAAAATCCATACATCGATGGCGCAAAGTTGACTGCACCTTCGATAGCAGTCACGTAGAAGGCAACGACGAGCGCCAGATAACGTAAAGGAATATTGCGTAGCGCAAAGGTCAGTGTCAGCGGATAAAACGTACCTGAGGTCAGGCCGGCAATCGTCAGCACAGCAATCAACAAACTGTAGCTGTGCACCAGTGGAAGATACGCACAGATCAGAGTGAACACACCTGCGCCGACTAGAAGAACTCGACGGGGCCCTATTAGCCCTCCTAAATAAACTGAGAACGGGCCGATGAATATCAATGCGGTGTTGTAGATGGTTGAAATCCAGGAGCCGTCGTCAAATGAAATTCCGACATTCCCCTTAAGATCAGCCAAACCGAGACCGAGCAATCGTCCCGTAAGAGTTACGATCGACGCGCCGAGTATCACGCCGGCGATTCCAAGCAGTGGACTGTGAGATAGATCCCGAGGAAACGATGCGGCCATCGCGGCTCGGGCATCTGGAGGCCGTCTTGTGGGCACTGCAATGGACGTAGCGCTCATCGGGCCCTCTTACTTCTTGGTGCGCACGGTGACTACGGCCGACAATCCAGGGCGCAGACGCGAAGTTAGTTCTGAGTCATTGAGCGCGATCTTGACTGGAACTCGTTGCACGACTTTCGTGAAATTGCCGGTGGCGTTATCCGGCGGTAGCAACGCAAAACTTGATCCGCTTGCGGGCGCGATCTCGAGGACTCTTCCCTTTACAACCTGGCCTGGATAAATATCGACACGAATCTCAGCCGGATCGCCGACCTTGATATTGGTTAACTGCGTCTCACGAAAGTTCGCCTGCACCCACCGAATGTTTTCCACAAATGGCATTACCTGCGTCCCCGGAGCCACGAGTTGTCCGGGGCGGACCTGCCGCTCACCGACGGTGCCGTTGGCAGGAGCTTCAATGCGCGTATATCCCAAATTGACCTGTGCCACTGCGAGTGCTGCTTCCTTTGCGTGGAGGTCGGCGATGAGTTGTAACTCCTGGGACTCGAGTACCTTCTTGCTGCGCCGCTCAGCCTCCGCGCCTGATTCATTGCTACGCAGTAAAGTGCGGGCTTGTGCCAAATCGGCATCGCGACTCGTATACTGCGCGGCATAGCGCTCCTGATCGGCCACTGCAGCTTCCACTTTTTGTTGCGTTGCAGAGTTCGTCTTGAGGAGTGCTTCTTGTCGGAACCGCTCAGCGCGCGTGCGTTCTACATCCGCCTGAACTGCTTCCTTGCCAGCCTGGGCGGCTGCTATCTGCGCATTGGCTTGATCGATTCCCGCAAGAGCGCGGTCGATACGTGCGTCCTGTAACTCGCGCTGCCGCCGATTATTTTCGAGCGCAGCTTTCGCGGCCTCAACTCCTGCCACCGCCTGGGCTACCAGCGCCCTGTAGTCGTCGTCGTCTAGCTGAACTAGAAGCTCACCTTTGCGCACGGCCTGATAATCATTGACTTTCACCGCACGAACGAGGCCGGCAACCTTGGTGCTGAGCGGAGTGAGGTCGCCGCGAATATAGGCATCATTAGTGACCTGTTCGACATGGCCGCCTTCCCAGGCGTTCCAATTCCGAGTAATCGTCGCAATAACGGCTATCGCTAACAGAACGACAATTAACGGTGTTCCATATTTTTGCCAGGCAGGTTTGAGACGCGAGGGCGCGTGCTCAACCAACTTCGGAGATTGCGTTGGTGGTGCGGGTGCCGGTACTGGTGAGGTAGCCATATTCCATGTGCTCCTAGCGAAAGAGAGATTTTGGCAAACCACTCCGCGACGTACATCACGAGATTCGGGGTTTTTCGTTTACCCAGATACGCTATCGAGCACCTACCACGTTCGGGTTAGAAACGCAGGTCCTTCTGTCCCGTCCACTCCTGAGCAAAGTCCGACGCATGGACATACTTTCGAGTGAGTAATCGAACTTTGCTCCGCACTTGCAGCAGACGCGATAAGTTCGCCTATCAATGGTGAAGACCCGACTCAGGTGGCTGTGTCGGCAACCGAAAAACAAATTGAAAACCGTTTCCAGTTTGTTCATCGCTGGTCCGGCTGCGGATCGATTAGTGGCGCTTGCGCCAATTGCAGGTTGATCAGGAGATCGAGCCGCCATTCAATTTGAAAAAACAACGCGGTCTCCCGCCCGGACAGCACTTTACGAAATGCAGGAACATACTTTAGTCGAAGCTGCATTACGTCTTCTTCCAAGGCTGCTCTGCGGCGAAGGTAGCCCTCAGCCTCGTCGCCGTTCATGGTCGTGTAGTTGCCGAGATATTCTCCGATCAATGCGAGTTTGGCGTCGTAGATGGCAGCCAAATCTTTCGCGTAACGGTCGTAGACAGGCCAGAACTTCTCTGCCTCCGTATCGGTTAACTGCATGTTTGCCGCTACAATCTGCTTCTTTTGCGATTGAAGATCTTTCTTCAGCAGCTGAACGTCTTCATCGGGAGCAGATCCAGCGTCGGCGTACGTTGGTTTCGGCGCGGTGAAGTGTTTGGGTGGATGCGAAACTGATTCCTGGGCGAAAGACATACAACCTGTCGATAGCACCGAAGCGATAATTGCCAATTTCAAAAACATCGTTGATACCTTTCTTCCACTTACTCGTATAGTCCACGGACTCCGAAAATCTTTCTTTAGACACACTCGGAGCCGCTAACTCCACTGTGCATCTTGGCTTCCAGTTGATCTAGTTGGAGGAATACGAGCGGGTGTTGCTGGGACAGCATTTAGTAAAGCATCGCGGCCCGAAAAATGCTCGTGGTAGTACACGGCTGTGGAAATGATGACGAGAATCTGGCATGTGACGGTTTTCCACGCAGCTTCGCAGCCGCTAACACTGTCGTAGAGACGCAACAAAGGCGCCTCTGCTATCAGAGGCACTCATGATGTCGTCTTTACATCCGATTCGGTTTTGGAAGAAAGAATGCTCTCACCAGATGTCACTTCGGCTTTTGGCGCGAGGAAAGGATTCGATGGGGTTCGCCCGTCAAGCCACGGCTTCAGTCATTCTCGTCGCAATGACGCTTTGGCTACAAGGCGCGGGAATGGCACTTGTGATCCACTGGGTAAGAGTCTGCCTTGCACGGGAGGTGAAGACGCCAAGTGTGTTGCACTCCGCCGTGCTTGTGATCCGCTTCACGGCCGTGCTGATTGTCTTGCACATCTTGCAAGTCCTGCTTTGGGCAGGATTCTATCGCTGGCATTGCCTCCCAACATGGGAGTCGGCTTTCTATTTCTCTGGCACCAGCTACTCAACCGTCGGTTACGGCGACGTCATTCTCCCGCAAGCCTGGCGAAGCCTTGGCCCCGTGGAGAGCATAATCGGCATGATTATGTGCGGCATGTCGGTAAGCGGGTTGTTCGCCATAACGGTTCGCCTGATCGGAAGCGATTTTCGAGGATCTTCGATCTCCAAGTCCCAATTTGCTTCCGTCCACATTCAGGAAAGCGGCGAGACTACATTGCGACAGAAGGTCGCCAACTAGAAACCATCTCGAAGATCAACTATTTGCCGCAAGCAGAGTAAACGAAATCGGGTAATGGTCCGACGCTTTTACACGCGAGTGTACGCGGCCAGAGTCGGCTCGTATCGGTCCTCTAACAAATGCGAAGTCAATCTTGTGTCCTGGCTCAAACAACCGACGTGCTGGCCTCGTTGGTTCACCCGGAGCCGCAACTGCATCCTGAAATCCCGCGGTCATCAGCGCTACAGCCGCAACATCTTTGGAGGCGTCCAAGTTAAAGTCGCCGGCAATGATCAGCGGACATCGTGCATTCTGGCGCGCTGCGTCAGCCAGAACCTCATCGATCTGCGACCGCCTCAGATCATCGTTGGCTCGGCTTTCCAGATGAAGGTTGTAGGTTACGAGCTTAGTTCCCGCAACATTGATCTCGGCGACTAGCGCGATTCTTCCTCCGACTCTTTCCTGAAATGGTTCTATTCGCGGCAGAAACCAGCGGGGCTGCCAGAAGTTTGACTGCCGCGAGAAGCGAATGAGGCGCGGTTTCGAAATTGGCCAGCGTGAGAGAGTAGCTTGTCCATGGTATGCGGGAGAATCTTTGGATCCTTGCACGAGTTCCTCGAACTCCCGGCCGAAGACATAGTTCATCTGCAGCTTGCGCGCGATCTCCTCGGCGATGTTCAGCCGATGCGTGCGACGCGCATTGAGATCGGCTTCTTGCAAAATGAGGATGTCGGCGTTTGCACTGGCCAGAAAATCTATGACACCTTGCAACTGAAGCCCGCGGTCGATGTTCCAGTCGACGATACGCAGAGAATTCGTCGGCCAGGTAAACCACCGGACCGGAGCAAAGTTTCCGGTAAGGATCTCTTGCATTGCCACGTTCAGACAGTGCTCGCTCCAGCTAACTGCGGAAACACGTTCTGCTGAGCGAAAGTTAAATCAAGAGGATCGTCGATTTCTGCCCAGGGCGATCCCGCTGTCGTAGTGAAGCCAACGCGAAGGCCTTCATCGACAAGCTCCTGAACCGCCACATTGAAGAACTCGTTGACGCGGCCCGCATCCATCAGGTCCTGCATCTTAGCAAAGAATCGTGCGTTGATCGCTTGGTTGAAAATAGTAATGCCGATATAAGTCCCGCTGAACTCCTGCTTGGGGATCTTCTTGCTCATTCGCAACACGCGTCCATCTGAGATGACTACCTTCATGGTTTCATCTCTCCACTCGGGATCCACGATCATCGATACCAGTGAGTTTGTCTTGAGAGCAGAATGAAGAATCTGAGCGTCGCATATGACGTCGGCGTTCAGGCAAACAAATCCGGCTCCCGCGACCCAGTCGCGA
>AP72_2010_repI_A01DRAFT_1000163_pt1 | contig 11709 bp, 6 predicted proteins | sample AmaPasreplicIA01_FD_9191 | JGI IMG/M metagenome (IMG submission 9191) | reverse complement strand
TTTCGATTTAGATGGACATCAGTACGTTTTGCAAACCCTCAAGTCAGGAGAACTACGTTCGGCTATTCTAGCGGCTTCTCAATTCGATGGGACTGTTGAATCCCCCTTCGAAATTAGAAGACAGCTAGTAGCCCGTTCGTTGGTTCAAATCGCTGGAGTAGAAGTAGAACAATTCCTAGGCTCTAATACCATAGAGGCAAGATTAGAGTTCATGGAGGAACTAGACCACTATTTGCTCAGTCGTCTATATGATGAGTATTTGGCAATGGTTAATGAAGCCAGAGACAAGTATGCTATCAAGAACGAAACTGACGCAAAGGAGGTGGTTGAAGACCTAAAAAAATAATACATGAGCCGGACCATCGTTTTCATTGGGAATTAATGAAAATGAAAGGAACTATCCAAGTTGACGACCCAGAGATACTTGATATAGATCCGGTTCAAAAATTATGGATGTTTAATCAATGGGTTGGAGATCAAATAGATAGTGCCGAACTAGCTAAAAATCACGCATATCTATTAGCATCCTTTGACCATCCAGAGGCTGTAAAAGAGCTAGTTGGCGCTGGTGACGTTCACCAGTCCACAGATGAAGAATTCGAGGAATCCAGCAAGATGGTCCGCGAAATGTCATTAATATCCCTAGCGGCCCCACAACCCCAAGAGACGACCAAGAAAGCCAAGAGAAAGAGGCGCCTCACCCTAAAAGAAGAGAGATAACTAAATGCCAGGACCAGGCGATCCAACAACACCCCCAGATCCACAAGCGCTTCAGCAATCCACTGAGGCTACTCAAGCGCTTGGTCAAGCATCTGATCAAACAGCTACCTCGCTTGAGCATATGGGGAATGCTGCTGGCCATGCTGGCGATTTGCTTAAGGGAATGAGCGCAATTACAACGTTCGCCCAAACTGAGTTAAAAAAATTTGAAACTGGACTCAGAGAATCTGGTATCAACCTTAAGGAGATGACTAGTCTTACCGAGGGGCAAACACAAGTAATGGGCGCTTTGTCTGTTGCTATTCTTGGCGTGAGAGAATCATATAAGGCATTGGGTGGTGTAGATACAGGTAACCTTTCCACCTTTACTGAACAGATTAACGATCTTAGCAACATAGTGAAAGAAAACCCCGCTGGTAAATTGGCTGGTTCTATTATAGAAAACGCTAAGAGTGTTCTTATTGCTTCAGGCGAAGCTCCCAAGAAGGTTCTTGAAATGGCTGGTAAGGGAGCCACCGTGTTCATGGAGTATGCCAAAGGTATTTTGCAAAGCGCAGACAATGGCGCAAGATTGCAAAATGCTTTCGTACAAGTATCGGCTGCTGGTGGTGGTCTTACTAAGGTTTTGGCAGCCGCAGGGCCTGAACTAAGTGGTATGAATAACCTATTAGCTCAACAAGCTGCTGCGATGGCAAAAACCGAAAAAGCAACCCAATTAAGTTCAACAGAGGTTGAAAAGTATTGGGCGGAAATCGGCAAAATCCCTGGTGCTTTGCAACAGGTGGTAGTGTCAAATACGGCTACTGCCGGAACTACTAGTGCGCTTACCGCAGCCATTGATGTGGCTAGAGGAACTGGTCGCTCATATTCGGCAGTCATCGAAGACGTAACCAAGATGTATAAAGCTTATGGAGCTTCTGTTCAAGAAGGTTTGACTTTTACTGCTAGAATGACAGAAGTGGCTAATAGAGTAGGCGCTCCATTTGAAGATGTGCATCGTGCACTTACAGCTTCCGCTGATGCTTTTAAAATGTTCGTTACCGCAGGTGAAGAAGCTGCCAGAAATTCAGGTCAGATTGCGCAAGTAATGACAGACTACAGCACTGCATTGCAAAAAGTTGGAGTAAGCGCCAGCAACTCTGTTGAAATGGTTCAAAACATGTTAACCGGAGTGAAAAACCTTGGTATTGAGCAGAAGTCTTTCATCTCTATGTCTACTGGTGGTCCTGGTGGATTGATGGGTGGATTTCAAATTGAAAAGATGATTAGAGAAAACAGAATTGGCGATGTTATGGATAAAGTAATGACCAGCATGCAACGTCAATTCGGAGGCGGCAAGATTGTTAATTTTGACGAGGCGGCTCAAAGTGAAGCGGCAGCTAGACAGTATGAAAAACAGATAAGGTTAATGACTTCAGGACCGACCAAGATTGTTAATGATCGTGAATCTGCTGAGAGACTGATCGATGCCATGAGACAAAGACAGGCCGGTGCTCCTGGTGCTGAAAAACTAGGTGCAGATATTCTTGGTAAAACCATGGATACTGGTGTCAAGCTTACACAAACAACCAATACCATACTAGGTGATATTAGAGCAGACATTTCAGATATCCGCAGACAGGCCGATATAGCTAATTTAACCGCTACACAAAAGGCTTTCGCAGCTAGACAAGGTGTTGCAGATGCGGGCAGCTCAGATGCTCAAGTGGCGTTACGTCAAAATCTGCGCACTAAAATGAATACGGCTTCCAAGGAGACTGGTGTTATCGCACAAGAAGTGGATAATAACCTCTCACAAGGCAAGTCTAGCCCAGATAGAAGAAAGTCTGAAATCCTTCGTAGCTCGCAGCAGCTTTGGAAAACTATTTTTGAGGATTTGCCTACAGGAGTCAAATCTGCTTTCGATACTCTAATACAGGCTGCTGGAGCCAAAGATGCTAATACGATTAAAGGCGATGTAGATAAGCTAAAGGCTGACATTGCTACTAGGAAAGCCGACTTTGATCGTAAAAAGGCCACTATGACTGTTGCCCAGCGTCAGCAAGCTGAGGCCGAGTTGGCGAAAGAGCAAAAGGCTATAGTTTCTGGTACTAACATATTAAATTTGGCCAATCAGAGGGAGGTCGCTTCCGCTGGAACTGTTACAGGAGGAAGACAGGCGCCCGTTCCAGGAGTAGCTGGGCAGACAACTCCAGGCTCCGCAGGTAAGCAAGTTGGAACAGCAGTTCAAACTGCTACAGCAGCCCCGCCACCTCCCCCTGCTGCTGGTGGTGGAACCACACCTGCTACAAGGCCACAAGACCTAAACATTTATATTACTGGCTCTTTTGATGTTAAGATGCCAGACGGAAGCGTCGTACCAGTTTCTCCAAACGCACAAGCTATAAGTAAACCACGAGCACCATAATTGAGGACACATGGCAGATTTTCTAGATAAAGTAGATAGCGGGCTTGGTAGTGCCATTGATGGCATTAACAAAGCACAAAATTGGCTGAATGGCCAAAATAACCCTTTGACCCAAAGTCAAGCCGACTCTTTTAGGTCAGATGGATTCTTGATCCCCGCTAACCCATCGGCTGATGGAACAGGTTTACCTTATAATAAGGTTCCAAACAATAATGATGCTACTTTAAAACGTAACATCATTACTTGGTTCGTTCCCCAATTTGGGATTGTACGTATGTTCGTTAATCCTCAAAACATTAGCTATCAAGACAAGAAGATAATTCATAAGGATAGAACCAAGGGCGGTTATACTTTGCAATATTGGGGTGAAGAGTTAACTACTCTAAGTATTAGCGGAACTACGGGCAGCTCTGGTATTGAAGGGATTAATGCTTTGTGGGAAGTATATCGTGCTGAGCAATTTGCTTTCGATGCTGTAGGTTTGTCTTTAGCAGCCAACAATGCCGCTGCTGACGCAGCTAATAATTTAGTTAGCGGTTTGGGAGGTGCACTTGGCCAAGGAATCAATAGCATTCTGCCAGGACCACTACAAACTAATTCTGCATCAGCAGGAGCCGCTGGAGCTGGACTATTAGGTGGTATATTAGGGTTAGACTCTCCTAACAATAATCTTTCACAACGAAACATCCCCTCTTTGGCTCAGCTAGCTTTCACTGTAGAAATGTATTATAATGGTTGGGTTTATAGAGGTTATTTTGAGCACTTCACCCTTAATGAAAGGGCAGATAGTTTTGCGTTGGAATACCAAATGTCATTTGTTGCAACTCAAAGAAGAGGATACAGAACAAATTACTTCCCATTCCATCACAATCCTTCTCAGGCAAGCGATTACAATACACCACTTTCTTTCTCAGGTATAGTTAAGTCAGGACAATAATGGGTACAGATTTTTTAGGGGCTTTGGCCGATTCAATTTCGTCACAATTTAGTCTCGGAGAAAACCAAACCCATACTTTAGATGCCGTCATAGACGGGCAGCAGACTAAATATGGGTCTTTGGGAGACTTTGCGTCACAATTTGATCAGTCAGAAGTTAGAAGATATGTGGAAGAAGGATATCTTCGTAGAGACCCTTACAATACTGACCCAAAAACTTTTCAGGTTCTGCTTCAAGAACCTAATGGCACTATTTTAGTCAAGAAAAAATTCTTTGCTTCTATAGGTGAAAATTATCGACCTGACTATATGAATTCTGATGAGAAGCTCTACTATAGAGCTATGACTATTTTGTTCCAGAACAAATGCAATCAAATCTCTGCTTTGGAAAAGCTCTCTAAGATTCAAAAAATAACCTCTGCTGTTGGACAAATTGATACCCAACTAATGCCGGTTATTTTTTCTCTGGGGGACTTGTATGCTAGTGGAATAAATGCTGGGAGCAATTTCTTTGGCATTGATACTAGTATTGGAGGAGCCACACTTTCTGGTAATCAAAATAGCTTTATCTCTGTTCTATCTAAACTTAGAAAAGTATATGCTTATAACCAGGATGCACAATACACCAGTTGGATTACAGATCCAACAAGTCTTTTTAATTCTCAGTTTGCGCAAGGAACTGGTGTAATTGAAATAACCAATTTTACTACTCTCAGCACCAGCGTTACTACTAGCATAGAAAGTCCTGGCACTTTCCAGTTTAACATTTCAGACCCATACGAAACTATGGTTATTACAGAGTGGGATATTGAGAAAGCCATAAGTGATGCTACCAACTCATTCTATAATCATAAGAGTTTTCAATTTGGACAACAAGCTGCCGAAGATACTATCAAGAACTTAACTGCACAACTAAATCAGGCAAGATCAGCACGTAAAGTCAGTCCTATTAGTTGGGTTATTGATCCCAATACATTACTGGGTAGAAGAGTTACGGCTATTTTAGATCGCCTTGGAATAGAGTTACAATTCCAATACGATTCTACTGGCGGTACTGGTTTTCCAGGACTTGGGGGATTTGGTAATAGTGTAAGCGTTGATCCGTCTTTCATCAAGGGTGGTGCAGTCGCAGGATTTGATGGTTTGTCTCAAGATCAAACTCCAACTGGTCCTGATAACAATATAAGAAGGGCTTTTCCAAGTGGCAGTTCTGAGCTAGAGCTATTCAAATCTCTAGTCTCTGCCATCTATAATAAAATCCAGATGGACGCAAACTCACAGGGCGCCTTCCAAGGATATAATCAAAATACAAATTACGCTAGAAGAAAACTTCGTTTCAATTTCTGTGGAAAATTGATAATCCAGCCAATGGATACAGTGCACATTTATCTAAGCTCTAAGAGTAGATGGGATAATCGTATTAGCGCTGGTCTTCAAAACATGTTCACCGGGGCCGGCATTTTACAAAACATCAATAACACACTAACTGATTTTACCAATAGTTTCAATTCATTGTTTAACCCATCCAAGAGTATTCCAATGCAAGTAGAAAAGGCCATCTACGTTGGTCCGGCCTTCCCTAACTTTCTGTGGAACATGGTAAGAAACCAATTTGTGACCGAGAGAGACGGCACTCACGTCTTTGCTGGCGTGGTAGAGAGGGCTACGGATAATTGGTCGGACGGAAAATTCTCAATTGACGTTGGTGGCAAAGATAACTCTTTCTATTTTGAACAAGGTAAGGTTAATTTCAAACCAGGACTTGATGTTTACAATGGATCGGCTTTTGATCCACTTACCCCCTTTAAAACAAATTTTGATACGGTTAATTCAGATGCTAAATCTAATAATCTAGAGCTATTGGATGAAAACAAATTTATTATTGGAGAGACTACAGACAAGTCTATAGTAAAAGCTAAACTAGGGCCTTTGGCTGGTTCCAAGGTTACACAGTGTAATTATATTCAGGATAAAAGTTACGATCCTGGCTCACGACAGCACGTTAAAATCTTCTATGCTCCTGATGGCTTGGCCTATCAATGGAAAGAGGGTATTGGAATATTTACACAAACTGGTGATTTGAATGTAGGTAATGATCCTAATTTGTTAGGGGAGCCAAATCAGTTTAAAGATCCATTTGCTGGTCAAGACATCATGAATGTTATTTCCCTGTTAATCACAGGGGTTCCATACAACTTTGCTACCTTCTACAAAGGTGTAGTAGGAGATAATAATTACGGTCGCGATCCTCATAGTAATGAAGATCCGGCCTATGCTTTCATCAACTCTCTTAAAACACAAATAACCAAGAACAATACCCTTTGGGGAAACTTTATTCCATTCAAGAATTTGTCAATAGACGAAAAAACTTATGCGTTAGCCCAGCAAAACCAATTTAGAGTTACGCAGTTAAATGGAGACTTGGATAATAAGCTTAAGTTGTATAGAGACCTTAGCCATCGCGCTGCTTTGTTTAATTCGCTTAATGCATATGATGCCCAAAATAATACTGGTAATACTGCTCCGCCATTTTTGGATTTGCAGTCTCAAATAAAAACACTAAGAAAAGAAATAGATAATATAATCCAGCAAATCAATAGTCAAAACAAATCATTCTTTCAACAATCGGGTGCTGATACAAGCTTTGATGTATCTGAATTTATTGATTCCAATACTGGTGGAGTGGGTGCAGAAGGATCTAAATATCGTAGATATCTAAGAAAGCAAATCAATGCTCTTACTCGTCGTATGTCTTATGATGTAAGGGCTAATGATGATAAAAACTTTTTCATTGTGGATGACTTCTATGATAAGGATTGGGATGTCTTAGCTTATGACCAATCTTTGACAGACGGTATTCAGACCTTTAGTAATGAGTTTACTAGCGTAAGAGAGAAAATTATACAGACTTCTCAACTTCTAAATATGGAAGTCTTTTGCGATTCGCAGGGACATATAAGGGCCAGATCGCCTCAGTATAACAGAATGCCAAGTTCTGTATTTTATCGTATGATGTACCTTAAGAATGCTCTTGGTATACAGATTTTCCCAGATTACTTGAATAATCTATTTACTGATCAAATAAACACTCTCAAGGAACAAGTAGAAATTATTGAGGATGAAATAAGACTAGATTGTGCGCTTCTTGGATACGATAGTGATTCTAAAGCACTAGCATTCATACAACAATACGCAAATCAAAATACGGCCAGCTCGTTTAGCTTCATCTCAGACAGCAATGGTAGCATTAGTGATATGAAGATGTTGACCAGACAAGTAACTGGAGATATTCAAGCTCAAAATCAAAATCTTGCACCTACCCCTTCAAATTTTGCTGCACAGGCAGGTATTAAGAACATCTTCACTAATAGCCAGAGATATTCAGTTATCGTAGATGCCTTGAAGGTCCAAGCGTCTAACCAAAATGGTATACCTATTGTAAGCCCTAGTACACTAGAACAATCTACTGTTATTAACGATCTTATTAATAGAATCAACAGTAAGTCGGGTCAAAATGTGGTTTCGACTAAAGACTATATAGATGTTGACGCTGCTAATATTTCAGACATCTCTCTTCCTCCAAATCGAACAATAGACGTGTTCAAAGTAACTGAAGAGTTAGCCAAGAGATTCTCTGAGCGCCAAAACGCAATGAAGTTATTCTATTCTACAGTTAAAAACTCAGTAGAGTTTAGAGCGTTGGATGATTCTAGCAGTCCCATTGCCAATCAAATGATAGAGTCGGGAAATTACGGAAACTCTCATGTCCCTGAAGCTTTTGAGCATATGATTGAAGATGAAAGCCAGGATGATTATGGTGTTGGATCAGGACAGCGATATGTAATCAAACGCGCTCAGATTAAGCAGCTTAGCATTCATGAAAACCCTCCTGATGCTACCGTTATGCAGGTTCAGGGTATTTTTACTCCACTTCTTGCTAATGGCCCTGAAGGGTTCAATAACCAAATTGGTAGTGGTAATGGATTGACGACTGCTTTGGCCGTTGATTACGATATGTGGCGAACATATGGATTTAAACAGCAAGTTCGTGTTCCAGTCCCCTTCTTGAGTGATCCGGTTACTCAATGTGGCCCCTATGCTGCCATGCTTCTAAGTAGAAACCGAAAGAATATTCTTCGAGGAAGTATTACTATTTCAGGTAATGAATATATGCAGCCAGGAGAAGTTATCTTTATAGAAGATAGGGGGCTGTTATTCTATGTAACTTCTGTTAAGCACAGCTTTACATATGCTCAAGGATTTACTACTTCAATGGAACTATCGTATGGTCACACTCCTGGAGAGTATATCCCAACCCCAATGGATTTTATTGGTAAGATGATTTACAAAAACAAGGACACTGGATCTACTGTAGTTCAGAGACAAGTATCTGCTACCGGAGATATAAATGTAGGCGTTCTTTTGATGGATCCTAAACTAGGCCCAGACGTTTCTATGTCTATTTCAGATACCGATAAAACGGGAATCAATGCAATCGTGGGTGCTAATGCTGATAGTATCAAGAATATTCTGTTTCAGTGTGCCTATATGATAAGCGCTACTAGTGCCAATACTCAGGATAGTAGTCCGGCCCCGGTAGTAGAAGTAAGATATTATCATGATTCTACAACTTCAGCCTCTTCTAATATTCAAAAGTTTGCTACCAACGTTTGGGCCGCATTGATCAATGGTATGCAGCCGGCTTCAGGAAGCAGCACATCTACCACCAGCAACTTACCGGCTGGTTTGCCTGCTAGCTCAGTTAACCAACCATTAAGTGTTGATTTGGACGATGTAACAGATTACCGCTCACCCTCTCAAAAAGCCATTGATGCGGCTCGCAATTTCGCAGCCTCTTCTAGCTCAAGTAGCGGAGTATCACTTACTGGAGGAAAGCCACCAGATCAAGGCGGCATCATCAAGAAGAAGCTTTTTGAAAATGTAGTAGATGTATGGGTAACTTTTCCTCCTAGAGATGTTGATACAACAAGTGGATCATAATGGCGTACGATAATAGTAGATTAAATCCAGAAGTTGGACTACTACAGCGTGGTAGTATTGATAGTTACGACCCCAACACAGACACTCTTACTGTCTTGTTGAATACTAGCTCTCTACCTAAGCCATCCTCTGCCACTAAAATAAAGATCCCAGCTCCACATTCTCTTTTCTACAATAACGGATTGTACATGGGAAGCTTCCCAGTTCAGGGAACACCAGTGGTCGTAGGGCAATCCGAAGGTGGAGCATGGCATTTCGTCTCTTTCGTGGCCGAAGATACAACTAAAGTTCCGTCTCTATCTTTAGGTCAATTGTTGCTTCAAGCTAATGATGCAACCAAGCTTGCGCTCGATCTTCAAAATAACATCCAGATTGGTTCTGATGTAAATTACATACATATTCAAACTGGAAACAAAAACACGCCCAAGACCAATCTAATTACACTGAACTTCCAGGATGAAAATCACATCAACCAAGGATATCGTGAATTTGGCGGAATAGTTAAAAGAGACGTAGGATTCAATATCTATACAAATCCTGATAGTAAATTAGAAGATGATAGTATAGACTCTAAATATAAACCTATCGGGCTAGACCCGCAGGCAACGGCCAACGACACTATTAGCGGCTCTTCCAAGAATCCTCCTTTCGTTGAACGTCGTGAAATAGTTTATGAGTTCCAGTATAAATCTGATGTTCGTGATGATTTGTACGAAGTATCTCGTTACAGCGGTACTGTCTCGCCCAAAACCTACACTCGACCTAATCGACGTAAAAGCCGTGCCGATACGTTGAGTTTAAGTTTAGTATCCCCTAACTATTTGTTAGAGACAGTTAAGGGTACTGTAGTAGATATTTTTGGAAACATTCTAGATTTAAATAGAAACAAACTAATGGGAGCCATTGGGACAAATCCTTTGGGATTTTCTCAAAACACCGACATTGCCACCTCTTATCAAAAGATGAGGGCGTTGGAAAGAAAGAGTGTTGCCTACCATTTTGAGATTAATGCAAGGAAAGATTTATCGGTCCAAACGGGAACCTCTACGGCTGCCTTGTTAGACTACAATAGCGATACCTACAACGCTAAACTATTACGTAGCCGCTTTTTCTTTGATGTTGACAAAGAGGGTCAATTCAAACTTAATGTGCCCGCTTCTAGTGAGACGGGTAATATCCCCTTGCCTGTTCGTTACGAGAATTATTCTACAGTCAGCACTAATGATAGTAATAATCCAGATCAACTTTGGTTTAGGAATGATGGTCTAGATATTTTGCTAGACTCGATAGCAGCTCCTCGTGTCTCACCAGGAGATGGAGCTTTCTCTTCGACTGGTCATGGTTCTATCTCCTTGAAAGACGATTCAGGTGATGCTGGTCCGTTGGACAGAATTTCCAGCACTAGCTCTAGCCCAGTGCATATCAAGCACGGAACTGTTCATCATGATATTTTGAATACGTGTTACATGCACCAATCTAATGATAGAATTGGCTATGTATTAGGGACCAACACTACTCCATGGGATATTAGCTATATTGTCCCTCTTTCTAAGGTAGTAAGCGATACTATAAGACTTGGAGGCAGCGGCCCACCTGATCAGGGAGGCCCAAATGCCGGAGGACGTAGCGGCGCTATCAACATGGACGGTTCATTGGAGCTGAACATTGGTGCCAATACCATTGATAGGCAATCGCTATGGCTAGATACTGCTGGCGGCATTGTGGCCAATATTGGTCGTGATCGTCAGAACAACAGTGCAATTGTAGGCATGGATGGAAACCTGTATATTCAAGTGGGAGGATTTACAGTTTCGGGAGATACTAGATTTGTTGGCAGTAACGGAGAAATGGGAGCCCCAGGAACTCCTGCTGCGGTATTGGATTTACGTGTGGCTACGGGTGGTGGAACGGTTGCCATGCTTCGTATCGACTCAAAGGGGGTAACTGTCATGAGCCCACAAGATTTGAATATCATTGCTAAGAACAATATTAGAATTCAGGCAGATTCTCATATTGAAATCGAAGCAGATAACGTTACTATCCAGCAGAGAGTAGTAACCAAGATTCAGGGAGGTAGTATATGAAGAAACTTAATTCAGTTGTTTATCACAAGCTTTATTTACAAGCTGAAGAGGCCAAAGAACAAGACATGACCAAGTTAGCCTCGGGCATTTTTAATGCTATTGGTCCAACTACAGAAGAAGAACACGCCACTTATGATTATGGTCAACTACGTGATGATATTTATCAAGAAATGTGGAGAATGGCCACTCATGTCATCAAGTATCATGATCTAGAAAGCGTAGATGCCGAAAAGGTTCATGACAGGCTAGAATCTTTGGCTCAACAATTTGTAGATGAATTAGAGGAATCGTTGGGTGTGGATAACGCTACTGTTGGCCCACTAGAAACCAAGGTTCCTGGGGAATCCGAATAACTTTGATATATAAGTAAGCAATGTGTCCTTGCTCGCCTAATGATGTCTCTTTTAATATTCCTGATGGCCCAAGTGGTCCGGCCATTCCTGGATTTGGTGTACCTTTTGCTATTCCAACCCCGCAGATTTCTCTGCCAGATGGGTTTCCAGAGAATTTAATGGATCTTTTGAATAAGCTGCAACTGCTTATTCCACCAGGCGCGCTCAA